>ENA-OQAR01000566-OQAR01000566.1-human-gut-metagenome-genome-assembly--contig:-NODE-566-length-11153-cov-5.002358_pt1 | contig 11153 bp, 15 predicted proteins | sample MGYA00242738_ERZ504533 | MGnify/ENA primary metagenome ERZ504533 (study PRJEB26092, sample SAMD00036276) | human gut metagenome | host: Homo sapiens | study: EMG produced TPA metagenomics assembly of... | reverse complement strand
ATGATTCGCTTTGGCGAGAAAAAGAAAGAAACCAGTAATTTTGCTGCCATTTTCTCTTCTTTTCCATTGCCTCAGCCTTGCCAAAACGCACAAAATTGATGTTTTCAAACCCAAGGCCTTACCCAGGCCTTGGGTTTTGTGCTATAATAGTATTGTAAGACGTTAAAAAGTGTGAATGGGAGGTTTGTTTTATGTTTTGTGTTGGTGATATTGTCGTTTACGGCGCACATGGTTTATGCAAAGTGGATGGGATCGGCCCACTGCCCATGAAATTTGCGGACAAAAGCAAACGCTATTACACGCTGCACACCTGCAAACAGCCAAGCATGACAATTTATGCCCCCGTTGACAACCAGACCGTTGTGATGCGTCAGCCGCTGAACAGGGCGCAGGCGGAGACTTTGATTTCGGAAATGCCCCAATATGCAGTTGTCCCCATCATGGATGCCAAAGAGCGGGAAAGCCGCTGCCGCGAGGCCCTGCAAACCTGTGACTGCCGCGAGATTGCCAAGATGATAAAAGGTCTGCATGACCGCCACGAAATCCGTGTACAGCACAAAAAAGCATGATACTGCCGCTGATGAACGCTATTTCCGCCAGGCGCAGGAACGGCTGTACAGTGAGCTTGCTTATGCCCTTGGCATAGAGGAAGATGCCGTTCCCGATTATATTGCCCAGCGCATCGCCCTTGCTTAACGTCTGGCAATCATATCGGGCAGGAAACATCAACGCTTATGGCAATACCGCATAATTCTAAGTGCCGATACGGCGAGCGAGGTGCGGCAGCTGCTAAGCCAAAAGCGCAGATAATAACTTTGTGTATTATCGAGCATTTTGGCAACGCAGATGCCGTGCCGCAGCCGCCGGAGCGGTGCTTAAGCCGTAAGGCGGGAATTATGCGGTGTTGCCTTATCATCTTTTCCTTGTCCATAGCCTTTTTCTGCGTTACAATATAAATAAGATTCTGCCACTTTGAAAGGGGCTTATACCTATGGCTATGAAAGAAATTAAAATTACCGATTTCGAGGGGTTGCAGATCGGCAATGCTGAAAACACGGAAGCCGCCACCGGCTGCACGGTACTGCTGTTTGGCAAAGATGGCGCGCCGCCGGGCTGGATGTGCGCGGCGGGGGACCAGCCTCCCGCGAAAGTGAGCTGCTGAAACCCATGGCAGCCGCACAGGTCATCCATGCCATTCTGCTCAGCGGCGGAAGTGCTTTCGGTCTGGATGCTGCCGGGGGTGTACAGAAGTATCTGGAAGAACGCGGCATTGGTTTTGATGTCGGCGTTACCAAGGTGCCGCTTGTCTGCCAGTCCGACCTGTTTGATTTGACGGTCGGCCGCATGGATGTGCGCCCTGATGCCGCCATGGGTTACGCCGCCTGCCTGGGTGCTGAGCACAACAATTACCGCGATGGCAACTATGGTGCAGGAACAGGTGCTTCCGTTGGCAAAATGACCGGTATGGGCACCTGCATGAAATCCGGCATCGGTTCCTATGCCGTGCAGCTGGGCGATTTGAAAGTCGGTGCCATTGTTGCCGTTAACTCGCTGGGGGATATTTATAACTGGCGTGATGGGCACAAAGTCGCCGGTATGCTAACCCCTGACTGCAAGCATTTTGTGGACAGCGAGGATGTTGTTTTCGCAGACTATGAGGTAGTAGAAAACAAGTTTGTCGGCAACACCACCATCGGCGTTGTGCTCACCAATGCAGCGTTCCAGAAAACCCAGCTCTGCAAACTGGCTGGTATGGCGCACGATGGTTACGCCCGTTCCATCCGCCCGGTACACACCTCGGCAGACGGTGACAGCATTTATGCCGTATCCCTTGGCAAGCTTGCCGCGGACCAGGATGTTGTCGGCGCATTGGGAGCTCGCGTTATGAGCGAAGCGATCCTGCGTGCCGTACAAAGTGCTGATGCCGCTTATGGCCTGCCCTGCGCGAAAGATTTCCAATAAAGGTCCACATCCAGCCGCTATTCCGCCGGGATAGCGGTTTTTGCTTTGCCAGCCGCTTTTAACCTCGCGCAGCGATTGTTGATTTTGCGGGCATTATGGTGTAGAATAATTTATAATGGTGTTTTATGTTTATTTTAAAAGCTGATTTCAATTTACCATATCATCCTGTTTCATCGCCGCTGTTTTACTGGTATAGGAGCCCCATTGGCAAATCTTCAAAAACAAATTGATGCGCTTACAGCATATTTCCAGGCGGATTGCGCCCGTCCTGGTGTGTTGCCCATTGCGCTTACGATAGAGCATTTCATTACCCGTTTGGACGGAACCCCCGTTGACTATGCCCAGCTGGCACAGGTCATTTACTCCATGCAGGGGCATGATGAGCCCCTGCGGGAGGATAACGTGTATCTCGGGTTCCGCTGCCCAAGTTATACCATTACCATCCAGGCCGGCTGCCAGGTTACCATTTCTTTGGCACCGTATCCCACTGTGTTGCAGGCTATGGCAGTGTACGAGGGCTGCTTTACCCGCCTGTGCAACGCCCTTGCGGCCAATAACATGTATGCCCGCACCGTAGGGGTTCATCCATCCCGCCGGGCGGAGCTTCTGCCGTTGGTACCGCAGAGCGGCTATATGATCATGGACCGCTATTTCCGCAATACCGGCAATCAGGGTGGAGTCATGCTGCGGGCCACCGCTTCCACCCGCGTTACTATCCGCTACACCAGCGAAGCTGACTTTGTCCGTAAGTTCCGTGTGGCCTGCCTGATCACCCCGCTGCTGGCGTTGCTGACGGACAATGTCCCACTGTACCAGGGGGAATCCAACCATAACTACAGCATTCATACCCACATCTGGAACAATGTGGACCCCGACCGCTGCGGCATTTACCCCAACGTGATGGATTCCAATTTTGGCTTTGAAAGTTACGCCGCCCATATTTTACAGCAGCCGCTTGTCGTGGCACGGCATGGGGCGCGCATTGTCGGCGTTGGGCGCAAATCCGCCTTTGAAGTATATCCTTCCTTTTTGGGACATGGCGATATTGAGCAGATCCTTTCGATGTTCTATTACGATGTCTGCCTGAACCATAACGGCATTGAACTTCGCACTGCAGACAGCCTTGCGCCGCGTTATGCAGCATCTTATGCACAACTGATCAAGACTCTGTTCTCCAGTCATGCCGCGCAGGAGGGCATTCTGCGCCGGTATGCCGGGGCAAATTCCGCCCAGATCGAAGCCGCTAAGGTTGGTATCTGCTGCAACGGTTACCAGGCCCAGGTATATGGCCGCGCCGCCGCTGGCGAAGTCAGCTGGCTGCTGGCCCAGGCCAAAAGCCATGCCGCCGCCCCGGATGACCGCCGCCTTCTGGAGCCGTTGGCAGAGTTGGCCGCAAAAAAGCGCACCCCGCGCGAGATTTCTGGCTGCGTTTAAGCCGTACTTTTCCATCAGTTCCGCCATGTATCAAGCCATCGTTTTTGCGGTATACTAACGCAAAGCAGCAAAAGCGGGGTGTCAGCCATGCGGGAAACATCGTACCATGTAGTAATTACAGAAATGACCGTGCGTGCCCTTTGGGAAACGCAGAATGTTCTGGACTGCATCCCGGATGCTCTGTGGGACATCCGGTTTGGCGGGGCGCCCGTCTGGCAGCATATTTACCATATGCTGCATGAGCTGGATCAGTGGTTCATTAACCCCGATGACCCTGATTTTGTGGAACCGCCCGTGCACCACCCACATTTGCAGAATCTATCCATTTACCCCGCAGCCCACCTGGACCGCCGCCAGATTGATGACTACTTTTATACCATTAAGGCCAAGCTTTCATTGTATCTGACTTCCTTGCATGACGAGGATCTTTTGCAGCGGCCGGAAAACTGTACCTGGACCCGCTTCACCTTGATTTTGGCACAGTTCCGGCATTGGCACCTGCATTTGGGGATGCTGATGGGTTTTGTACAGGCGGACACCGGTTTGTGCCCCCGCACGTTACCACCGAACACTGATATTCCAACCGGGCCGTATGATCCATATGAATAGCGCCGTTATTCTTTGGGCAGCACCTCATAATTCCCGCCTTACGGCTTAAGCACCGCTCCGGCGGCTGCGGTACGGCATCTGCGTTGCCAAAATGCTCGATAAGACATCCAGTATTATCTGCGCTTTTGGCTTAGCATCTGCCGCACCTCGCTCGCCGTATCGGCACTTAGAATTATGCGGTATTGCCTTTGATTTTCTTTCATAACACATAACAGGTAAATCCTATGAACGTTTCTGGGCTTTTATTGCCGCATGCCTTTTTCTGCTATTGACCGCATGCGGCGGCAGCACATCACGACCGAACCTGTTTGGCAGGCTGAACTGCCAAATACTGGCATCACGGTACAGGTATCCGGCTGCACACTGGAAGAGAAAGCTGCCTCTTACTGGGCCAATCCCGGCGCAGCAGGGGAACCGCAGTCTATCATGGAGTTATACGCTACCGACAGTGCTCCGCTGCTTGAAATTGCCGCACCAAAGGCGCAGGTCGATATCCAGTTCGTACAGCCGGTGGCAGGTGGCATGGCCGCTTATGATCTGGCGCTGCCGGTCGAGCAGGTCGATATGGTATTCCTGACCCAACCGGAAGATAACAGCACGCGTGTCCGCTTTGATACCATTTATAATTTTATCGTCACGGTTACCAGCGGCGACCAGATTGACCAGTTCTTGATTATCTGTGCCCGGAACGGATATGGTTCGGTCGAATAATTTGCCATTCCATTCATAGAAAATCATACAAAAAAGCACATCCCAACAGGGTTTTGCTGCCGGCATTTGGCCAGTGCCATATCCTGTCAGGATGTGCTTTTTGTTTCTTTATTCTTTTGGCCTTTTACGCTGTTTCGCTATCGGAGCCTTACTTCTCCTGGTAGCGCATATGGTCGGCATCCAGCTTTTGCAGAACTTCGCTCATAGCCTTGCATTCCAGTCGTGCTGCCACCGGGTCCATCATCAGGTAGTTGCCACATTCAACGGCGGAAGCGCCCGGAATATCACCATCATACTCTGCCATCCAGGCAAAGCTTTCCTGGGTCAGCGCCAGCGCTTCGGCGTCCGTCAGGCCGCGGGTCAACAGATAGAAACCGGTCAGGCAGCCCATCGGCCCAACATAAATCACATGCTCGCTCCATTTACTGTTGCGGGCATAGGTGGCAAACAGATGCTCAATCGTATGGGCGCAGGCAGGGGACAGATAACTGCCCTTGTTCGGCGTTTTCATGCGGATATCCCAGGTCAGCACATCTCCATCCTTGCGGGAAAGGTACATGCCCGGAACCAGGGTATTATGGTCAACACAAAAGCTTGCAATGCGTTCCATGTTTTTTCTCCTTATTCAGACATTGCCTGTACAACACCGCGGGCACAGTCCATCGAAATTTTCATGCCATCCTTCAGGGTACGGGTTGCGTGGGTTGCACCAATGATAACCGGCTTACCCAATGTCAGACCAACAATGGCGGAATGGCTATTTGCACCGGCTTCCTCAGCAATAATACCGGCAGCCTGGCGCATATACGGCAGTATATCGTTGGTGGTGAACGGGACCACCAAAATCTGACCTGCCTTGAACTTCTTGGCGGCTTCCTCGGCATTGCGGCAAACGCAAACTTCGCCCTTGGCATTCAGGCCCGGATTGATGCCGATGCCGGTCAGCAGGGTATCCCCAACCAAGTGTACCTTAATCATATTCGTGGTTCCGGAAACGCCAACGGGAACACCGGCCGTAACCACAACACGGTCGCCAGAATGAATCAAGCCAGCATCCTCCGCCGCCTTGACGGACATGCTGATGAGCTCATCGGTCGAATGGGCATAATCCATCAGCAGGGGAGTCACGCCGCGGTAAACGTTCATCTGGCGGCATGTCGTTTCATCCAGTACGCAGGCAATAATGGGGGCATCCGGACGGAAACGGCTCAGCAGACGGGCAGTTTCACCGCTCTTGGATGCCGTAATGATGGCAGAAGCACCGATATCCGAAGCCGTGGTGCAGGCCGCATGGCTGACAGCGGCGCTGATGGTCAGGCGGGTAGAATCCATGCCGACATGGTGGCACAGGGATTCATAGTTGGTATCGCTCTCGGTGGTTTCGGCAATCATTGCCATGCTTTCAGGGCCTCTACCGGATACTTGCCTGCGGCAGTTTCGCCGGACAGCATAACGGCACCGGTGCCGTCATAAATGGCGTTGGCAACGTCGGTAATTTCTGCACGGGTGGGGCGGGGGTTCACTATCATGGAATCCAGCATCTGGGTTGCCGTGATGCAGATTTTGCCCATCTGCATGGCATGGTCAATCAGGTGCTTCTGGATGGACGGGATTTCGGCATAGTCAATTTCAACGCCCATATCGCCGCGGGCAACCATAATGCCATCGGCAACGCTCAGGATCTCATCAATATTATCAATGCCTTCCTGGTTCTCAATTTTGGCAATGATGCGGATATTGGCATTATGCTCATCCAGCAGGTGGCGGATATCCATAATATCCTGTGCGCTGCGGGTAAAACTGGCGGAGATCAGGTCATACCCCTGTTCAATACCAAACAGGATATCATCGCGGTCACGCTGGCTCATATACGGCATGGACAGGTGCACACCGGGAACGTTGACACCCTTCTTAGTCTTGATCACACCATCATTTTCCACGGTGCAGACGATATCCGTATCGGTAATGCTTTCGATGCGCAGGGAAATCAGGCCATCATCCAGCATAATGCGGCCACCAACACTGACATCATGCGGCAGGTCCTTGTAAGTGATGGAGCTGATTTCTTCGTGCCCTTAACATTGCGGGAGGTCAGGATGAATTTCTGCCCAGCGGTCAGCTGCTCCTTGCCGTTCTCGAATTCGCCCAGGCGGATCTCCGGGCCTTTGGTATCCAGCATTGCCGGAATGGAAACGTCAAGCTCTTTGCTCAGTGCGCGCAGCTGATCCAAACGGCCTTTGTGTTCCGCGTAATCGCCATGCGAAAAAATTGAAGCGTGCAACATTCATCCCGTTTTCCAGCAGCTGGCGCAGAATGCCGGGTTGGTCGGTAGACGGCCCCAAAGTACATACAATTTTAGTTTTGCGCATAAATACCCCTCCTGAAAATATGCTATTGTACAGGATTTTTATCTGCCAGAGTTTTAAGCCCAGTATTCCAGCAGGTACTTTCCATACAACATCTTAACACAAACATTATAATACAAAGGTCAAGCCAGTACAAGCCGCGCATTCCTTTGCGCAAACATTTTTTTTGTGCAGATTTTACAACGTACGTCTTGCGGTTTTGTCATCCTGTATTTCTCTTCAATTTACACTGCAAAGCACAATAAAAAGGTTTTGTTTTACTTTTGGGTGGGAATAGGGTATAATAAAATCAATACAAAAAAATCAGCCATTTGAGTTTTTTTATCCCTGCGAACGGCGTAAAGGATCATGCTTTTTACACAAATCCGTGTTCTCGTTTTGTTTTCCCGCAGAACATGGTACAATACAAGGAGCTTGAACACTATGGCAAAACGTATTTTTTTAATCGTTCTTGACAGCTTTGGCATTGGTGCCGAGCCTGATGCCCCTGCTTTTGGCGATGCCGGTACCAACACTTTGGGCGCTATTGCCGGACACCCCAATTTCAAGTGGGACCAACTGGCCCGCCTTGGCATGTTTAATCTGGACGGTGTAACCTGTGGCACAAAGCTGGATGCCCCTGTCGGCTGCTATGCCCGCCTGCGGGAAGCCAGCGCCGGGAAAGATACCACCATCGGTCACTGGGAGATTGCCGGTCTGCTCAGCCCGGAGCCACTGCCAACTTTCCCGAATGGATTCCCGAAAGAAGTTCTGGATGAGTTTACCGCCCGCACCGGGTATCAGGTACTGTGCAACAAGCCTTACTCCGGCACCGAAGTCATCAAAGACTATGGTGAGGAACATATGAAAACCGGCGCATTGATCGTATACACCTCCGCAGACAGCGTGTTCCAGATTGCCGCCAACGAGGCGATCGTCCCGGTAGAAAAGCTGTATGAAATCTGTGCCGAAGCCCGCCGCATGCTGGTTGGCAAATACGGCGTTGGCCGCGTGATTGCCCGTCCCTTTGTCGGGGATTGTGCCGCCAACTTCACCCGCACCCCGCGCCGCCATGATTTCAGCCTGGTGCCGCCCGCAGATACCATGCTGGATGTTTTGCAGCAGGCTGGTAAATCCACCATCGGCGTTGGCAAGATCCACGATATTTTCGCTGGCAAGGGTGTGAGCGAAACCATCCGCACCTCCGGCAATACGGAGGGCCTGAAAGTGACCATGGAATTGGCTGACCGTGATTTTGACGGCCTTGCTTTTGTGAATCTGGTTGATTTCGATATGCTGTACGGTCACCGCCGGGATGTGGCCGGTTATGCCGCAGCAGCAGCCGAATTCAATGATTGGCTGCCCACATTTATGGACAAGATGCGCCCCGATGACATTCTGATGATAACGGCCGACCATGGATGTGATCCTTCTTACACCAAAACAACCGACCACACCCGCGAATATGTTCCGTTCCTGATTTACGGCAAGAACCTGCGCCACGGTGTTGACCTTGGCACCCGGTACTGCTTTGGCACCATTGCCAACACCGTATGCGATGCCCTGGATGTAAAAGCCTGCCTGGCCGGGTGCAGCGTATGGAATGAAATCAAGGCATGATGTCGAAACACGCTACCACCACAAAAGGAATGAGCCATTTCATGTTATTTTTGCTCCGCCTGCTGGCCTTGGCGCTGTTTATTTATTCCGTTTCTCTGGTTTTCACTTCCAACTTTAACATGGGCAACCTGTTGGTGTGGCTGCTTACCGCAGCAGTAGATGTCTATGCCATCTGGCAGCAGCCCATCCATCATTGGCTGCACGGTACCATACCCGGCAAAATTGTGTTCGTCTTTTTGCTTGTGTTTGGCGTTTTTGTATGCTGCGCTGCTCGGCTTTGTAGCGTTCAGCGGCTATGCCAACCCCGCCACCGGACAAGAAAAAGTTGTAATCGTCCTAGGTGCTGGTCTGCGCAAGGACCGCCCCAGCCTATTGCTGCGTTACCGGCTCGACAAAGCCTATGAATACGCCGTTTGCCCATCCAGATGCCTTGGTCATCACCACCGGCGGACAAGGCAGGGATGAATGGGTGCCGGAAGGCCAGGCTATGCGGAATTATCTGATTGAAAAAGGACTGGATTCCCAGCGCGTTCTCGCGGAATGCAAATCCACTTCCACCGAGGAAAATTTTCTCTTTGCCAAAGAGATTCTTGTCCAGCAGGGCTTCAGTGCTCAGGAGCCGGTCGTCTATGTAACCAACGCATTCCACTGCTACCGCGGCGGGGTATACGCGGCTATGGCTGGTTTTACCACAGCCCACGCACTGCCCGCCGGGATTCCTTTACGCAGTGTGCTCACCTGTTACCTGCGGGAAGCTGCTGCCGTTATCTATTACTGGCTTTTCAAATCTTCACGCACAGGGTTTATGCAACCGCTTGTGGGGTTGTTAAGCCTAAATAAAAAAGTTCTTTTACAAATGATGTAAAGCAGTTTGCTGCTATTCCAGCGCTGCCGAAAAATACAATGTGCGGCTTTGCCGTACAAGACGGGAGAGTATCATGCAGATCCGTTATTACAAAGAATACAGCCGCTACCTGAACCGCGATATGGAATTCAAGGTATACGGCCATGCCGGGCGGCCCATTTTGATTTTTCCCTGCCAGAGCGGCCGCTTTTTTGACTGGGAAGACCGCAACATGTGCAACCTTGCAGCGCCCTGGATTGATGCCGGAAAGCTGCAGATCATCGCGGCAGACAGCATTGACCGCGAAAGCTGGGACAATGACGGCCCCGCGCGCCCCCGCATTGAAATGCAGGAGCGCTGGTATAATTATGTCTGCGAGGAATTGACCCCCCGTGCGCTGGAAATCAATCGGGAGCAGGGGCCGGACCACATGGGCAAAGTTCTTGTGGGTGGTGCCAGCATGGGTGCTGGGCATGCCGTCAACCTATTTTTGCGCCGTCCCGACCTGTATAACGGCACCATTGCCTTGAGCGGCCTATACCAGGCGGATATGTTCTTTAAGGGCTATATGGATGACCTTGTTTACCGCAACAGTCCCTGTGATTACATGCGCAATTTCCCGGATAACCACCCATACAAAGAACTGTATGCCAAAGCGGACAAGTTCATTATGTGCTGCGGCCAGGGCCAGTGGGAAGAAGAACTACTGCGTTCCACCTTGCAGCTGCGGGATATTCTGGAAAGCAAGGATATCCATCCCATTGTTGACATCTGGGGCCAGGATGTTTCCCACGACTGGTATTGGTGGGAAAAACAGTGGGTTTATTTCCTGGAAATGACTCTTGGTAAAGCCTGAGGCACATCGTTGTATCTCCGCATGCGAATCGTTTCAAGCAAAACTCAATATAAAGTCATTTTCAACCTAAATAAAACAGCACCCGGCGGATATCCCAACAAAAAGGGATAAAAAACGCGGGTGCTGTTCTAATTTTATATGAGACTTTTGCCCTGTATACGCGCTTACAGCTCAAACGCCTTATTCAACGCATTCAGTGCCACATCTTCATCTTCCTGATGGATCAACAGGGAAATGTCAAGGTCACTGGTGGTGATCAGAACAACTTCTGCGTTCACTTTTGCCAGCGCGGCCAAAGCGCGTGCTGCAACGCCGCAACTGGTAACCATATCCTCACCAAACAGGTTGATCTTAGTATAGCCACCGGAAATCAGCGGGGGATTGGCCTTGGCAGCCGCCGGGATGGCCTGCATGACTGCGGCAAAATTGCTGTAGCTGGTGGTAAAACTGAAATCCACCGCCGTACCGCGCGGGGCACTCTGGCAGATCATATCCACCACAATACCTGCCTTGGCAAACACCTCCAAATGCTCTGCCAGGCTCTGTGCGCTGTATTGGGCAGCGGGGAAGGTGGTAAGCATAATATTCTGCTCGCTGCTGATTTTGCTGACACCGTACATAAAAATACCCCTTTCGTTTTGTTTTAGGCAATACCGCATAATTCTAAGTGCCGATACGGCGAGCGAGGTGCGGCAGCTGCTAAGCCAAAAGCGCAGATAATACTGGATGCTGCAAAGGTGAGCGCGCCAGTGGCGGAAACAGCGAACCGAAG
>ENA-OQAR01000565-OQAR01000565.1-human-gut-metagenome-genome-assembly--contig:-NODE-565-length-11154-cov-2.923914_pt1 | contig 11154 bp, 10 predicted proteins | sample MGYA00242738_ERZ504533 | MGnify/ENA primary metagenome ERZ504533 (study PRJEB26092, sample SAMD00036276) | human gut metagenome | host: Homo sapiens | study: EMG produced TPA metagenomics assembly of... | reverse complement strand
GGATTAAATTTTAGTGCTCCTTTATCAGAATATACTTCAACATATAGCAAAAAGGGAAATGCATAAAATCACACTAAAGTACGGAACGAGGAAGACAATTACCTTTACAATATCACCATTTATCCCAATGGCAGCAGTAACATACAGGTCACCCCCCACAAACAGACAATCTATTTCTTTCTCCGGAGAAATAGATCTAAAGAAGAAAGAATAACCATAAATAAAAAAAAGGGAGATGTCAAAACTAAAACAACCTATCGCACTATATGATCAGGTCATTTTAGTTTTGCTCCCCTCATTAAATTACAGCTATTATTTACTTATTTCTCTAACCGGCTAAAGAAATTCTCAATGGCTTCCTTATTGACAAAAACTCCTTTTACTCCGGTCACTTCCACCGTATCCATCAACAAAGCCAAGCCCTGATAACCGTTTTCATCCTTTGCCAGTACTTCCTTCTGATAAATTTCAGCTGATTGGCAGGCTTTACCATCTTCAGGTAATTTCTCGAACCGGCCAAGGTAATAATTGCCTTCAAAGAAATTATGTGTAGATTCTGTCAACTGGAATCTGCTGGATTCGGGAGCATAAAAAATATTCCCACTAATAAATGTACTATCCGGATATCCGCCCCATGAATCCAAAGTAATCATAGTACGGTCGATATCAGCCGCAGGTTTACGGTTCACATGAATAATGTTACGGGTAATGCGACTATCCTTTACAGGACCTGCCAGATGAACAGCCGGTGAGAACATCCCGGCACGAGTCGGTTCAGGCCGCACTCCGTCACCTATACTCACATTGTAACGGACAATAGTGCCCAAGTTACCTACATTAAAAGATGCGTCGGCCGTGCCGTCATTGCAAACCAATACTAAGCCACCATAGTTATCATGACTATAATTGTACTGAATGACCGTTCCCCGGCAATTCCAATCCGAATCAAATCCCTGTGCATCCCACGGAGCTTTATGACCACTTACTTCATTAAACTGCACCAAAGTATTATCACAACTCCACGGCCAAATACCTGCTGCCGCCTCTGTGTCAGGAAGCATATCAGGACAGTCACGCATTACATTGTATTCTATCAAGGTACTGTCACAACCGATAGGTACAATACCATCCCCTGGTACTTCCTCTATCAAATTTCCCCGTATCACGGTATGCTTGCTGGGATGCCAGTTCTGCCGGTCGCTATAAGCAGCCCAAATCATAGCATTACGGGTACATCTCAAAATATGGCAGTTCTCTATGGTTAACCTATTGAATGTTGAAATTTTCTTTTCACCGCCATTCACTATATAAATACCGCACCCTCCGCCTTTTTCTTTTACCAACGAACCATTGACATCCCGTACAGTCACATTATTGACAACAATGTTCTGCGATACGCCATAATCCATACACTCTATCTTCAAGCCCGAACGATAAGGCAGAGGCTGCCTGCCTGTATTCACGATTTCCAAATTCTGCATCGTTATATAGTCCGAATTACAGATACGGGCTGCATACAAGGAAGTATCATATCCCACAATGCAAGGTTTCCGTTCACCATCACCATAAGCATCTATATAAATACGATCTTCGGGTATACCCTGTCCGGTGATTTCAAGTTCGCCATTAAAAACCTCACCGCGCTTCAACAAAACTTTATTGCCCGGCAGTAATTTCACACCACGTAGTTTTTCCAGACTTTTCCATGCTTCATCCGGGGCTAACCCACTATTATTATCATCACCGCCGGTAGCATCCAGATAATAGCACACTGGACTATCAGAACATGCTGCCAACAGGAAGGAAAATAAAAGAAGGATCATTGTTTTTCTCATTTCTCTTCCGTTTTTAAAAAGTTATCAATTTTATTCCAGAAGTTGTCAGAACAACCAGGCTTCACCACAGATTACGCAAATTCACACAGTTTTTTGATTTAAAGGTTATTTGCCTCCTACTTCTTTGTGACAGTCCGTGTACCCTGTGATGAAAACCTGCACTCCACATTACTTCCACAAGTCGTGCTGAACCAGTTTCTTGTTAGTATCCAGTTCGGCAGTCGGCAAAGGCCATACATAATCCCTCTCACCGTTGAACTTACGTGCTTCATAAGCCAAGCCATACATAGTGCGTTCATTCTCTATATTGGCTACCGCCTTATCCAATTCCTTCCAACGATAAAGGTCAAACAAACGCAAACCTTCAAAAGCCAGTTCCACACGACGCTCATGCTTAATGACTTCCAACAATTCATCTTTAGAAAGAGAAGTGCCTTCCACTTCCTCTACTGTGGGCATGTTCACATCCGCACGTTGCCGCACTTCATTAACCAAAGCAGTTACATCACTATAAACATAGCCTCCTTTCTGTACCATCGCCTCCGCCAAAGATAATAAAAACTTCGGCATAACGCACCACATAAAAGTCTTGTCCATTATCCCAAGAGTTAGAAGTATCCGTAGGATCAAAATACTTATAAACATATATGGTAGACAGGGAAGCGGCAGCTCCACCATATACATTGGCATACGGATTTGAAGCCGAAGTATCTATACCTCCTTTACCGTTCCAAAGCATACCGGGAACAAACAAAGTACTATACAAACGTGGATCACGATTCTCAAAATGAGCAGGATTAGGCTTGCTAACATCCAAGCCACCCTCATTGTTTAATTCGGCTATCTTCGTATCGGTAGTCGGTTTACCGTCTTTGCAATAATAAGCATCTGCCAAATCTATAGTACCATTCATTGCTTCCAGCGGAGTATTCCAATGCGCATTAAAAGCAGCACCTTCACTCATACCCGGTCCTCATAACGGACTGCAAAATGATTTCAGGAGAAGTTTCTCCACTTGAGTAAACAGTTTGGCATAACTCGGATCAAGCGAGTATCCCAAACCTTGCACCTGCTTATAAGCAGCAATCGCGTCATCCCATTTTTCATTATACAAAGCCACACGCCCCAGTAAGGAAAGAGCAGCTCCTTTGGTGATATGTCCCCGTGAAGACGCATTTTGCGGAAGTACTTCAGCCGCATCCTGCAAATCAGTCATAACATGAGCCACAATAGCCGCACGGTCCGTCTTTTCACATTCAGCCTCGTCAATGGTCAAAGGGGCGGTCAGGAAAGGAACATCCTGATACGTCATAGTCAAGTTTATATACATCAATGCACGTATGGTCTTTGCCTCAGCCTGATAAATCGCCTTTTGGGAAGCATCCATATCCACTCTATCAATATTAGCAATCAGCACATTACAACGGCTGATCACTTCATAGCAATCTTTCCAATAACTGCCAATGATAGAAGAACTTGGGGTATGAATTCCCATAGCCATATCATAACCTTCCATCCAGCCACTCCAATTAAAATGCCCGCCATTATCTGATATACAATCCATATATAAAGGGCCCAATGAATATTGGTCGGAATTATAAAGCTGATTGCTCTGCAAAGCATCATAACAAGATGCCAACGCCATCAAAGCATCATCCGGCGTCTGCCAAAATGTATTGGATGAAGATTCTGTCAATGAGTCCCTCTGCAAAAAGCTGTCAGAGCAAGAAGTCAGCAAAGCTCCTGACAACAGAGCCAGCCCTATAAAGTTATTAATTGATTTCATAGTTGTTGCTTTTAAAATTTAACGTTAACACCAAATGAATAAGTTCTTGTATTGGGATGTACATCATTACGGGAATCTGTACTCAGTTTTTCAGGATCATAATCGTCCAAGGAAGTGAAAGTAAGCAAATTAGTTCCTGCCAAATAGAGTCTGATACTCTGAACGCCCAACTTGGTCAAAAACTCTCTTTGCCTGAAAGTATATCCGATTTCCAAATTCTTCAGACGCAAATAATCACCTTTTGTCAACCAAAATGAAGAATAGTTATTATTAATAGTTCCTCCCAAACGAGGCATGCTTCCATTCGGATTACTTTCAGACCATCTGTCCAACCAACGGCTAGTCTTGTTTCCACCGTTGGAAATAGTAGTTTCATCCCAATTATAACGATATACACCTGCAATGCCTTGCCAGAATGTATTGACATCAAAATCTTTATAAGAGAATCCCAGATTGAAAGAATACTGCATTTTAGGGAACGGATTTCCGATAATAGTACGGTCAGCATCATTTATATTACCATTATTGTCTATATCTTCATACATGATATCACCTAATTGCGGTTCCTGGTTGTTTTGCAGAATCTTCTGTCCGTTCGCATTTACACGGTCCAATCTGCCTGGGTACGATAGATACCGATGGCTTTCAGCCCATAATAAGAGCCGATGGCTTCACCTTCACGATTGATCGTATTATCCTTAATGTCTTCTACCCCTTTCATATCAGTAATCTCATTTTTCACACCTGAAAGCGAGAAACCTGCCTGCCATGCCCAGTCACCTTTCTGATCGAAATAATTAGCAGCCAGTTCCCAACCCCGGTTACGAACCTTTCCCGCATTCTGATAAGGAGCATCCAAAGATCCCAGGAAAATACCCGCATAGCGAGTTTCATCAAAATATCCGAGGTATTTTTCTCATACCAGTCAAAAGTGACATTGATCTTTCCACCCCAAAAAGCAGCATCAAAACCAAAGTCTGTAATAGTAGTTGTTTCCCATTTAATGTTCTCATTAGGTATCTTGGCAGTCTTCATACCAATCTGTTTGCTATCACCGAAATAGTAACTGCCACTAGCCGCCAATGTAGCCGCATAAGCATAGTTACCAATTTCCTGATTACCCAATTTACCCCAGCTACCACGCAATTTCATGAGTGGAGGAACTTCACATTCTCCATAAATTTCTCATTTGTCATGATCCATGCACCCGAAAATGAAGGGAAGGTAGCATAACGATGTGCCTTGGGCATACGTGACGAACCATCGTGACGGACATTCATCTCTAACAGATAACGGCCTCCGTAATTATAATTCAAGCGTCCGAAGAATGACTGCAAGGAACTCTCTTCCGCTGATCCGGTCACATGGTCATTCATAGTACCTCCATCCATTTCATAAATATTATCGGTAGCGAATCCCTGCTTGGACGCCTCATTCTTGTCCCAACGGGTAGCCTGGATAGAATGGCCTGCCAACAGATTGAACGAATGTTTTCCTACAGAAAAATCATAGGTCAGAATATTTTCATTAATATAAGTCGTTTCCAGATAATGATAATCTGTCAGTTTATTGGTACCGACTGTGGTCAGCGCATTTCCTTCAGCATCGTATCTTATATTATTCTTCGGATTGAAAGTAGTCACATCGTTCATATAATATTTATAAGCCAGACTTGAACGGAACTTCAATCCTTTTATGATATCAATTTCACCAAAGAATTTACCATCAAAACGATAATGCTTGTTATCTTTATAGCCCATATTCAAAGCTTCAATCGGATTTTTGAATACGGATTGGGAAATATTGGGATTTCCATCCAAAAATCCATAATGTCCGTTAGAATAACGCACAGGAACAGTAGGACGGGTAAACCAAGTAAGGTAGCGCATCAAACCTTCACCGGTAACACTGGTAGTAGGCTCATCAATGTTCTGACGGCTTCCCGAAAGATTCAGACCTAATTTTACAATACCCAATTGTGCATCCAGATTGGAACGGAAATTAAAACGTTGATTGGCCGTTTCACGCAAGATACCATCCTGCTGGAAATACTGAGTGGAAATCATGTAATGTACCGCTTTACTACCACCGTTCACAGACAAATGGTGTTGGTGCATGGCTGCTGTACGAAACATTTCCTTAGCCCAATCGGTATTGGCAAAATGATCGGGGTCTGATCCGTTTTGCAACTTTTGTAACATTTCATCCGTGTATGCTTTGGAAGGCCAGCATTCGTTATACATCTTCGCCCATTCATAAGAATTCACATAATCGGGCAGCACGGTAGCTTCTTGCAAAGCGATACTACCGGAATATGTAATGGTAGGTTTCTGCTCACCGCCCCGTTTGGTAGTCACCAGAATAACCCCGTTGGCAGCACGTACACCATAAATAGAAGCCGAAGCCGCATCCTTCAATACGGAAACACTTTCAATATCATCTGCAGGGATTTCCGCAATCTGGCTTACCGAGCTTTCCACTCCATCGATCAAGACCATCGGATCATTGTGTTCAAAAGTTCCTACACCACGGATACGGATTTCGGGACTGTCATGACCGGCCTGGGCACCATTGTTGGTCAACATACACCCGGCAAACGACCCTGAAGCATATTGGCAGTATTCGCTACCGGCATAGAAGCTACATCCTTGAAATTTACAGCAGCAACAGAACCCGTCAGATTTTCCTTCTTCTGCACGCCATAACCGACTACTACCACTTCGTCAATCATTTCCGTATCTTCCTTCAGATTTACATTCAGCACCGTATTGTCTTTCGAAATACGATATTCCTGATCGGAATATCCTATAAAAGAAATGACAATAGTAGAATTAGAAGCCACCGTGAGATTGAAATTACCATCCAAATCAGTCACCGTTCCATTGGTTGTTCCTTTTTCAACCACACTGGCACCGATGACCGGTTCGCCTGTGGCATCTTTTACAATACCGGAAACTTTAAACTTGTCTGCTTGCAGACTGGAAGCGCTCACATTCATCGCAGGGATGAAGAAGCAGAGACACAGCAATAGACTCAGTACCCGGAATGTACTGGTTTCTGTCAGAGTTTTCATGTTCATAATACTTTTTTTTAAAGGTCTAACAAATAAAGATAATTCGTTTTATTTGCCAGCAAAAGTAAGAGGAACAGAAAAGAAACAGGGAGAATTATTACCGGAAAAAGGCTGTTTATTCCCTATAGAGCCTATTTCCGGTAATAATCAGCCATCATACTTCATCATATACTCTGTAGGAGAAAGTCCGAATTTCTTCTTAAAGCAGGAACTGAAATATTTAGGGTCGTTGAAACCTACGGCATACGCCAAATCGGCTATACGGATTTTCTTTTTCTCGTCTATCAGCCGACAAGCCGCTTGCAAACGGACATTGCTGATAAATGCAGAGGGAGTAAGTCCGGTCAACAGTTTCAATTTATCTGCTAGTGTAGTCCGGGCCATACCCATCTCCGCCATAAACTGTGCATGTTCAAAATCACAATCACTCAAATGGGCATTCACACAATCCACCGCTTTCCGAATGAAAGCTTCGTCCATCGAGGTGTAATTTAATTCTTTGGCTTCAAAGACCAACTGCTTACGAAAATCCACCCCCATACGTTTGCGCCGTTTCAACAAGTTATCTATCTTGGCAAACAAGACAGAGAGGCGGAGCGGTTTACAGATATAACCATCGGCCCCAGACTCATACCCTTCCACACGGTCTTCATCACTAGTCTTGGCGGTTAACAAAATCAATGGAATATGGCAGGTCTCAAATTGAGTCTTCACCCGACGGCACAATTCCATGCCGTCCATTTCGGGCATCATAACATCGGAAACAATTAAATCCACTTCCTGTTTGGCAAGGATCTCCAAAGCTTCCGTTCCATTAGCGGCCTTCAGAACATGGTATTTGCCATGCAACAGACGAACCATCAAAGCCAATAACTCCTCATTATCCTCCACTAACAAAATAGTCGATGCTGCCGGTTTCTCTTCCAACATATCAATCTCCGAAACATTCTCCATTTCATCTGCCGATAAAACAGCATAGTCCACATTTTCAGTATTCTCGTCTACCTCATCTTCAGCAAAAGCCTCGCGTCCTATAGGAATTTCAACCACAAAAGTATTCCCTTCCTCCTTATCGCTAAACACCTGTATCGTTCCATGATGCAACAATACCAAATCTTTAGTCAGCGACAAACCGATACCCGTTCCTATGGTATGGAATCTGCGATACTCCCCTTCATAGAATCTCTCGAACATATGATCCAACTTCTCTTTTGGAATCAACTCGCCGGGATTGTTCACACTCAATTTAAAAGTTCCCCTTTCCTCATCATGAGCCTGCGACACCACAATAGTTCCTCCTTCAGGAGTATATTTAGCGGCATTGGAAAGCAGATTGTACACCACTTTATCCAATTTATCCACATCAAAATATCCCGAATATTCTTCAGACAAATCAAATTGTATGGACAATTTCTGCTTTTTAACCAAAGGAGCGAAAGCCGACACTGATTTTTTCAAGAACATACTGACATTTCCATGCGAAACTTTTAGCCGCAACTTGCCATTCTCCACTTTCCTGAACTCTAAGATTTGCTGAATCAACCGGATTAACCGCACAGTATTATCAGCTATCACAGAACAAACCGACGAACTTGCCGGTACTTCTTGTTTCAGTTCATCCACCGAAGCCGATATAATAGAAAGCGGAGTCAGCAACTCATGAGTGATATTGGTAAAGAACTGTAATTTAGCATGATTGATTTCCTCCATTTTCTGCCGTTCTATCTTCCCCATCTCTATGGCCTGTTTCATCCGGATACGGTTTCTGACAATCCGATAAGTATACCATGCCAATGAAACGAACAACAAGACATAAAGGCAATAAGCCCACCACGATAACCAAGGCGGCGGAAGAATAGTTATACGCAGACATTTCATATCCGGAGACCAGATTCCATTCTGATTGGCTCCCTTTACACAAAAAGTATAAGTACCTGCCGGAAGATTGTTATAATAGGCAAACCGACGTCCAGCCTCAACGGACAACCATTCCTTGTCATATCCCTCCAACCGATATAAATAACGGTTCAACTCAGGATTGATATAGTTCAATATTGAAAAATCAAGACTGAAATTATTCTCCCGGTATCCTAATACAATTTTATCAATAAAATCAATAGCTCTGTTTGCAGCAATCCCCTCTCTGACGGAAAGAGGATAGGTACGTACCGATACATTATGTACCTTTATATCTGTAATTACTACCGGAGAATAGGCAGTATCCTGAACTATTTTATCAGGATAAAAACTGTTCAATCCACGGAATCCTCCGAAGACAAGTTTCCCATCCGCACCCTTGAAGCAAGAATTCCGGTTAAACATATGGTCTTGCAAACCATCATCTACCGTATAGGTATGTATTTTCGTGCAGCACCGTCCAAAGGTATATCAATGTGATACATTTCCGCATTGGTAGTAAGCCATAAAGTATGCTTATCATCCTCCAGCATGCTGAAAACAACATCTCCATTCCGGAAATAATCATTCAAGACTGAAACAAAACGATCATTCTTCCGGTCATACAAATCGAGTCCGTTACCATTCGACCCCACCCATACTCTGTTGTATCCATCCACACAAACACTCATCGCCCCGACAGTGGATAATGTACCATCCGAGGCGTATAAAACTTAACCTTATATATTTCTCCGGATGTATCTATCCGCCATACCCCTTCATTACTAGTCGCTATCCAGATAAAGCCATCTTGATCTTCCGCCATTTTGAAAATAGAAATTTGGGGCAATGCCTGATTTGTCAAAGTCACCAGTCATTCAAAGAATGAAGTCTTGATTCCGTATCCAAGATAAACACTCCCGAACGTGTCCCCAACCACAGATTCCCTTTCGAATCCTCCAACAAAGAATAAATACAAATATCACTCAGCTCCGGATTGGTAACGGTATTTATCACGTGTGCTTTCCCGGCTTTGACATTATAGAACCACACTCCGTCATCCCAAGTGGCAAAACACAATTCATTTGTCCTTTTACGATAAATAATATCATTGACCGTCGATGTATATCCCATATTCTTCAATACAGGATGAGAGCGGTAAGGAACAATGGTATGCTGTTTCATATCATAAAATACCAGACCGAATCCCATGATTCCCATCCACAGATTCCCATTATCCTCCTGATAGACACTGCGGACAGAGCTGGTAGGGCAATGCTCACGCAAAGCCTCCAAAGAATCATAATTAAACCGGAACTTATTTGTATTTACAGTACAAACACCTCCTCCCAGCATCCCCAGCCACATCAGCCCGTCTTTACTGCACAACAGAGAGTTCACTTCATTAAAAGGTAAATCTCCTTGAAGGTTGCCCGGAACAATATTGGTAAAATTCCCGTCTCCCGATTCATCTTCTAAAATACTGACCCCACTGCGTGAACCGATCCAGAGCTTTCCGGAATTTTTATCCTGAGCAATGGCGTAGATAATATTATCCAACAGAGAATGAGAATTTCCCTTGATGTTCCGGAATGTTTTAAATGAGAAATGTTCCGGATCATACGGATTAATGAGTTTCACCAGTCCATACCGCCAGGTACCGATCCAAATATTCCCGGCTTCATCCTGAAATATGACATGCGCCGAATTACCAGGGTTAATCCCGTCGTAAGTATAATACAATTCCTCTTGAGGACTATAACGCAGCAGCCCCTGTTCCCAAGTACCAATCCATATTTGACCTTTCCGGTCTTCGACAACAGACTTTATATCCATGTTTTTTTCACAATCGAAAGTACGGCTGCCGGCTTTTCTGCGAAACAATCCCTTGTTGCTTCCCACCCATAAATCTCCGTTACTTGCATAAAGGATACTTCTACATTGCTTACCTGTAACAAAGGACTGATTATTTTCTCTATCTCATCCGTTTCTTTATGCAACACGTATAATCCATTGTGCGTACCTATCCACAAATTATTCTCCTTGTCTTCGGCCACCATATTCACAAAACTATCAATGGAACGTCCATGATTCACTCCATCGGGTTTATATACAACAATAGAATAACCATCGTAACGCAAGAGACCATTGTAGGTCGAAATCCATATATACCCCTGGCTATCCTGAAATAACTTCCTGACTTCATTGGTAGGGAAGTTCACCGAAGTGGAAATGGATTTAAAATGATAAGTATTCACCTTATTATCAGCCCAAAGCAAAACAGGAAAAACAAAAAGATATATTACTCCAAGAATATATTCGCAGTTACGGTGTGCCAAGTGCATAGATTCAACTTTAAGATTTGATGCAATATTCGCAAAAAAAAAGCATTTTTAAGCAAATATTCCATAAGATTTGTTCTAAATTTCCCCCCATTTGCATACATAAGAAACTAAAATTATACTTCCAGAAACACTTAGAACAAAAAAGGTTAGAGGCTGTTAAGATAAAAAAAATTGTATATTTGCCGATAAGTGTGACCTAATTTTTAAAACAGAGAAAAC
>ENA-OQAR01000564-OQAR01000564.1-human-gut-metagenome-genome-assembly--contig:-NODE-564-length-11169-cov-2.252219_pt1 | contig 11169 bp, 11 predicted proteins | sample MGYA00242738_ERZ504533 | MGnify/ENA primary metagenome ERZ504533 (study PRJEB26092, sample SAMD00036276) | human gut metagenome | host: Homo sapiens | study: EMG produced TPA metagenomics assembly of... | reverse complement strand
AAGACTATGTATTAATTATAAAAGACAATCGCAAGCCTGGTTTACAGTGATTTGTTCTGTGTATCCGGGCCATCGGCAGAAGGACCTTATGCTGATTCCGTCAGTAAAATTTGCACCGACTTACTCTGAGGTCCGTGTGCCGTGAAAGTAGGTGATGAATGGTTGATTTATTTTGATGTTTATCGGGAAGGACGGTTTGGAGCCGTGTCTACAAAAGACTTCAAGAACTTTACTCCCATTGACGATCAGATTTCTATTCCACAAGGACATAAGCATGGTACTATCATAAAAGTTCCCGAATCAGTTTTGCTCAACCTGAAAGCGGAGGAAGCTAAAAGATTCCCTCAAAAAGACTAGTTATTACCCAGAATTGTCTGCTTGAATAAGTTACTTTGGGCTTTTGAAATTTATAAGATGAATGCACAAATGAAAAACAAGAATCTAGTATTATTATTCCTTCTTCTGATGGTGGAAGGAGGGCTGCTTTCGGCAGCAGCACAGAGCAAATCGTCGGTTTATAAGCCTTGGAGTCATGGACAACTGAAAGTAAGTAAAGAGAACCGCTATCTGATGAATGCGGACGGAACTCCTTTTTTCTGGTTGGGGGATACAGGATGGCTGTTGCCCGAGAAACTGAATAGAGATGAGGCTGCTTATTATCTGGAACATTGTCGTCAGGCAGGTTTCAATGTGGTGCAGGTACAGACTATAAATGGAGTTCCTGCCATGAATTTCTATGGCCAGTATTCCATGATAGATGGTTTCAATTTTAAGAATATAGACAGAAAAGGAGTTTACGGGTATTGGGACCACATGGATTATATTATTCAGAAAGCTGAGCAGAACGGCATTTACATAGCGATGGTATGTATCTGGGGAGGGCTTGTGCGCTCCGGAAAGATGAATGTTGAAGAGGCTAAAGCGTATGGTAGATTTTTAGGTGAACGATATAAAGATGCCCCTAATATCATTTGGGTAATCGGTGGAGATACTTATGCTGACCGGAATACTGAGATTTGGGAGGCGTTGGCGAATAGTATTCTTGCTGTGGACAAGAATCATATAATGACCTTTCATCCGTTTGGCCGTACATCCAGTGCTACTCATCTGAATAATAAGGAGTGGATGGATATGAATATGTTCCAAAGTGGACACAGGCGTTATGGCCAGAAAAAAGGAGATGGTGATACTTCTGTTACGGGATTGGAGGAAGACAATTGGCGTTATGTAGAAGAGGCTTTGTCCATGACTCCACTGAAGCCTGTTCTGGATGCAGAACCCAGTTATGAAGGTATTCCTCAGGGATTGCATGATCCTGCCCAGCCACGCTGGCGTGACTGTGATGTGAGACGCTATGGATATTGGTCTGTTTTTGCGGGCTCTTGCGGACATACATACGGACATAATAATATCATGCAGTTCTTGAAACCGGGTACACCCGGTGGGTATGGAGCTGATGGAATAGAGAAACCTTGGTATAAAGCAATGCAGGATCCCGGCTTCAATCAGATGAAATATCTGAAGAATCTGATGTTAACTTTCCCTTATTTTGAACGTGTACCGGATCAAAGTGTAATTGCCGGTACGAATGGGAATCGTTATGACAGAGCCATTGCGACTCGAGGAAAGGATTATTTGTTAGTATACAATTACTCCGGAAATCCGATATCTGTTGACTTGACTAAAATCAGTGGCGCAAAAAAGAAAAGTATGGTGGTATAGTCCTAAAGATGGAAAACTTTCTTTTATAGGAGAATTTGATAGTAAAATTACTCCTTTTACCTATGACGGCAGTTATAATCGGGATAATGACCAGGTATTAATTGCTATAGATTCAAGTAAGAATTATATTTCTACCGAATGGCTGGAACTTCCTATGGTAAATCAATAGCATTTTTTGAGGAATACAGTCAAAAAGTCTTATTAAGTCTTAATGAAACGGGAAAAGTCAATGCGGAAATTGTAATTTTGAAAAAACACATTTACAAATGAAACGCATTGGCTTGTTCTTATTCTTTTGTATTCTTTCCTTGCATGGCATAGCTCAGGTTGAAAATGACAAGGATACGCTCATCATCCGGCAAGATAAAATCAATGAGTTTATCAATGAGATGAATGAGGCTGATAAAAGTATGGATTTTATAAACGAACCTCCTACGTTGACACCTCCCGTTTTATCTGATACGTTGCGGATGCCAAAAATTTGATTTTACTCCCCGTGAAGAAATGCCTAAGATATCCCCTTATACTTTTTCCGGAAATCCTTTCGGACATGATTATATAGATGGGCGTGCTTATCAGATTAATAGTACAGGGATTCTGAGTGGTTATCATTCCTTTCAAGGGTTGCCTTCTATAGGTGAGGCACGTAATGCCGGAGTGATGTACACACAGCGTCTCAATGATTTTATAACCGTGACGGGAGGAGTATATGCTGCTAAATACAATGTATATGGAGTCCGCTTTAATGATTTAGGTGCTAAGGGAAGGTTGTCTTTTCGCATTAATGACAGAATGAAGATCAATATGTTCGGCACATACTCGGTGTATAACGGATATGGTATGACTCCCGCTTCACAGCTTTTTATGAACCAAAATTCATACGGAGGCACTTTGGAATTTAAAATATCGGATAGTTTCGGAATTGAAGCGGGAGCAGAGAGGGAATTTAATCCGATGACCCGTAAATGGGAAACCCATCCTATTATTATGCCGGTATTCTATTAATAATAATTTGTGTATCTTTACGGCATGAATGAAGAGATAGAAGAGTATTACGAAGAGTTATACAGGCTTTATATAGATGAAAACCAGCCATTGGAACGCCGTTACAGGCAATTGCGTGAATCATTGGAGCGTGTGGTGCGTGAAAAGATACAAGGGAATAGTTTGCAGACCACTGATTTGGCCGCCCGTATTAATTATGTAGCCACTCAATATGGGCTGGATCTGAAAGAACAGAATCAGTTACATACCTTTTCGCCTGACTTCCAATGATATTTTGAACCATCGTAAGTCTCCTGTAAAAGAAGAGTTCCTGCGTGATTTGCGTGCAGTGGCATACGCATATAGGAAGATGTTTGCACAGGATATTCCATTGAAGTTGTTCTCAGTTCTTCCCAAGCAGGAAATAGCATCTTCAGGGAAAAAAGAAAAGATGGAATACATCCGCCGCATCCGTGTATGCTTTGATTATGCCGATGATACCTATTTGTATGTACATCCTGTAGATGTAATAGCTGATGAACTTATACGGGTTGTTTATAATAAACCCGGTATAAATCATGAATTTGAAGAAACCATAAAGGAACTTTGGCGATATGCCCAGCTTAATCTGCTGGATGTTTCTGTAGATAGGGATGGAATTTATACCCCTTCTTTTATCGTATTGGAACCGGATTATTTGATAGATATCAGTTCATTGGCGGAATGTTACAAGGATTATGGCAGCCATCCGGCAAACTATTTTTTGAGCCGGCTGGTGCCGATTGATAATGCCCGCCCTTTGCTGTTGGGAAATATAGCCAATCTGTTTCTGGATGAATGGATACATGCAGGTGAGGAGGAACCGGACTATATAGACTGTATGAAGAAGGCATTCCGGCAGTATCCCATTGAACTGGCTGCTTGTGCCGAACTTCGTGATCCGTCCAAAGAGAAAGAGTTTGCCAAGGATTGCCGGATGCATTTTGAGCATATACGGGACGTTGTACAACACACTTTTTTGGAGCCGGGGTATAATCTGGATAAAAAGGAGGCTGTGCTGGAACCGTCCTATATTTGCGAGGCGTTGGGCATTCAGGGACGTCTGGACTATATGCAGCGGGATATGAGCAGCTTTATAGAAATGAAATCGGGCAAAGCGGATGAATTCTCCATGCAGGGAAAAGTGGAACCCAAGGAAAATAATAAGGTTCAGATGCTGCTATATATGGCAGTGTTGGAATATAGCATGGGACAGGACCGGCGGCGTATGCATCCCTATTTGCTTTATACCCGTTATCCTTTATTGTATCCGGCCAGAGCATCGTGGGCTCAGGTAAGGCGGGTTATCAATTTGCGTAACCGTATTGTTGCTGCCGAGTATGGGGTACAATTCCATAATCATCCTGATTTTACACGCAACTTGTTGGCACAAATCAATCCGGAGGTGGTGAATGAAAGAAAACTGAGCGGCAGATTCTGGGAACAGTATTTGAAGCCCTCTATCTCGCGTTTCCGGGAGAAGCTGTCGGCGTTGGAACCTTTGGAGCAGGCCTATTTTTATACGCTTTATAATTTCATTACAAAAGAACTTTATACCTCCAAATCGGGAGATGTGGATTATGAAGGACGTGCAGGGGCTTCAGCTCTTTGGCTGAGTACACTGGATGAGAAACGTGAGGCGGGAGAGATATTATATGATTTGCAGATAATGGAAAATAGGGCATCACAGGCTCATAAGGCCTATATACTTTTGTCTATTCCGCAATATGATGAAATGTTTCTTCCCAATTTCCGTACAGGAGATGTGGTTGTGTTGTATGAGCGTAATAATGACTTGGATAATGCGACCAATAAAATGGTTTTTAAGGGTAATATTGAGCAGATTACAGATACAGAATTGCGTATTCGTTTTACGTGCTACCCAACGTAATGCTTCCGTTTTTTCTCCGGACAGTCGTTATGCTGTAGAACATGATACGATGGATACTACATTTCGCAGTATGTATTTGGGACTCTCCGCTTTTCTGGATGCGAATACGGAAAGACGGGAATTATTGCTGGGACAACGGCCTCCCCGCTTTGATTCGTCTTTTGATGAAGCTATAGCGCTGACCGGTGATGATTTTGAGAGGGTGGCGTTGAAAGCTGAGTCGGCCCGTGATTATTTTCTTCTAGTGGGACCTCCCGGAACAGGAAAGACTTCGAGGGCGTTGCGTAGAATGGTGGAACATTTCTATGCAGCATCATCTATGCAGATATTGTTACTGGCTTATACCAACCGGGCTGTTGATGAAATTTGTCAGTCACTGTCCTCTATCACCCCCGGTATAGATTATATACGGGTGGGAAGTGAGCTTTCCTGTGATGTACGTTTTAGAGGACATCTGTTGGAGAATATATTGGCGGAATGCAACAGTAGGAGAGAGGTGAATATCCGTATGGCAGATTGCAGAGTATATGTTGGAACCGTGGCCTCTATTGCGGCTAAAGCTGAACTTTTTAAATTAAAAACGTTTTGATGTAGCCATAGTGGATGAGGCTACCCAAATATTGGAACCCCAATTGTTGGGTATTCTGTGTGCCAAGTTTGCCGATGAAAGAAATGCAGTCGGTAAATTTATTCTGATAGGTGATCATAAACAGTTACCTGCCGTTATTTTGCAGAATAGCGGACATTCTGAAGTGCATGATGAGGGGCTGAGGAAAGTCGGACTTTTTAATTTAAAAGATTCTCTGTTTGAGCGGCTTTATCGTTTTCATTTAAAAGAAGAATCTCCTAAAGCGATAGATATGCTTTGCCGTCAGGGGCGTATGCATCCGGGAGTGGCTTTTTTTCCCAATAAAGCATTTTATGCCGGAAAATTGGAGGCTTTGGGATTACCTCATCAGTTGGAGCACATAGAGGCTCCGGTACGTTTTTATCCCTTCGAAGCAAGATTGGAGAGTGTTTCCGGAAAAACAAACAGATATGAGGCACAGATTGTCGCCGGTTTAGCCAAAGAGGTGTATCTGGCTCATGAAGAGGAATTTGATCCGAATCGAACGTTAGGGGTCATTACTCCTTATCGAAGTCAGATTGCTTTGATACGTAAAGAGCTTCAGGCATTGGCTATTCCTGCTTTGAGTAGGATTTCCATTGACACTGTGGAACGGTATCAGGGCAGCGAACGTGATGTCATTATTTATTCTTTTTGTGTGAATCACCTCTATCAATTAAGGTTTCTGCCCAACCTGACAGAAGAGGACGGTGTACAGATTGACCGTAAGCTGAATGTCGCTTTAACGCGTGCACGCAAGCAGCTTTTTATCACAGGAGTCCCTGAAATATTAAGTCATAATTCTATCTATCAATATCTTCTGAAAACTATTTATTAGGGAAAAAAATACCACAGGCTACTTAGGTGTGTAGTCTGTGGTGAATTCTTTTAATTAGGCATCAACCGGTTTGTATTTGGGGACCAATGCTTTCATGATAATCCAACCAACCAAATAAGCTACGGCACATACACAGAATATGATGAAGTAGCCGGCAGGTTTTCCTTCGAATCCCATAAAAGTCATATTCGTTTCTGCTGCATAGTCAAACAGTCTGCCAGATCCCATATTAATACAGAATGAACCTATACCACCTGCCATACCACCAATACCTACGATAGTAGCGATGGTGCTTTTGGGGAACATATCACCTACTACAGAATAAATATTAGCAGACCATGATTGGTGTGCCGCACCTGCAATACCGATAATAATGATAGGATACCAATATGAATAATTGCCTAAAGGTTGGGCAAACAATGCCAGCAGTGGGAACAAGGCAAAGATAAGCATAGCCTGCATACGGGCTGCATATGGATTCTTACCTGTTTTATTAATGATAATAGTAGGTAACTTACCACCATAAATAGATAACATGGTAATAGCATATAATACGAAAATCAACATTTGTGCGGTACCCGTATCTGAAGCGAAACCGTATACATCCGAAATATATGCCGGAGTCCAGAACAGGAAGAACCACCATACGCCATCAGTCATGAACTTACCGACAAATACAGCCCATGTTTGGGGAAATTTGAAACATTGCAAGAATGAAATCTTCTTGTTGTCGAAGTCGTTGGCAGCAGCTTGTTGTTCTGCTGATTCTTCAGGATTGTTGTTGTCTTGTTCAATATATTCCAGTTCGGCAGCATTCACGCGAGGGTTGACATTGGGTTTCTTATAGAGGAACATCCAAAGTCCCATCCAAATGAATCCTAAACCACCGATAACGATGAAAGCCATTTCCCATCCGTTGCCCACACCAATACTTTGGAAATAACGTGCCAAAGGAGGGATAGTGATCGGAGCGGCTAAAGCACCTACTGTAGAACCTGCATTAAAGATGGAAGTGGAATATGCACGGTCCTTTTTCGGGAAATATTCGGCTGTCACCTTAATAGCTGCTGGGAAGTTTCCTGCCTCACCTACACCTAATACGATTCGGGCAGCGATAAAGTAATAAACGCTGGTAATGGCGATAGTTGAAGCGACGGCTCCTGTTGCAGAAAGCATCTCTTCTGCGTTATGAATACCTAATGTTTCTTCGGTTGCCCAACCGCACAATGCATGAAGACAAGCTCCTAAGGACCAGACAAAGATAGCCCAGAGATAACCTTTTTTTAGTTCCCATCCAGTCAATGAAACGACCGGCGAACAGGTTGGCAATGGCATACACTATAGAGAAAATAGCTGTGATATCTCCGTAATTCGAATCCGTCCAGTGAAATTCCGGAGCAATGAAGTCTTTCCAGGTTAGTGAAAGCACCTGACGGTCGAGGTAATTGACTGTAGTGGCAAAGAATAGCAGACCACAGATTATCCATCTGAAGTTTGTCATCTTCTCACCTACTTTTTGAAATGTACTCATGATAATAGATTTAATTATGTTTTTCTTATTAGACGCAAAAATAACCATTCTGTACCTATTCTCTATGCAAAAATTGGTGGAAAGCCTGTATAAATCGGTACAATGGTAAAGATTTCTAAAAAAATCATTCTGAATGTCGCAAAAAAAACTGAAAAACGAGTTGATTTCTTTGCAACATTCAGAATGACAAGAGTTAATGAGTAATGGTGTGTACCATTCTACTTATCTCATATCTGTGTATTTTATTTCATCCTTGTCACTGTATTTCAGGTTTTCACCTCCCATACCCCAAATAAAGGTATAGTTGCTGGTACCTGCAGCGGCATGGATAGACCATTCGGGAGAAGTGATGGCTTGTTCATTGTGTAACCATACCAGACGCTCTTCTTGCGGTTCGCCCATCAGGTGGCAAATGGCATTTCCTTCAGGCAGGTTGAAATAGAAGTAGGCTTCCATACGACGGGTATGTGTATGGGCCGGCATGGTGTTCCATACAGAACCCGGAGCCAGTTCAGTAAGTCCCATCTGTAATTGGTTTGTACCACCGTTTTTCACTCTTTCCAATACATCTTTTACAATTAACTGATTTACAATACGGTCGTTGCTATCTTCCATTTTTCCATAATGATCTGAGATAGCTAAAGCATACTGTTTAGGATTTGCTTTTTGAAGCTTGGCGTCGGTAGTGATCAATTGAGTAACGTATGGCTTGTAAGCCGGTGCCGAATTGATATAGAATTTAGCCGGTTTGGCAGCGTCATTACTTTTAAAAGTAACTTCTTTATTCCCGCAACCTACATAGAGGGCTTCCTTGTATTTCATAGGATATTCTTTACCGTCTACAGTAACTACGCCGTCACCGCCTACATTGATGACTCCTAGTTCACGCCGTTCAAGGAAGTAAGTGATTTCCGGACCCAGTTCACGGAAAGTTTCCAGCTTCAAAATTTGTTTACCGGCATAGCTCCTCCGTAAATAAGACGGTCGTAAAGGGTGTATGTAACATTGATTTCATCCGGCGCCATCACCTTTTCCATCATAAATGAACTACGCAGACGTTCTGTATCATAGTGTTTCACATCTTGCGGATGGCAAGCGGTCTGTACTTTGTAATTTACTTGAGCTGAAGCTGCCAAGCAGAAAACACTCAGCATCATTGCAATTGCTAATTTTTTTCATAATCATTATCTTTTAAATTTTTAATTTTTTCATTGTTTTTCTGGTATTTAATGATGGAACGACGGTTCAGCACCATTAAGAATAGTGTTATCAGTACTAAAATTCCGGAACCAATCATTTGAATGAATAAGTCAAATGGAAAATAGCCCATGAGAAAGGACTTGAAGCAAAATCCAACGCACCACCTTCAAAACCAGACGGGATGTTTACGGCAGCATCTTGTGTCTTGGCGTATACATCATGTGCTGCTTTGGTGAAATAAGGAGCCAGATCTGTTACAAAATACAGACCGATGGCCAGCACAACAAAACCAATGATGAAAGTCTTTACTACATTTCCTTTTGTGATAGGTAATATCAATGGGAATACATAGAACATGCCAGCTAATGAAGCCAATGGCAAGAATTCATTGCCCGGAAGCACCACTGCCAATAAGATAGTAACAGGGATTAATAGTAATGATACAACCAACGTGGCCGGATGTCCGATCACCAAGGCAGGACTCATACCGATATTTAAGCCTACAGCACTCTTAAACTTCTTGGCGATCAGTTCGCGGGTAGCGTCCGAAATAGGTTTCAACCCTTCGATGAACAGGCTGGTAATACGGGGAATCAACTCCATTACTGCTCCCATCTTGATACCTAAACCTAGAATATAAGGAATCTTGTCTACTATTTCTTGTCCGTTCTTGCAAGATAATGCACCGATGCCACATCCTACCAGGATACCCAAGAAGAGAGGTTCGCCTAAATAAACCGAATTTCTTTTTCATACCTTCCGCATCAATGTTCAGCTTTTCAAATCCGGGAATTTTGTCCAATACCTTATTTATAATGAGAGCGAATGGTACGAAACCTGCACAGAAGGGCTGCGGAATAGAAATACCTTCCATTTTATCATAGAAACCTTGAAATTTGTCTGCTGTGTAATCTGCTAAGATTAATGTGATGATATAACAGATAACAGCTGCGAAGAATCCCCACAAAATACTATCTGTTGCAAAATAAACTACGGCTCCGATAAAAGCAAAATGCCAATAGTTCCATAAATCAATGTTAACCGTACGGGTGGTTTTAGTCAATAACATTAAGATGTTAACGGCCAGACATACCGGAATGATGAATGCCCCTACGGAAGTGTTATAGCTACGGCTGCAGCAGCAGGCCATCCCATATCGAATACTTTCAGTTGCAGGCCATATATTTTCGACCACTTTGCTTAAGGCCGGACCCAGACTGCTGGTCAGAAGTGCGGTAACCACTGATAGACCAACGAAACCAACACCTACCAACAGACCGCTTTTTAATGCTTTGCTGAATTTGATTCCGATACAAACGCCTAAGATTGTAAAAATTATAGGCATCATCACCGCTGCTCCTAAACCGATGATATAACTAAAAACTTGTTCCATTCTCTTGTGAATTAATAGTAAATGACTGTGTTTTCTACAATAGTATAAATTAAAAACTGCCCCAAAAATAAAACCTTTTCTCAAACTTATCAAACCTGAAAGACATAATAATTAGTAAAAAGACAATTTTTGAACGATTTTTTATCGTTATCGTGCACAAAAATAACCGTTTTCGCACACGAATACCAAATAATACACTTAGTAGGTTGAAAAGTGCACATCTGCTTTTCGAGGAAAATACTACTTTTGTTTCATAAAATTAAATAGGTCTAATACTAAAAATAAATGTCTTCATGAAAAAGAATTCTATTTGTAAAATTATTGTGTCCGGTTTGCTTGCGGCTGTTCCTTTGATGGGCATGGCTCAGCAGGTTTGTGGTAATAAGCCTTGGTCTGTACGTATGGCGGAATCAGAGATGGTGCGTTGTCCCGAATCCTGGCAATTGGATTTTCAGACCCGTTTGAAGTGGGATTACTGTCATGGCCTGGAACTTCAAGCTATGCTGGATGTATATGATGCATACGGTGATAAGAAGTTTTTTGATTATGCTGTGGCTTATGCTGATACAATGATTCATCAGGATGGCTCTATCGAAACTTATAAACTGGAGGAATATAATATTGACCGTCTGAATTCCGGCAAGATGCTTTTCCGTATTTACGAGCAGACTAAGGACGAGAAATACAAGAAAGCATTGGATTTGTTGCGCAGTCAGTTGGATACGCATCCTCGTAATGCCGATGGCGGTTTCTGGCACAAGAAGATTTATGAGAATCAGATGTGGCTGGATGGGCTTTATATGGGGCAACCATTTTATGCGGAGTATGCTTACCGTAACAACCGCGTGAATGATTATGCTGATATTATCAATCAGTTTGTCACAGTGGCCCGCCATAATTATGATCCGAAGACTGATCTATACCGTCATGCATGTGATGTGAGCAAGCGTGAAAAGTGGGCGGA
>ENA-OQAR01000563-OQAR01000563.1-human-gut-metagenome-genome-assembly--contig:-NODE-563-length-11181-cov-4.555184_pt1 | contig 11181 bp, 15 predicted proteins | sample MGYA00242738_ERZ504533 | MGnify/ENA primary metagenome ERZ504533 (study PRJEB26092, sample SAMD00036276) | human gut metagenome | host: Homo sapiens | study: EMG produced TPA metagenomics assembly of... | reverse complement strand
GCTTCGGTTCGCTGTTTCCGCCACTGGCGCGCTCACCTTTGCAGCATCCAGTATTATCTGCGCTTTTGGCCTAGCAGCTGCCGCACCTCGCTCGCCGTATCGGCACTTAGAATTATGCGGTATTGCCTAAAATCTGCTTCAGCGCCGCAGCAAAACCGCCGTTGGTTGAAACCGGATGGATTTTATGATATACTAAAATGATTGAAATATGGCGTACAGAGAGGGGGCAGCAGGATTGCTCAGTGAAAATCAGCGTATCAGGGGCTTGATCAGCAGTGTGATTGATATTATGCTGCTGATTGCCGCATACCTGCTGGCCAATTTCCTGCGCTTTAACTGGCTGCCTTTTTTTGAGGAGGGCGGCGCCGGCCCGGCACTGGATATTGCCCGCAGCCCTATGGTTGCCCTGGGGTGGGCGGGCTACGCCGTGGTGACGGTGCTGCTCTATTGGAGCCGCGGGCTGTATAACCCCTCCCGCCTACGGGGGCTGTGGCAGCGCAGCACCACCATTGCGTTCGGCAACGCGCTGGGCGTGGTGGGCTTTATGGCGCTGCTCTTCGTTTCCGCCTGCAAAACTTCTCCCGCGGGTCATGCTGCTGCTGTACGGGTTCAGCACCGGCTTTTTGATCTTCAAGCGGATGATCAAGCGCTGGTATGACCGTGCCCGCAACCGGAAAGGGGAGGACCTGCGCCATATCTTGCTGGTCGGCGGCGGCGATATGGCTGCCGAGTATCTGCTGGCACTCGAACATAACCCGTATTATGGCTTCCATGTGGATGGCTACCTGGCGCCTTATGCCAACCCGGACCTGGATGTGCGCTACCTGGGCGGATATGACAAAATGGAAGTTACGCTGGATGAACCCGGCATTGACGAGGTGGTGGTGGCCCTGGATGCCGCCGAGATGCACATGCTGACCCGCGCCTTTGCCGCCTGCGATAAGCACGCACCCGCATTACCATGGTGCCGTTTTATAACGATTACCTGCCCGCCCGCCCCACCATTGATGTGCTGGGCGATTGTAAGCTCATCAACATCCGGCAGACGCCGTTTGATAATATCCTGAACGCCTTTATCAAGCGCGCCATGGATGTGGTGGGCAGCCTGGTGCTGATCGTGCTCACCAGCCCATCATGCTGGGGGTGGCCATCGGCGTCAAGCTGTCCAGCCCTGGGCCGATCATCTTTAAGCAGGAGCGCGTGGGGCTGAACAAACGCCCCTTTATGATGTATAAGTTCCGCTCCATGCGGGTGAACGCCGCCGAGGATTCGGCTTGGAGCACCAACAGCGACCCGCGCAAAACGCGGTTCGGCAGCATTATCCGCAAATTCAGCCTGGATGAACTGCCGCAGTTTTTCAATGTATTAAAAGGGGATATGAGCCTGGTTGGCCCGCGGCCAGAGATCCCGTTCCATGTAGAGCATTTTAAGGAAGAAATTCCCCGTTACCTGGTGCGCCAGCAGGTGCGCCCCGGCCTGACCGGCTGGGCGCAGATCAACGGCCTGCGCGGTGACACTGATATTGCGGAGCGTATCCGTTATGATATCTGGTACATCGAAAACTGGACCGTTGCACTGGATATCAAAATTTTTGTTCCGCACCGTGTTTGGCGGCAAAATGGTCAACGATGAAAAGATCCAGTAACCAACCAAAGGAGGGCTGAGGATGAAAAACGGCAAGCCGAAGGTAGCCATTGTGCATGACTGGCTGGTGGCATACGCCGGTGCAGACCGCGTGGTGGACTGTATGCACCATGTTTTCCCTGATGCACCCATCTATACCCTCGTCTATGACGAAAACAACATGCCTGCGTGGTTCAAGGATTATGATATCCGCACCACCTATCTCCAAAAGCTGCCTTTTGCCACCAAGCTGTACCGTGCCATGCTGCCGTGGATGCCCCGCGCGTTGAAGCACTGGATCTTTCGGAATACGATATGGTCATTTCGTCCTGCTCTTCCTGCAGCAAGGGCGTGATCACCCGGCCGGACGCGTGCATATCTGCTACTGCCATACGCCCACCCGCTATGTCTGGGATTTTTATTATACCTACCGCAACAATGCCAACGCGCTGGTGCGGGCGGTCATGCCCGGCCAGATGCTCAAGCTGCGCCAGTGGGATAAGTGCGCCGCGGACCGGGTGGACTATTTTATCGCCAACTCGCATTATATTGCCAAGCGCATCAAAAAATATTACCGGCGCGACAGTGATGTGATCTACCCCTGCGTGCATATCAACGAAGAACCCTTTGTGCCCAAAGAGGATTTTTACCTTGTGGTGGGCCGCTTTACCTGGTACAAGCGGATTGACCTGGCTGTGGCAGCCTGCACCAAGCTGAACAAGCCGCTGATCGTGATCGGCGGCGGCGGCGAGGGCGACAAGCTGCGCGCCATGGCTGGCCCGACCATCCGCTTTTTGGGCGGCGGCCTGAGCGACGAAGAGGTGCGCGGCTATTATCTGCGCGCCAAGGCGTTCCTGTTCCCCGGCGAGGAGGATTTTGGCATTACCCCTGTGGAAGCCCAGAGCGCAGGCACCCCGGTGCTGGCCTTTGGCCGCGGCGGCGCTGTGAGACTGTGCTGGACGGCAAAACCGGCCTGCTGTTTGACGAGCAGACACCCGAAAGCCTGGAAGCCTGCATCCAGAAGTTTTGAGACCGAAGGCGTGGCTTATCCCCCACAGCAGATCCGGGAACACAGCCGCAGCTTCAGCGAGCAGCGCTTTGAGGACGAGCTGCGGGATTACTGCACCCGCCGCTATGCGGACTGGCAGCGTGAGCTGGAAGCCTGCTCTCACCACGAAACCGCCAAGGAGGCCGAAGAGTGAACCCCATTGTGATCAATGGCACAGTGCTGTGTGACCCCATCACGGGCATTCCGCGCTTTGTGTATGAAGTTGTGACCCGGCTGGACCCCCTGCTGGAGGGCACCGGCCTGGATGTGCGGCTGTGCTACCGGGACGATGGCCGCCCGCTGCACCTGCCCGAACTGAAAAACATCAAAATTGTTCCGCTCAAGGCCATTAAGTATAGTTACAATCTGATGGTGTTGCCGCGCTACCTGCGCAAACACCACGCCTTTTACGTTGGCCTTGCCAGCGATATGCTCATGACCCGCCGCAGCGTGGTGGTGCTGCATGATATCCGCCCCCTGGTAATGAAAACCGACCGTGCGTTTTTCCGCTTCAAGTTCTGGTTCCACTGCCTTTCCACCAAATGGTTTGCCCGGCGGGTGTTCACCGTCAGTGATAACCAGCGCCACCTGATCAGCGAGCGGTTGGGCATCCCACTGGATAAGATCGGTGTGACCTATAACGGCTGGGAGCATCTGCAGAACGTCCAGCCGGACATTACGGTGTTTGACAAGCTGCCTGGCGTGAAGAAAAAAGAGTATTATTACGCACTGGGAAGCCTGGCCGGGCACAAAAACTTTAAGTGGGTGCGCGAGGTTGCCGCCCGCAACCCGGATAAAACCTTTGTTGTGGCCGGCGGCAAGGACCTTGCTGCCTTTGGCAGCGCCGAAGCAGATGCTGCCCAAAACACCAGCAATATCTTTTACCCCGGCTATGTGACGGACGGCCAGAACAAAGCGCTGATGCAGAATTGCAAAGGCTTTTTACACCCCGCTGTGTTTGAAGGTTCGGCATTCCGCCGCTGGAAGCGCTCAGCCTGGGGGCACCCATCGCCCTGGCCCGTGCCAGCTGCCTGCCGGAGCTGTATGGCGATACCGCCCGCTACTTTGACCCCTATGACTATGATGTGGACCTTGACGCGCTGTTTGCCAAGCCTGCGGCCCCGCCGGACAAGGTGCTGGCCAAGTACAGCTGGGAGAAAACCGCACGGTTCTGGCTGGACGAGATCAAAAAGTGCGCGGAAGCGTAAGAGCAGTTGGGACAGCCCCCGAAAAATAGAAGCACATAACGGTTCGGCAGGGTGGGGCTGCCTCGCCCTGCAGGATAGGGAAATACCTCTTACGCAGGGGGACATGCGGTGCGCCTACGCTGTGCACAGATGTTACGTGCATCAAGCTGTATAACCCACCCCGCTGCATACCCCAAAATCACGCATCTGAAACACAAAAATCTACCCGCAAAAGGGAAGTGAATATCATTGGATAAAATAGCAGTTCTTATCCCCTGTTATAACGAATCTCAGACAGTACAAAAGGTCGTGATGGATTTCCGCCACGTTCTGCCGGAAGCTACGATCTATGTGTACGATAACAACTCTACCGATGGCACGGCAGAGCTGGCCCGCACAGCCGGTGCCGTGGTGCGCCACGAATACCAGCAGGGCAAAGGCAACGTCATCCGCCGCATGTTCCGCGAAATTGACGCCGAAGCCTATATCATGGTGGACGGCGACGATACCTACCCGGCGGAAGCGGCCCCGGAAATGGTCAAAGCCGTCACCGAACACCAGGCTGATATGGTGGTGGGGGATCGGCTTTCCTCCACCTATTACACCCAGAACAAACGCCCGTTCCACAATTTTGGCAACGACCTGGTGCGGTTTTTTACCAACAACCTCTTCGGCGGCCAAATCAAGGATATCATGACGGGCTACCGTGCGTTCAGCTACCAGTTTGTCAAAACCTACCCGGTGCTGAGCCGCGGCTTTGAAATCGAGACCGAAATGACCATCCACGCCCTGCACCGCAACATGCAGGTGGAGAATGTGATCATTGACTATCGTGACCGCCCCGCAGGCAGCGAAAGTAAGCTGAATACCTATTCGGACGGCTTCCGCGTGCTGCGCACCATTGCACGGCTGTATAAAAACTACCGCCCGTTCGGCTTTTTCAGCACCCTGGCTGCGGTGCTTGGCATGATCAGCCTGTGCTTTTTGGCCCCTGTTCTGGGCGAATATTTTGCCACCGGCCTTGTGCCGCGCTTCCCTACGCTGATCGTGTGTGCCTGCGTACTGGTGGCGGCGCTTTTGCTGTTTATTTCCGGCGTGATCCTTTCCAGCCAGCTGACAAAGGATGACCGCGATTTTGAATTCCACCTGCAGCAGGTGCAGCAGTGGAAAAACCGTTCCGCTGATCCGTTCAGCCATTCTACCAAATAACAAGGAGGTTCCCCATGAAACAGTATGATTACCTGATCGTCGGCGCTGGTCTGTTTGGCGCAGTGTTTGCACAGCAGGCTACCAAGCAGGCAAAAGCTGCCTGGTGATCGATAAGCGCGACCACATTGCCGGCAATATCTACACCGAAAATGTAGAGGGCATCAATGTCCACCGCTATGGCGCACATATCTTCCATACCAACAATAAAGAAGTGTGGGACTATGTGAACCAGTTCGCTGTGTTCAACCGCTATACCAACTCTCCGGTGGCAAACTATAAGGGCGAACTGTACAACCTGCCGTTCAACATGAACACCTTCAACAAGATGTGGGGCGTGTGACCCCCGCCGAGGCCGAGGCAAAGATCGAGGAGCAGCGCGCTGCCCACTTTACCGCCGAGCCCAAAAACCTGGAGGAGCAGGCCATCAACCTGGTCGGCACCGATATTTACGAAAAGCTGGTCAAGCACTATACCGAAAAGCAGTGGGGCCGCCCCTGCACTGAGCTGCCGGCGTTCATCATCAAGCGCCTGCCGGTGCGCCTGATTTTTGATAACAACTACTTCAATGCGCTGTATCAGGGTATTCCCAACGGCGGCTACACCCAGATGGTGGCCAACATGCTGCAGGGTGTGGAAGTTCGCCTGGGTGTGAACTACCTGGCTAACAAGGCTGAACTGGATGCTCTGGCTGACCGTGTGATCTACACCGGCCCCATTGACGCTTATTTTGATTACTCCCTGGGCACCTTGCAGTACCGCAGCGTTCGCTTTGAAACCGAAACGCTGGCCTGCCCCAACTATCAGGCAACGCTGTCATCAACTACACCGATGCCGAAACCCCGTACACCCGCATCATTGAGCACAAGCACTTTGAGTTCGGCTCCACCGAGCCGGGCACCAAGACGGTCATCAGCCGCGAATACTCCGCTGAGTGGAAGCCGGGCGACGAGCCGTACTACCCGGTCAACGATGACAAGAACAGCGCCCTGTACGCCAAGTACAAGGCACTGGCCGATGCCGAGCCGCACGTTGTGTTCGGCGGCCGCCTGGGCGAGTATAAGTACTATGATATGGACAAGGTAATTGAAAGCGCGCTGGCCTGCGCTGCTGTGCAGATGGATAAGATCAACCAGTACAAAGCATAAGGCAGGCGTAAACCAGGATTTATAGCAAAACCGCATGATTCCAAATACCGCTGCGGCGGGAATGATGCTGTGCAATTTGAGATAAAGGACAAAGCAATGACGGAATTGAGTGTTTCCATCCTGTCTGCCGATCTGGCCAACCTTGCCGCCGAAACGGCCGATTCTATGGTGTGCGGTGCAGACATGGTGCATTTTGATGTGATGGACGGCCACTTTGTACCCAACATCACCTATGGCGCGCCGGTGCTGAAATGCCTGAAAAAGGCCGTGCCGGAAGCATTTTATGATGTTCACCTGATGATCTCCGACCCTGCACGCTATGCACAGGATTTTGCGGCAGCAGGGGCAAACCTGATCAATTTCCACATTGAAGCTGTGCCCAACCATGTGGGGCAGACCATTGCCGCTGTGCGGGAGACTGGGTGCCTGGTGGGCCTGACCATCAGCCCGTCTACCCCGCCGCAGGCAGTGTTCCCCTACCTGGATGAACTGGACCTGGTGCTGGTCATGGGGGTGGAGCCCGGCTTTGGCGGGCAGAAGTTCATCCCCACAACCGTCAGCCGTGTGGCAGCCATCAAGGCAGAGTGCAACCGGCGCGGTGTTTCCCCCCGCATTGAGGTGGACGGCGGCATTAACACCGAAACCGCCTCCCTGTGTGCCCAGGCCGGAGCCAGTGTGCTGGTCATGGGCAGCGCGTTCTTTAAGGCGCAGGACCGTACCGCGCTGGCCAAACAGGTTCGGGCGCTGTAACCCCAAAGGAGTATCCATGCCAAAACGTCATGATAAGATCACCAAAAGTGTAAACTATGATTATTATTGGGACATTTTGTTTTGCACTGTCCCGCTTTTGGCGGTCAGTTGTTTTTATTACGGAGCGCGCCCGCTGCTGATGATGGCGGCCGGGCTGCTGACTGCGTATGTGGCGGACTGTGTTGTTACCCCGCTGCATGCGGCGGGCTACCGCGCACATGAGCCTTCCAGCGAAGCTTTTGCTGCGCTGATTGTGCTGATGATGCCGGCTTCGGCTCCGTATTATATGGTGGTCACGGCAACGATCATTGCCGTGCTTGTCAAAGAAGCGTTCGGCGGAGAGGGGCACTATCCCTTCCACCCGGCGGCGGTGGGATTGGTGGCGGCAACGCTGGCATGGCCGCGAGACATGTCGTCCTACCCGGCACCGGGTACAGTGCTGGCACTTTTCAGCAGCACCGGAGTGGCGCTGACCCAAGGCAGCAACACCACCCTGTCTGCCGGCGGCCTGCCGTCTGACAGTACCATCAACCTGTTGACCGGTAATGTGGCTGGGCCGCTGGGCTGCTGCGCTATTCTGGTCATTGTGGCCTGTGGGCTGTACCTGCTGATGCGCGGCCACATGCAGCTTTCTACCTTTGTGCCGTACCTTGCGGTATGCGTACTGGTGCCCTGGCTGCTGCCCAACCTGAACGAACTTCCAGCCCTGAGTGCCCCATGGGAATATGTGCGCCAGCGCATCTACCTGGAAAAGTATATCCTGCTTTCCGGCAGCATGCTGTTTGGCGGGATATTCCTGGCGTGCGAGCCGGTGGTGCAGCCCAACCGCTGGAGCAGCCGTTTGATTTACGGCCTGTTCCTGGGCGCAATGGCAACGGCGTTCCGCTATTACAGCGTATACGAAACCGGCGTATGCTTTGCCATTGTATTGGCTGGTGCTTTCCCCGAATGGCTGGACCGCCTGGCCCAGCGCGCAGAAAGGATCAGATTCATGCGGAAGGAGGAAAAGCGCCTTGCCCAACACAGAGAACCGTAAGAACAGCAACAAAAAAAGTCGACCCTGCAGGAACATTCCCAAACCGTTATCATCCCCCAGCTGACCCCCGAAATGCTGGAACAGGCGCGCCGCGCCGCAGAGCAGGGCAAAACCGCCGAGCAGATCGAGCAGGAAGCCCTGGCCGCCGCCCAGGCGGAGCAGAAAGCGGTAGAAAGCAAGCAGGAAGCACCTACGGCCGAAAAGCCCAAAACGGTCCAGCCCGCCAATAAGCCCAAGACCCGCAAAGAGGCCGAGGAAGAGCTGGCCCAGAATATCCATGATGACCACCTGTGGCTGAATAACCCCGTTATGGTGCGCGGTCTGGGGCTGGCACCCATTGTGGCGGCTGCTGTAAGCGGCCAGAATGCCTGGATGCTGTGCGCTGCCACCATTCTGCTTGTAACGGCAACCCGTATGTTGGCGGTGGCAATCTGCCACCTGACCAGCAACCGCTTCCGCGGTGTGGTATACTCTTACGCTGCCGCTATTGTGTATATCCCGGCTTATATCATTTTGTACAACCTGTTTGGGGCGGATCTTTCTCTGCTGGGGATCTATCTGCCCATGCTGGTAGTGGAGCCCGCCGTGATCAAACGTATGGAATCCAACGACCTGGAAACGGTGGGCGAGGCGTTCCGCCGCGGCATCAACAATACCATTGGTATCTGCTTTTCGGTGCTGCTGGTGGGGGTTGTGCGTGAACTGCTGGCGGAAGGCACCGTGTTCGGCAACGTGGTATTTCCCGTGGCGCCGCTGCCGCTGGCCGACCAGCCGGGCACCGGGTTTATCATCATTGGCCTGATTGCCGCCGTGTGGACCGCCATCGGCGGTGCCTATGTGCATTATAAGATCGAGGAGGTGCGTCATCTGTATGGCAATAAACGCAAGCGCTGAGCTTTCCGTTTTGCAGGCTGTGGCGCAGTTCCTGACCTACGCCGTCATGGCTGTGTTTGCGGAGAATGCAGTGTTCTTCCGCGCGCTGGGCGTTTCCCGACTGAACAAGCTGGTCAACGACCCCAAAATCAGCACATGGCAGTACTGCATTCCCATCATTCTGGTACAGACCATCAGCGCCCCCATGGGTTGGGCTGCCCAAGCTTAACGCTGCCCGCTTTGGCAAAGGTGCTGCCCGGCTGGCTGCCGGTCAACGCCCTGCGCCCGCTGGTATTTTTGAACTGCTCACTGATCGCTATGGGCATTGTGTGGCTGCTGTTGGGCCTGTTCCCCAAAAGCCGCGATGCCTGCCGCGAACAGCTGCCCGGCGCAACCTTCAACTGTTGCGTGCTGGGCACCCTGCTGGTTGCAGCCAGCCAGAACTATAACCTGCTGCAGTCCATCGGCTTCGGCTTTGGCAGCGGCGTGGGCTACCTGGTCGCCGTGCTGGTGGTGGATGAAGGCCGCCGCCGGCTGCGCAGCAAAGATATCCCACATATATTCCGCGGCCTGCCCAGTGTGCTGATTTATATCGGCATTCTCTCGCTGGCAATTTACGGGCTGGTTGGCACTGTGGATTGAGCCGCGCCCGGACGTAAAAAACGGCATCCGTGAAAGAGGAGTGATTACCATGCAGAATTGTTTTGTCCCTGCTGATATCCTGCTGCCCGGTGCAGCGTCCCCGCTGGACCCGTGGGCCTGCATTGCGGTGGATCAGTTTACCTCCCAGCCGGAATACTGGCAGAAAGCGGAGGAACTGGCAAAGGGTAAACCCAGCACCCTGCACATTGTTCTGCCGGAAGCTTACCTTGGAACCCCGCAGGAAGAATCGCGCCTTGCGGCGATCCGTGCGGCCATGCAGGATTACCGCGATAACCTGCTGACCCGCTGTGTACATGGCTATGTGTATGTGGAGCGCACCCAGATGGACGGTACCATCCGCCAAGGTCTGGTTGGTGCTGTGGACCTGGAACAGTACAGCTTTAAAAAAGGCAGCAAGCCCGCCATCCGCCCCAGCGAGAGCACAGTGGTGGCGCGCATCCCGCCCCGGCTCAAGATCCGCCGCGGGGCCCAGCTGGAAACCCCGCATGTGATGATGTTGGCCGACGATGAAGCCTGTACCCTGATTGAACCCATTGCCGCCCATAAGGCGGAGCTGCCGCTGCTGTATGATGGCGCGCTGATGCTGAACGGCGGCCACCTGGCCGGTTGGGCCGTGGAGGACCCCGTGCTGGTGGAGCAGATCAACACTGCGCTGGCAAACCTTGGCGATGCCGCTGCTTTTGCCGCACGCTGGCCTGCCGCAACCGGTCAGCCCCCCATGACGCTGGCGGTTGGTGATGGCAACCATTCCCTTGCCACAGCAAAAGCCTATTGGGAAGAACTGAAACCCACCCTGCCGCCGGAACAGCAGCAGACCCACCCGCGCGCTGGTGTCTGGCGGAAGTGTGCAACGTGCATTCCCCGGCGATTGAGATTGAGCCCATCCACCGTGTGCTGTTTGGCGTGGATGCCAACACCGTTGCCGCAGACTTTGGCAGCTGGTTGGAACAGCACGGCGCAACCCTCCAGGGCGGCGACCAGCATATCGTGCTGGCCGGTGCCGGTGCAGAGATCACCTTTGACGCCGCCAACGCCCCGGACCCGCTGGCCGTGGGCACCACGGAACATTTTATTGGGGATTATCTGGCCCAGAACCCCGGCGTGACGGTGGATTACATCCACGGTGCCGCGGCTGCCCGCGCCATGGCCGCAGACCCCGCCAAACCAGCCACAGCCCTGCTGATGCCGGACTTTGCCAAAGCAGACCTGTTCAAAGGTGTTGTGCTGGGCGGCGTGCTGCCGCGCAAGACTTTCAGCATGGGCCATGCCGAGGAAAAACGTTACTATAATGAATGCCGCAGTCTGACCATGCCGGACTGACGATACAGGGAGCCAATTATGCCGAACAACGAAAAAAAAAAAAACGCTGAGCCCGCCGTGCGCGATGCTCAGTCCACAGCAGCGCGCCGTCGTCGCCGCCGCCACACCCCCCATGGGGATGCCCCGGCCCAGAACCCCGCCCCACGGGCCCCACAGCCCAAAGATGCATCCCGCCCCTGCCCGCCCCGGCAGGCAGCCCCGAACAACCGCAGCAATGCGGCAAAGCCCGCTGTCCTCAAACCGGCCCAGCGCCCTGCACGCCCCAATAATGCCAATCAGGCCCGCCCTGTGGCTCCGCAGCTGAACGGCCAACCCCCGCGCGGGCAG
>ENA-OQAR01000561-OQAR01000561.1-human-gut-metagenome-genome-assembly--contig:-NODE-561-length-11216-cov-2.354676_pt1 | contig 11216 bp, 14 predicted proteins | sample MGYA00242738_ERZ504533 | MGnify/ENA primary metagenome ERZ504533 (study PRJEB26092, sample SAMD00036276) | human gut metagenome | host: Homo sapiens | study: EMG produced TPA metagenomics assembly of... | reverse complement strand
ACTTTTTTCTATAGGCATAGTTCGTTGGTATTAATACATGATTTTTCCTATAAAAATCAATCATTCCGCGCAGGTCTGGCGGCTACAGGTTCAAATAATTATATACAATCTTTGAAATATTCTGTATGTTCGTCACCGCCGTACTCTCCGGGCAGTTTTCAGACATCACACATAGGATATAAGTTGTCTTTTCGCCATAGACAATTGCGATATCGTGCTGATCCTGGTCTGTCTCGCCGGTCTTGTTGGCAGATTTTATTCCATCCGGAAGTCCCTGGGGGATTTTCCAGGTGTTTTCCTGATTTGACAGAAGATTTAACATTTCTTCTGACGCCTCTTTGCTGACACATTCCCCCTTGTAGATTTTTTCAAGCAGAGTGCCGCAATCTTTTACAGAAGTCATGTTTCTGCCACCCAGACTCTCCTGTGCGGATGCTGCAGGATGGAGGGTGTGCTGCACACTTGTCTCTGTATAGCCCTTCTTTTTCCAGATATTTGTTAATATCCTCCGCACCTTTTTTGAAATCAAGGGAATCTGTCTGAAGCTTCACCAGTTCATTGCAGGATTCATTGTCACTGACTGTGATCATATTCCACAGCAGGTCATTTTAATTTTACATCTACAGTTTTTTGTATCTGCAGTATTTAATTTCTTTGCCTCATCTGCCTTTACCTGCTCCATGTCCTCATATGTCTTTGCCATTACAAAGGCTTTGATCAAACTTGCAGAATAAAGGGAAGTATCATTGATCAGGATTTCCTTTTCTTCATTAAGGTCTTTCACATAAACACTCCAGGTTCCCTGATATCCGGACAGCATCTTCTCAAGCTGAGGCTTCAGATTATCCATCCCAAGATCATCCATATTCACGATCTTTCCCGTATCATCCACAATAAAACCATCATCCGTCACTGTGCTTTTCTGAAGCAGGGCGCCATTTGTACCGCCAAAATAATAGCTTCCGTCAAAATTCATTTCATAACAGTCCATCTCAAGTGAATGGATACCTGGCTCGGTTACCAGTCTGCCATTTTCATCAAAATAATAATATCCATTCAGAGTAATCCCGTCTATTGCCAGATTGTCAATATACCTTACCTGCGGTGCTGCTGACAGACGCCCCAGATTGTTCACAAAGTAATATCCGTCAAATTTCTCTGCCTCCTGGGCATTCTGTGTATCAGCTTCCTCATCTGTCTTATCCCCAAACACTGCAACACCTTTCAGATGCTCCATATGAGGACTGCAGGCTTTGAATTTCCCATCTGTATCATGGTAATAATATCCGTCAAATACAGTTCCGTCTATCTCATAATCCTGAAAATAATGGATCTCCGCCTGGGTACTTCCGGCGCCATTCACATCCAGACAGTAAAATCCGTCACTCTTCATCATATATTTCCCGCTTCCGTCTCCCATGGGCTGAATCTGTGCCTGCCCGGTGACAGATGCAAGACTCTGCTGTGCAGCCATAACAGGAACCGGCAAAACCAGTGCCATGGAAATGGCTCCGGCCAGACTTCCGGCTATGATATAACTTTTAATATGATATTTCGCTGTTTGTCTATTTTTTCTCATGCAAAACTCCTTTTACGGTTTCTTTTCACATCCCATTCACAGTAAGCAAAGTATATATTGTTTTATTCAGGATAGCAAGATTTTTATCTTTTTTCCAGCAAAGACCAGAATCTCAGTATCAGTGTTCAGTTCTTTTCTCTTATCCTGTTCCAGAAGCTTCCCAGCTGTTCTTCCACAGTATTTAAAGTACAGTTTCCCCTGTCAGACCACTCAGCAGGAAACAGATTCCTGTAATCTTTCCCTGCAAATCTCTCGTCCAGCAGAAGTATGATCCCTGTGTCCTCCTGGGTTCTGATCACACGCCCGGCTGACTGCAGCACCTTATTCATCCCCGGATATCTGTATGCATAATCAAATCCATTCACACCCTTTTTATCATAATACTGCCTGAGGATCTCCCTTTCTGTTCCAATCTGAGGAAGACCAGTCCCTATGATGATTGCTCCGATCAGCTTCTCTCCCATCAGATCAATCCCCTCTGAAAAAAATCCCGCCCATTACGCAAAATCCTACCAGCGTTCCCTCTGATGCAGAAAATTCCTCCAGAAATTCCTCTTTCTCCCTCTCATTCATTCCCGATGTCTGCGAAATACAGCGAACCCATTCCGCTGAAAACTCATTCTCATACACCTCCAGAACATCCTCCATAAATTTATAAGAAGGAAAGAATACCATATAATTTCCTTTTCTTGTCCATACAGTTCTGGCAATGTAAGATGCGATCCTGTGATATTCCTCATATCCTCTTCTGGTATACCTGCTGCTCACATCCCGTCCTGTGAGAATGCACCTGTTCTCCTGCCTGAAAGGAGAAGTCACATAAATCCCATAGTCATCCTTTCTGGTGCTTAAAAGTGCACGGTAATAATCCATGGGAAGCAGAGTCGCAGAAAAGAACACCGCACTTTTCCCTTTTCCAGACATCTATGAATATTTGCTGCAGGATTTACACAGAAAAGCCGCAAAATCACCTTTCCCCCTTCTCCCATTTCTGTATAAACCACATAATTTTCATCCAGAAGTTCATCAATGTTCAGGAAATCTCTCACACAGAAGTAAAATTCCAGCAGCTGCTCCGGAAGTTCCTTTCCATGAAGTTCCTCCAGGAGCTTATCCATCTCCCCCATCACCTGAAGCATTCCCAGAGAAACTGCTCCGGGATTTGGCAGGATTTCGTACTCTGTACACTCCTTTTCCAGAGTTCGAAGCTGTCTGTTCACTTTTTCCAGTGCTCGCACCAGACCTTTGCTGTAATCCCCGGCCAGTCTCTTCGCCTCCAGTACATCCGCTCTATCCACATGGGCACTGTACATTTCCCTTCCCCTGTCCACCAGATTGTGAGCTTCATCGATCAGAAAAAATGTATTCTCCGGAAGTACCCTCCCCGAAAAATCTTTTCAGATAAACATTGGGATCAAATACATAATTATAATCACAGATCACAGCGTCCACCCAGACTGCCAGATCCAGGCACATTTCAAAGGGACACACCTGCCATTTCTTCGCATATTCCAGCAGAGTATCCCTGTCATAGCTGTCCTGCGTGGTCCACAGTTCAAAAACAGCATCATTCACTCTGTCCAGATGTCCTCTCGCCCACAGACAGTTCTCAGGATTGCATTCTGTTTTATCGCAGAAGCACAGCTTTTCCTTCGCGGTAATGGTTATCACTTTAAATTTCAGTCCATGCTCCTTTAATATAGAGAAAGCTTCTTCAGCCACAGTCCTGGTAATGGTCTTTGCTGTAAGATAGAAAATATTTTCCCCCAGTCCTGCACCAACTGCTCTCACTGCCGGAAAGATCGTGGACATAGTTTTTCCTACTCCTGTAGGTGCCTGGACAAAAATCTGTCTTCCTGTGGATATAGTGTGATATACACCGGATACGATTTTTCGCTGTCCCTCACGATATTCAAAAGGGAACTCCAGATCACTCATGGACGCATTCCGTTCTTTTTTCCATGCAAACTGGTATGCGATCCATTTATGATACCTGTCCAAAAGATTCTGGTACCACAGTCCGAGTTCTTCCAGCGTATATTCTTCTCTGAAAAACTTAAGCTCCTCTGTGTCCAGATTCCCATATGTCATCTGCACTCCGATCTTCTCCGGTTTTTGCTCCTGTGCGTAGATCCAGGCATAACACATTGCCTGTGCGCGGTGAACCTCCACAGGCTTCTCCAACTGACTGACATCTGCATAAACACCCTTGATCTCATCGATCCAGCACTGTCCATCCTCTGTGAAGATTCCGTCAGCTCTGCCCTCTACCTGGATACTTACATCTTCATATTCTGTTTTATATTTAAGAGAAACCTCCGCTCTGTAATGGCTTCCCATCCTGCCCTGTATTTTTCTGTGCAGTCTGCTGCCCTTCTGCATTGCTTCTCTGTCAGAAGATCCTCCCCGGTTGTCAAGATCCCCGCTTCTTAATATAAACTCCACCAGATTTCTGACGGAAATACGAACCACCGGCTTATCCATATCAAAACACCTCACGCAACAATAGCTATCAATAATTATCCAACATCGTCCGTTCATTATAACACAGAATTCATCATCATGTAAAAACTCCTGAATTTAAGAAAGAATCCTGCTTGCAGGATTCTCCGCCTGCAACGGGTCGCTTCAGCGACATAATTCCTCTCCGTCGCAGTGCAATCCTGCCCGGAGGGCTTTTTTATGTTATAGGAACATTACGGAGTAATTTCCTATAATATAAAAAAGCCTCAGAAATCTCTATGCTGATTTCTGACGGTCCATTATTTTGTTTATCCTATGATTGATAAACATCATATCCACAAATTGCTCCGCTGTGAAGGAGCTCCTGCAATTCTCAATTAGATCTGGGTAATTACAAAGATATCATAAATTGCCTTTACCGCAGTCTCAAAATCTCTGTTCTCCACACCGATAATGATATTCAGCTCACTGGAACCCTGGTCGATCATCTTCACATTTACATTTGCATGGGCAAGTGCTGAGAAGATTCTTCCTGCTGTACCTCTGGTGGATTTCATACCACGTCCTACAACAGCGATCAGTGCAAGGTCAGATTCCATTCTACGAAATCCGGCTGTACTGCACGATGAATTCCGGCAATTACCTGCTGTTCCTTTTCTTCGAATTCATCCTGATGTACATATACAGTCATTGTATCGATTCCTGATGGAACATGCTCAAAGCTGATTCCCTGATCTTCGAATACCTGAAGTACCTTACGTCCGAAACCAACCTCACTGTTCATCATGGATTTCTCAATATTGATAGAACAGAATCCCTTCTTACCTGCAATACCTGTGATTGTAAATTTCGGTTTCTTGCATGTGCTCTCAACAATAAAAGTACCCTTGTCTTCCGGTCTGTTTGTGTTTTTGATGTTGATCGGAATTCCCTCTTTACGAACCGGGAAGATCGCATCTTCATGAAGAACAGTTGCACCCATATAAGAAAGCTCTCTGAGTTCTCTGTAGGTAATGCTCTCGATCACTTCCGGATTTTTAACAATACGCGGGTCTGTTACCAGGAAACCGGAAACATCTGTCCAGTTTTCATAGAGGTCTGCCTTGATAGCCTTTGCCACAAGAGAACCGGTTACATCAGAACCTCCTCTGGAGAAAGTTTTAACTTTTCCATCTTCACCAGCGCCATAAAATCCAGGGATAACGGCATGTTCACATTTTGCCAGCTTTTTGGACAGAAGTCTGTCTGTCTTCTCGGCATCCAGATTTCCGTTCTTATCAAAACGGATCACATCTGCTGCATCAACAAATTCATAACCCAGATATGCTGCCATCACCTTACCATTGAGAAATTCTCCTCTGGATGCTGCATAGTCTGTACCTGCCTGTGCCTTGAAATCAGCTTCGATCTGAGCAAATTCATCTTCCAGAGAAAGATCAAGGTTCAGTCCGCGGATAATCTCATAATATCTTCCCTTGATTTCCTGCAGAATCGGGATGAAATCCTCCCCTTCAACTGCAGTATTATAACATTTAATAAAGTAAATCTGTAACCTTTGTATCTCCGTCAAATCTCTTTCCGGGAGCGGACGGAACCACATAACGTCTGCTCTCATCACTTCTGATGATCTCCCCTACTTTCTGAAACTGCTCTGCATTTGCCAGAGAACTTCCTCCGAATTTAACAATTTTCTTCATTTTTCCTGCTCCTCATATGTCACTAAATATTGTCAGACCGATCTCCCATCAGTCTTTGTCACTCTACCAACATAAAGTCTGTTTAATATTGTATTGAATAAACGCCAATTTTTGCAAGCCTTTCTTACAGAAATATCCGAAAATGGTTATTTTCCACAATCTGCCGAAGATTCCTGCTGTTTTTTTACAAATTCTGTCACATTATAAACACGAAGGATATCTCCATCCACCCGAAAATGAATATCCTTCTCGCCAAAAGGCATTCCGTAAGACCGTTCCGGATCATTCTGATAAGCAGGACGGGGATCATCCGCAAGCACTGCGATCAGAGCCTCTCTGCTTTCCCCGGGTATTCCTTTCCAGAAGCTCCTGGGGAAATTCTACATTCAGATGATGATCTTTGGAATATTCGGTAAAACTTCCTGTTGCTTCCGGATGGCAATCCGCATAAGGAATATATGGTTTAATATCGAAAATCGGTGTTCCATTCATCAGATCTGCACCTTCTACATAAAGTACAGGGCTGTCCGGCTCATCCAGAGCTACTTTCTCAAGCTTCACACAGGATAATCCTATGGAATTGGGACGAAAGGGAGATCTTGTGGCAAAAACTCCTTTTCTCACATTTCCCCCAAGTCTGGGCGGGCGGACAGTCGGTGACCACTTTGTCCTCTTTGCCTCCGAAAACTCCCAGATCAGCCAGATATGACTAAACTCCTCCAGACCACGACAGGCATCCACATTGCGATATTCCGGCTCGAATACAATTCTCGCTTTAAGCGCCCCTACACGGCCACTCTGCCTGGGGATACCGAATTTGGTTGGAAAATCATTTTCTATATGTGCGATTGGAATCATGGCTCTATTCTCCTTTTACCTTTTTCATAAAATAATAGCCCGGAAAAATAACTCTCCGGGCTATTATTGTTATTTCTTCTGTGCAAAATATTCTTTCGTAAGTGTAATGGCGGTTCCTGAAAGCAGAAATACACCAATTAAGTTGGGGATTGCCATGAGACCGTTGAATGTCTCAGCAATGCTCCAGAGAAGTCCCAGATTTACAGTTGCACCAAGGATTGCCACTAATGAATAGGCAATCATAAATGGGCGGATAACTTTTGCAGAGAATAAGAATTCAATGCAGCGTGCTCCGTAAAGTCCCCATCCGATAATCGTTGAGAACGCAAAGCAACACATGGCAACTGCTGTAAAGATAGAAACCCAGCCTCCGTATGTAGCAGTAAATCCGGAAATTGTAAGTTCTGCACCTGCCGCTGCACCGTAATTTACCGGCACGCCGCTTACAAGGATCACAAGTGCTGTCAGAGTACAGATCACGATTGTATCTGCAAATACCTCAAAGATACCAAACATACCCTGTTTTACAGGCTTGCTTGTATCTGCACAGGCATGAGCGATAGACCCTGTACCAAGTCCGGCTTCATTGGAGAAAATACCTCTGGAAACACCCTTTTTCATACTGAGGAAAAAAGCTTCCGATCACACCGCCTGTCACTGCTGACGGATTAAAGGCTCCATAAACAATATCATGGAAAACTGCCGGAACTCTTCCGATATTTAAGATCACAACACCCAATGCAAGTACAATATAAAACAATGCCATAAAGGGCACCAGCTTCTCGGAAACACTTCCGATTCGCTTGATACCGCCCAGCAGTACCATACCAACCAGCAGCGTGATCACAATTCCAAGGATCAGATTCAGTCTGCCTGTGGAAGACTCTGAGATCACATTAAAGTTAATAAGAGCTGTATCAATTGCTGTTGTAATGGTATTTACCTGAGTAGCATTACCTGTTCCAAATACAGTCAGTACACCGAATGCAGAATAAAGAACTGCAAGAAATCTCCAGTTCTTTCCCAATCGTTCTTAATATAATACATAGGTCCGCCTACATAATCCCCATGTCTGTTTCTCTCACGGAAATGTACTGCCAGGGTAACCTCTGTAAATTTCGTGCACATTCCAAGGAGCGCGGAAACCCACATCCAGAATACAGCGCCCGGACCACCAATGGCGATAGCTCCGGCAACACCGGCGATATTTCCAGTACCTACTGTACCTGCCAACGCAGTACAGACTGCCTGAAAAGGTGTCATGGAACCGTCAGAGGCCTCTTTTTTCTTAAAAATTCTTCCCAGTGTGGTTTTAAGCGCATACGGGAATTTGCGGATCTGGACAAAACCAGTCCGCAGCTCAGGTAAAGCCCTACGCCGATAATACAGATCATAGCCGGGACACCCCAGATAAAATTATTTACGACGTTATTGATGGATTCAATTGTCTGAAGCATGTTAAATAAACCTTTCTTTCGTGTAATAATAACAGTTTAGCACTTTTTTCACCGTATGTACAGAAAAATTCTATTAAGATAAAGCATTAAAGCACAACAAGTTGCCAGAGCAAGCAGCTAAAATTATCCACTCCACTGCTCATTGCTTTTCGTAATTGAAGAAGGGGACTTACTTGATTCGGTTAAAAAGTCAAAATAACGTATAAATTTGTCATAATTTCAGTAGCATTTCCCCACTCAAACCTCCTATTAATTGTAAATATGAAATCAATGAAAACAACCTATATATTTTCTAACAGTACTTAAGCGTTTCAGTTATTCGGTGTAGCGCCACGTAGCAAAGCGGATGATTTTTATCCGCTTGACCATTTTCAACCTAAGGAGGACATGACAAAATGATTCAGAAATATACTTACGGGACCCCATTTGAAACCGATGCCATCGTAACTTCTATCCCGACTTCTGAGGGAACTCCTGCATACGGAACTATCTCCACAGAGAACGGCTTCTCTTTTGCTTATGACATGGATGACAACGATGTTGTCTATGGTCTGGGCGAATCAAACCGCGGAATCAACAAACGTGGATACGTTTATGAAAGCAACTGTTCCGACCAGCCAAACCATACAGAAGATAAAATCTCCCTCTACGGAGCACACAACTTCATCGTAATCTCCGGAAAACAGACTTTCGGTCTCTTCGTTGATTATCCCGGAAAACTGAAGTTTGATATCGGTTACACACTCTCTTCCCAGATAAAGATCACCTGTGAGGATGCAGATCTTTATCTGTATGTGATCGAGGGTGAAACCCCTTACGATATCGTAAAACAGTTCCGCAAAATCATCGGAAGAAGCTATATCCCGCCTAAATTCGCATTTGGTTTCGGTCAGAGCCGCTGGGGATATACAACTGCTGACGACTTCAGAAAAGCTGCTGACGGATATCGTGAAAACAATATTCCGATCGATATGGTATACATGGATATCGATTACATGGAAGACTACAAAGATTTCACAGTCAATCAGGAAAACTTTCCTGACTTTGAGGCCTATGTCAATGAAATGAAAGAAAAAGGCATCCACCTTGTCCCGATCATCGATGCAGGTGTCAAGGTAGAAGCTGGCTATGATGTTTATGAAGAAAGGCGTTGAGAAGAACTACTTCTGCAAACGTGAAGACGGCAGTGATTTCGTTTCCGCTGTATGGCCGGGCTGGACTCATTTCCCGGATGTCCTGAACGCAGATGCCAGAGCATGGTTCGGACAGAAATACGAACGTCTCATTTCCAAAGGATCGACGGTTTCTGGAATGACATGAACGAACCTGCAATGTTCTGTACACCGGAAGGCGTTGCTGAATTAAAAGAATACATCAAAGACAACTTCATGGACAAGGAAGAAGCACCTGGATTTACACTCGGTGATAAAGTAAACGCCCTTGCAAACAATCCGGAAGATTACAAACGCTTCTATCACAATGTAAACGGTCAGAAAATCCGCCACGACAAGGTACATAACCTGTTTGGCTATAACATGACCCGTGCAGCAGGTGAAGCATTTGAAAAAATCGCACCTGGCAAACGTTTCCTGATGTTCTCCCGTTCCTCCTATGTGGGAATGCACAGATACGGCGGAATCTGGATGGGAGACAATAAATCCTGGTGGTCACACATCCTTCTGAACTTAAAGATGCTTCCATCCCTGAATATGTGCGGTTTCCTTTACACAGGTGCAGATCTGGGCGGTTTCGGTGCAGATACCACACGTGATCTGGTACTGCGCTGGCTGGCACTTGGTGTATTCACACCTCTTATGAGAAACCACTCCGCTCTGGGAACCAGAGAACAGGAAGCTTACCAGTTTGAAAATATCGAAGACTTCCGCCATGTGATCGGTGTCAGATATCGCCTTGTTCCATATCTGTACAGTGAATACATGAAAGCTGCATTAAACGATGACATGATGTTCCGCCCATTGGCATTCGACTACACAGAGGATGCATTCGCAACTCAGGTAGAAGATCAGCTTCTTCTCGGAAACGAAATCATGATCGCACCTGTTTATACACAGAATGCAAAAGGCCGCTATGTATATCTGCCAGAAGAATGATGTTCGTAAAATTCCTGCCTGACGGAACAATTTCTCAGGAGATTCTTGAAAAAGGACATCACTATGTAGAAGTTGCCCTGAATGAAGTTCCACTGTTTATTCGCAAAGGAAAAGCAATCCCGGTTGCTGATGTTGCGCAGACAGTAAAGGATATCAATCCGGCTACGATCCGCATGATCGGATATGAGGGAGCTGAATATGACCGTTATGATGATGACGGAGTAAGTGCTCTGTAATTTAACCAAATCAATCAGATTTATCTGCCTCAATTACAGGAATTACCAGACAGCAGTTAGAATTGAACGAGAAGTCACCTCATAAAAAATAAAAAGAAACAGTCACATATATCCAATGAATATCAATATATTCTCTCGGTTATGTGGCTGTTTTCTTTTAACTTATCAATTATCCCAGAGAACCTGGTTTTGCCGGAACAAAATTTCCACCTTCATCAAATTGTTCCAAATTTTTCTTGATATTCTCCTTCAGTACGCAAATTTTTAGGTTTTATTCTCTTTAGCAGATTCTACTCATGGGGAGAACATACTCATACCCATTGTATCCATGGAAGCCATACTTACGCTGTAGGGCTTTCTATCCTCCCCATAGAAACGCTTCTCCGAAGAAGTGGGCTAACATACTTACTTAATTCCGTTAAAAATTAATACGTATTCCATGCAGGAACATCGGAATCACCTCCAACATAATATGATTATCTTTTTCAATCATCTTCAATCACTTTGTTCAGCATCAAAATATCTATTTTCCTCCATACCTCGTTTCCAGCTATTCCATCAATTGTTAACCCTTCTTCTTTCTGAAAGTTCTTTATTGCTTCCGTTAGCTCTTCATTTGATTTTGTAACAGAGTTTCCATTGTAATATTGTAATTTTTCCAAACATTTTTTTTAACAACTTCATATCATCATTTTCCGTTACAAAAATATGTCTCATTATTTTCTGTATTTATCACAGCAACAACTTCCGTAAATAATGAATCACCCTCCCTGATATTTTCCGGGTCAAAAGGCAAAATCGGAATATCTTCTAAA
>ENA-OQAR01000560-OQAR01000560.1-human-gut-metagenome-genome-assembly--contig:-NODE-560-length-11218-cov-1.983680_pt1 | contig 11218 bp, 20 predicted proteins | sample MGYA00242738_ERZ504533 | MGnify/ENA primary metagenome ERZ504533 (study PRJEB26092, sample SAMD00036276) | human gut metagenome | host: Homo sapiens | study: EMG produced TPA metagenomics assembly of... | reverse complement strand
TGTACGGGGACTGACGGACAAGGCCGGAGAAGCCGTCGGCACGTTAAGCGGAGCTGTGGCGGGAATAGATTCCAAACTTGACGGGGTATCCAATTTCCTACGGCAGGCTTCGAGTGGCGGAGGCATAAACATGCTCGGCAATTTTTGTCCGTAACCTCGGCCATGGCAACGTATCTGGATTGAGCATCGCGGGCCTATCGCCGCCGCTTTTCTCATTTTCGGACGTTCGGGTGGTTGGGCAAGATCGCCGGGGCTTTCCTCGGCATGATGCTCATCGGCAACAATGCCGGCGTCTTCCGTGACACGAACACGGAGAGCGTGGCAAGGACACAGGCTTCCCCCGGCCAGAGCGAGGAACAGACCTATAACGGAGGAATGAGAAGATAACATTATGAACCAATACAGAACGAAATGAAATATACAGAAGAAATGATACTTCACTCCGAGAGCGGCTACTGTATGCCTTTCGAGGAGCCCCAGGGCAAGGAGGTGGAAATGACTCTCGGTTACGGCGAACAGACCGACCCGGGAACGGGCAAGCCGTTTTTCCACCATGGCATTGACTTCACGCCCGATATTACAGGCTGTCTGCGTCGCGAGCGGAATCGTGTCAGGGGTCGGCAATGATCCGGTACACGGGATATGCCAGACTATCCGGTACGGGGAATATGAGGTGACATACGGACACCTGTCAAATGTCTTTGCGCAGTTCGGGCAACGCGTGAAAGCCGGTCAGACTGTGGCCTTGAGCGGTGACAGGCTGCACGTCGAAGCCCGGTTCAAGGGAGAGGAACTGAATCCGCTGGAGTTCCTGACCATGCTTTACGGCAACATCCGTGCGCTTCGTCAGGCGGGAGGACATGAAAACGGCGGCATTCCCGGATCTGGAAATGACCGTGAAGACCGATTACGACAAGGACAAACGGGAAATCGAGGAACTGATGCTGCGTTTCCTGCCGTACTACATGGAGGATCTGCAACGCGGAGCCTACGTGTTGCCCGAGCACACGGAGCAGTCCCTGCGCCACATCTTCACCATGGGGGCGATGAGAGAATATTTCTACGAGAACATGCCGAGCATGGCCAATCCTCTCGGACTGGGACATAAATCCATTCCGCTGGTCAGCAAGGTACAGAACCTGCTCATCGCTGATTTCCTGCATTACCTGGCCCTGCGTCACAACGTGTACCTCTCCACCATGAGCGGAGACATAAAAAACTCCATGACGAAGCCGTAAGCTACAGCGGCATCATTGATCCGCTGGCTGAACTCGACATCGACATCCAGAGCTTCGACATACCGAGAATCGTCTCCGTCTATCCCGACCGTGCCGGAGTCCGCTGGTGGACGAAGGCATGGTTCAACAACCGGGAGGAAGGGGAAGCCTCGGTAGAAATCGAGCGGGAACAGGCGATACGTTTCATTCACGACAATATCGAAAAGGACACGTGGCTCGAAGAGTTTTTCCCCAAGCAAATGGAGGTGTACCATAACGCTATCGAGCAGACGAAGGAACAACTGTTGAAACAAATAAACATGATATAGAAAGACATTGATTATATGGACGGAATCAAACATAGCAGAAGGTTTGCGGAGTTGGAGGCCCTGATGGGCAGTTATTTCCGCCATCATCTTGTCCCCGTCATGACGCAGACGCAATCCTACCTGACCGAAAAACAGGGCGAGGAAATGAAAGCGTATTCGACCTCCCTGGGCGGCATACTCGGCATGATGGCGTCAGCGGGGCAACCGCTCGCCGACCCGTACCAGACTCTCAAGGTTACGGGAGAGTGGAACTCCAAGACGACCGAGGACTACATCGGGATGTGCAAGGACAGGATTCTCTCGTCGGAGGAGATGCAGCACGACCTCGCCTACATGGCCGGACAGTGGCGCGATGTCGTTGTGAAGGAAGTCGGACGCGAGCGTTACGATAAACTGTCGCAGGAATTGGGCTGCGACCTCGCCTATGCCTTCGTGGACTATCGTGTAGAGCAACTGATGATAGACCAACTGGTCAAGGAACGTATGCCCAAATCCTCGGCGGACTACATCATCCGTAAGGCGGCAGAATCGAGCCTGCTGGGATTGCCACAGGCTTTGGGGCGCTCGCCGCTGGCCGAAGAGATAGAAAAACGCGGAGAGGTTGCCCTACCGGCCGAGCAAGTTGGAGAAAGGTGCGGGCTGGGTGTTGGGGGCTTCGGCCGATACGGTCATGTTGGGCGGTACGGGTTCGTGGACGGCGTTGCACGGTTCATCGGTGCGGATACGGCAATCTCAGCCGTTGCCGACCATTTCGGGAAGGAGGAAACGCAGCCGCTCTCTGCAGAGGAGTGTATCAGCAAGGGCGTGTTCGGCAGCGACAGCAACGTGTTCGACAGCTTCCGCAAAGAGGCGGCAAGCATACCGGGCAAAGAAAACACGGCTCTTGCCGCAGCCAACGGAAAGTTGCAAAAGAAGATACCGATTGTAACATTCGATTTTATGGACTGGTGGAAAACAGACAATAGAAATATGCCGTGGCGGGAAGAAACCGCCGAGGAGGAACGGAAACGGGTGGAACGGTATAAAGACGTGCCGATGGTTGTCGCTCCCGGACAAGAGGAAGCCTACCTGCAAGATATGGAAAGACGGAAAGCCGAAACGGAGGAACAGACGGAATCGAAACCCAAACAAAGGGAAAAAGAGGAAAAGGAAGTGTCGACTTCCGCCGTCTCTGCGGGGGAAGGGATGCGGCAGGAACAGGCAGGTCAGGGAACACAGACCATACAGACCAACGAGAACGGCTGGGACGAGCTGGTCCGCTCGCTCGGACTGGACGGCATAGGCGATGTCGCGGGTAATCTGGGCTATATACTGGCCATGCTGCCCGACATCCTGCTGGGCGTGTTTACAGGTAGGACACAATCGCTGGGCCTGAAAGACAACCTGCTGCCGATAGCGAGTATAGTGGCAGGTATGTTCGTCAAGAATCCGATGTTGAAGATGCTGCTTATCGGCTTGGGTGGCGCGAACCTGCTGAACAAGGCGGGACACGAGGTGCTGGGAAAAGAACGGACGGAGGGAAACAGAAATGCAGCCACGACCGGTAGAGAGGTACAGTACAGACGCTATCCCGACGAGCCGCTGAATCCGCGTATCGTGAACCCGGCACTACAAGGCTGCACGCTGGTTGCCACGATAGACCGTTGTGCCCTGTACGGTGCAGCTCACCCCCGCTATGGCCGACGCTTACCGTGCAGGAGCCTTGCCGCTGAACACGCTGGCCAATGCCGTGCTCGCCCAAAGCGACAAGCTCCGCCAGATGGCTTCGCAGAACTATGACAACGGACAGCAGGAAACCATCGTGCGGACACGGGGCATTCAATAATCCTGTCAAACCGAAAAAATATGGGAATATGAAAGAAAATCGCAAATAGAAAAGAATGCCGAGGAGCGTCAGATAGAGCTGCTCTCCACGGCTTTGAACGAAGCGTCGAATGCCGGGGGGACACTGGCTCAACGCTACGGGCAAGGGCTTTCCGAAATTTTTATCCGAAAGGTGTTGCCGTCAGCCCGTTCAACGGCCTGTTCATGGCCTTGCATTCGGACCGGAACGGGTGCAAGACCAACCTGTTCACCCTTTACAGCGATGCCAAGGCACGCGGCACATCGGTACGCGAGCACGAGCAAGGCGTTCCGTTCCTGTTCTACAACTGGAACAAGTACGTCCACCGCAACAATCCGGAGGACATCATCAGCCGGGACGCTTATCTGAAACTGGACGAGGAGGTGCAGAAACAGTACAAGGGCATACATAACAGGGAGATCCGCACACTTTTCAACATCGACCAGACGACACTGCCCTACGTGGATAAGGAGACTTACGATGCGGTATTGCAGAAAGACGGTAGTGCCGTGGAGCGTGGCTACTCCGAAACCGATGAACGGAGACTGCATATCCGCTTCAACGACTTCCTGCTGAAAATGCGGGACAATCTCGTGCCCGTGCGTTCGGACGGCAGCGGAATGCCCCATTACGAGACGGAACCGCGATGCGGTCTATATGCCGCGCCAACGGAACTTCGAGCATTATAACGACTACGTTCAGGAAGCCTTGCGGCAAATCGTGAGCGCCACGGGGCACCAACAACGGCTGGCCCGTGAAGGATGGTGATGAAAACGGCATGGGTCCTTCGGAAGATGCCCTCAAACAGGAACGGCTGATCGTGGAGGTGGCTTCGGGCATCAAAATGCTGGAACTGGGACTGCCTGCCCGTCTGTCCGACAAAAGCCTTGATTGGTAGACTACTGGAACCGGGAACTTAAAGAGAACCCCAACCTGATGGATGCCCTCGAAAGCGACGTGAACAACGCCCTCGAAGTAATCCACAAGGCGGAACGGGGCGAGAAAATCGAATATGCCACGATGCGTAACCGCCGGCAGACTTCGGATATGCAGGAGCAGTTACCCAAGCATTTCTACGTGGCCGATGAAATCCGGAAACACCCGAACAAGGAGGACAAGACCATTGTCATCGTCATCGATCCGTCCTCGAAATCGGCGGATGTGATACTCCCTGCCGGTGCGTCGCCGGAGGTGGACAACGAAGTGCCGGGCATGAACAAGGCCCGTATCGGCAGGGCTTTGCGAAGGAAGGTATTGAAAACGTGCGTTTCTTCAATCCCGACGGCGCATGGGGGTACAGGCCCGATGATGCCTATTTCGCCAAGAAACAGGTATCACTGGCCCGACTGAAGAACTGGGCACTGGAGATGCTTTCCACACTGGACGTGACGCCTGCGGTCAAACGGGCGGACGAAATCGGTTTCGACCAGATACAGATGATCCAGGACGACAAGAACCGCTGGGCGCTGTATCTGAAGCCCGAACATCAGAACGGGTACAGTATCTATCCAGACAAGGAGGACGTGAACCGTTTTTTCTCCACGCTCAAACAGGCGATGGACAACATCGACAAGGTACGCATGGAACTGGCGCACAAGTATTATGTACTGGCGGAAACACAGCCAGACCTGAAAGTGGACCTGTTCAGCAGCGGGGCGCAGGACATCGACCTGAACCGGATTCAGCGTGTGTCCGTATTCAAGACCAAACAAGAAGGAACTCTGTGCGTGGCGACCATCGACGGGAAGAAACTGCAGCCCCGGAGCGTCACGCGGCAACAGTGGCAGCGCATGTGGCTGGCTGAGGACCGTGCAGAATATAAACGCCATCTGGCGGCCACGCTTTTGCCGATGTGCTGCGTAAAGGACAGACGCAGGAAGAGACTGCCGGAAAGAAACAAGGAGAAGAGGATACCCTACAGCAGGATAAGGACAAGCACCCCAAGCAAGCCAATGAGGAATCCCCCAAAAACTGCTTCATCCTTGAAAGAGTTGCCCATAAAAGATATACCGGAACAACTGTATGACAAATACAAGAAAATCAAAGAGGAACAACCGGAAGCGGTCGTCCTTTTCAAACATGAGAACAAGTATTACGCTTCCATGTATGATGCGGAGACCATAGCGAACGAGCTGGACATGCCTCCGGCCAAAGAACGCATTCCGTATGATGCGGACAAAATCATATTTGGTATTTGAACACAGCAATGAGGAAACAAGGCAGCAAATCATGCGCTGCGGGCATACGTGATGGATTGTGACGGTATGTCCAAGGCGCAGCAAAACGAGCCTGCAGAGGCAACTGACGAACAGAACGAGAACGAACAACGTCCAACCATGAGGAGGTAAAGATATGGCAAACAAGAATCAAGAATATACGGAACAATACGCAGATTATGCGATGGCACAGATGCGGAGGTACGGCATTCCGGCCTCCGTGACGCTGGCACAGGGCATACTGGAAAGTTCCAACGGGCAGAGCCGTTTGGCCGTGAATGAGAACAACCATTTCGGCATCAAGGCCACGCCCGAATGGATTGCCGAAGGTGGCCGGTACGGTCTGTATTCCGATGACAAGCCGAACGAGAAGTTTTGCAGCTACGACAGCGTGGGCGATTCGTATGAGCACCACTCACGCTTCCTGAAAGAGAACAGCCGCTATGCCCGCTGTTTCTCGCTCTCGCCCGATGACTACAAGGGCTGGACACAGGGCCTCGAAAAGGCGGGCTATGCCACGGGCGGGCATTATGCGACAGCCTGCAACGTATCATCGAACAGAACGGGCTGCAAAAGTACGACCGGCAGGTCATGCAGGAAATGGAGACGCAGGGAAAGCGGTTCGGCGTGGAAGAGAACCCGCTCCGTGAGGTCGGAAATACAGTGGACTATTCGTTTCCGGTGGAGCGGAAAGAGTTTCTTTTCGTCACCTCGCCATTCGGTATGCGGCAAGATCCGGCAGACGGCAAGGAACGTATGCACACGGGTATCGACATCCGGTGCGACGGCGATACGGTCCTGGCCACGGGAAAAAGACGGCAAGGTCGTCGCTGTCAAAGACAAAGGCCATGCACCCGGTAACAAATCGCTGACCGTGGAATACACCCGTCCGGACGGCAGCAAGGTACAGTGTACCTACATGCACCTCGGCGAAGTTTCCGTAAAGGCAGGCGATACGGTACAGGCAGGCCAGAAGCTCGGCCGTTCCGGTAACACGGGGACACGGACGACCGGGAAGCACCTGCACTTCGGTGTCCGGCAGATTTATGCGGACGGCACGCAGCGGGACGTCGATCCGGCAGCGTATCTGGCTGAAATCGCACAAAAGGGCCACATCAAACAGCAGGTACTACATAACGGCAACGACCTGCTCGCCCGATATAAGGGAACAGAAGAGAATGCCACCAGGCAAAGCCTTTCGCCCGATGCGTGGATGAAAAAACTGCTCTCCTCGGAGGATAGCGGCGTGGGATTGTCGGGGTGCAGTGATCCTGTCGTGGAAATGGCCATGACCGCCTTTACCTCCCTGATGTTACTGGCGACGCAAATCGACAGCAAGAACAAGGAGGAACAAAAGGCAGCCATTTCCGAGGCGATGGACAGCCGGCGTATCGACCTCAAGCGTTGCTGCCGGGCATGAAAAACTGTGACCTCACAGTCGGGGAAAACGGGCGAGCTGTCCTGCAGGCGGACAACGGCAGCGTTCAGGTATCACGGGAACTGGCCTCTGCCGAGTTAAGCCGCCTGTCGGTGACGCTGAACGACAGTTCTCTTTCGGAGGAAGCCAAACGGCTGCGTGTGACCGGCGTGCTGAACACGGTCATCCTCTCGGAGGCGGCGTCGCAGAACTTTGAACGGGGAATGTCCGAACAACGGGCACAATCGGAAAACCTGAAAAGATAATCCCAAAAAGTCATGATAAAACGCGTGATGATACGACTTTGCGGGTACTTGTCCGGGGTGTCCGTCTGCGCCCTGCATATCCTGTTCTGTTCCCGGCTATTCGGTTGGGTAGCAACACTCGTTATCGTGGGCGTCCAACTGGGTATTGCGGCTGGATTGTCTACATGAGAATACGTGCTCCCGATTAGGAAACGCTTTCAACCTGTTCAACTTCAAGACACCCCGCTTTGTCCGGTGGACTATGTATCACTAAAAGACAAAATAAAATGATTAAATGCAATATTACGGCGTGCGGCACCATCGGCCGCGACGCTTCGATGCGCACGACCAAAGAAGAGAAAACATTCCTGACCTTTCCGCTCCGCGTCGTGCTCCAAGGCAAGGACGGTCGGAACGAAACGGTGAGATCAGTGTCAGCAAGGAGGGCGGTCAGAAGAAGGTATCCGGCTATCGAAACGGATTGCGTGTCGAGGTTGCGGGGACGCTGTTCCTGAACGCCGGGGCGAAAAGCTCTATTTCAACCTCTTTGCCGACCGTATCGGCCCGGCGGCGGACATCGCGGATTCCATCAAGGGCGAACTGTCGTTCCGGGGCAAGGTGGGCAAGAACATCGAGGAACGGAAGGACAAAAAGGATAAGTCCTACACGATGTTCTCTGCATTCAGCACCGAAAAGGTCGATGAGAATTTCGAGTACCAGTGGGTGCGTTTCTTCTGCTTCGACAGGCAACGTGAAGAGTGGCTGCAACCGGGCGTCAAGGTAGAAGCCAAGGGCGAAATGACGGTCTCGGTACATAACGGGGAAGCCGGACATCTCCTGCCGGGTGGAAGAACTGGCGCAATATATTCCCGAATGGATAACTTCAATCAGTAGCAGTCATGGCCGGTTATAGAAAGCGAAATACGGAGGGGCCGAGCAGCGAGGACAAGGCGCTGGACCTCTTTGCCGAGATGATGATCGAGAAAATCGAAAGCATCCACAAGGACTGGCATAAGCCGTGGTTTACCGAGGGGGCACTGCAATGGCCGCGTAACCTTTCCGGGCGGGAGTACAACGGTATGAACGCCCTTATGTTACTGTTGCATTGTGAGAATGAGGGGTACAAGATTCCGCGCTTCTGCACCTTTGACTGCGTGCAGCGGCTCAACAAGCCCGGCAAGGACGGGCAGGAATTACCCCCGTGTATCTGTACTGCGCGGCGAGAAATCGTTTCCCGTCATGCTGACCACATTCACCTGCATACATAAGGAAACAAAGGAGAAAATCAAGTACGACGACTACAAGAAACTCTCCGACGAAGAGAAGGCGCAATACAATGTCTATCCGAAAATGCAGGTGTTCCGGGTGTTCAATGTCGCCCAGACCAACCTGCAGGAGGCTCGACCGGAGTTATGGGAGCAGTTGGAAAGAGAGAACGGGAAAAGGGTCGAAAACGGCGAACATTTCAGTTTTGGGCCTGTCGATGCGATGATAAAGGACAACCTTTGGATTTGTCCCATCAAACCGACGCACCAAAACGAAGCATACTACTCAATCACAAAGAACGAGATTGTCGTACCCGAAAAGGAGCAGTTCAGAGACGGGGAATCTTTCTACGGAACGCTGTTCCATGAGATGGTCCATTCCACGGGTGCCGAAGGTGTGCTTGACCGACTCCAACCTACCTCTTTCGGTTCGAAAGAGTATGCCCGCGAGGAACTGGTGGCCGAACTGGGCAGCGCGTTGGTCGCACAACGCTACGGCATGACCAAGCATATAAAGGAAGACAGTTGCGCATACCTCAAAGGGTGGCTCGATGAGTTGAAAGAATCCCCACAGTTTATCAAGACAACGCTTCTGGACGTGAAAAGAGCTTCGTCAATCGTTACTCAAAAGGTGGATAAGATTGCGCAGGAGTTGGAACAAAAATGTTACCGAAGAGCAAGAGGACAAACGCTCTGCCAAGGAACGTATTTTTTATGCTTCGGTGGCCTATCTCCAAACCGCTGACGACACGAAGCAACTGGACGAAATTGAAGGACAAAGGCGACTACAAGGGTCTGCTTGCGCTCGCCAAGGAGTATTACGACGGCAACGGCATGGACGAGCAGCATACATACGCTTCTCCCCTCCAGAACCGGGGCGATGACCTGCTGATTGAAGATAAGACTTTGCCGTGGTGTACAACGGAAGTGTCGGAGGCACATACGACATCATGCTGAAATACACGGAACAGGAGGTGCGGGACCATATCACACGTTACGGCACAGACCGTGCCAGCGATGATGTGAAAGAGGTGGCCAAAGATATGGCGGCGGAACAGTTTGCTGAACTGACACATCAGAGAATGCCGGTATTCGAAATGCCAAACGGAGATATTCTGTATGCAAGGTACAACAGGGACAAGGATACGCTGGACGTGGGTACGGCCACCAATGCAGGGATGGCCGTACAACATCATTACCCTTATGACCACAACATGACGCTGGAGGCCAACCTGCAAGCCGTGAACGAGAAGCTGAACGAGCTTGAAGAATACAGGGAGGAGCTACAAGAGGCGGAATATGGCGGCGGTCTGCGTCGGTAACGGCAGCGTAATATGAAGAATGTGGAGCGATTTCATACTGAAGGCGCTCCACATCCTTATAGTCCCTACCGGTTTTCATTCCGCTACAGACTATATGTTATCATTACGACAGCAGTTTGTCAATCATTGACTGTAACTGCAGCATATCGCAATATTGATTGTTTCCGCCGGTATAATCCTTTGCGTGCCGGGCAGTCCGTATCATGAACGAACCGAGTTCTATCTTTATCCCATCATCCATCCGCACATCCGCAGAATGGTTTATATATACAAACTTACCATTACGTTCAATAAAGCAACTTGTATAATAATGCCCCTTATTCTCGGATACGACCGCCGCATCCACGGCTTCTGCATATTTGGATATTTCACGTAGCAATGCCGTTTGGAAATTACTGTATTCCTTTGAAACATAAGTTTCTGCGTCTGCAAGGACAGAAGATTGCCATTGGGTATAAAAAGTCTGTGTCATATTCTTTCAATTCTAATTCTGTAAATAAATTAGGCACATAGCAATAAAAGTATTGAATTTATAGTATTCAATTAACATTTAAGCAATTACCATGATGTTTTCAGAGACCAAAATTACGGAGATTTATTGTATGACAGATGATTTTTGCAAAGAAATTGCTCAATTTCAGGAAAAATATATGGTTGAAGATAAAGATATTGAATATTCCATGCCCCACTTCCTTTAATATAACTTTATTTCCAACTCCCTTTCTACCATAACAGCATACTGTTTTTGAAAGAAGCCCGCCATTGATGTATGTTTTTCAAAGACGGGCAACTGGCTATATTTTGAATTATACTCACGTTAAAATAGCTTTCCCAATTCTCTTTGTCGATAGTTAATTTGTTCATTTCCCAATCGTATTCCACTTCCGGTATATCGGAATAAGGGAAGTGCACGGTATAGCCTATCTGTCCGTAGGAGCAATGCAGCGGTACAACGCAAATTTCCTGACCGCAATAAGACTGTGGCGTACAGTATTTCTTCCAATCAAAACGGCCTGCAACTATATTGCAGCAGAGCAGTTTTAGAGCCATTATGCCTTTCCAACTCTGAAAATCTTTCTTGTAACTTGCTCTTTTCATAATGAATACCATTTAATGAGCCATGTTGTAGTAAATTTCGGGTTCGCTCGATACGTTGTAAATCTGACTCCCGCAACGTACCAATAGGGCGTTTTTTTTTTTTCCGTAGTAAAGCTGCTTCATGCCGGTTATGTTCCCCGTGCGGTGAAAGTTTGGGAAACGGCTTATTCCTGCCTTTTCGGCGTCTCGTGTGTAGAGGGTTTCGTTCTCATTGCATGGTTGTTTTTAATGTTTCATAAAGTTTTTCTATCATGCTCGCTCGCTCA
>ENA-OQAR01000559-OQAR01000559.1-human-gut-metagenome-genome-assembly--contig:-NODE-559-length-11231-cov-2.775036_pt1 | contig 11231 bp, 10 predicted proteins | sample MGYA00242738_ERZ504533 | MGnify/ENA primary metagenome ERZ504533 (study PRJEB26092, sample SAMD00036276) | human gut metagenome | host: Homo sapiens | study: EMG produced TPA metagenomics assembly of... | reverse complement strand
CGCCCAGAGGCAGATGCACTGCCATCTGGTCGCCGTCGAAGTCGGCGTTGAATGCGGTACATGCCAGCGGGTGCAGCTTGATGGCACGGCCCTCCACCAGCACCGGGTTGAAAGCCTGAATGCCCAGACGGTGCAGGGTAGGTGCACGGTTCAGCAGAACGGGGTGGCCCTTGATCACGGTCTCCAGGCTGTCCCACACTTCGGGCTTAGCGCGCTCCACCATCTTGCGGGCGGACTTGATGTTGTTGGCAATACCCTTCTCCACCAGATCCTTCATGACAAAGGGCTTGAACAGCTCCAGAGCCATTTCCTTGGGCAGACCGCACTGATCCATCTTCAGCTCAGGGCCGACGACGATAACAGAACGACCGGAGTAGTCAACACGCTTGCCCAGCAGGTTCTGACGGAAGCGGCCCTGCTTGCCCTTCAGCATATCGGAAAGGCTCTTCAGTGCGCGGTTGTTGGGGCCGGTGACCGGACGGCCGCGGCGGCCGTTGTCGATCAGGCTGTCCACTGCTTCCTGCAGCATACGCTTCTCGTTGCGCACGATGATGTCGGGAGCGCCCAGCTCCAGCAGACGGCGCAGACGGTTGTTGCGGTTGATCACGCGGCGGTACAGGTCGTTCAGGTCGGAGGTGGCAAAACGGCCGCCGTCCAGCTGGACCATGGGGCGCAGGTCAGGCGGCAGAACAGGCAGCACATCCATGACCATCCATTCAGGACGGTTGCCGGAAATGCGGAATGCCTCAACTACTTCCAGACGCTTGAGGATGCGCACGCGCTTCTGGCCGGAGGACTTTTCCACCTCGGCAGTCAGCTCTTCACTCAGCTGATCCAGATCGATCTCCTTCAGCAGATCCTGAATGGCCTCAGCGCCCATAGCAGCCTCGAACTCATCACCGTAGTGGTCGCGCATCTCACGATACTCGCTCTCGGTGAGCAGCTGCTTCTTTTCCAGACGGGTAGCGCCCGGATCAGTGACGATATAGCTTGCAAAGTACAGCACCTTCTCCAGCAGGCGGGGGCTGATGTCCAGCATCAGGCCGATGCGGCTGGGGATGCCCTTGAAGTACCAGATGTGGCTGACGGGAGCGGCCAGCTCAATGTGGCCCATGCGCTCACGGCGGACCTTGGCCTTGGTCACTTCAACGCCGCAGCGGTCGCAGATCTTGCCCTTGTAGCGGATGCGCTTATACTTACCGCAGTGGCACTCCCAGTCCTTGGTAGGTCCAAAAATGCGCTCACAGTACAAGCCGTCGCGCTCCGGCTTCAGGGTACGGTAGTTGATGGTCTCAGGCTTTTTGACCTCGCCGTAGCTCCAGTTGCGGATCTGCTCCGGGGAGGCAAGGCCGATCTTGATGGAATCGAAAAACGTTGTTTTCCATGAAACGAACCCTTTCTTAATCTCTAGTTGTCTCGATGATACAGGCGGCTTTCTTGTTCAGACCACAGGCCCCTCTCCCCTGCCGCAGCACGCGGAACAGGGGGCTTGAGGCTTGTGTTCTTTGTCTGATCAGAAATCTACTTCGTCAGAAGAAGCGGGAGCTTCGGCACCGGAGTTATTGTCCTCCAGCACAGAAGGATCATCGAAACCGGCATCGGCATCCTTAATATTATAATCGTTGAGCAGTTCGCTCTCCTGCACGACGTTCTCAGTGCCGGCAACATCGCGCATATCAAAGCCGGTCTCTTCGTCGTCGAAGTTCTGACGCATGTCGATCTCGTTGCCGTCCTTGTCCTGAACAACAACGTCCAGACCCAGAGACTGCAGTTCCTTCAGCATAACGCGGAAGGACTCGGGGATGCCGGGCTGCGGGATCGGCTCACCCTTAACGATGGCCTCGTAGGTCTTCACACGGCCCTCCACGTCGTCGGACTTGACGGTCAGGATCTCCTGCAGAGTGTAAGCAGCACCGTAAGCTTCCAGTGCCCAGACTTCCATTTCGCCAAAGCGCTGGCCGCCGAACTGGGCCTTGCCGCCCAGAGGCTGCTGAGTGACCAGAGAGTAGGGGCCGGTAGAACGTGCATGGATCTTATCATCGACCAGGTGATGCAGCTTCAGGTAGTACATATAACCGACGGTAACGCGGTTATCGAACTTTTCGCCGGTGCGGCCATCGTAAACGGTGGTCTTGCCATCGCGGTCCAGCTCGATCTTGGAGAAGTCGATGATGTGTCCCTTCTCACCCATGATCTTGGGGAGCTTCGTGGGATATGCAGGAGCATTCTCACCATGCCACATCTCGCGGGCGGTATCAAAGGTATCGCCGATGTCGTTCTCACGAGCAGAGTCGAAGACGGGAGTCATGACCTTGATGCCGCATGCCTTGGCAGCGTAGCCCAGGTTGACTTCCAGCACCTGACCAATGTTCATACGGGAAGGCACGCCCAGAGGGTTCAGCACGATGTCCAGCGGGGTGCCGTCGGCAGGTAGGGCATGTCCTCCTGCGGCAGAATGCGGGAAACGACACCCTTGTTGCCGTGACGGCCTGCCATCTTATCGCCAACGCTGATCTTACGCTTCTGGGCAATATAGCAGCGGACGACCTCGCGCACGCCGGGCTGCAGTTCGTCGCTGTTCTCCGGGGTGAACACCTTGACATCCACAATGATGCCGTATGCACCATGGGGCACGCGCAGAGAAGTATCACGCACTTCGCGTGCCTTCTCGCCGAAGATGGCGCGCAGCAGGCGCTCTTCAGCGGTCAGCTCGGTCTCGCCCTTCGGGGTGACCTTACCAACCAGAATGTCGCCGCTCTTGACCTCGGCACCGATGCGGATGATGCCGCGCTCGTCCAGATCCTTCAGTGCATCCTCAGAAACGTTGGGGATATCACGGGTGATCTCTTCGGGTCCCAGCTTGGTGTCGCGGCTCTCGGTCTCGTACTCTTCAATATGAATGGAGGTGTACACGTCCTCGCGCACGATCTTCTCGTTCAGCAGAACGGCATCCTCGTAGTTGTAGCCTTCCCAGGTCATGAAGCCGATCAGAGCGTTCTTACCCAGAGAAATTTCGCCGTTGCGCATTGCAGGGCCGTCGGCCAGCACCTGACCGGCCTTGACGCTCTCGCCGACCTCCACGATGGGACGCTGGTTGATGCAGGTGCCTGCGTTGGAGCGTGCGAACTTGACCAGAGGATAATCCTCCAGCTCGCCCTTGTTGTTGCGCACAACAACATGGTCGGCATCCATCTTCTCAACGATACCGTCATTCTTTGCCAGAACAGCGGTGCCGGAGTCGGTAGCAGCCTTGTACTCCATACCGGTAGCAACGATGGGCTGCTGGGTGACCATCAGAGGCACTGCCTGACGCTGCATGTTGGAACCCATCAGAGCACGGTTACAGTCATCGTTCTCCAGGAAGGGGATGCAGGCGGTAGCAACAGAGACCATCATTCGCGGAGAAACGTCCATGTAATCGACTTTCTCTGCATCAATTTCAAGGATCTCGTCGCGGCGGCGGGCAGACACACGGGGACGGATGAAGTGCTTGCCCTCATCCAGCGGCTCGTTGGCCTGTGCCACCACGTACTCGTCCTCGACATCAGCGGTCATATACTCCACTTCGTCGGTAACGACCTGCTCCTTCAGGTTGCCGTTCTCGTCATAGATCTTCTTGACCTTGCGGTACGGAGCTTCCACAAAGCCGTACTCGTTGATCTTAGCGTAGGATGCCAGATAGGAGATCAGACCGATGTTGGGGCCTTCAGGAGTCTCGATGGGGCACATACGGCCGTAGTGGCTGTAGTGAACGTCGCGGACCTCGAAACCTGCGCGGTCACGGCTCAGACCGCCGGGGCCCAGAGCAGACAGGCGGCGCTTATGGGTCAGCTCAGCCAGCGGGTTGTTCTGATCCATGAACTGGGACAGCGGAGAAGAACCGAAGAACTCCTTGATGGCTGCCACCACCGGACGGATGTTGATGAGGGCCTGCGGAGTGATGACGCTCTGATCCTGGCTCTGCAGGGTCATGCGCTCACGGATGACGCGCTCCATGCGGGAGAAGCCGATGCGGAACTGGTTCTGCAGCAGCTCGCCCACGCTGCGGATGCGGCGGTTGCCCAGATGGTCGATATCATCGGTGGTGCCAATATTGTGGCCCAGACCGTTCAGGTAGTTGATGGAAGCCAGAATATCGGCGACCGTAACGGTGCGGCCGATCAGCTGGTCGTGGTTGCGGCGCAGCATCTCCTTCTGCTCTTCCACATCAGAGGTGGTGTCGAGGATTTTCTTGATCTCATCGAAGGAGCAGCGCTCGTTGATGCCGCACTCCTTCACGTCGAAGGAGAAGAAGCCCTGTGCATCCACACAGCCGTTGGTGATGACCTTGATCTTCCGGCTCTCTTCCTTCATGGGATCGTCGAGCTTCAGCACGACCAGATTCACACCGGCATTGTCAGCCTTCTCAGCCAGCTCGCGGGTGATCTTGGCACCAGCCTCGATCAGGATCTCGCCGGTCAGCGGAGCGACCACATTCTCAGCAGCCACTTGGCCGGTGATGCGGCGTGCCAGAGACAGCTTCTTGTTCATCTTATAACGGCCGAAACGAGACAGGTCATAACGGCGCGGGTCGAAGAACAGCATGTTGATCTGGCTGGTAGCAGACTCCACCGTGGGAGGCTCGCCGGGGCGCAGCTTGCGGTAAACTTCCAGCAGGCCCTCTTCCTGATTCTTGGTGGTATCCTTTTCCAGAGTAGCGAGGATGCGCTCATCGTCGCCAAAGAAGTTCAGGATGTCCTCGTTGGTGGACAGGCCCAGTGCACGGCACAGCACGGTGACAGGCAGCTTGCGGTTCTATCAATACGGACATAGAACACATCGGAAGCATCGGTCTCGTACTCCAGCCATGCACCGCGGTTGGGGTTCATGGTGGCGCTGTACAGGTCGTTGCCCACCTTATCCTTGGCATCGCCGTAGAACACGCCGGGAGAACGCACCAGCTGGCTGACGATAGCACGCTCTGCACCGTTGATCACAAAGGTGCCGGCATCGGTCATCAGCGGGAAATCGCCCATGAAGATCTCCTGATCCTTCACTTCGCCGGTCTCCTTGTTCAGCAGACGGGCGGTGACGCGCAGGGGTGCTGCATAGGTCACGTCGCGCTCCTTGCACTCCTTGATGCTGTACTTCGGCTCCTTATCCAGGCGGAAGTCCACAAAGCTCAGTGCCAGATTGCCGGTGTAGTCCTCAATGGTGCCGATATCGTGGAAGACCTCTTTCAGGCCCTCGTCCAGGAACCACTGATAAGAGTTCTTCTGGACCTCGATCAGGTTCGGCATACTGATGACTTCGTCGATGTGGGAGAAGCTCATGCGCTCGGTTTTGCCGAGCTTTACGGGCTTGACTTTCATCATAAAATCAACCACTCCTTACTTTTATACTCTACGGGATGTCGTATACACGGGTCAAATTTGAGCAGACACACATAATTCGACCCGCGTCAAAGGGAACGTTTCGGCGTTTTTCACAAAACTTTTCGGTTTGACCCGTCCAGCCGCCGCCTGCGTATTCCCCTTTTTTGGCGCACTAGTCCATTATGTGATACTAATGCAGTATACACCCTAAAAGCCTTGCTGTCAAGCCATTTTTCAGATTTTTGCCAAAACAAATTTATTTTTTCTTTCATTTTCGCACGCCCGGCAGCGTGTTGTGTTTTGCCGTTTTAGGGCTTGATTTTTTTATTTTGCACGTTCCTGTTCATAATCCCCTTGTGCAATTTGTCTATCTTTGCCCTTGTGTTTTGGCGTATTACTTTTACAGTCGGATATGCCCGCTTTCCCTTGCGGCCCTTTTTTGTGAAAAAGCAGCTCAGAAAAGCTCGCAGGCTTTTCTGAGCTGCAAATATAAAAATAATGTTTTCTCTAATATTGCCAGAGCGCAAGCGGCGGCAATTATAATCGTTCACTCATCCAGATAATCCCGCAGGCGTTTTGCACGGCTGGGATGCCGCAGCTTGCGCAGGGCCTTGGCTTCGATCTGCCGCACCCGCTCCCGGGTCACATTGAACTCCTTCCCCAGCTCTTCCAGCGTGTGCGCCCGGCCATCCTCCAGCCCGAAGCGCAGTGCGATCACCCGCTCTTCCCTCGGTGTCAGGCTTTTGAGCACGCTGAACAGTTCCCGCCGCAGCAGCTGCCGCCCGGCTTCATCCACCGGGACGCCTGCATCCTCGTCCTGAATAAAATCTTCAAGGTGGGCATCCTCTTCCTCGCCCACCGGCGTTTCCAAGCTGATGGGGTCCTGCGCCAGCTGCAGCAATTCCCGCACACGGTCCGGCTCCATGTCCAGCTGAACAGCGATCTCTTCCGCGGTAGGCTCCCGGCCATTTTTCCGCAGCAGGTCACCCGTCATCTTTTTGACCCGGTTGATGCTCTCCACAAGGTGCACCGGGATGCGGATGGTCCTTCCCTGATCCGCAATGGCGCGGGTGATGGACTGACGGATCCACCACGTGGCATAGGTGGAAAATTTGAAGCCGCGCTCCGGCTCAAACTTTTCCGCCGCCTTCATCAGACCGAGATTGCCTTCCTGAATAAGATCCAGAAACGGCAGGCCCCGCCCTGCATAGCGCTTTGCCACCGACACCACCAGCCGCAGGTTCGCTTCGCTGAGCTTCCGCCGGGCATCCTCGTCCCCGGCCTGCGCGGCACGGGCAAGCTCCGTTTCCTGTTCTGCTGTCAGCAGCGGCACCCGGCCGATCTCCTTCAAATAGGCCTTTACCGGGTCGTCCAGCGCCACCCCCTCTGCCGAAAGCTCATGTTCCAGCCTGCCGATCTGCGTTTCATCCAACGCAGGCAGGTCCGCTTCCTCTTCGGTCAGGTGCACGCCGCGGTCCTCCAGTGCCGTATACAGCTCGTCCAGCTGCGCCACATCGTAATCCTGTTCGTCCATGGCACGGCTGATCTGCTCCGGTGTCAGAGCATGGTGGCGTGCCCGCGCAGCCAATGTTCTGGCCAATTCCTCCGTTTGCGACAATTTCTGCATGGTTCCTGCTCCTTTCCTCTCCTGCTCCAGCCGGAGGGGAAAGCGGGGGATCATTCTTCTACAGGCACATTTCCCTGCTTCTTTTCGCGCATCGACTGGAGGTAATCACTCAGTTCCTCATTGGACATATGCGCCGCCTTGCCTGCCATGGGCATCCCCCGGGCAATGCGGTCCAGATACAGCCGGATATCATCCGGCGTACAATTCACATCGCTGTATTGTGCCGCAAGATGGCTCAGTTCATTCAGCGCTTCTTCGCTTACAAAAGCGCGCAGCGTAGTCAGGCTGATCTCAATGCCCTCCTGTCGGCAGCGCAGCATGGCTTCAAACAGCTCCTTCTGCTGCGGCAGCACGAACTGTTCTGCGGTCAGCTGCCCCTGCACCAGATCGATATAGTGCGGCTCCCGCAGCATGGCCGCCAACAGCCGCTGCTGTGCGCTGGCAATGCCCAACGCCTGACTGCGCCCGCACTGTACGGCACGTTGATCTGATTCATCTCACCGGACTTGAGCGCCTGCTGCTTTTTCTCCCAGCGGTGCTTGCTGCCCGCCCTCTTCACTGCAGTCTCCAGCTGGGTCATGATAGCTGTTTTGGAGATGTTGGTCTCCTCAGCCAGACGCCCCGCATACACTTCCTGCTCGGTAGGGTTGGAGCGCTCTGCCAGCATATTCACAGCTTCCTTCACGTATTCCAGCCGCTGGGCATCCTGTGCCAGATCGTACTGGCTGCGCAGACGGCCCAGCCGGAAGTCCAGTGCATTGCCCACACCGTCCAGCAGAGCCTTGAACCGCTCTGCGCCATACTTTTGATGTACTCGTCCGGGTCCTTTGCACCGGGGATCTGCAGCACACCCACCTTTACCGGGCTGTTGCGGAACAGTTCCAGCGAGCGCAGCGTGGCCTTCTGGCCTGCTTCGTCCGAATCGTAGCTCAGGATCACCTCGTCAGCATACTCGCTGATGAGCCGCACCTGCTCCGGGGTCAGGGCCGTGCCGCAGGCGCACACTGCTGTGTCGATGCCTGCCTGATGCATACTGATCACGTCCATGTAGCCCTCGCACAGCACGAACCGGCGCACCGCGCTGCGCTTTGCGATCTGCAGCGCAAACACCGTCTCGGATTTGTGGTACACCAGCGTTTCCGGGCTGTTGACATATTTCGGTTTGGAATCGTCCAGCACGCGCCCACCAAACGCAATGATGTTGCCGCGCAGGTCAAAGATGGGGGTCATCACCCGCTTCCAGAACAGGCAGTAGATGCGGCCGGACGCACTGCGCTTGAACAGGCCGCTGGCATCCAGCTCCTGCTGATTGTAGCCCTTATCGCGCAGGAACTGATACAGCGCCTGTCCGTCGTTGGGCGCATAACCCAGCCCGAACCGGACGATCGTCTTGTCGTCCAGACCGCGCCGCCGCCAGTAGGCACGGGCCTGCCGGGCTTCCTCCACGGTGGAGTTCAGGCAGGCGTGGAAAAACCGTGCCGCCTCCTTGTTCATGGAGAGGATGCGGCTGCGCATCCGGCCTGTTTTGTCGTCCTCCTGCGGCTCCGGCATACCGGCCCGCGCTGCCAGCAACTTAACGGCCTCCGGGTAATCGATGCTGTTGATCTTTTTCGTAAAGGTAATGGCATCGCCGCCTGCGCCGCAGCCAAAGCAGTAAAAGCTCTGGGTGTCCGGGTAGACGTAGAATGAGGGCGTTTTTTTTTTTTCGCTGTGGAAGGGGCACAGGCCGCCATACAAACGTCCCTTGCGCTTGAGCTGCACATAGCTGCCCACCAGCTCCACAATGTCGGTGCGGCGGGTCAGTTCTTCAATGTATTCGTGTGGGATCATGGATCTTTCAAACGACCTTTCGGATTTATAGGACATGCCACTTCCGGGGCACAAACAATTCCTCAAAAGTGCGGATGGCAAATTCATCGCTCATGCCACTGATGTAATCAGTCACTGCGCGTTCTCTGCCCTCCTGATAAGCCAGCTGGATGTAAAAAAATTGGACATCCGGTCCACATGGTTCAGGTAGTAATCGTACAGTTCCCCGATCACCTTGTCCACCTTCTGCTCTTCCCGCTTGGCGGTCTTGTCCACGTACACGGTGGCATACATGAAATCCCGCAGCGCAAGGAAGGCTTCGTTTTCCTCTGCGCCCACCTTCACATCCCCATCGCTGTTGGCAAGGATACTGTTGATCATGGTGGTGATGCGGGCAGATTTTGTCTGGCCCAGCACGGCGGTGCATTCTTTCGGCAGGGTGGCTGGGTCCAGCACACCGGCGCGCACCGCGTCCTCAATGTCGTGGTTCACATAGGCGATCTGATCCGCCATGCGCACGATGCGTCCTTCCGGCGTTGCCGCCCAGGTGCCCTTTGTGTGGGTCACGATGCCGTTGCGCACCTCCCACGTCAGGTTCAGGCCCCGGCCGTCCTTTTCCAGCTTGTCCACCACACGCAGGCTCTGCAGTGTAGTGCTTGAAGCCGTCCGGGCACAGCTCATTCAGCGGCGCGCTCCCCGGCATGGCCAAACGGCGTGTGGCCCAGATCATGGGCAAGGCTGATCGCTTCGGTCAGATCTTCGTTCAGCCGCAGGCGCGGGCAATGGTCCGCGCGATCTGCGAGACCTCCAGCGTATGGGTCAGTCGGGTGCGGTACAGGTCTCCCTCCGGCGAGAGGAACACCTGCGTCTTTTGTTTGAGCCGTCGGAACGCCTTGCAGTGCAGCACCCGGTCACGGTCACGCTGGAACACCGGCCGGATCGGGTCCTGCTCTTCCGGCAGCATGCGGCCGCGGCTCTGGTCGCTGAAGGTAGCCCACGGCGCGAAGGTCATATGTTCGATCTCTTCTGTGCGCTGACGTACATCCATACAAAGTCGCCCTCCCTTTTTGTCGCCATTCCCCCTCTCTGTTTCGGCACAGCCGATCCCAATTGCTGCGTCTGCGGCAATTGTAGCACACCCGCTTTGTCGAAGGGGGAAAAAGCCTGTCGGTTCGCAAAATAATGCTTGCTTTTTTATTTTTGCTGCTGCCGGGTTCAGAACGGTGCGTAGAACGGGTCGGATACCGTCACCTGCGCGCTGCCGCGCGTCAGCTCCCGCAGCTGTTCCAGCAGCGGGCCTTCGGTGTGTTCCGGCATCTGCCAGCACAGGGTCACGCGATCCGTGAACTGCGGCGCGGCCTGTTTTGCTCCCGCCGCATCGATCAGCAGCGATGCACGCTCATAAAGGGAGTAATCCACCGTCACGCGCAGCTCCACCACGCTGCGCACCGTGACCACCTCGGCATTTTCCAGTGCACGGGCCGTAGCCGTGGTGTATGCGCGCACCAAGCCGCCGGTGCCAGCAGCACGCCGCCAAAGTAACGGGTCACCACCACGATCAGATCCGTCAGGCCGCTGTGCTGCAGCACCTCCAGCGCTGGTGTGCCCGCCGTCTTGGCCGGTTCACCATCATCTGAATAGCGTTCCCGGTTGCCTTCCCTCAGGCGGTAGGCATACACATTGTGGCGGGCGGTGCGGTTGGCCGCACGCACCTGTTCCAGAAATGCAACGGCAGCTCCTCGCTGTCCGCAAATGACAGCGCCGCAATGAAGCGGCTCTTCTTTTCTTCGTATTCTCCTGTGGCCGTGCCATGGATGGTGCGGTAATCCTCCACTGTGGTTCCTCCTGCATGTTATTCAAAACAAGTATAACATAAATCGTCCGTTGTGCAACCACTGCCGCATACGTTTTTGTGTCAAGGCCAGCTCCCTGTACTGCTGCCCGCATGTCCTCTGCCAGAAAAAGCGCAACAAAAAAATCGCTAAGCCTTGCAGCTCAGCCGATCTTTTGTTAGAAGAAAGCAGATGATCACTTCGTAAAGAGCTGGATCCACTGATGGCCCCAAGTGCTGGAGCTGTTGTAGTAGTAGCCAACACCCATTGCACGAGCTTCGGGATCCAGAATGTTTGCGCGATGGCCTCGGAGTTCATCCAGGCATTCACGACTTCTTCAGGAGAAACGTTGCCCCATGCGGCATTCTCGCCAGCAGCGGCATCCGTCACGCCGTACTCGCTGAGAACAGTGTACCACTTGGTACCATTGGGACGAACGTGAGAATTGACGGTTGCGATCTCTTCGGCGCGCTCCTGAGCGGCACTATTGTGGTTGCTGTCGCCCAGCTGAACGGGCTTCAGGCCAGCCTTTGCGCGCTCGTTGTTTACGCGGCGCAGGAACTCGTTCTGATAAGCTTCGTCCTGAAAGCTGATGTAGGAATTTTCTTC
>ENA-OQAR01000558-OQAR01000558.1-human-gut-metagenome-genome-assembly--contig:-NODE-558-length-11235-cov-3.360731_pt1 | contig 11235 bp, 11 predicted proteins | sample MGYA00242738_ERZ504533 | MGnify/ENA primary metagenome ERZ504533 (study PRJEB26092, sample SAMD00036276) | human gut metagenome | host: Homo sapiens | study: EMG produced TPA metagenomics assembly of... | reverse complement strand
CGTCGTAGTGTTCCGGAGACAGCGAATCGTCAAGTTGCGCATCTTCGAGCTGGTCGTTTCTGGATCTGATCCTGAATCTGATCTTCCTGCGTGTTTTCAGCTGATTCGTTCAGCGAATCCGCATCAAGGTCTACCACAGAGATTCCTCCTGCATTTTTCCCGCCATCAAGGGTCATTTCCGCAGGTGATACCACCTAGAACGCAAATAAAAGGCCCCTTCTAGGCGTTTACATACACTGCTGGATATTCTACTCATGGAGGGGGACAGCGCGCTATAGACATTTGTCCTTGGAATTCAACGGTTTCCAACGGCTTCGGCATGGTTCCGAACGCGTCCGACAAGCCGGAAAACCTCCGTAAACCCCGTCGCAACGGCCTGTTTCACGCGCGCCACAATCGATCTCTCCTGTCAGAGAGGTCGATTGTAAGTCGACTTCGCAATAGCCCTCAGTAGCGAATCTTCCTTGAGATACGCCCACGGCTGAACCCTTGGCTCTGCGGGCCGGTGACCCTCACCTCATTGATGGTCAGACCTTCGAGTTTCCTGCGGATGGTGTCCGTCAGCAACGGCGTCATATACGACAGGGTGGTGGTCCAGGCCGGGCTGTCGCAACGTATCGTCAGCACGCCGTCTCGCAGGCTGGCGGGGTAGGAGTGCTTCGCGTTCTCCACGCCCACCACCTGGTCCCAATGGTCGCGCATCTGCGCCATTTTGAGGTGGGGTATCCATGCGCCGTTCGATGCCAGCAGATTGAACAGGCTGCCGACGGTTTCCGGATCGCGTCCGGGTTTGCCGAAGCTTTCCCACGCCTTGCGCGCGCGTTCCTCGCGTTCCTTGAGCCGCCCGGCACGGTCGCTGATGCGGTCGAACACTTCGGCCGGCAGTTTGCGTTGGTCGAGGTTCAGCAGTTCGCAGATTGGTGGTTTCGGCATTAGGATTCGGCCTCGATTCCTTGCGATTGCGCGCCACGTCCGGCGGCAAGCATGGCCGCCATCGCCGCGATATCACCGTCCGTCTCCTGCGATTGCGCACGCAGCGCGGCAACGTCGATGACATGCGCCTCGCCTTGCGGAATATCGCTTGCCGCGGCGACGGTGATCAGCACCTGGTCCTGCCGTCGCGCGAAGTCGAGGATCTGCCCGCGACGGGACTCGTCGAGCTGGGCGAACACATCGTCGAGGATCACGATCGGCTTGACGTCGCGCTGCGCCGAAACCACTTCGTACAGCGCCATTTTCAAGGCCAACGCCATTGTCCACATCTCGCCGTTCGAAGCGAATTCGCGGGCTGGCATGTCGTTGAGCCGCAATGTCAGATCATCGCGCTGCGGTCCGATCAGATTCTGCCCACGGGCCACTTCGCCGGGGTAGATGCGTTGGAAATGACGGCTGATTTCCGCGGCCGGCTCGTCGAACAGAAGCACCTCGTCGAAGGACGGCTCATACACCAGGTCGGCCTGTTCCTCTTCGCCCGCCAACGAAGCATAGATGCGGGTGAACGGCTCGCGCAGCAGTCCGATCACATCGTTCCGGTCCTTGGTCAATTGCACGCCGAGGGCGATGAATTGGCCGGTCCACACTTCCAGACCGCTCAGCACGGCCTGACGCCCGTATTCGGGATCGATGCCGGAGCCGTCGGACAGCTGTTTGAGCAATGCGGCACGCTGTTTGGCAACGTGCGTGAACTGTTGCAACGACTGCGCATAACGGGGCAACAGCAGCGAAGCCGCCTGGTTGAGGAAGTTCCGTCGGGTGGCCGGATCGCCAGACACCAACCGCTGGTCTTCGGGGGTAAAGGACACGGAGGGGACCAAACCCACGATATCCCTCATATATTGCGATTTTCCGCCGTCCACGCGCGCCCTGTTGGCGCCTCGCGCGGCGATGGTGATCTCATATGTGCGCTGTTCGCCCGCATCTTCGACGTTGGCCCGGACAGTGGCGGAAGGGTGGCCTTTTTCGACCAGCGGCAGCGATGACGAGGTGCGGTGGCTGGAGCCGGTGGACAGCACTTCCACGGCTTCCACGATATTGGTTTTCCCTAGGCCGTTCGAGCCTTGGAGAATGTTGATTCCCGGTTCGAAATCAAGCACGCAATGGTCCCATGACCGGTAATGGTCGAGCGCGAGACGGGAGATATGCATGAAAACCGGGATTCCTTGAAGGTGATGGCATGGTGGCCCGGACGGGAACTTGCGTCCGGGCCACAGGTGGAACGAAATCAGTTGTTGAAGCGCATCGGAACGAGCAGGTAACGGTAGTCCATGGATTCGTCGGAATCCGCTTCCTGCTGGCCGTTGAATTCCACGGGCTTGACCGCGGTGGTCATCTTCATGCGCACGAACGGCTCGCTGATGGCGCTCAGGCCGTCGACCAGATAGGAGGGGTTGAACGCCACGGTGATGTCCTCGCCGTCCATGTCGATGTCGAGAATCTCCTTCGCCTGTGCTTCGTCGGCGGTGCCGGCCGACAGCGTCAGCTCCTGGCCGGAGAAGACCATGCGGATCGGGGCGTTGCGTTCGGCGACCAGCGAAACGCGCTTGATGGCGTCGATGAGGGCCTGCTTGTTGATGACGGCATGAATCGGGTATTCATCGGCATACAGGCGGTCAACGGCCGGGAATTCGCCGTCGATGAGCTGGGAGGTGGACACGCGGCCGGCGTTCTCGAAGCCCAGCAGGGACGGGTTGTCCGCATCGAAATCGATGGTGACGTTCTGATGCTCGTCCAGCGAACGCGCCATGTCGCGCAGCAGCGAGCCACGGACCAAAGCGGTGGTGCTGATGGTCGCATCCTCCGGCGTCCAGGTGAAGCTGGAACGGGCCAGACGGAAACGGTCGGTGGAGCTCATGATGACCTTGTCGCCCTGGAACTGGACGCGGATGCCGGTGAGCACCGGACGGTTCTCCTCACGGGAGACCGCGACGGACGCCTGGTTGACGGCCTGAGCGAAGGTGGGGGAGTCCACCTGACCCAGTTTCGTCGGCACCACGGGCAGATCCGGATATTCGCTTTCCGGCATGAGCTGCATGGTGAAGGTCGACTTGCCCGACGTGATGGTCATCGTGGAACCATCAGTGGAAAGATAGGTTTTCGCAGCGGGCAGCGACTTGGTGATGTCGGCAAGCAGTTTGCCCAGCACCAGAACGCTACCGGCCTCGTCCACGCCGGCTTCGATGTGGTGGCGTGCGGAAATGGCGTAGTTGAAGGCGGAAAGCTGGAGTGTGCCGTCAATGGCTTCCAGACGGATGCCCGCCAGAATCGGGGTTGCGGGACGTGCGTCGATGACACGTGTGGTCCATGCCACGGCATCGGCAAGAGCTTGGGAATTGACTTCGACTTTCATGGGGTATTCCTCGTTTCGTTCGATCCACATGCCATTCTAGCGATAAGAGCAACGACGACGAAAGCGTGGGGAATTCCCCGCATTACGAGAATGACGATGAAAGTAAGAAAAAAGTACTTTCGTAATAATAAGCCCTGTGGATAGTGTGGATAAGCTCGTTCAGCCCAAGCGCAGCAACGTCTCAGTACGAGGCGACATCTGTGGATAACTTCTGAGTCGAATGTGGATAAGAGCATGGGTTATCCACAGGCTCATGGCCGCGCAAAACTTATCCACAATTCACTGTGAATAATCCACGAGCCATCCACTGCCGTTTTCCGTGTTTCCAACGGCTTTTCCACAGACCTTTCCCCGAAATGTGGATATGTATGTGGAAAAACTCGATGTACAAGAAATTATGTCCGGGCGTGTCACGCGGATAGTAAAAAGGCTGGTAAATAATTTACCAGCCTAAGGAAAACCGTTGGAAATACGCCGTTTGTTGTGGTTGCTTCCGTTACTTGTCGTTGGAACGCTGCTTGAGCTGCAGAGTCAACTCGGTCACGTAGTTGTAGATCTCCTGCTTCTCCTGCATCTCGTCGTTGATGCGCGTATACGCGTGCATCACGGTGGTGTGGTCCTTGCCACCGAAGACCAGGCCGATGTCGTTGAGGCTCATGCTGGTCAGCTCGCGTACCAGATACATGGCGATCTGGCGTGCCAGCGCGATCTTCTTGGTACGCGAACGGCCGACGATGTCGTCGAACGCAAATAGAAGTACTTGGCCACCTGCGTGATGATGTCCGCGGGCTTGATTTCCACGTCGGTGGTGAAGAAGTCCTGCAAAGTCTGCTCCGCAAGGGCTTTGGTGACCGGCTGGTTGCTCAGCGACGCATGGCGGTCACACGGTTCAGCGCGCCTTCCAGCTCGCGGATGCTCTCGGTGAACCGTTCCGCGATCAGGTTGAACACGTCGTTGGGAATATTGGAGCCGTTCATGGTGGCGATCATGCGCAGAATGGCGATTCGCGTCTCCAGATCCGGCGGTTTGACGTCCACGGTCAGGCCCGATTCGAAGCGGGAGATCAGACGTTCGTTGAAGCCCTGCAGGTCCTTCGGCGGCACATCGGAGGCGATCACGATGCGCTTGTTGGCCTGATGCAGGGTGTTGAACGTGTGGAAGAACTGCTCAAGGGTCGCGTCCTTGCCGCTCAGGAACTGGATATCGTCGATGAGCAGCACGTCGACCTCGCGGTAGCGGCGGTTGAATTCCTTGATCTGGCCGGAACTTTGGTTCGTATCGGCCAGAGCCTCGATGAATTCGTTGGTGAATTCCTCACTGGTGACGTAGCGGACCTTCAGATTGGGGTCCTTGACCAGCGCGTAGTTGCCGATGGCGTTCAGCAAATGGGTTTTGCCCAGGCCGGAGCCGCCGTAGATACACAACGGATTGAAATCATGGCCGGAGCCCTCCGCCACGGCCAGCGCCACGGTACGTGCGAAACGGTTGGAATCGCCGGGCACGAAGGTGTCGAAGGTGGCGTTCTTGTTCAAATGCGTTTCGGGGTCGAGCAGCGGCCTGTTCTGGCCGCTCTGGAAATGGTCCTGTTCCGGCGGCATCGTCGCGGGAATCGGCAACTGGCCTTGCATCGTCTCGTTCGCAGGGGATTTCGCCGGCGATTTCGCGGGGGAGAAGCGCGGATAGGTTTCCTCCGGCTGTTCCTCCGTTTTCGGCTTCATTTCAACGATTTTGAAGGCGGGGAAGATGTCCTGTTCGGCGGATTCGCGCAACGCCTCCATCAACGGCTTGTTCAATTCGGTCTGCAAAGCCTGCTGAGCCGCCTCACTGGGCACGCACAGCATGATGGTCGGACCCCACATGCCTTCGGGATAGACGTTCTCCAGCCAGCTTTTGTCACGTACGGACAGCGACGGATTCTGGTGCAGCAGGGCCAAAGCGTCGGACCACACCCCACGAGCCTGCTCGAGAGGATCTGTTGTCGTGTTATCAGCCACGGATAATCCTTTCTCGACAGACGTATCACTGATGTGCAACTGTATATTTGTACTCTCTTTTCCCCGAGTTATCCACCGGCGTGCGTGTTGAAAAGATTGAAATGTGAATAACATTGTTGTAGTTTGTGGATAACTTTTGTGGGGAATTCGGCGGAATCGCAACGATTATGTGGATTGTTTTATGCGGGGAATCCCCATGAAAATGTGAAGAAAAATGGACGACGCGACAATCTGTTCAGGGGTCAGAGTAATTTAGTAGAGCTTGACTCATGAGGAGCCGTGCTTGGCATGGCTAAAAACACCGGGAGCATTAATTATGAAGAGGACATTCCAGCCGAACAACCGCCGTCGCCACATGAAGCACGGTTTCCGTCAGCGCATGCGCACCCGCGCAGGCCGCGCTCTGATCAACCGTCGCCGCGCCAAGGGCCGCAAGTCCCTCGCTGCCTGATTTTTTAGTGGCATAGAGCGGTGGAACGGCTGAAAAGCCATCGCGATTTTGTTGCGGTGCTCAAACGCCGTCGTAGGGTATCGCGAGAAGACATCGTCGTGCATTATCTGATGCACGACGATGTCGTAACGGGCGATACAGCGACGGTGCAAGGCCGCCGTGTCGGCTTGGCCGTTTCCAAAGCTGTTGGCAACGCGGTCACGCGCAACGCCGTGAAAAGGCGTTTCCGTGTGCTTGCACGAAGTACGAATCACTATTACCTGAATCCTGCGATATCGTGTTGCGTGCCAAGCCAAGTGCCGCACGTGCCGATTTCCTGTCGCTTGAGCAGCAGATGGCATCGTGTTTCGAAGCGGTGAAACGTAAAACCGCTTCCCGGCAATGAGCAAGGGGCATCATCGCAATTGGATGGTGCGGCTCATCCGCTGGTATCAGAAACATATTTCCGCCCATACCGCACCTCGGTGCCGGTATTATCCCAGCTGCTCCAATTATGCGATTCAGGCGATTGAACGATTTGGCTGCCTTAAAGGTGGTCTTCTTGCGTTATTACGCCTTCTTCGTTGCAACCAGTGGAACCGTGGAGGAATCGACGACGTTCCACAGCTCTATTCCTTGTTTTACAGATGTTCGTGGTCGAAGGCACACGAGGAGCCTCGTCTCACGCCTCTGGATGTAGATGAACCTATAGGCGATAAGGAGAATGGCCTGTAATGAATCAAGATCAATTCCTCCTCGATAGTGGTTTCTGGGGCTGGCTGTACAAGCTCCTGTACCCCGTCGAGTGGCTCATGACGCAGATTATGGCCGGATTCCACCGATTCATGGTGATGCTGGGCATGAACGAGATCGGTTTCTCGTGGGTCATGTCCATCGTGTTCCTGGTGATTGTGGTCCAGGCGTGCGTGTTCCCGCTGTTCTACAAGTCCATGAAGGGCATGCGCAAGATGCAGGCCCAGATGGCCGTTTTGCAGCCCAAGATGCAGCGCATCCAAAACAAGTACAAGGGCAAGAACGATCCCGCCAGCAAAGAGGCTTTGCAACGCGAGATGATGAAGCTCTACCAGGACAATGACGCGAACCCGATGGGCGGCTGCACATCGATGCTGCCTATGTTCGTGCAGGGTCCTGTGTTCATGTGCATGTTCTACACCCTGTCGGCCATTCCATACATCGCCCGTGGCAAGTTCAGGAACGGTTCCGGCCTCGGCGCCTTCGACATCGCCACCGCCAAGCAGTTCACCTCCACCAACGTGTTCGGCGTGAACGTGGCCGAGAACTTCACCACCGCCGACATCCACGGCAAGATCATCATCGGCATCTTCGTGGCGTTGATGTGCTTCTGCCTGTGGCTCATGCAGTACAACAGCATGAAGCGCAACATGGCCCAGAGCGCTGCGAACAAGCAGACTGAAATGATGCAGAAGATGATGCTGTGGATGTTCCCGATCATGTACATTTTCTCCGGTATTGCCATGCCGTTCGCTGTGCTGGTGTACTGGCTCACCAACAACATCTGCAACCTGCTGCGTTCCGTCTGGCAGATCCACGTCTTCCCGACTCCGGGATCCCCGGCCGCCGAAGCGAAGGAAAAGCGCGACCACGCCCACGAGAACGCCCGTCGCGCCAAGGCCGGTCTGCCGTCCCTCGAAGAGAGGAGCTGCAGAAAGCCAAGAAGGCCGCGGAGGCGAAGGAAAAGAACGGCTTCCAGCGTCAGCAGCCAAGCCGCAAAAAGAAGAAGAAATAACATCAAGTGTGTGTCCTGTGTTTCACGTGAAACACAGGACACACCGCTTTTGTATCGGGCGAATCGCCCATATGATACAACCCAATCAGTAGACTTTCAGTAGACTTGAAATAATACGAACCCCGCTCAAAGGAGTAAAACACCATGGCGCAGGATGCTGAGAAAACCATCGATCAGCTCAATGACGAAGCTGACATCGCTGCCGATTACCTTGAAGGATTGCTTGACATCGTCGACTACGAGGGCGATATCGAAATGGGCGTGCGCAACAACCGTCCGACCGTGCAGATCGTTGCCGACGACGACACCGACATCAAACATCTGATCGGACGCAACGGCGAAGTCGTGGACGCCCTGCAGCAGCTCACCCGACTCGCCGTACAGCAGAAGACCGGCGAGCGGTCCCACCTCATCGTGGACGTGGACGGCTATCTGAAGCGCAAGCGCCAGCGCCTGCACGACCTTGCGCTGGATGCCATCGACGAGGCGCGCGAGACTGGCGAGCCGGTGGACCTGAAGCCGATGAACTCCTTCGAACGCAAGATCAATCCATGATGTGGTGCGCGAGGAAGGCATGAAGTCTCGGTCCCATGGCGAAGAACCGCATCGTTACGTCACGGTGTACGTCAGCTTCCGCAGTCGATGACGCCGACGAGATTGACGAAGCTCCGATGAAATTAGTTTCACGTGAAACATGAAGCGTCGCGAGTTTCTCGCGGCGCTTTTTTGATGCCTGTAGATTAGGATGGTGTGCATGAGTGATGTGAATGACGAATTGGATGGGTCGCCGATTCTTGAGGAAGTGCTTGGCGATGCATTGGGCAAGTTGAAGGTGTTTCACGTGAAACTTGCTGCGGAAGGAGAGCCGCGCGGGCTGATAGGGCCACGCGATGTCGGTATTATTTGGGAACGGCATATTCTGAACTCCGCGGCCATCGTACCGTTCATCCGTGAAGCAACGGCCAAGAGGCAATTCAAGACGGTGGCGGATATCGGCAGTGGTGGAGGATTCCCCGGTATCGTGGCGGCCGCCTGCCTGCCGGACCACCAGTTCACCTTGGTGGAACCGATGGAACGCCGTATCGAATGGCTTCATGAGTGCGTTGACGAAATGGGATTGGACAATGTCTCGATAGTGCGCTCCCGAGCCAACGCCGTAATCGAAGCCGTCCGTGGTTCGAACGGTGGCCGGAAGGGCAGGGGAGAGGATGCCGTCGATCTCGACGGGAATCCCATCCCGGTCAGGCATCCGTTTGCCGTGGTGACCTGCCGTGCGGTCGCGCCGATGACCAAACTATCCGGATGGACGCTGCCGTTGCTGGACAAAGGCGGACGGCTGGTTGCCCTGAAAGGACGATCCGCGCAGGAGGAAATCGTCAAGGCCACCAAAGAGATCTCCAAAACGGCGGTATCCATCCCCGCGTGGTGGAGGCCGAGGTCGGTCCGGGTCTGGAACCGACGCATGTGCTGATGGTGGACAAGCGATAAGTTATCCACAAAATCGCGTGAGTTATCCACAGTATCCACAATCGCGGAAATGTGTTACGAAGCATCTTGAAGAAGCTTGGAATTGCAACGATTGTTCTGTGGATAACTTTTGGTGGTCGGATGAGTTATCCACCAACTATCCACCGTTGTTCACAATGGTGCACATGGCCGTGAACAGGTGAAAATCTGTCCACCCAAATGATGAAACTTGATTGTTGAATATGTATAGGAAGGCTAGTTCATGACTGGACCTGAAGAACCAGACAATTTGACGTCGATGGAATCCGCCACGGAAACCATCAAGCGAATCTTCGAAGGCTCGACATCCCCCGTAGCGCGCAAATCGCTGATGAATCGACGCGATACAAGGCATTGGAGCATGCGGTCTGCCCGAAGCCGGCCCAAAACGCGCCTGATCGCAGTCGCCAACCAGAAAGGTGGCGTCGGCAAAACCACATCCGCGGTGAACCTGTCCGCGGCCTTGGCCCGTTTCGGATGCAAGGTCCTGCTTATTGATATGGATCCGCAGGGCAACGCCTCCACGGCATTGGGTGCCCCGCACGCCTCCGGTCAGCCTTCGGTGTATGACGTCATCGAAGGACGCAAGCGCATCGCGGAAGTCAAGTGCACGTGCCTGATTTCGACAACCTCGACGTGGTCCCCGCATCCATCGATTTGAGTGGCGCCGAACTTGAGGTCGCCGACATGGCGGACCGCAACTCGCTGCTGAAGAACGCGGTGGACGAGTTCCTCGCCACCAGCGAAGAGCATTACGATTACGTGATCATCGACTGCCCGCCGAGCCTGGGTCTGCTGGTGATCAACGCCATGTGCGCCGTGCACGAAATGCTGATTCCGATTCAGGCCGAGTATTACGCCTTGGAAGGTTTGGGCCAGCTCATCAACACCATCGGACTGGTGCAGGAACATTACAATCCGTCGCTGCTGGTCTCCACGATGCTCATCACCATGTACGACAAGCGCACGCTGCTGAGCCGCGAAGTGCATGGGGAAGTGAAGAAGCACTATCCGACAATCGTGCTCGACACCACCATTCCGCGCACGGTGAAGATTTCCGAAGCGCCAAGCTTCAACCAAAGCGTGATCGCATACGACCCCAAGGGCATGGGTGCGATCGCGTACTGCGAAGCCGCGCTGGAACTTTCGCGTCGTTCCGATACGGTGCTGCAGGCAATCGATGCAAGAAGGATGAGAACTGATCATGGCAACTAAGTCGCGTTTGGGTAAAGGTCTTGGCGCACTGTTTCCTTCTCTTCCGGGGGAGCCGCAGCATCAGGAGCATGCGGCGCTGCCGCTGCCGCCAAGGAAGTCAAGGCTTCCAAGACTGATGGGCATGTGGAGTCCAAGAGCGCGTCCGCTACCGCACAGGCATCGGTGAACGCCGTGCAGGGGATGAAGCATGCTGTTTCACGTGAAACAACCAAGAAAAAACCAGCATCGTCGTGCCAGCATGCCGTCGATTCGTTGAACGAAAGCGCGCATCCCGCGGACATGTTCTTCGGCTCCACCGCTCAGCCAGCTTCCGAACAGGGCGAGCAGCAGGGGAGTGTTTCACGTGAAACCACGCCGACCGAACATAAGAAGGACGAACCGGAACTGCTTCCCGTGCAGGGTGGATATCTGGTTGAACTGCGTTTGAGCGACGTCGGTCCCAATCTGCATCAGCCACGTACCATTTTCGATGAAGACGACCTGCGCGAGCTAGCCGAATCCATCAAGGAAGTCGGCGTACTGCAGCCAATCGTCGTACGCAAGCGTCCGCAATCGCAAATCGAAGCCGCCCGCAGGGAAGCCGCAGCCAAACCGGCCGAACCGTACAACATGTTCGACGGGCGCATGGATAGCATGTACGAGCTCATCATGGGCGAACGTCGTTGGCGCGCATCGCAGATCGCCGGCCTGAAAACGATTCCGGCCATCGTCAAAACCACCGCCGATGACGACATGCTACGTGACGCACTGCTGGAAAACCTGCATCGCGTCGCGCTGAATCCACTGGAAGAGGCGGCTGCCTACCAGCAGATGATCGACGATTTCGGCCTGACGCAGGCCCAACTGTCCAAGTCGGTGTCAAAATCCGTCCGCAATCGCCAACACCTTGCGATTGCTCAACCTGCCGGCCGCCGTGCAAAAGAAGGTCGCACTCCGGACTGCTGTCCGCGGGCCACGCGCGTGCGCTGCTGGACTG
>ENA-OQAR01000557-OQAR01000557.1-human-gut-metagenome-genome-assembly--contig:-NODE-557-length-11240-cov-6.672456_pt1 | contig 11240 bp, 11 predicted proteins | sample MGYA00242738_ERZ504533 | MGnify/ENA primary metagenome ERZ504533 (study PRJEB26092, sample SAMD00036276) | human gut metagenome | host: Homo sapiens | study: EMG produced TPA metagenomics assembly of... | reverse complement strand
GCGGTCCAAAAAGTAGCTTAACGCAATCAATATACCGCCACCGGTGATAAAGGGAATCATGTGGGAAACGCCGTTCATCAGGTCGGTGTAAAGCTTGCGCCCAAATTCCTGCGTGGCGGCAGCACCATCTTTTGCGCTGCCTGCTTTACGGTTGCCCCCCATGCCCGGCACACTTCATCCTCCGGTTCCAGTGGAGCTGTGCCGGACAGTGCGCGGTGCAGCAGCATTTCCGGGTCTTCAACGCCTGGGAAACCGGCACGCGAAGCACCGGTTTGCCCGCAAAGCGGGCGGTCTCCACGCTTTATCCGCCGCCACAATGATGCACTCTGCGTTTTCAATTTCCTGTTCGGTCAGGTGGTTTTTCACCCCGTCTGCACCGTTGGTTTCCACCTTGATGGCAATATGCATTTCTGCCGCTTCGGCTTCCAGCGCTTCGGCCGCCATATAGGTGTGGGCAATGCCGGTGGGGCATGCCGTTACAGCCAGCACGCGGGGGGCAAGCCGCGGTTCGGTCAGCGCAGCTTCGGCCACTGCCTCGGCGCGGGCCTCGCGGGCGGTCTCGCCCTGTTCCCGCTTAGCGATCACCGCCAGAAATTCTTCCGGGGTTGCTGCTTGCTTCAATTCCTCACAGAACAGCGGTTCCATCAGCAGCTGAGCCAGCCGCGCCAACACCTGGATATGCAGGTCGTTTGCACCATCCGGAGCTGCGATCAAAAACAGCAGCCGTACCGGGGCACCATCCAGTGCCTGGTAGTCGATCGCCTCCCGCAGCGTTACTGCCGCCAGCGCGGGCACCAGCACCGCGTTGCTTTTGCCGTGGGGAATGGCCACCCCGCCGCCAACGCCGGTCGTGCCCTGGGCTTCCCGTTCCAGCACATTTTTTTTCGTATTCGACTGCATCCCGCAGGCATCCGGTGCGGTCCAGCATGCCCACCATTGCGTGGATGGCCATGGCCTTATCCGCCACCTGCATATTCAGTGCAACGCGTTCCGGCACCAGTAGATCTGTGATCTGCATCGGTCGGCTGTCCCCCTTTGCTTCAAACATCCTATCCTGGGGCGAGCCCGAAAAGCCGAAAATACAGCCTGTTTTTACAAACACAACCGCCATTCTCTTTGTTTTCAGGCACACCCCTCGGCAGGGCTTTCCCCTGCCCATTTGCTCTTACACCCGCTGCACTGCCTCTGTGCAACGCTTGCGCAATTGTTTGCGCTTTTGCCTTAATAAAAGGCGCTCCGCACAAGAGCGGAGCCGCCTAAAAAGTTCAAATTACTGTTGATTAGTTCAGCAGGGTCAGCTCGGTCTCAGGATCGAACAGGTGGATCTTATGCGTATCCATAGCCATGGTGACCTTGTCGCCGCGGCGGGACTTGGAGGTCGGGGCAACGCGAGCCATCAGGTTCTGGCCCTTGTAGGTCAGGTACAGATAGATCTCAGCGCCCATCAGCTCGGAAACTTCAACCTCAGTATCGATATGGCTGGAAGGATGCTTCTCCAGGAACTCTTCGTCATCCTTCATATCCTCAGGACGGATACCAACCTTCAGGCTCTTGCAACGTAAGCGGCCAGTTTGCCATCGGCGGTCTTTTCCTGCGGCAGGGGGATCACGGTGCCGTCCAGATCGACGACATAGGTATCGCCATTCTTCTGCAGGGTGCCGTCCAGGAAGTTCATCTGGGGGCTGCCGATGAAGCCGGCAACGAAGATGTTGCAGGGGTAATCGTACAGGTTCTGCGGAGTATCGACCTGCTGGATGACGCCATCACGCATAACAACGATGCGGTCGCCCATGGTCATAGCTTCGGTCTGGTCATGGGTAACATAGATGAAGGTGGTAGCCAGCTTCTTGTGCAGCTTGATGATCTCGGTACGCATGCTGGTACGCAGCTTAGCATCCAAGTTGGACAGAGGCTCGTCAAGCAGGAAGACGGCCGGGTTACGAACCATTGCGCGGCCCAGAGCAACACGCTGGCGCTGACCACCGGACAGAGCCTTCGGCTTACGGTCAAGCAGGTGCTCGATTTCCAGGATCTTAGCAGCTTCACGAACGCGCTTGTCGATGTCGTCCTTGGGCATCTTGCGCAGTTCCAGGCCGAATGCCATGTTCTTGTACACGGTCATGTGCGGGTACAGAGCGTAGTTCTGGAACACCATGGCGATGTCGCGGTCTTTCGGGGGAACATCGTTGATCAGGCGGTCACCGATGTACATTTCGCCCTTGGAGATTTCTTCCAGACCTGCGATCATACGCAGGGTGGTGGACTTACCGCAGCCGGAAGGACCGACGAAAACGATAAATTCCTTATCAGCGATTTCCAGGTTGAAATCCTTAACGGCAGTAACATTGCCCGGATAGATTTTGTAAATATGACGGCAACTAATGCTGGCCATGGGTCATTACCTCCAAATTGGTTTTATGATTTTATTGATACGCTCAGCACGTATTTTTCTTGACAAATCTATAATAGCAGGGTACGATTGAAAAAGATATAGCACTTTATTGATATTGGAGGTCAGAAATTGATATTTGATCCAACCACCTGCTGCGCCTGCGCCGCAGTGCAGGAGCTGCAGGGCGAAGCGCCGCTTACCCTTTCCGGCGAGGGCCTTTGGGCAGGGGTACTTTCCAGCGGGCAGTGCGTGCTGGAATGCCCCGGCAGCCAGAGCGCGGCGGGCTCCTCCGGCGATCTTTTGCTGGGCTTTGGCACCTTCACGCTGCGGCCCGTTACCCCCTGCCATCTGCTGTGCGTGCGGCTGACCGGGCTGGCCGTGCAGCAGTTTTTGGCCGGGCTGCCGCAGCCGCGCTTTGCGGATGGGGCTTCCTGCCCCGGTGCAGCGGAGCTGCTGGCCCGCGTGTGCGGTGCCGGGAATGCCGACGATGCCGCCAGCGCCGCCGCCCCCTACACCCTGCTGTGCGCCCTTGCCCACGGGGACGAGGAATCCCGCCGTCTTTCGCCGTTGGTAGCCCGCGCGGTGGAAGCCATCCGCGATAACTACATGGCCCTGTACGGCGTGGAAGAACTCAGCGCCCAGCTTGGGGTCAGCAAGTGCCACCTTGTGCGGGTCTTTTCTTCCGAGATGGGCATGCCGCCGGGCCGCTTTTTGACCAGCGTGCGCATTGAAGCTGCCAAACTGCTGCTGGCCGAGCGGGAGTACAGCCTGGAAATGATCGCCGGGCTGTGCGGTTTTTCCGGTGCCAACTACCTGTGCCGCGTGTTTAAGCGGGAAACGGGTTTAAGTCCCGCCGCCTGGCGTGAAACCGCCGCCCACAAAGCCGTGGTGCAAAAGCTGCCCGCCCGCAACAACGAAATCTATGTGTAAAAGCAGTTCATTTTGTATCCTTATAAGCAGTTCATTTTGTAACCTTATATAAAGAAGAAACATTTGTGTATCCAGAAACGACCTATTTCCTATCGAGACCGTAGGGGCTATGCTTCATAATAAAAGACGCTTCCCCCCTGTTCGGCTGTATTCCCCACTTTTTCGCGTTTTGCGTTGACTCAACCGTTCCCGTCCTATATACTGAAAGATACGGCACTTTTGCCGCCGACCGGGCCGCCCGGCTGTATCCCTGCAAGGAAAAGGAGGAGATGCCGTGATTTTCGGCAAGTACATCAACCGTTATTACCTCAAAAATGCGCCCGTGCTGCTGCTTGGGCTGCTGGCCCTTTTAATGGTTGACTATATCCAGCTGTTGATCCCCCAGTTTTACCGTCTGGTCATCAACGGGGTCAACCTGGGGCAGGTGGTCGTAAACGGCCAGACCCTGCCCTTTACCAAAGAGGTTTTGCTGCAGCATATCTGCCTGCCCATGATCTGGATCGTGGTGCTCATGGTCATTGGGCGCTTTTTTGTGGCGTATCTGCTTTTTCGGCTCCGCTGTGCGGGTTGCTGCCAACCTGCGCGAGCGGATGTTTGACCACAGCCGCCAGCTTTCGCAGCAGTATTACCAGGTTAACAAGGTCGGCAACCTGATGAGCCTTTACACCAATGATATTGATACCATCCAGGAATGTTTTGGTGATGGTATCCTGATGTTCTTTGACGCTTTGGTTCTCGGCCTGATGGCCCTGTACAAAATGTGGCGCATGGATTATAAGCTCACCCTGCTGGCTTTGATTCCTGCCCTCATCATGTTCGGCATCGGCACCGTCATGGGCACCGCCATGACAAAGCGCTGGGAAGAACGCCAACAGGCATTCTCCGATCTTTCAGACTTTGCACAGGAGAATTTCTCCGGCATTGCCGTTATCAAGGCGTTTGTCAAAGAGCTGAAAGAGCTCATGGCGTTCCGCAAGCTGAACAAACAGAACGAGGAGATCAACGTCATCTACACCAAAATTGCCACCCTGCTGGAAGTGCTCGTGACCCTGTTTGTCGAATCCGTCATCTGTGTCATCCTGGGGTATGGCGGTTATCTGGTCTACCAGGGCCGGTTCAACGCGGGCCAGCTGGTAGAGTACATCGGCTATTTTGAGGCCATCGTCTGGCCCATCATGGCAATTTCCATGCTGATCGAAAAGACCTCCCGCGGCAAGGCTTCCCTGAACCGCATCACCGAGCTGCTGGACGCCCCCATTGATGTGGCCGACCGCCCCGGCGTGCAGGAGCTGCAGAACCCGCAGGGCAGTGTGGAATTCCGCCACCTGACCTTCCGCTACCCGGACGGCGAATACGATGTGCTGCAGGATATCTCCTTCACCATCCACCCCGGCGAAAGCGTGGGCATTGTGGGCAAGACCGGCGCGGGCAAAACGGCGCTGGTGGACCTGCTGCTGCGCACCTACAACGTGCCGGACGGCACCCTGTTTGTGGACGGCAAGGACGTGAACACCCTGTCCATCCATTCTGTGCGCGCTGCCTGCGCCTATGTTCCACAGGACAACTTCCTCTTCTCGGATACCATCGCCCACAACATCGGCTTTGGTGTGGACGATGCCTCCCCCGAAATGATCGACCACGCCGCCAGCCTGGCCGATGTGCGGGACAACATCGTGGACTTTAAGGATGGTTACGAAACCGTTCTGGGTGAGCGCGGCGTGACCGTTTCCGGCGGCCAGAAGCAGCGCATCTCCATTGCACGCGCCCTGCTGAAAGACGCCCCCCATCCTGATTCTGGATGACTCTGTTTCCGCTGTGGACACCCGCACCGAAAAAATTATTCTGGACAACCTGAAATCCAGCCGCGCCAACAAGACCACCCTGCTGATTGCCCACCGCATTTCCACGGTGGAGCGGCTGGACAAGATCATCTTCCTGGATGATGGCAAGATTGAGGCCGTCGGCCCCCACGATGAGCTGTACACCAGCTGCCCCAAGTACCGCCGCATGGTGGACCTGCAGCGGCTGGAAGATGAAGCCGGAGGTGATGACAATGCTTAATATAAACCCGCTTTTGCTGGTTGGCGGCGTCATCGGTGCCGTTACCGCGCTGCTGATTTTTGCTTACGTTTCGGTCAAAGATAAAAAGACCGCCATGGGTTTTGAGCGCACCATGGCAGACGGCGAGATTCTGCGCCGCCTGTTCGCCTATGCCAAACCGTACTGGGCCAAGTTTCTTCTGGTTCTCTTCCTGATGCTCTTCTCCATCGCTTACGACATTATCTCTCCCCTAATCGTCGGTGCGATCGAAGAACTTGTCGCCGCCGATTTTGCCCTCAGCCGCCTGTTCGCTTCGGTCGCGGTCTATGCGGGGATTCTGGTGTTCTCGATGGCAAGCACCTATTTTCAGGCGGTCATTCTGCAGCGGGTCGGCCAGCGCATCATCTCCGATCTGCGCGAGGATCTGTTCACCCACATTGAGTCCCTCTCCCACGAGCAGCTCAACGAGATCCCGGTTGGCAAGCTTGTTACCCGCGTTACCAACGATACCAACGCCATTTCCATGATGTTCACCAACCTTTTGGTGAACCTGATCAAAAATGCGTTCGTCATTTTGGGCATTCTGGTGGCCATGCTCTGCCTGAACTATGCGCTGACCCTGATGGTGCTCTGCTTTGTTCCCTTCATCGTCATCTTCACTGTCATCTTCCGCAAGTTTTCCCGCCGGGCCTACCGTAAGGTCAAGGATGCCACCACTGACATCAACACCTATCTTTCGGAGAACCTTTCCGGTATCAAGGTCACCCAGATTTTTGGCCGCGAGGACGAAAAGATGGCGGAGTTCTACCAAAAAAGCCAGACCCTTTCCAAGGTCACGCAGGAACAGATTTTTGTGTTCGGCGTATTCCGCCCGCTGGTCTACATGCTGTACATCAGCTCTATTTTGTGCCTGTTCTACCTGGGCGGCATGGGCCACCTGAACAACGTTTCTTTCCTGGGGCAGACCATCACCGGCGGCACCATCGTCGCCTTCTACATGTACATTTCCAAGTTCTTTACCCCCATCCAGAACCTGGCCGAGCAGTTCAACTGGCTGCAATCCGCGCTGGCCTCGTCGGAAAAAGTCTTTTCTATTATGGACATTCAGCCCAAGCTGGTGGATGCCCCCGACGCCATTGAGCTGACCGATGTAAAAGGCGAAATTGAGTTCCGCGATGTCTGGTTCAGCTATATTCCCGGCGAATGGGTGCTGCAGGGCGTTTCGTTCCATGTTTCCCCGCGGGAAACCGTGGCTTTTGTCGGTTCCACCGGCTCCGGCAAAAGCACCATCCTGTCCCTCATCTGCCGCAATTACGAGTTCCAGAAGGGCGAAATTCTGATTGACGGCATCGACATCCGCAAAATCAAAATTTCTTCCCTCCGCCGCCATTTTGGACAAATGCTGCAGGATGTTTTCCTCTTTTCCGGCACCATCCGCAGCAACATTGTCCTGCGGGAGGATAACATCTCGGACGAAGAGATCATGCAGGTCTGCCGCTATGTTAACGCTGACCACTTCATCAACAAGTTGGACCACGGCCTGGATGAGGAAGTGCGCGAGCGCGGCAACAACTTCTCCGCCGGTCAGCGCCAGCTGCTCAGCTTTGCCCGCACGATCATCCACAAGCCCAGCGTGATGATTCTGGACGAAGCAACCGCCAACATTGATACCGAAACCGAGCTTTTGATTCAGGATTCCCTGGAAAAAATGCGCACCGTCGGCACCATGCTGATCGTTGCCCACCGCCTTTCCACCATCCAGCACGCGGACAACATCATCGTGCTGTCCCACGGCAAAATTCTGGAGCAGGGCAGCCACCAGGAGCTGCTGGCCCGTCATGGGCGGTACTATCAGCTGTACACCCTGCAATACCACAAAGAACAGCTCAGTTCCTGATTTTATCTTCCATAACAGCAGTGCCCCCTGCAGCAATGCAAAGCTGCCGGGGGCACATTTTATTTTGCTTTTTTGTCCGCTTCGGCGGTTGTTTTGGGCTGTGCATCCGCTGCCTGTTTCAGGGCTTCCTGCTCAGAAAAATGCTGGATAATTTTATCTTTCGCCAGCTGCAAATGGCGCTTGTTGATGGCCCTTGCCTCGTCCGCATTGTTGGTCAGCAGGCAGTGCACAATATCGCGGTGCTCTTCCATCGATTCATTAAAGCGCTGGGTACTTGTCAGCGAATAAATACGGAACTGCTGGTTCAGCGAATGGATCCTTGCATACATGGATTCCAAAAGGCTGTTGCCGCACAGTTCAATCAGCAGCCCATGCAGCTTAGAATCCATATCCGTGTAGGCACGCAGGTTCTTTTGGGCGTGCAGCCGCTCCATCTCGTTCAGGCAGTCGATCAGCTGCTGCATATCCGCTGTGGTCAGGTGGTGCTGCAGCTTGCTGATGGCGTAATCTTCCAGCAGAACGCGCAGGTCAAAAATTTCCTCAATGTCCCGCGCGGTAAACTCTTTTACAAACACACCCTTGTTGGGGATCTCCACCACCAGCCCGTCCGAAGCCAGCTGGCGCAGTGCTTCCCGGATGGGGCTGCGGCTCACGCACAGGCGCTCTGCCAGCTCGTTTTCCTGCAGCCACTGGCCGGGAGCAAATCTCCCTTCGCAGATATCATCCTTCAGGATCTGATACACCTGATTGCGGATCGTTTTGATTGGGCGGCGTTCCATAGCTCTTTCCTTCACTTTCCCTTGTGCGGGTTGGCCCCCGCAGCGCATCCGTATTAACCGGAGATATTTCTATTATTCTATCACACGTTTTGCCCTTGTGCAACGCAGTCCCCCTTATTTTTCTGCCTTTTTGCCTATATTTTTATGTGTTTCACAAAAGTTCTTCTTGCAATTTGTATAATCTATTACTATAATAAAATTGTTTTTATCTTGCCCGCCGCTTTTGTTCCGGCAGGGTATCCCATGTTTCCTGGGGTGTATCTGAAAAGTCGAAAATTTAGTTTATTCCTTTGTTTTCAGATGCACCTTACAAAGAAAGGGTCGTGTGATCGTATGAAAATTGGTTTTATCGGTCTTGGCATCATGGGCCGCCCCATGGCCAAAAACCTGCTCAAAGCCGGCTATGACGTTACGGTGGACAGCCACTCCCCCGCCGCCGCAGCGGAGCTGGAAGCCTGCGGCGCCAAAGTAGCCGACCAGCCCACCATCGGCTCCACCTGTGATCTTGTGCTGACCATGCTGCCCAACGCCCCGCAGGTTAAACAGGTCATGCTGGGTGCAAACGGCGTTGCCGCCCACATGCAGCCCGGCTCCGCCTTTATTGATATGACCTCGCTGAACCCCATCGCCAGCAAGGAGATTGCCGCCGAGCTTGCCGCCCGCGGCATCCAGATGCTGGACGCCCCCGTTTCCGGCGGCGAGCCCAAGGCAATTGACGGCACCCTTTCCTTCATGGTCGGCGGCGAGGAAGAGGTCTTCAACACCTTCAAACCGGTCCTGCTGGCCATGGGTTCTTCCGCCGTGCGGTGCGGCGGCATCGGCGCAGGCAACACCACCAAGCTGGCCAACCAGATCATCGTGGCGGCCAACATCCAGGCTGTGGCCGAAGCCCTGACCCTGGCCCAGAAAGCCGGTGTTGACCCCGACCTGGTGTTCCAGGCCATCAAGGGCGGCCTGGCCGGTTCCACCGTCATGAACGCCAAAGCTCCCATGATGATCGAGGGCAACGATAAGCCCGGCTTCAAGATTGACCTGCACATCAAGGACCTGAACAACGCCCTGGACTGCGCCCACACCGTGGGTGCCCCGGTGCCGATGACCGCCGAAGTGCAGGAAATTTTTGCAGTGGCTGCACAGCAATGGCAAGGGCCAGGCGGACCACAGCGCCATTGCCCAGTATTACGAGCACCTGACCGGCATCAAGCTGGGCCGCGACCTGTAAAACCTCAAAATTCTGTTTTTTTGGCGGTGCGGGCATCCCCGTGCCGCCAAAATTTTACCGCCAATTCTGTACGTTCTGCCGATTGCTGAATGATTGATTTGCATGTTATAACAGAAATTAAAGAACCAACAAACAAAACAGAAAAGAGTGTGATCCCTATGTCTAAACTCCGCCAAGATGCTGACGCCATCATTCAGGCCGCCATCACCGCCGCCCAGCCGGACGAGGCCGTCCGCAAAGCGCTGGAAGGACGCGATTTCGGTTCCGGGCGCGTTGTGCTGGTTGCCGCCGGCAAGGGTGCCTGGCAGATGGCCAGCGCCGCCAGCCGCATTCTGGGTTCCCGCATTGATACCGGTATTGTCATTACCAAGTACGACCACAGCAAAGGCCCCATCGCCAACTTTACCATCCAGGAAGCCGGGCACCCCATCCCGGACGAGAACAGCTTTACCGCCACCCAGCAGGCGCTGGACCTCGTCAGCGGGCTGACCGCACAGGACACCGTGCTGTTCCTGCTTTCCGGCGGCGGTTCCGCTTTGTTTGAAAAGCCGCTCATCCCCGCCGCGGATCTGGAAGAACTTACCCACAACCTGCTGGTCTGCGGGGCGGATATTGTAGAGATCAACACCCTCCGCAAGCGCTTTTCCGGCGTAAAGGGCGGCCGTTTTGCCCAACTGTGCGCCCCGGCCCATGTAGTTTCCATCGTGCTTTCGGATATTCTTGGCGATCCGCTGGATATGATTGCCTCCGGCCCCGCTTACCCGGATAGTTCTACCTGCGCACAGGCCAAGGAGATCGTGCAGAAATACCACCTGCCCATGACGGAGCAGATGCTGACCCTGCTGGAGCAGGAAACGCCCAAAGCGCTGGACAACGTAGAAACCCAGATTACCGGCAGCGTGCGCCAGCTGTGCGCCGCCGCCGCTGCCACCGCCCGCACCCTTGGCTATGAGCCGCTGATTTTGACCGACTGCCTGAGCTGCGAAGCCCGGGAAGCCGGTGTGTTCCTGGCCCAACAGTGGTGCGCTCCAGCGCACCGCGGGCCGCCGTATTGCCCTGATTGCAGGTGGCGAAACAGTGGTGCATCTGACCGGCCACGGTAAAGGCGGCCGCAATCAGGAGCTCGCCCTTGCCGCCGCTCCCGGTATCGCCGGGCTGGATGGCTGCGCGGTGTTCTCCGTTGGCTCTGATGGCACCGATGGCCCCACCGATGCCGCAGGCGGCTTTGTGGACAGCACCACCCAGGCCGCGCTGAAATCCCAGGGCTGCGATATCTTTGCCACGCTGGCTGATAACGATGCCTACCATGCCCTGCAAAAATGCAATGGCCTGATCATCACCGGCCCCACCGGCACCAACGTCAACGATGTCTCGGTCGCTCTGGTCCGGGCGTGATGTTTCCATCGTGCCGTGGAGAAACCTTGCCGATGGTGATAAACTCTGCAAATCATTGTAGGGGACGATGTTCGCATCGTCCCGGACGGGCCTTGCCCTCTATTTCACCCCATCATCCTCCGCAAGGCAACGGGCGCACACTGTGCGCCCGGGATGCATGTTTTATGCCCGTTACACATTATAACCCAACCTGTAGGGAATGGTCTTGACCATTCCGGGACTTTGTGCTAGATGACCTAAAAATATTTGTGAATCGTTTCGACCACGTATTGGCGCCCTTTTTGATGGGTGCCTCGCCGCCACAAACCTAATTTTTGCTTCCTCACTGCCCCGGCGCGGTCGGGTGACCGCACCCTACCGATTGTTTCACCATCAACAGCATATAATAAATTATTCCACGTAACTTTCCTATCAGGCGCACCCCCGATGCCACATCCGGGTCTGCGCCTGATTTTTTTGCCCATTTTGCTCCTTTCCCCGCTGTTTTTTAAGGCAACACCGCACAATTCCCGCCTGACGGCTTAAGCACCGCTCCGGCGGCTGCGGCACGGCATCTGCGTTGCCAAAATGCTCGATAATGTCGGG
>ENA-OQAR01000556-OQAR01000556.1-human-gut-metagenome-genome-assembly--contig:-NODE-556-length-11249-cov-2.218486_pt1 | contig 11249 bp, 14 predicted proteins | sample MGYA00242738_ERZ504533 | MGnify/ENA primary metagenome ERZ504533 (study PRJEB26092, sample SAMD00036276) | human gut metagenome | host: Homo sapiens | study: EMG produced TPA metagenomics assembly of... | reverse complement strand
CAAATATAGACATAAAATAACTAAAAAACAACTAATAGTCAGAAAAAAAACTGTCCCCCGAACTCACGTCGGAGAACAGCCACAACACAAAACACAAAATAAAACACGACAAAAACTACTATGCAATTTTTTTAGCCTGCTCTATGTTTTGAGTAACATAACTACCGCCAATCAGGTATTCACATATCCAAGAGGGGTTTCAGGTTATTTGCATCTATAAAACGCCACACTAGCGTCCTTTGTTCATCGGTCTTTCTAAAAATATCTTAATTCTTATTGAATTCCTCTTTCTCTTAGTTTCAGCTGCCAGTTCCAAGCCGAACGTAGAGTGTCCTCCAAATTGGCTTCTGCCTTCCATCCCAACTCCTTATTAGCAAAATCAGGATTAGCCCATACCTTCTCAATATCTCCGGCACGACGACCCACGATCTGATAATTAAGTTTCACACCGGTAGCTTTTTCAAACGTATTGATCAGTTCCAATACAGAAACGCCTTTACCCGTTCCAATATTAAAGACTTCCACCTTCTCCTTCTGCTTGTTATTCAAAATGCGATCCATTGCGATAACGTGAGCCTTCGCCAAATCCACTACATATATATAGTCACGGATGCAAGAACCGTCCGGTGTATCATAATCATCCCCGAACACACTCAGTTTTTCACGAATACCCATCGCTGTCTGAGTAACATAAGGTAGCAAATTTGTGGAACCCCATTAGGTAATTCACCTATTAATGCAGTGGAATGTGCGCCAATAGGATTAAAGTAACGCAACATAATAGCATTGATAGGCGATCCCGAAGCAACTGTATCACGAATAATTTCTTCATTGATCTGTTTTGTATTACCGTACGGAGACTCAGCCTTCTTAATCGGAGCCTCTTCCGTTACAGGAAGAACATCGGGCTGACCATACACCGTACATGATGATGAAAAAATAATACCTTCTACTCCATGTTTCGGCATTAACTCCAACAGGTTAATCAATGAAACCAAGTTATTGCGATAATACAACAACGGTTTTTGTACCGATTCACCCACAGCCTTGCTAGCCGCAAAATGAATAATACCTTTTATACCCGGATATTTAGTAAACAGCTTATCCATTCCCTCAAGATCCAAGCAATCCAACTTTTCAAATGCAGGACGGATTCCTGAAACCTTTTCTATATTATCTACCACATCGGCGCTTGAGTTGGACAAATTGTCCACAATCACTACGTCGTAACCGCTATTTTGCAGCTCTACTACCGTATGAGAACCGATGTAGCCGGTTCCTCCTGTTACTAAAATTCTTTCTTTCATAATACTTAATATTCTGTCGTTTTCTAATAGGTTCAAAACAACTTCGACGGATAGATCCCTTTTCGTATCATATCATTGATACGAAGCAGAACTTGTATCTTGTCATCATGCGATACCAACCCCATCCATCTGGCAGGTGTCTCAATCACTTTCACCCTGACCCCGTCAGCAATACGCTCATTCATAAAAGCCGGAATAGAATAATGGGCTTTCATATCCATTCCATTCTCATCTATGAACTTATCGAACGCCTTCTTCATCTCACCGAATACCTGCGGAGTAAATCCCCACATATTCATTGAAACCAAGCTGTTGTCATCCAAAGCCACCCATTTATGTAATTCATTAGGATACATCGGATTTCCACTTATCCGTTCTACTCCTACACGGTCTGTAACGGACAACAGATATCCCTTTTCATCCACTTCACAAATACCACGGGTAACCCCTCCGCTTTCCGCCAATACATTTCTCAGCCTGTAGCAAATATTGAAACTATGGTAGTCAGCTTCTCCCAACATCACCAGATTATTATATAACAATTCAAAACTTTCTCTTTGGTAAAAGTTCACGGCATTTATCACACCGAATGGAGAGTCAATCAACTCTTCTCCCATCAGAACAGCTCTTACCGAACCGTACAGTGCTTTGCGCTTCGGATTACGCTTTTCTTCAGGAATCGTTTCCACATCCTGATAAACATACTCCACTTCTACCACATGTTCGTATTTGCCTGATACCAGTTTCTTGAATTCTTGTTCAAAATGTCTGCTTATGACAAATACGATCTTATTAAATCCGACTCTTACGGCATCATATATGGAAAAATCTAATATTGTTTCGCCATTAGGACCTATTCCCTCCAGCTGTTTCAATCCACCATATTTATTCCCCATAGTGGCCGCGAGTACAATCAAGGTCATAGCCATTTTAATCTCTCTATTAATTCTAATGCAAAAATAAGCATAAAAAATTGAATTTATGGACAAGAACAATGGATTTCTTTCTAATAAAAAAAGTCCGAAGCTGTGCTCCGGACTTCTGAATCGGTTTATTTTAACGATGAAGTGAATTTATTCTATTCCAAACAAAACACCCAAGCCTTTGTCTACACCTGAAAATCCCATGAATGCCATTGCCAGCAGACCGGCAGTAACCAATGCGATAGCCATTCCCTGCATTCCTTTAGGTATATTCACCAAACTTAATTGTTCACGGATACCTGCAAACAACACCATAGCCAAAGCAAAACCAAGAGCTGTAGAGAAGGCATAAACCACCCCCGTCAACAAATCAAAGTCTTTCTGGATTACCAAAATAGCCACACCCAGAATACAGCAGTTAGTAGTAATCAACGGAAGAAAGACTCCTAATGCCTGATAAAGGGCGGGAGATACCTTCTTCAAAATGATTTCCACCATCTGTACCAATGCTGCAATGACAAGGATAAATGCAATGGTCTGCAAATATTCCAACCCGAAAGCATCGAGCACGAATTTCTGGATAAGATAGGTAACAATGGTAGCGATGGTAAGCACGAATGCAACAGCCGCTCCCATACCCGTAGCTGTCTCAACTTTCTTGGATACACCGAGAAACGGGCAGATACCCAGGAATTGTGACAACACAATGTTGTTCACAAATATAGCGGTGATAAATATCAATATATATTCCATATTCTTACTTTTTACGGGTTATGCTTTCTTCAGTTTATTCACAATCGCAATGAGGTAACCCAATGCAATGAAGGCTCCCGGTGCGAGAACGAAAATCAACATTCCGTATTGCTCCGGCATAATAGCGATATCAAACAATTTTCCTGTACCAAGGAACTCACGTACACCACCAAGGATGGTCAATGCAAGTGTAAATCCTAGTCCCATACCCAATCCGTCAAAAAATGAAGGAACAGGACCGTTCTTTGCAGCAAAACGCTTCGGCGCGTCCCAGCAAGATACAGTTTACCACAATCAACGGAATAAACAATCCCAAAGTAGCATACAGCGCCGGCACATATGCCTGCATAATCATCTGCAACAAGGTTACAAATGATGCAATAAACCACAATGAATGCAGGAATACGCACCATATCAGGAATCAGATTCTTGATAGATGAAATTACCACATTCGAACAAATCAACACAAACATGGTTGCCAGTCCCATACCCATACCATTGATGGCAGAAGAAGTGGTTCCCAATGTAGGACACATACCCAAAAGGAGTACAAACGTAGGATTCTCTTTGACAATCCCGTTCATTAATACTTTAAAATTATTCATAGTCTGCTCCTTCCTTATTTTTTGTTTTTACAATCTTGCTTTGGGCATTCTGCTTTTTTACAGTCCGCCTTGTCGCAGTTAGCAGGATCACATTTACCACCACAAGCAGCTTTGCAGGCAGCAGAGTCACAGGCTTGTCCGCAACAATCCTGAGTTCCCTCACATTGTGCCTTAGCTGCTTTGGGGGCATCGGCAGCAGTTTCAGACACCTGCTGTGTCGCACCGCTGGAACCATCCACATTTTGGCCACTATATGCCGCATAAGCATTATTCACAGCTTTCAGAAAAGCACGTGTCGTGATAGTAGAAGCAGTGATTGCATCTATCTGACCGCCATCTTTATTTACAACCAATGCTTTCTGTCCCGGATTCATACCAGTAATATCGCCTTTGCCGCCTTTCTTAAACCAATCGGCTGCCTTTGATCCCAGTCCCGGAGTTTCTGCATGACTCAACAAAGAATAGTCTATAATATTACCCTCTTTATCGAAACCTACCAATACATTCAACGCACCACCAAAACCATTTGCAGAAGACTCTACGGCTGCACCAATAAATTCTCCTCCTTTGGTTGCTTTATATATCTTATAAGTAACGCCTTCCAATTCTATGGTTTCAGGAGCTTCGGCAGGATTATTGTCAAATCCCGGAACTACGATAGCAATGGCATCACTCAAAGCCTTGGCATTAGCCTGTGCAATGGGTTCCTTTGTCAACTCATTCACATAACCCAGCAATGCTCCGGCTACCACGTTACGCCTGTCAGCACGATAACCATGTTTTTCAAAGATGATTCTAGTTTTTTCATTTCTTCACGACCTCCCCGAATCTTTTAGGTTTACAATAAGTATTGATTAACGGAGTGAATGCGTTCATAATGAATATAGCGAAAGACATACCTTCGGGATATGCACCGAACAAACGGATAACCACAGTCAGGAAACCGATAGCCACACCGTAAATAATCATACCTTTATGAGTCATAGGCGAAGTAACATAGTCGGTTGCCATGAAAATAGCTCCCAACATCAAACCACCTGTAAACAAATGGGCCAACGGAGAAGCGTAAGCAACCGGATCAACCCAATGCATCAAACCGGCAAATACAAACACTGTCACCAATATTGATACAGGAATGTGCCAGGAGATTATCTTTTTCCACAACATATAGCCCAAACCGAGCAACAGCGCTAAAGCGCTGACCTCACCCAAAGAACCCGGATTGTTACCCAAGAACAGGCTCATGGTATCGGGCAACTGTCCCAATGCATTTACATCACCTTTGACTGCCATTTTCATTAGAGCCAGCGGAGTAGCACCGGTTTCAGCATCGGTATAACTTCCCCATTGTTGAACCAACGGCCATGAAGTCATCTGCACAGGAAAAGAAATCAGCAGGAAGATACGACCTACCAGCGCGGGATTGAAAGGATTACAACCCAATCCGCCGAAAGTCATCTTGCCCACACCGATTGCCACCAACGCACCGATGATAATAATCCAAAGCGGCAAGTTGGAAGGCAGATTGAATGCCAGCAACACACCGGTTATAATAGCCGAACCATCACAGATGGTAGAGCGTTCTCTCTTCAAAATAAACTTGGTAATCGCCCATTCGAAGAATACACAGGCGGCAACCGAGGTCAAGGTCACCACCACGCGCCCAGTCCGAACATATAAAATGACACCAGCAACGCAGGTATCAACGCAATGAGTACACCATACATATTCTTCTGTATGCTGTCACCGCTATGAACGTGAGGCGATAATGATACTATTAATTTATTAGCCATACTATTTTGTCGAATTATTTTTTAGCATTACGTGCACGGATAATACCACCTACTGTGCCCTTACCCAAACGGATATAGTCCAGCAAATAACGATGAGACGGACATGTAAACTGACACGAACCGCACTCGATGCACGACATTACATCTTCTTTTTCTACTCTCTCCCAGTCCTTATGAGCTGAAAGTGTCGCCAACAAGAAAGGCTCCAATCCCATAGGACACACACTGACGCACTTGGCACAGCGGATACAGGGCTGAGCTTCCGCACGGGCAGCTTCCTTATCATTCATAATCAGCACACCCGAACTACCTTTACAGATAGGAACTTCTGTATTAACCAACGCTTTACCCATCATCGGACCACCGCCAATCACCTTTCCGGTATCTTCAGGCAAACCACCTGCCGCATCAATCAGCTGGCTCATCGGGGTACCCATACGGGTGAGGAAGTTGGAGGGGTTCTTGACAGACTTACCCGTAACGGTCACGACACGTTCAAACAAAGGTTTGTTCTTCTGAACAGCTTCATAAACGGCAAATGCAGTACCTACATTCTGAACCACCGCACCTACATTGATAGGAATAGCAGGAGGAGCAGGAACCTGGCGACCGATCACAGCATCTATCAACTGTTTCTCACCACCTTGCGGATATTTCACCTGCAAAGGAACTACCTCTATACCGGGATATTGAGCAGCTTTTTCAGTCATCAACTTAATAGCATCCGGTTTATTATTTTCAATACCGATATATCCCTTGGTCACTTTTGCAGCTTTCATCAGAATGCTTACGCCCACCAGTACTTCGTCTGCCTTTTCCAACATCAAACGATGGTCGGCAGTGAGGTAAGGCTCACACTCTACAGCATTGATAATTACACATTCCGCCTTGCAGCCCGGAGGAGGAGAAAGTTTCACATGAGTAGGGAAACAAGCACCGCCCATACCTACTACACCTGCATTTTTCACTTTAGCAACGATTTCTTCGGGTGTGAGAGCACACTCTTTCACCAATGTCGAACTGCGGTCTATTGATTCTTCCCATTCGTCACCATCCACATCGATAAAGATAGCCGGCTTGCGGTAACCGCTAGCATCGATTACGGCGTCTACCTTGTTCACTTTACCGGATACAGACGAGAAGATGGCTGCTGAAACAAAGCCACCCGCCTCAGCAATCTTCGTACCTACCTTCACCACATCGCCTTTTTTCACGATGGCAGTAGCAGGAGCACCGATATGCTGTGACAAAGGAAATACCGCTTGCTTAGGAAGTGCAAGTGTTTCAATGGCTTTGCCTGCTGACAATTTATTTTCTGCTGGATGTACTCCACCAATTCTAAATGTCTTCACTGTTATATCTTTTAATTTTTACTTACTTTGAATTTTGATTATGCTTCCGTTTTCGGAGCCTCAGCTTTCACCGCTTCCGCTTTCGGAGTTTCCACCTTTGAAGCCTCTACTTTTACAGCAGGTTTTGCAGCAGCCTCACCAGCCGGCACTTCTACTTTCGGTTTACGTGGCGGGAAATTGATAGCTTGGATAGCCCCTTTCGGACATTCCGATTCGCATTTACGGCAAGACTTACACTTAGCCGGATCAATGTATGCCAAATTATTTTCCAACGTAATGGCTTCGAACGGACACACTTTCACACACTTTCCACAACCAATACAACTAGCCTTGCAAGCTTTGTTGGCAACAGCTCCCTTATCCTTGTTCACACACATCACCACTACGCGGCGGTTGTTCTTTCCTTTCGGACGATTTCAATGATCTTACGCGGACAAGCTTTGCTGCAAGCCCCACAAGCTGTACATTTTTCTTCGTCCACTTCCGGAAGACCGGTTTCAGGATTCATGTGAATAGCATCAAACTGACACGCTTCCACACAATCACCACAACCCAGACAACCGAATGTACAACCCGTCTCACCACCTGAAGTGGCATGAGCGATGGCACAGATTTAGCTCCGTCGTACAGAGCAGTACGAGGGCGATTTTCACAACTACCGTTACATCTTACCACCGCAACTTTCGGTTCAGCAGCAACGGCTTCCAATCCCAAAATGGCAGCTACTTTCTCCATTACCGGAGCACCACCAACCGGACATAACTTACCCTCCAGCGAACCGGCATCGGCAGCCTTCACGCAGGCACCGGCAAAACCAGAGCAACCGGGATAACCACATCCGCCGCAATTCGCCTGAGGAAGCACTTCGCTCACCTTGGCAATCCGCGGATCTTCATACACAGCAAACTTCTTAGAAGCGGCATACAAGATTACCGCGGCAATCAAGCCAATCGCTCCCAACGAAATTACTGCAACCAGAATTAAATCCATAAATTTTAGTTAGTTATTTATTAATTGTTTTTTATAGGTTCAAGCGTAAAAGAGAACTTCTTACTCAACTTTCCTCTACATATATATATAATAAAATAATATGGAGCTAAAGCCAATAAAGAAATAATGGCCGACTTCAGTTCATCACCATCGGTAAGATGCATCGTAATGAATAAAGCAGCCAACAATATCAAGAAAGGGACGCCAAAAGCCAAAAATACGGCCTGCATCCCCCATAGAAGTCGTTCCATAAAGCATTATCTCCTCACCCACTCGGTAAGAAGAAGCTTTCGTGTCGAAAACATCAACCAGCTTTTCTTTGCTCTCGGATGCATTGCAGTGTCCTTTTACGCTGCAAGCTGAACAGGCAGAAGTTTTGAACGATTCTCACTCGAATATGAAAACCGTTTATGTTTTCCACAATACCACGATGTTTTGATTATATCGGTCATTTTTGCAAACTCTACATTACAAAACTGTGGCAAAAGTAATACTTTAATTGCAATCTATGAAGGATAAAAATGATATTTTCGTTATAAAAATCGTTTTTTTTATCAGAAGATATCGAAATAATAAGCAAAAAAGGTATATCAAAAAGTCCCCCAAAGCACTCTTGATATGCCTTTTTCTCTCTAGACCTTACCCTTACTTTCTGCCACCTCCACCAGATAAACACTGATGCAAATCATAACAATCGCTCCCAGTTGCGTCCATGAAAAAGGTCTTGCCCCAACAAAAAATGAAGTAACGGTTGCTACTATCAATATCAGATATCCATAAATAGCCACTAATGTCGTTTTCAGGTATTTCAATCCGATGGGAAGAAGCAAATAGCTGATAGTTGTCGGAAATATGAGTACAAACAGCAATACCAACATCGGGGTGGAAAAAAGCGACATGCTCATTATAGGTGCTTCAAATCCATAGATTGAATTGACAATAAGCGACATTACCGCTGCTCCCAAAAATGTATATTTCAACAAGGTCATATCTCCCACTCCTTTAAGCAAGCGATTGCTGACAACTAAATATATAGCATAAACTATCGAACTGACCAAGCATATCAGGTTTCCCGCCATGGCATTGGATGCCAAATCGTCACCGGGCTGTGTAGCAATACAAAGAATAGCTCCTCCCAATCCCAAACCGATACCAAGAAGTTTCATCCATGTTACTTTCTCTTTGTAGAATAAGACAGTGATAACAAATACCCAAATGGGTTCCAGACTGACAAATATAGAACTGGATACCGGTGTAGTCATACTGATACCTAAAAGGTAAAAAAACATATATCCGTACATTCCTAATGCTCCTAACAAAAAGAGCTGCCATCTCTGACGGGTGGTAGAATCTTCCGGTTTACAGAAAATATCGATAAGCCAAAATGCTGCCGCCCCAAATACCAAGCGGAATGTTACTCCTGTGACCGGAGCAATCCATAAAGGCAAAAGATATTTCAACGCATTCATATTAAAGCCTCCCAATGCTTTGGAGACTATCATGCTAAGATTTGCTTCAACTTGTTTGTTCATAATAAGTTTTTTTACATGGGTATAACCATATAAGCAACCCTTTGGTTCAAAGCACCTCTAATAAATTCACACGCAGAAACTACAATACTTCATACTGCCATCTTTTCTGTTATATCTTCTCTTGCCTGACATTAAGCACTCCTCTCTTTAAGAATAAACTTTCATTCCTTATAACTAACTACGTTCCATTACAGCAAAACGAAATAACAAGGAAAGGGGAGACAACTGCTCCCCCGATTTATATTAAAAACGCCTCATAAGTACTCAGAATTCCAAATTTTTCCTGTTTCATCACAATAAACATTGCCATTAACGCAATCATCAGGTTCAACCAGAAAGCAAAGGTATACGAATGGGAATGAAACAGATTCTGGGCTATATTCACAATAAACGGACAAAGAAGAATAGCCACATAATTCATCGCCATCACAAAGGCAAGTGCCAATGTCACCTTATGGGGTACAGCCACATCAGAAGTTTTATCATAAATCAATGGCTGAATAATACCATAAGCCAATCCGTTCAAAATACACCCCAAAGCAATAAGTATCTCAGAACGACTTACCAAAATAATTCCCATACCGCAAGCTATCAGCAACAAGCAAATCATATAGATACGCCGTCCCAGCATCTGCACAATCTTGTTCAATACAAAGCCCGGCGCCATGATAGCAAGAAAGAATAACGAAATCAGGATGCCTGCCCGCCCACTGGACAATCCATATTCTTCCATCAAAAAAGGAAGATTAAAACTGACGATTATCACCAAATAAGTAGCCAGTCCGTAAAAATGCCATAAGTTTAACCAGCGCCTTCACATCAATACCTCGCTTGCCCATCTCTTTTACAGTAGAGGCAGGTACGTCATCTTTGGGATGATAGCCGGACAAATCTTTCTTTAAATAACATGTAAGAAAGATAGATATAAACGGAAAAAGATAAACCAGAAATGGCAAGTGCCAGTTCACTTCTGCCAGATAGCCGGTCAGTGTAGTGGCAAGTACTAATGTAATATTTGTAATAGCAGAACTATAACCAAATTGTCTGGTACGATAACCACCGACAAAATATCTGGATATCAACCCGGTGGACAAAGGAACAATCAATCCCGAACCAATCCCCAGCATGGCACTGATAGCTATCAGTTGCCACATTTTACCGGACAACAGGTAGAGTATGCCGCTTACTCCGAAAATAGTCAATCCTACTTGCAACAATAACAGATTGTTCACCTTCTCGGTCAACTTACCCGATAACAAAATAAAAGGGATAATAAGAAGTGAAGGTAACGAGGAAAGCATCTGGATTTCCAAATCCGTGGCAGACGGAAAAATTTTTGTTCAAATCCCCCAAGATGGGAGAAACTGCCAATCCCGGCAATGCATTTAATGCCGAAATAGAAAATATACCTATTAATGTAATAAGGGGAATTGTCCCCTGCCCTGTTTGTATTTTCATAATGAAATTGGTTTATATTATGATAAAACAAAATGTAAAAGAATTGGTTCAAAAATAAACTCCCTGCAAGTTACCATAAATTAAAAAACATAAAATCAAGGAACTTTTCATTACCCCTTATGTTGAGGGAGAAAAACGAGGGAAACTCCCACGTTCTTCATTGTATTACTAACCTAAACTTTAAGTAAAATGAAAGATTGTAATTGTGATTTGAGAGAAGGTGACGCAAAGACATCTGTGTTTGGCTCAAATGAAATGCTACAGCCTGCCCCGGTAGACACTATTCCGATGAACCCTACCACTCCGCAGATTGCCTATCAAATGGTAAAAGACGAAACATTTGCTCAGACCCAGCCACGTCTTAATCTGGCTACTTTCGTTACTACCTATATGGACGACTATGCCACCAAAACTGATGAACGAAGCCATCAGCATCAACTACATTGATGAAACAGAATATCCTCGTATCGCAGTGATGAATGCCAAATGTATCAATATCATGGCTAATTTGTGGAATTCACCCGAACAGGCAAAAT
>ENA-OQAR01000555-OQAR01000555.1-human-gut-metagenome-genome-assembly--contig:-NODE-555-length-11279-cov-2.230631_pt1 | contig 11279 bp, 21 predicted proteins | sample MGYA00242738_ERZ504533 | MGnify/ENA primary metagenome ERZ504533 (study PRJEB26092, sample SAMD00036276) | human gut metagenome | host: Homo sapiens | study: EMG produced TPA metagenomics assembly of... | reverse complement strand
TACACCTGATCCGGGTCTGCAAGAACGGAAATACCCACCCTGCTCTTTCCTCGCTGCTTTTTCAAACAGGGCCTCCACCCCGGAAAGATCATTACAGGTAAAAAAATTCCAGTTCCATGGAGGAATCTGCTGCCGTAACCGGATCAAAACGGTTCAGCATGTTTTTAAATTTCCAGTCGTTTGCACAGTTCATAGGCTTCCGGAGTATAGGGATTCTCCACTTTCGCCTTTTTCGTAGGAGAATTCCAGCGGACTGTCTGTATTGATGGTCGCAAGTTCTTTGGAAAGCTGTGCCATATCGTAATGTTCACGGAGAGATTCTTTCGCCTTGTTGGGCTTCACTTCTTCCAGATGCTCATGGGCATTCTCAATGGAACCGAACTGCACGATCATCTTGGTTGCGGTTTTTTCTCCACGCCTGGAATTCCCGGAATATTATCGGAACTGTCACCCATCAGAGCTTTCAGTTCTATGATCTGCGGCGGCGTTACCTGATATTTTTCGAGCACTTCCGCAGTATGATAATTCTCAATGGTAGTCTTGCCCCGGACGGTCTTCGGAAGTCGAATCAGAACCTTATCCGTGGCAAGCTGAAGAAGATCCCGGTCTCCGGAAAGAATGGTGACATCCATGCCTTTCGCTTCACTTCTTCTTGCAACTGTGCCAAGAAGGTCATCTGCCTCATATCCTTCCAACGACATGATGTTGATCCCCATGGCAGCAAGCATCTCTTTGATCAGCGGAACCTGTTCCCGAAGTTCCTCCGGCATGGGTTTTCGGGTTCCTTTATAAGCTTCGTAACGCTTATGCCGAACGTAGGTGCACTCAGGTCAAAGGCAACGGTAAGGTACTCCGGCTTCTCTTCTTCCATAATTCTGAACATAAATATTCAGAAATCCATATACTGCTCCTGTATGGCGTCCCTCTGCATTGGTAAGATCCGGCAGGCCATAAAATGCCCTGTTCAAAATACTATGTCCATCGATCAGTAATATTTTTTCACTCAAAATTAAATTCCCTCCTTCAGTTCCAGGATCACAAAAAAGAGAAAAACCACCAGTACAGCAATCAATGCACAAAACGCAATCGCCACAACTGCTCTGTGGAATTTCTTTCTGCGGATATATCTTCTTGACTTCCGGATATCTTCTTCCAGAAGTTCTTTAAAATCCAAAACCGTATCCTCCTGTTTCTCATCCAGCTGCTGCATGGCTTTATGCACAATAAAATACGTAGCAAGCTCGTCGTAACAGGAAGAACAATTCTCAATATGCTCCAGAAAATCCTCCAGATCATTCAATGGCAACGTATGATTGATGTATTTATTCACCATTCCCTCTGCAATACGACAATTCATAAAATTCCTCTCTTTCAGCACAACGGACATCGATCTTCCGTTTCTCTCAATTACGTAAAGCAGATATTCCTATTCCACTTTACTGCATGTTCATGAACGCAATATTCAGCACTTTGCGTTCAAACGTTTCCCAGAATGTTATCATTATAGCTAATTAAACAGTGAATGACAAGGGCAGTTTCCTGTGATATACTTGAGATATCCCGGTCAGAAAACAAGAACACCGACCGAATATGCAAATCCAGCAAGGAGGACCATCACTATGAAATCTATTGCAATCGTTACAGACAGCAACTGCGGTATATCTCCATCCCAGGCAAAAGACCTTGGCATCTACATGCTTCCAATGCATTTTTTATAGATGAAAAAGAATATCTTGAAGATATCGACATGAACCAGGCCGAGTTCTTCCAGTATCTTGAGCAGCACCCCGAATGTCACGTATCCACCTCGCAGCCCACTCCTGAATCCGTAACTACACTGTGGGACAGCCTGCTCAAAGACTATGACGAGATCGTACATATTCCCATGTCCAGCGGTCTCTCCAGTTCCATGCAGACCGCCCGCATGCTGGCGGAGGACTATGATGGCCATGTACGCGTTGTAAACAACCAGAGAATCTCCGGAACCTTACGCTATTCCGCCATAGAAGCCATCCAGCAGGCCAAAAAACGGCCTCTCTGCCGATGAAATCGGAACCTGGCTGGAAGAAACCCGCTTCGATTCCAGCATTTATATCACTGTAGCAACCCTGAAATACCTGAAACAGGGCGGACGCATCACCCCTGCTGCTGCAGCTATCGGAACCCTGCTCCGCCTGAAACCGGTTCTTCAGATCCAGGGCGAAAAACTGGACGCCTTCTCCAAAGCCCGCACCATGAACCAGGCCAAAAACACCCATGACCAAAGCCATCAAAGATGATATACGCAAACCGCTTCGGAGAAAGATCAACCTGGATGTCATCCACTCCCACAACCTGGAAGCAGCCCAGGAATTCCGAAAAGAAGTTCTCGCCACCTTCCCGGACATCGGTGAGATCAATATCTTCCCTCTGTCATTAAGCGTCTCCTGCCACATCGGCCCGGGAAGCCTGGCTCTCACCTGTTCTAAGGTACATCCGGAAATCTGGTAAACAATCTGAACAATTTATATTTTTACAGCAAAAGCGGAGCCCCAGGGCCCCGCTTTCTTCTTACTGTCTTGTTTCATTTTCCTGAATTTCTTCAATCTCATCCGGTTTTTCATTCAGAATCTTCATAAACTCCTCACCGGTAATTGTCTCATGCTCATACAGATACTTGGCAATCTCATGAAGCTTTCCTATATTATCCGTCAGGATCTTCGTAGCCTTCTCATGCTCCCGTCTTACAAGCTCCACAACCTTCTTATCCAGAAGTGTCTGCGTCTCAAAAGAACAGGTCAGGCTGCATCTCCGCCAAGATACTGATTGCTCACATTCTCCATGGCAACCATATCAAAATCATCGCTCATACCATATCGGCTGATCATCGCTCTGGCAATCTTGGTCGCCTGCTCAATATCATTGGAAGCACCAGTGGTAATGGAATGGAAAATCAGTTCTTCCGCTGCACGGCCACCTGTAAAGGTAGCGATCTTATTCTCAAGTTCTTCCTTGGACATCAGGAAATGTTCCTGCTCATCTACCTGCATGGTATAACCCAATGCACCAGAAGTACGTGGAATGATCGTAATCTTATGAACCGGTGCCGAATCCGTCTGCTTGGCAGCAACCAGCGCATGCCCAACCTCATGATAGGAAACGATCAGTTTCTCCTTGTTGGAAAGCACTCGGTTCTTCTTCTGGTATCCGGCAATAACAACCTCAATACTCTCTTCAAATCCGCCTGTGTGGCAAATTTCCGTCCGTCACGGACTGCACGGAGAGCCGCCTCATTGACAATGTTGGCAAGTTCTGCACCGGAAGCCCCAACTGCAGCCTTGGCGATCTCGTCAAAACGGACACTGTCTGCGATCTTGATCTTCTTGGCATGGACTTTCAGGATTTCCTCACGTCCCTGCAGATCCGGAAGCTCAACCGGGATCCTTCTGTCAAAACGTCCCGGACGAAGAAGTGCCGGATCAAGGGAATCCGGTCTGTTGGTAGCCGCCAGGATCACAACACCCTTGGAGCCGTCAAAACCGTCCATCTCTGTCAAAAGCTGGTTCAGTGTCTGCTCACGCTCATCGTTTCCACCGCCCATTCCAGATCCGTCACGTTTCTTACCGATGGTATCAATCTCATCAATAAACACAATACATGGTGCTTTCTCATTGGCCTGTTTAAAAAGATCTCGAACCTTGGCAGCACCCATACCAACAAACATCTCCACAAATTCCGAACCGGAAATGGAGAAAAACGGAACCTCTGCCTCGCCGGCAACAGCCTTGGCAAGAAGAGTTTTACCGGTTCCAGGAGGGCCCACAAGCAGGGCACCTTTTGGCATGGAAGCACCGATCTCTTTGTATTTCGCCGGGTTATGGAGGAAATCCACAATCTCCGTCAGAAGCTCCTTGGCTTCATCCTCGCCTGCCACGTCTGTAAATTTAATTCCTGTGGAGGACTTTACATAAACCTTGGCATTACTTTTACCAAAGGACATCATGCCTCCAGGGCCACCATTGCCCATGGAACTCATCATCTTCTTGCTGAGCCAGCGTCCCAGCAGAACAAAAATGGCAATCGGAAATACATATCCCAGGATCAGGGACAAAAGCAGGGACTGCCTCTGAGGTGCAGTACCCTCAATGCTTACACCTGCATCATAAAGATGGGATACAAGATCCTGATCATCTACCGATACGGTCTTACAATAGACATCATTTCCATCTACTTTCATCGTATAGTAAATGTAATCAGAATCAATGGTTGCCTCATATACTTTTCCTCTGTCTACGGCTTTCAGAAAGGTGGTGTAATCGGTTTCCTTTACACTTCGCTCAGAAAGGGCAGGAAGAGCAAAAACATTCAGCAGAATAATAATTACGACCGCGATGATGTAATATACATACAACGGCCGCTTCTCTGGTTTTTTGGAATTCAGATTCATGCAGTCTCCTCCGTTATCTTATAGTATATTGCTATATCCACAGTGCTATATTCAGGTGGTACAGCCTTGTAGCACACTCTACCACTTTTTTCAGTCAATTTCAAGGAGCCAGCCTCCGATTTTCAATAAAACTTTTTTAGAAATTGAAAAATAATTTTCCAAAATAATCCCTTTTATTCTGAAAAAAAAATCCTTGCAAACCAACTGGTGCTGTGCTATTATAATAAACGGTTATGCCGCTGTGGCGGAATTGGCAGACGCACTTGACTCAAAATCAAGCGGAGCATCCGTGCCGGTTCGAGTGCCGCCAGCGGCATTCGCATAAAAGACCTGACGGAGAGATCTGTCAGGTCTTTATTATATGATACAAAAAAATCACGAAAGGAACAAAAAATGGAAAAAGACAAAAGCTTTTTAGGAACCAAGCCTGTCGGAAAGCTGCTTCTGCAGCTTGCACTTCCCACAGTTGCTGCACAGCTCATCAATATGCTCTACAATATCGTCGATCGTATCTATATTGGTCATATTCCCGGAGAGGGTGCTCTTGCCCTTACCGGTGTAGGTGTCTGTATGCCGCTTATTATGGTCGTATCTGCCTTTGCTGCTCTTGTCGGAAACGGAGGTGCTCCCAGAGCCAGCATCTTTATGGGTAAAATGACACCTCAAAAGCTGAACAGACTCTCGGAAACTGCTTCACCATGCAGATCATCATCTCCCTGATCTTGACTGTTATCCTGTTTCTCGGAAACCGCAGCTTTCTCCTTGCCTTCGGCGCCAGCGCAAATACCATCGACTATGCAGTGGGCTACATGAATATCTATGCAGTGGGAACCATCTTTGTACAGCTGACCCTTGGCATGAATAATTTCATCACAGCCCAGGGATTCGCAAAAACAGGAATGCTCTCCGTACTGATCGGTGCAGTCTCCAATATTATTCTGGATCCAGTTTTTATTTTCGGATTCCACATGGGTGTCCGCGGTGCTGCTCTGGCAACAGTGATCTCCCAGCATTTTCCTGCATCTGGGTCCTCTCATTCCTCTTTGGAAAAAGACCTTCCTGAAGCTTCGGAAAAGCGCCATGAAACTGAAAGCCGATATCATTCTGCCCTGTATGGCTCTTGGCTCTTCTCTCTTTGTCATGCAGCTCAGTGAAAGCATTATCTCTGTCTGCTACAACTCCTCACTCTTAAAATACGGCGGGGATGTTGCCGTAGGAGCCATGACCATCCTCACCAGCGTCATGCAGTTTGCCATGCTTCCTCTTCAGGGACTTGGTCAGGGTGCACAGCCTATCATCAGCTACAACTATGGTGCACGTAACGAAAAGCGTGTACGTTCTACATTTAAGCTTCTTGTAAAAACAAGTGTTTCTTATTCCGTGATCCTGTGGCTGATCATTATGATCTTCCCGCAGATCTTTGCCGGAATGTTTACTTCGGACAGTACATTACTTGCTTTCACAAAGACAGCTCTCCGGATCTATATGGCAGTTGTGTTTATCTTTGGTATCCAGATTGCCTGCCAGATGACCTTTATCTCCCTTGGCAGAGCCAAGGATTCCATCATTGTGGCTATTGTCCGGAAATTTGTCCTGGTCATCCCGCTGATCTATATCCTGCCCAATATTTTTCGTGCTGATCAAACAAATGCAGTTTATATGGCTGAGCCGGTTGCAGATATCCTGGCTGTTACCTTCACTGCCATCCTGTTTTTCTTTTGAGTTTAAAAAAAGCTCTGGCAGAAATTCCGGCAGCCAAAAATAACAAAATCCTGTTGATCAAAAAAGCCTTCCAGCATGATTATCCACATGCATGGAAGGCCTTTTTTCACAGCTTAAGACGGATATTCACAATCCGTATCCGGGTCAAGCGGATATTCGCAATCCGCTTCGCTACTTACTTGATTTGGTTAATCTATCTTTTATTTCAGTTCGTCTTCATCCTGAAGAAGTTTCTCAAAAACAGGGAAGCAGTCAAATGTTGCAAAATAATCTCTCGGGTGTCTCGGCACGGCGGATCATCTCAAAGCTGCCATCCTCATGAAGAAGGATCTCTGCAGATTCAGTTTACCATTGTAGTTATAGCCCATTGCAAAACCATGAGCGCCTGCATCGTGGATCACAAGGAGATCTCCCATGTCGATCTTCGGAAGCATAGGTCAATGGCAAATTTTATCATTGTTCTCACAAAGGGAACCTGTCACATCATATTTATGGTCACATGGCTCGTTCTCTTTTCCCATAACGGTAATGTGATGGTAAGCACCATACATAGCCGGACGCATCAGGTTTACCGCACAGGCATCTACACCGATGTACTCCTTATGTGTATGTTTTTCGTGGATGGCTTTTGTAACAAGACAGCATACGGTCCCATCATGAAACGGCCAAGCTCTGTGTAGATCGCAACATCACCCATTCCTTCCGGAACAAGAACTTCCTCGTAAACCTTGCGGACACCCTCACCGATCACGCGGATGTCATTTGGCTCCTGATCCGGTTTGTAAGGAATTCCGATACCGCCTGAAAGGTTGATAAATTTAATATGTGCGCCAGTCTCTTTCTGAAGCTTTACGGCAAGCTCAAACATAACTTTTGCAAGCATCGGATAGTAGTCGTTGGTTACGGTGTTGCTGGCAAGGAATGCATGGATTCCAAATTCTTTGGCACCTTTAGATTTCAGGATGCGGAATGCATCAAAAATCTGCTCGGTAGTCATTCCGTATTTTGCATCTCCAGGATTATCCATGATACCGTTGCTGATCTTGAATACTCCGCCTGGATTATAACGGCAGCTGATCACTTCCGGAATTCTTCCGAGAGCTCTCTCTACGCTCTCAATATGTGTGATATCATCAAGATTGATGATTCCACCGATCTCATCTGCATATTTGAACTCTTTCTCCGGTGTATCGTTGGAGGAGAACATGATATCGCCCTTCTTGCAGCCCACTGCTTTTGCCATCATAAGCTCTGTGGCGGAGGAGCAGTCACAGCCGCAGCCATACTCCTGAAGAATGTTGATCAGATAAGGGTTCGGTGTTGCTTTTACTGCAAAAAATTCCTTGAATCCTTTGTTCCAGGCGAAAGCCTCTTTCAGGGCTTTTGCATTCTCACGGATTCCCTTCTCATCATAAAGATGGAAAGGTGTCGGATATTTTTCGGTAATCTCGTTGAGTTTCTCAAGTGTCACAAATGGTACTTTTTTCATAATAACTGTATCTCCTGTTTTCCGACCGCTGTTCCTTAAGACCCCCCGGTCTTATTCTGCCTCGATCACGTGCATCATATTTGTCACTGCACCATGACCGTTTGTCATGTTGGTCGCAGGGTCTCCTGCTGTAAATACAACAAGGTCTCCTTTTATGGATCAGATGACGGCTGCGGACAACATTCATAGCCTGAGACATGATATGGTCCGTGGTATCTCTCTGATATCCTTTCAGAGGTGTTACACCCCAGATCAGCTGAAGTTTGTGCTGGATGGTTGAGTTCGGTGTAATGGCATAGATCGGAACCTTCGGGCGGAAATTGGAAATCAGTCTGGCTGTATTTCCACTCATGGTCGGTGTCACGATAGCATTTGCCTTCAGATTCTTCGCAGTGCGGACTGTTGCAAGTGCAACTGCGCTGGAGATTTTCTCTCTTCCATCCATGGAGCGGTGCTCAATAAATACCTTATAATCCAGATGCGGCTCTGTCATCTCTGCGATCTCTGCCATCATCTGAAGGGCATCAACCGGATATTTACCAGCTGCTGTCTCACCGGAAAGCATGATCGCATCGGTTCCATCGTAGATCGCATTGGCAACGTCCGCTACCTCCGCACGTGTCGACGCGGATTACGGATCATGGAATCCAGCATCTGTGTTGCTGTGATAACCGGTGTATAAATGTTCATTGCATTTACGGATGATCTCTTTCTGGATGTGCGGCACCTGGCTTGCAGGAATCTCCACGCCAAGATCTCCTCTGGCAACCATGATACCATCCGATGCTTCAATGATGGAATCAATGTTCTCAACACCTTCTGCATTCTCAATCTTCGCAATAATACCGATGTCCTTTCCACCGTTATCATTCAGAAGTTTACGGATCTCACGGATCACCTCTGCGGAACGGACGAAAGATGCCGCAATGAAATCAAATTTCTGCTCGATACCAAAAAGGATATCGTTCTTATCCTGCTCTGTGATACCCGGAAGATTTACTTTTACGTAAGGAACATTTACGCCTTTTTTCTCTCCCAGCTCACCACCGTTTAAGATATCACAGATGATATCGGTTCCTTTGATCGCCTTAACTTCCAGCTCGATCAGACCATCATCAATAAGAATCTTGTTTCCCGGTTTCACGTCTTTATAAAGTGTCTCATATGTGATGGCAACTTTTTTGTCATCACCTTCAAAATCACCGATTCCAAGTACAAACTGGTTTCCTGACTCCAGTTTTACCTTCTGTCCGTCCTTTAAAAGTCTGGTACGGATCTCCGGTCCCTTTGTATCAAGAAGCATCGCGATCGGCATATCCAGCTCCTCACGAAGCTCTTTTGATCATGTCCACACGGCCCTTCTGCTCCTCGTGGTCTCCGTGAGAAAAGTTGAATCTGGCAATATCCATTCCATTCTCCATAAGAGCTTTCAGAGTTTCCCTGTTGTTGCTGGCAGGTCCAAGTGTACAGATAATCTTTGTTTCTTTTCATAATTGAATATACTCCCTCTTTTTTTACGTTTTACTGTACGTGTTTGTGCGTAAATAAATGATCCTGGCAATATTCATAATTTCCCTTGCACTTTGAGCAGAAACGGAACTCCAGATTTGGATCATCCTTTTCGGTACGTCCGCAGATCGCGCATTTTATGCTTGGCAATTCCATCTGGTCCATAGCCCGTTCTGGTCGGAGCCATGGCCTTCTTAAAACTGCTGTCTCCTGTGAATCTCCTTCGGATTGTAACGGTTCATATCCCGCGTACTGAAATAAAAAGATCACAAAAATTCAAAAAAGTGATGCTACAATCGGCACAACGCCTACCCAAAAGTCCAACTCTAAGATATGATACGATATCCCACGCAATAAACAGTCCATATACAAATGCCATCCATTTCATCTTGATGGGGATCACAAACATAAGCAGCAGCTGAAGATCCGGATATGTGACTGCATAGGCAAGAAAAATAGAAAGACTGATGTAATATGTGGTAAAAATACTTCCATAAGGAAGCATCATTCCCCCCAACGGTCACATAACCGCCGGTAACTGCATACAAAAGCGCCGCTGCAATAACTGTAAACAAAAAGTCCCGAAAAAATATACAAAGTATATCGGAAAGTTCCCCAGGTACGTTCCAGAGAGGTACGATCGGATAATAGAAAAAAGCAATTGCAAGCACGAACATGAGAAGATTACTCATTCCTCCCACGCTGGATGGCGGATAGATCACCCATGTTACGAGTCTCCAGATCTGACCTTTCATGACCATGGACATATCCAGGCTCAGCATGCTCAAAACTCCCGGTGCAGCTGCGGTCAGAATATAACCCAGTACATAACATCCGATAATATAAATGGTCAGATTCGGATCCCGAATCTTCCAAAATTTACGTTCCAGTTTGTCGATAAAACTTCATTAAATTCTCCTTTCAGCAAATCAGAAAAACCGCTTCTTGGAAAGAATGATCGCTGCCACAACACTGATCGCCACAGAAAACAGGATAATGATCAGAAAGCCCCATGGACTCTGTGATAACGGCATACCGGAACCAGCCACGTTCATTCCGTAAGCGCTGAACACAATGGTCGGAATACTCATGACAATGGTAATGATCGCCAGTACTTTCATAACAATATTCATATTGTTGGAAATAATAGATGCAAAGGCATCCATGGTTCCGTTCAGGATTCCGCTGTACACATTGGCCATTTCGATAGCCTGTTTGTTCTCAGTGATGACATCTTCCAGAAGATCCGTATCCTCCGGATATTTCTTGATACTGTCTATCTTCAGAAGCTTCTCCAGCACAACCTCGTTGGACCGGAGGGATGTGATAAAGTAAGTCAGGGATTTCTGCAGCTCCAGAAGCTCGATCAGCTCCTCGTTTCTTGTGGAAAGATGCAGTTTTTTCTTCCACCTGCTCACTTTTTCTTGTCAATGATACGCAGATAACGCAGGTACATACTTGCATTTCTGTAAAGGATCTGGAAAATAAAAACGGGTCTTCATATAGGTAAAAAAAGCTCCGGACTCTTCCTTCCATAAATCTGGTCAGAACCGGTGTGTCCTCCAGACAGATAGTAAAGATCATAGACCCTGTCACAATGATACCAAGCGGTATGGTTCCATACCAGTCCTTGTCATTACGCTCCTCGATCATAGGAACGTCAACCAGGATCAGTGTATAATTATCCTCAACTTCGATACGTGACCGTTCTTCCTCATCCAAAGGGGATCGTAAATCGTCAACCTCTATATCAAACTTCTCGGAAAATTCAAAAATCTCCGTTGCCGTCGGATTCGTCAGCGCAATCCAGCAGCCTTCCTCCGGTTCCTGTATCTGGTGGATGGCTCCGTCTATTGTCTTGTAAATCCTTACCACGATTCCCACTTCCCTTCTTTTGCTTTTCTTTTGCCAGGGCAAAATTCATTTTTATTATAAATAGTCAAAATAGCTTTGTCAATTCATACATTTTTCTTTTTAAAAAAGCTTTTAAATGATTTCACATGCTCTTTACATAAAAATCATTCTGTTTTCCACGTCTTTACATTTTTTTCCGGCTTCCTATATAATGATTCCAGAATTCCAACGAAAGGAAGTTATACAAATTGAGTCAGTCATCATTCGGAAAAATTCGTA
>ENA-OQAR01000554-OQAR01000554.1-human-gut-metagenome-genome-assembly--contig:-NODE-554-length-11290-cov-2.873332_pt1 | contig 11290 bp, 18 predicted proteins | sample MGYA00242738_ERZ504533 | MGnify/ENA primary metagenome ERZ504533 (study PRJEB26092, sample SAMD00036276) | human gut metagenome | host: Homo sapiens | study: EMG produced TPA metagenomics assembly of... | reverse complement strand
CTTCTTTCTCTATGTATCGCTCAGCTTTGAGCCATCCGGCGGGCCTTCCGCCGTCTGCCTTCACGATTTCCGGTTGTTCTCCTTCGATTGAACCGTAGTGCGAAAGCCTTTTCTCAGTATATGGTTTTTCTCCAGATTTTGCAAAAATCGCTTTTCGCACATCAGAATGCAAAAGGTATTCATGTCGATAAAAACCGTTATAAATAAAACGATTTCTTAGCATTTTTAAGAATCGTTTATGACAGCAAAAAAATGACGTGAGATGCAGAAAATGCGAAAGAAAAAATGTGTTCATTTTCGCAAATGCGAAAGTTTCGCAATTTGCAAGTGAAAATGTCAGCAATCGGCTATATAAAGCCGTTTTGTCCACTTTTTGACACAATGCGAAAACTTTCGCAGTTTTGTCGTATAATATTACGCAATACAAGGGCGGCGAAGCGCATCGACGCGCAGCCAACGTTTTTCGTCACACCGTAAAAAAGGGGAACATCATGGCAACTGCAGATACTCACTCAACAGCAAGGCTTGAAGATGTAGCAGCGCTGGCCAACGTGTCTTTGGCAACGGCTTCAAAGGCGCTGCATGGCAAACCGCGCGTCAGTGAAGACACCCGCGAGCGCGTGATGGAGGCAGCGCGGCAACTCAACTATTCCCCGAACAAACTGGCGCAATCGTTGGCAAGCGGCAGAAGCGGAACCATCGGTTTGGTCACTTCCGATCTGCAAGGCCGTTTCTCCACGCCTATTCTTATTGGCGCCGAAAACGAGCTGCGCGCACAATCGACATCGGTACTACTCGCCAATGCTCGCGGTGACGATGCGCTGGAACGCAGCCATGTAGAGAAACTGCTGTCGCTGAAAGTGGACGGCCTGCTGATTGTGCAGTGCGAGACGAATCCGCGCCCGTCGCTGGGGCGTGATTGGGGCGTGCCGCTGGTGTATGTGTATGGTCCTTCCACCGACACCAACGATTGTTCGGTGACGTGTGACAATGTGGACGCCGGGCGCATGGCCGTGAATCATTTGATTTCGTGCGGACGCAACCGTATCGCCATTATTGGCGGCGATGAAACGTATACGGCCTCCACCGACCGCACCAAGGGCGCGTTGGAAGCGTTGGCCGAGGTTGGTTTGGAACCGGCTGGCCCGATTCGCTATGGCCGTTGGGATGAGAATTGGGGGCGTGCCGCCACCAGACTGCTGCTCGACCAAGGCGTGAAGTTCGACGCGTGGTATGCCAGAGCGATCAGCTGGCACGAGGATGCATTGACGCGTTGAAGTCGCAGCATCTACGCATTCCTGAGGATGTGGCGGTGATCGGCCACGATAATTGGGACGTGCTCACCAAGAGCTCCCGCCCGCCGCTGACCAGCATCGACAATGAAACGGAACTCATCGGCCGTAAAGCCGCCCGCTACCTGATGGACGCCATCAACGGCCAGCCCCACCACGGCACGGAATATCTCCCCTGCCGCCTCATCCACGCGAATCCACCCTCCCCCTAGCCTAGCGTCACGTTTTTGTTGGAACGTCCCTTGAAGTAAATGTCGAACACGATCCAGACGGACAAAACGAACGCGATCACATAGCCGAGGAAACCAACGATCGGAATACCGAAAATCACCGGTTTGATGCCCGCATAGTACACGATCGACGAGCCGATGAACAATCCGACGACGATCAGCGCCATCGTAAGCCTGTTCACCATGTTGGCAAGCAGATGGATCGGTTCCTGCGAGCGACCATCTCCATATTCACGCGCAACTGGCCGCGCGTAAGCATACGGGAGGCCACTTTCAGCTCATTGGCGGCAGCGAGCAGGCTGTGCAGCGCCTGATGACCTTCGATAACCAGCGATTTCGCCTCATCCTTGGCGAAATCCTTCTTCGACGTGCTTGCGGCGATATGGTCGGAGATGATCTGAATCATATTCACGTCTGGAATGAACTCGTCGAGCAGGCCTTCCAAAGTGACCAGCGCACGCCCGACCGTGGTGACGGTGCTCGGCACTTCAATGCCGTGTCGTTGCGCCATTTGCGTCAATGCGGTGAGCATGGCGGCGATATCCAGCTCGGCCAAATCCACTGTGCCGAATTCCTTGACGATCACGTCCAAGTCGGCCAATAACGCCGGATAATCCTCCGGATCGGCCTCGGCACCGGCGAAACGCAGCAGACCGTCGGCAAGCGCGGGCGAATCCTGTTTGGCGACGGCAAAGATCATGGCCTTCAGCACGGAACGGGTTTTGGCATTAAGCCGGCCCGTCATGCCAAGGTCGAGCAGCACGATCCGCCCGCCGCGCACCATGATGTTGCCCGGGTGCGGATCCGCGTGGAAGAAGCCTTCGTCAAGCACTTGCGTGGCATAGTTGTCCACAAGTTTGGTGCCGATTTCCTTCAGATCGTAGCCCGCTTCGATGAGCTCATCAGGATGCGAGACGGAAATGCCTTCGACGTAGTCCATGACCACCACGTGTTCGGTGCACAGGTCGGAGTATGGCTTCGGGCAGTCCATGTATTTGTAGTGTTCGCAGAATCGTTTGAATTCCGCCAGATTTCGCGCTTCGATCATGAAGTCGGTTTCGGCTTCGAAGGTGTCCCACAGTTCTTCGACCACGCCGGAGAGATCGACCACTTGGGCGCTGGGCATGGTTTTGGCGGCTATTCGTGCGATGGTGCGCATGATGGACACATCCTGTGCCATGGTTTCGCGCACGCGGGCGTGCACTTTTGACGGCCACATCTTCTCCGGTAGTGAGTTTCGCACGATGCACTTGCGCGAGGCTTGCCGATCCGAGCGGTGTGGCGTCGATATGGTCGAAGATTTCGCCTGCCGGGCGTCCGTATTCGTCTTCCAGCACTTGCAGGACGGTGCCGTACGGCATGGGGTCGGCGTCGGCGCGCAGTTTGGCGAGTTCGTCGCAGAACGATTGCGGCAGGATTTCGGAGCGCATGGATAGGATCTGCCCGACTTTCACGAAAGTTGGGCCAAGCGCTTCGAACATGAGCCGCATTTTGACGGGGGTCAGGCCGTGCACAATGTCGAATTGGTTGACGATTTGCGCGATTTGCGCAAGTCTCTTCAGTTTGCCTCGACGAGTCAGGTGGTAGCGCTGCGAGAATGAGTCTTTACGCGGGCCGAACAGTCCGATGGTTTCGGATTGCGTAAAGGTTGCGTCGTTCTGCTTGCCTTGCGATTGCGGGATTCCCGTTTTTCCCGCGGATTTGGCTGCCGTTGCCGCAGCCGCGTCGGACGAGGGGTTCGCCGTCGGATTGATCACCGCGTTGACTCGGTCGGAAAGTGTGACCGGCTCCACGCTTTCGGGTCGGGCCGCATCCGGCTCGATCGGAGAATTCAAAGACATATCGCTGCTCGCAAACGTTGGTCGGATTACGATGAGTGGGATTCATGAGGAGACTTGCGTCCCGCGTATTTCATGCGATTCGCATGTTTCGCACGTTTCTTACGTTCCGCACACGGCCGTTCGCATGTTTCGCAAGTTCCGCATAACAAATCGCCGTCTGAACGTGATGCGACGAGCAGACGGCGATGTGAACGATTGAACGTTACTCGGCTTTGGCTTCAGGTTCGGCTTCCTTGGTTTCCTCTGCAGCCTTGGCTTCAGAGGATTCCTTGACCTCCGCGACCTTGTGCTTGAGTTCGGCGTTGAGGGCCTTGCCCTGTTCGACGGTCAGCTCGCCCTTCTTGACGAGATCGTCAACGATTTCCTGGCTCTTCTCAACCGTGGTCGCCAAAGCGCCAACGCCGGCGAGGAAGACCTTACGCAGGCCGTCACCAAAATCAAAATCAGCCATGATTACCTCCTTAGGTGATGGTGGTACCCACTCTATCGCATTTTCTTCACAAATAACGTCAACGAAACTAGTCAATCGTTACAATTCTGCGGAAGACTCGCTGCCGTATGCTCACAGCGTACGAAAACGCGAAAACTACGAAACAGCGCGAAAACAATCAGCGCGGGCGTGACATGGCCACGCGACGCGCATTGCTGGCAATCGTGTTGATGCGATCAAGTTCCGCACGCTGCGCTTCCGTCTGCCCTGCAGCGGCCGGATCGAACGAACCATACCGGCGTCTGCGGCGGTGCGGATCAGAAAATCGGCGATCGCGGGGTTTTTCGGCAGCAGCGAGCCGTGCATGTATGTGCCGATCACATTGTTGACGCGGGCGCTTCCGTATGATCCTCGCCATTATTGCCGGTGCTATCCGCGTCGACGGTGCCGAGCGGCTGCACGCCTTCGCGCAGGAAGGTTTGGCCGGAATGGTTTTCGTAGCCGATGATGTCACCGAAATCGGCGGAATGCTCGGTCAGATTGCCGATCATGCGCACTTCCTGACCGACCGTGTACGCGCCGATCACGCCGATGCCGTCGAGCCGGGAGCCATCCACCGTTTCGAAATATTCGCCGAACAGCTGGTACAGACCGCAAATCATGAGCATGGGGGTGCCGTCGGCGGCCAGCGATCGCAGCAGGTCGGCGCGTTTGAAGCAGTCGTCGATGATTTTCTTCTGGCCGGTGTCTTGGCCGCCGCCGCCCAGAATCATGTCGACGTGTTCGGGCCACGCGTCGCCCTGATTGTAGGCGTGCACGCGCGGCTCGTAGCCGTATAGGGCGAGACGGCGCTGGATGGTGAGCACGTTGCCGGAGTCGCCGTAAATGTTCATGTCTTTCGGATATAGCGACACGATGTCGATTACCTGGCTCATATCGTCTCCCTCATGCGGTTCATACGTTCTTCATGCGTTTTCATGCGTTGCGCGGATTCACGCTGTTATTTGCCCACGCCAGCGTCGGCGACTTCGGCGATTTTGCCGAGCGCGGCTCGCGTTTTTGAGCATTGCCGTGTATGTGCAGTAAATGTGCTTGGGGGTGCCCGGATTCGCGTTCACGAACGTTGAGACGGCCTCTTCAAGTTCCGTGTTGACGCTATTCACCGGCACCTGATCGTATTCGAGACGCAACGCCATGTCCCAGGCACGCACGCCCGAAACCATGGCCACACCGGTGTCTCGCAGCGAGGAGAAGTCCACGTCCCACAGCCAGCTCATGTCACGCCCGTCGGCGTATTCGTCGTTGATGGCGATCATGGTGTCGCAGCCTTCAGGGGTGAAGGATGCGAGCGACAGACGGAATCCCATGGGGTTTTTGACGAGCAGCAGCTCCACCGGCGAGCCGTTCACGTCGATGACCTCGCCGCGTCCGACGCCGGAGTGACTTCGGCTGCCGCGTCGATCATGGCTGCGTGGTGGAATGCGCGAAGTCGATCATGCGCTGTGAGATTCCCACTTGTCGCAATAGTTCGTCGGTTACGTTCTGCTCGAACGGCAGGAACATTGCTTGCGCATCGGCTACGACCGCTCGCACGACGGCCAGCGCGGCCGCCGCGTTGTACAGGTTGTACACGCCTTCCAGTCTCACACCGGTTCGTACGTTCACCGTCGACTGCCGAAACCTAGGCACGATGGTCGCCCACGGCAAGCAAGGTCACGTCAGCTGGTAGCTGTTCCGCAATTGCCGCATCTTCCGATTTTTCTGCATTTTCCCCAGTTTTCGCGATTGCCGAAGCATCGTCAATCTCAATATTTGCGGACGATTCTGCAGATTCGGACGATGCAGTATCAGCGGACGATGCAGTATCGACTGTCGTGCGCATGTCGTCGTCGGACGGGAAGAAGCTGCGCAACGACCCGTCAAGACCGAAATAGCGCACTTCCACACCATCTTCAGTATGTGCGACGTCAGCAAGTCGTACGATGCGTGGATCCTCACGATTGAGCACTACGGTTCCGGTGGTCGCTTCGGCGGCTTTGCTCAGCAGTCGTGCGGTATTGTCGATTTCGCCGAAACGGGTCGAGCTGGTCGCGCATCACGTTGAGCAGCAGGCAGTAGTCGGGTTGCACTTGTTTGACGAAATGCACCGCGTACGCTTCGTCGAGTTCCAGTACGGCGATGTCGGCGTCCAGTTTGCCGCCGAGCGAGACTTCGGCCAGCAGCGACGAGACCACGCCGCGGGTGAAATTCGATCCGGTCGGATTGGTGAATACCTTCAATCCCAACGATTCCAGCATGCTTGCCACCATGCGCGTGTGGTGGTGTTTGCCGTTCGTGCGGATACGAGCACCACGCCAAGCGGTAGCTGCTGCAGGTGCGTGCGAGATTGCGGGTCGATGCGTTCCACGATTTTGCCGGGGAACGCGCTGCCGCCGCCATGTGCCAGGCGGGAGGCCGCACGCACGGCCTTGCCGATCAGCGGCGTTGCGAATGAGTTCCACGCCATGCTATACCTCCTGTTGGCTCTGGTAGTCCTGCGGCATATCTTTGAACTTGGAGTATGCGCCAAGGAACGCGAGATTGAACGTCTGCGTCGGACCGTTACGATGCTTCGCCATGATGATATCGGCCTCGCCCGGGCGATCTTCCTTGTCGTAGGCGTCCGGCCTGTGCACGAGGAACACCACGTCGGCGTCCTGTTCGATAGAACCGGATTCGCGCAAATCCGAAAGCTGCGGCTTTTTATCCTGACGCATTTCGGGGCCACGGTTCAGCTGGCTCAGCGCCACCACCGGCACTTCCAATTCCTTGGCAAGCAGCTTCAATGCACGCGAGAAATCAGACACTTCCTGCTGGCGGCTTTCCACGGCCTTGCCGGAAGTCATGAGCTGCAGGTAATCGATCACCACTAATTTCAGATCGTTCGTCTGCTTCAATCGGCGGCATTTCGCACGGATCTCCATCAAACTCATGTTCGGACTATCGTCGATGAATAATGGTGCGTTCTGCAGTTTATCCTGCAGATTATTGAGGATATTCCAACGTTCCTGCGTGATTTCTTCCGCTCGGCGCATGGCTGACAGCGGAATATTCGCTTCCGCCGAAATGATTCGTTGCGCAAGTTCGGTTTTGCTCATTTCCAAGCTGAAGATCACGGACGTCATATTGTGGTGCAGCGCCGCAGCTCGCGCGAAATCAACGCCGAGCGTGGACTTACCCATGGCCGGTCGGCCTGCAACGACGATCATCTGGCCCGGCTGCAGGCCTTGCGTCACGTCGTCGATGTCACGGAATCCGGTTGGCACGCCTTTGGAAACCTCGCCGTTTTGCAGTCGGTCGATTTGGTCGAGGGTATCGGTGATGACGGTGCCGATTGGCGCGTAATCCTGCCTCACTTTGCCGGTCGACATTTCGTAGACTTCGGCCTGTGCCAGGTTGACGACGTCTTCGGCTTGGGATCCTTCGGCGGTGTAGCCGAGCTGTGCGATTTTGGTGCCGGCTGCGATCACATTGCGCAGGATGGCACGCTGGTGGATGATGTCGGCATAGAAGGTTGCGTTGGCTGCGGTCGGCACGATGCGACGAGGCTGTGCAGATAGTCGGATCCCCCCGCTTTTTTTCGAGGTCGCGTCTTTGAGCAGCTGGTTGGCCACCAGCACCGCGTCGACGGGCTGCGATGCGGAGAACAGGTTGATGATGGCTTCGTACACGGTTTGGTTGCGCGGCTGGTAGAAGTCGGTGATGTCAATCATCTGCGAGACTTCGCCGATGGCGTCTTTGCTCATGAGCATGCCGCCGAGCACCGCCATTTCGGCGGCGTCGTCATGTGGCGGCACACGGTCGAAGATGGCGTCGCGAATAGCCGTTCCCGACGCGCCGGAAATGCTGCCATTGCCTGAAAAACCGCGGTTTTGCCCTTGATTCAGGCCATTGTTCCAAGAATTGCTCTCCGCCATGCTTCTCCAGCTCTTCGATGTGTGGTGTACCGGGAAAAACCATAATACCTGTGCCACTTCACGAATGATGTTGCGATGAGATTCTGGAGGAATCTCCGCATTGGCAGGATCGGAATCACCCGCACGCGCGAATCGGTTCGCTGTGGATAAGAAGCCGAAAAACCCGAGTTATCCACATACTGGGGATAACTATGTGGAAAACATATCGAGTTATCCACCAAATGGGGATAACCAAGTGGACAACTTGGGGACATCTTTCGTACGGGTGCCCATTCCCCTGGTTGTGACTTGCTTAAGTGAACCGAAGGTGATATGTTCCCCACTTTTTCTTAAACGATGGGTTTCCGCCGACGCGGCGGGTACCGCATCGGCAACCATGTCGCTTTGCCGGGCATTCGCTCACAGCCTACGCGGCCTCACATGTGGTAGCGGGTGGCGTTGTACATGGTTCGGACAAGGGTTTCGCGCCATTTACTCCAGCCGTACTGTTTGGAAATGGTCTCGCCGGCCGTGGCACCCAACGACGAACCGTCAGCACGAGTCAGATCGAACAGCATGTCAAGCAGCAGCGGATCATGATCAAGACGAGACGCCAACTCGTCACCAACATTAGGATCATTCGGATTCTGACCAGTCGCAAACTCCGACAACGTAAGATGCTCACGCACCAACAACGTGACCCACCAAATAATGTCACGGTCAAAACCCATGCGTTTCAACACCATGGACGCATGACGCGCACCCTCCGCAGCATGATCGGCAACCCCCGGACGCTTGCCGACATCATGCAAAATACCAGCCAACAGCAACGCCTGATAATGCCGATCATCATATCGATTTCCACGAGGTGTTTCACGACCAAGCCGCGTGACCACCTCAACCGAATGACGGTCAATCGTATACCGATGCGCAGCCGAAGCACTCGGGCGATTACGAATCGCCAACCATTCCGGAATCAAACGACCCGGAATATCGACAAAATCAATCTCCTCCCACACCTGCAAACAACGCGGGACCGCTCGCAAGCAAACGCAAGAACAGACTACGCGACTCATCATTCCACGTGCGATCATCGATCGGACACGACTTCAGATTCTGCAACGTGCCGGGCGCGATCGGCAGACCAAACTCAGCCGCAGCAACAGCAGCCCGCAACGCAAGACACGGATCGGACTTCGGATCGGCACCCGGCGCAAGCACGATCTCCTCCTCATGCTTGGCGATACCGGGCGCAATCACATCAAACGTAGGCGCCTGACGCTTACCGCCGCCACGAGGCTGGAACACCTGGAAAAACGCAAAACGAGGCTTCTCATGAGTCAACGAATGCTCAGCGCGAGAAGCCGTGGAATCAAGCGAAAAACGCGATCTGGCGACCAACACGCGCAAGCAACGTCTGCAAATCATCAATCGACTTCGCCTCACGCTCGCCATTCGGCAACGTCGGATCAGCCAAACCCAACATCGCCGAAACCTTCGCCTGATAAGGAGCGAGCAACATGTTCGTGTCTTTTATTGGCCACCAAATGAATGCAATCGCGCACATCCAGCAACCGTTCGACGGCATCGTCATACTGGCCGTGCGGGCGGTCGGCAAGCCAAGAAGCGGCAAGCGCGGAGACCAGCACGGAATCGCGCAAACCACCGCGAGACTCCTTAATATCAGGCTGATTGCTATACGCCATACGGCCGAACTCATCCAAACGAGACTTGGCGGAGCCCAACAATTCGGGCAAGCGCTTACGGGCGGCCCTACGCCAACGCTCCAAAATGGAGACAGCCGTGGATTCAATCAGCTGCGTATCGCCCGCAATCGGCACCACATCCAGCCAACCCATCGCAGCAGGCAAATCATGGTCGGTCACCGCCTCGCACTGCGCGCGGGTACGCACCGACTGATCAAGATCAAGACCAGAATCCCAAATCGGATACCACAATTTGTTGGCAAGCTCATTGAGCTGCCGGTCAGTGAGCGCGTGAGGCTCATAAATGACCACCAAATCAAGATCGGAACTCGGTCCCACTTGGCCGCGGGCCAACGAACCCACCGCGCCAAGACCAATACCAGCTTGCGGAACGTCAAAAGACACCGTCTGGCAAGCCTCCTGCCACAATTGTTTGAGGCAATCCATGGCCAGATCCGTACGAGCCTTACGTTTCGCCGCACCATTGCGGTACACGCCGTCGGCATCCGGCTGACTCATATCCATGAAACGTTGTTTAAGACCATCAACCGCTGAAGTCATAGCAAATCCTTGAAAATCTTCGCAAAAGCAAGCAAATCTGAGCAGATAAAAGCGAAAGTGGGGGAAATCCGAAGCAAAAAATATGACGCGAAAATCGTATGAAAATCCCCGCACGGCGCGAAGCACGTACGGGGATCTGTCTATTGATAACCCGAACCTAAGCCCGGGGCCCTTAATATCTATCCGAATGAATTATCAGATAGCGGCAGAGCCGGTCTCGCCGGTGCGCACGCGGGTCACCGAATCAAGCGGGGCAACCCAGACCTTGCCGTCGCCGATGGTGCCGGAGCCGGCGGACTTGACGATCACACCGACCAGAGTCTCGGCATCGGCGTCATCGGACAGCACCTCGACGCGAATCTTCGGAATGAGATCCACGGTGTATTCGGCGCCACGGTAAACCTCGGTGTGGCCACGCTGGCGGCCGTAACCGTTAGCCTCAGACACGGTCAGACCGTGAACACCTGCGGCAGCGAGGGCTTCCTTGACATCGTCAAGCTTATGCGGCTGAATGATAGCGGTAATGAGCTTCATCTCACTTCACCTCCTTGAGAACAGAGCTGGCGGTACCAGCAAAATCGTAAGCACGTTCGCCCTGGTCGGCAAGATCGATGCCGCCGACTTCCTGAGCTTCGGTGACACGCCAACCAATCGTCTTCTCCAGAGCGAAGGCGATGATGCCGGTGACAACAGCGGACCAGATGATGGCAACGAGGGCAACGATGAGCTGCACAACCAGCTGCTTCCAGTCGCCGCCCGCGAACAGACCGGTACCTTCGCCGAAGAAGCCGATGAGCACAGTGCCGGTGAAGCCGCCGACGCCGTGGACGCCGACAACGTCGAGAGAATCATCGTAGCCGAGCTTGAACTTCAGGCCGCAAGCGAGGCAGGTGAGCACGCCGGCGATGGCACCGAGCACGATGGCCCACAGCGGGGAAACCACATCGGCGGCCGGAGTGATGGCAACCAGACCTGCGACGATGCCGGAAGCGGCACCCATGGCGGTGTAGTGGCCGGTGCGGATCTTCTCAGTGAAGCCCCAAGAGAGCATTGCGGCGGCGGTTGCAGCGGAAGTGGAAACCCAAGCGTAGCCTGCGGTGCCATTGGCGGCAAAACGCGGAACCAGCGTTGAAGCCGAACCAGCCGAACCACAGCAGGAAGGCGCCAAGCATCACGAACGGAACATTGTGCGGACGGAACGGCTGGTGCCGAGCCTTGCGCTTGCCGATGATCAACACGATCACCAGAGCGGCGACTGCAGCATTGATGTGCACGACCGTACCACCTGCGAAATC
>ENA-OQAR01000553-OQAR01000553.1-human-gut-metagenome-genome-assembly--contig:-NODE-553-length-11300-cov-2.640294_pt1 | contig 11300 bp, 15 predicted proteins | sample MGYA00242738_ERZ504533 | MGnify/ENA primary metagenome ERZ504533 (study PRJEB26092, sample SAMD00036276) | human gut metagenome | host: Homo sapiens | study: EMG produced TPA metagenomics assembly of... | reverse complement strand
CGCATTAAGGGAACAGGAGTAACCTTAAATCTTGCCAAGAATCCGGCGGGATTTAATCAGAATATTTCCGCAGTGATGCAGGATCAGGCACCGAAGGACATTATTATTGCGATCAATGATAATGCTCAGGATGGAACAGATATTTCCTGGCTCTGGGATGTTGACTTTGATCTTCTCGGAAATGATTCAGTGAAATCTATTACTGTAAGCGGTATCCGCTGTCAGGATATGCGTCTGCGGCTGAAATATGTGGATATCCCGTCTGTCCTCGAGGGCGATGTTGAGAAAGCAATCCGCGACAGAGTAGAGGACGGAGTGGGGAATCTGTATGTGCTGGTAAACTATACAGCATTATTCAGTACCAGAAATATTCTGAAGAGACTGGAGGGCGAGAAATAATGAAAATTACAATAGGACATTTATATCCGGATCTTCTGAATCTTTACGGTGACAGAGGTAATATCCAGTGTCTGATGAAGAGATGCCAGTGGCGTGGGATTGAGGCTGAGACCATACGTTTGAGCTGGATGATAAAATAGATTTCTCGAAGCTTGATATCGTACTTCTGGGTGGCGGTTCGGACAGAGAACAGATGATCGTATGTGAGAAGCTACAGAAAATCCAACCGGATTTTTAAGGCTTATGTGGAAGATAACGGCGTTGTCATTGCAATCTGCGGTGGCTATCAGTTACTTGGGAAGTATTACAAAACAGATCAGGGAAACATGAAAGGACTGGACCTGGTAGACTTGTATACAGAGCAGGGCGAAGGCCGTCTGATCCAGAATATCGTTCTGCAAAGTGAGCTGTTTGATATGCCGATCGTTGGATTTGAGAATCATGGAGGAAGAACCTGCATTAATAATAACAAACCACTGGGAAAAGTACTTTACGGTGCAGGAAATGACGGTAAGTCAGGCTATGAAGGCGTAGTATATAAGAATGTGATAGGGACTTATCTGCATGGACCGTTACTTCCGAAGAATCCGCAGCTTGCAGACTGGCTTATTCAACATGCGCTGGAAAGAAAGTACGGAAAAGAAACAGAACTTACACCGTTAGATGACAGTCAGGAAAAAGAAGCAAATGACTATATATACCACAGATTTGTAAGAGGATAATTATGGCGAAATCATGTAATCAAAAAGGAAAAATACTGTATCTGCAGAAAATGCTGTCTGAGACAACCAGCCAAAAGCCTGTCACCAATGCAGGAGATTCTGGCAAAACTGGAAGAACAGGGGATTCGAGCTGAGCGAAAGAGTATTTATGATGATATGGAAACCCTGCGTGATTTTGGAATGATATACATTACAGAAGAGGACGGGAAGGCGGATATTATGAGGAAAAATCCGCTTCAGATAAAACAGAAGCGGATAATACGATAATACATCAGCCGGATGGCGAAACAGGAGAGAAATCTGAAAATGTGCAGGAACAGATTGGAAAAGAATCTGAAGCACCTGCAAAGATCAGTGCTCCGACACCCTCCCAAACAGGAGAGAATTTAAAAGAAATCAGGCTTGTATGTCAGAATTCTACAAAGAAAAAAATCCAGCGTACCTTTGGTTCGGAGATTTTCTGCAAAATAAAGGGGGAGGATAATTTTATTGTAACTGTTGAGGTTGTGGTTGATAAGGCATTTTTTTGGATGGTTGACTTCTATGGGAAGAAATGTACATATTCTGAAAACCAAAAGAAAAGCAGCCGTTTGCCTATCGGGATTATCTGAAGAACATTGCAAAAGATTATAAGGGAATTGATAAATAAATATGATATCAGAAAAGGATCGTATTATGAAAAGAAGAGCAACAGCTATTCTGCTTGGAATAATGGTATCCTCCATGTTCCTGTCTGCCTGCGGGAAGAATGAGGCAAAAGAAGCAGCAAATGAAAGCGCCCAGGTAGAAGAAGAGGGCGTAGGCGAAGTAACTGAGGAAGGTGAAAAAGTAGAGGCAGAAAATAAAAATGCTTCTGATGCCGATGACAGCAGCAAGGCAGGAGACAGTGCAAAATCAGACGAAGACAATAAAGAGACATCAGTGAAGGAGGAAGAAGACGGAGATTCTTCAGGAAAAGATTCAGATGATGAATCAGAGGAAGATGCTGAGGTAACGGAAGCTTCTGCCGGAAAGATAGGTGTGCTTCTTTCTGATGACGATGAGGATGCAAAAATTGACAGCGAAGAGATGACTTCGCAGATTGAAGATGGAGGATATGAGGCAGATGTGAAGAATGCCGGCGGCGATCCTGCGCTTCAGATTTCCCAGATTCAGGAATTTATTGATGAGAAGGTTTCTGCCCTGATCATTGATCCGGTAGATTCCTATGGTCTGACAGATATCCTGAAAACTGCCAAAGAGCAGGAAATACCGGTTATTTCCTATGACAGTCTGATCCGGGATACTGCGGATATCAATTATTATGCAACTTATGATACCAGAGCAATAGGAAAGGATATTGCCAAAGAAATTATCAAAAAAAATGGATCTGGATAAAGCCAGAGAGGATAAGAAGTCTTATACAATAGAATTTCTCATGGGATCTCCGGATGACAATGCTGCACTGTTTCTGTGTAATGGAATCCAGGAAGGGCTTCAGGAATATCTGGATGATGGAACACTTGTATGTAAATCCGGAAATACGTCATTTGATGATACAGGAATCATGAGATGGAGCGAGACATCTGCAAAGACAAAACTTGATTCGATTATAAGTGAGTTTTATGCAGAGGAGAAGGCTCCGGATATTATCTGTACTGCATATGACGGATTTGCTTATGCTGCAGAGGAAATTTTAAGTGACAGTGGTCTGGAACCGGGAAGTGATGAATGGCCGATGATCACAGGATATGGCAGTGAGGCACAGGCAGTAAAGGATATTGCAGCAGGTAAAATGTCATTTACCATGTTTATGGACCGTAAGGAACTGGCTAAGGGCGGAGCACAGATGGCCATTGACTATCTGACAGGAGAGAAAGTTGACGTAAAAGATTATTCACAGTATGATAACGGAGTAAAGATTGTGGGAACTTTTACATGTGGAGCACAGATGATCGACAAGGATAATTATCAGATTCTTGTGGATAACGGAACTTATACGGAAGATGAGATCGCTCCTGATCCCACACCGACACCGGAGGTGACACCTGCGCCAGAGGCAACACCTGTGCCGAAAGTGACATTAAAGACAGCCTCAGAGGAAGATTCAAAAGAAGTGACACCAACTCCCGAAACAGGAAGAATAAATCAGAGGGTGAAACGAGAGAAAATCTGATCTATGATTCCGAAGATAACTCAAAAGTGGAGAAAACATCAGATCAGAAAAAATAAAGAATTCATAGAACAAAAAAAGGATGGATTTTCCCATCCTTTTATAGTTAATCTCTGAAGGTTAAGGAATCATCTGTCATGGAATCAACAATGGCAAGAGATTCAAGACGGATTCCCATATCGCGGATCTCCTGACCGCCATGCTGGAATCCTTTCTCAATAACAATACCGGCTCCTTCAAGAGTTGCCCCTGATTTCTTAACAATATCGATCAGGCCGAGAAGTGCACATCCGTTAGCAAGGAAATCATCAATCAGAAGTACATGATCTTCAGGTCCGAGAAACTTCCTGGAAAGGATCACATCATATACTTTCTTATGAGTGAAAGATTCTACTTTAGTTGTATACATTTCGCCATCCAGATTCACGCTCTGTGCTTTCTTGGCAAAAACTACAGGTACATCAAAGTACTGTGCAGCAATACAGGCGATACCGATACCGGATGCTTCAATTGTAAGGATTTTAGTGATTGGACAGTCGGAGAAGCGGCGTTTGAATTCTTTGCCGATTTCATTGATGAGGGTAATATCCATCTGATGATTTAAGAAACTGTCTACTTTTAAAATATTTCCCGGTTTTACAACTCCATCCTTAAGAATTCGGTCTTTTAAAAGCTTCATAGATTTCTCTCCTTTATATATGTAATTAGTTTGTAGCTGTCGGTAACTATCCGGTACACTGCTTCCCGAAAGTACTGAATAGTTACAGTTACTGTGAATATGCAGAATTCAAAAAAACATCAGGCTGCAAAATGAACAGTAACATTGCTGTTTTGATAATTATAGACTATGATACGCTATAATTCGTCTTCATGCAATTATTTTGACAAAAATCTAAAAATAATTATAATAGTCTCAGACTGGTTGGGAAAACCGCAGGACAATCTGTGTAGATTGCCCGTAAATCAGCCGAAGAAGGGCTAAATAGTGAAAACGGATTGTGAATATCCGTCTTACGGACTGGAGATGGAATATGAAAGAATATGAACTGATATGGGAAATTTTTAATAAATGTCCGCGGAATCAGATGCGTGATGTTTTTGTGGAAGAGCTGGAACTTGAGGATCCGGAAGAATATATCAGAAATAAATTCAAAGGAAAAGAAGTTTCCTATGAGAAAACTGTCCTGGAGGATGGAACCATTATTTTTGATATTACGACTTCACAAATAAAACAGCGTTGCTCCTTTACAGAAATTTGACAAATGTGGTATAATATCATTTACGCTGTACAAAAGTGCTGTAAGCAGGAAAGCCACAGACAGTGTGTGAGGATATAAAGACAGATAAGCGGTAAAGAATCGGATATTCTGAAAGAGAAAGGGGAATGTTATGGCCGAGGAACAAAAGACACATACGCATGTACTGGAGGATGGGACGGTAGTTGAACATTCTCATGGGGAGCATGGGCATCATCACAGTCATGCGCATACAAAGGCAGTGCTGAATCGTATGTCCAGAGCAATCGGACATATGGAATCTATCAAACGTATGATAGAGGACGGAAGAGACTGTGCGGAAGTTCTGATACAGCTTTCAGCAGTGAAATCTGCTATCAATAATACAGGTAAGATTATTCTGCAGGATCATATCGAACACTGTATCGTAGATGCAGTGGAACATGGTGATAAAGAGGCAATTAAAGAACTTGAGGTAGCAATTGACAGATTTGTAAAGTAATATGCGTACTCCACACTGGCAATAGAGAATATTTGTTATTGTTCACACACCACTATCCCGCGAGGTGTTTTGGCATGAATATGCCAAAATCCCGAGACATACAAGCAAAATTCCATTGCCGCAGGCAATCTGGAATGAATTTTTGGCTACGTTACTGTGAACGGAGTGAACAGTAACAATATTTTGTCAGTACAGCAGTGCGTAAATATAAAGGAGAAGATTAATTATGGCAAAAGAATGTAACAACACTTCATGCGACAAAGCAAGCTGCGAAGGTTGTTCAAGCAGCAAGAAACAGCAGAGCTTTCAGGCAGAAATGAATGCTCAGTCAAATGTAAAACATGTGATCGGGGTTGTCAGCGGAAAGGGTGGAGTTGGTAAATCCTTCGTAACAGGCTCTCTGGCAAACATGATGGCAGCACAGGGATACAAAGTCGGTATCCTGGATGCGGATATCACAGGACCGTCCATTCCGAAAATGTATGGATTAAAGGGTGCAGCAATGGCAAATGATGAAGGTATCTACCCGATGATCACAAAAAACGGGATCAAGGTAATGTCCATCAACCTTCTGCTTCCTACAGAGGATACTCCTGTAATCTGGAGAGGTCCGGTTCTTGCAAATATGGTAAAACAGTTCTGGACAGATGTTATCTGGGGCGACGTAGACTATCTGTTTGTGGATATGCCTCCTGGAACAGGTGATGTTCCGCTTACAGCATTCCAGTCTCTGCCGATCGAAGGAATCGTGATCGTAACATCACCTCAGGATCTGGTTAAGATGATCGTTAAGAAAGCCTTTAATATGGCTGAGATGATGAAGATACCGGTACTTGGAATCGTAGAGAACTACAGCTATGTGAAATGTCCGACTGCGGAAAAGAGATCAAAGTCTTTGGTGAGAGCCATATTGATGAAATCGCAGCAGAGCTGAAGGTTCCTGTACTTGGAAAATGCCGATCGATATGGATTATGCAACCAAGGCAGACGGCGGATTCTTTGCAGCAATCGACAATCAGTATATTACTGATGCAACTGGCTGTAATGCCGAAATAAGAAAAAGAAGTTCTCATTCAGTAAGAAACGCGATTACAAAAATTGTTGTTTCAGTACTGAGTTGAGGACTTCTTTTATTATATGGAAGTAAACATTTCAATAAAGCGTTCAGCAGCCTGAGAGACAGTAAGACTGTCATGCTGGGCAAGTATAAGCTGACGTCCGGGAAGAGGCTCTTTTAACATGAGCGGTGTCAGCTGATCATTTTCTTTTAACATATAATCAGGAACACAGGCAATCCCCAGTCCGATCCGTGCCAGATCCAGAAGCAGGTCATTACTGTTTAACTCTACTTCAGGAAGAAGCTTGAGATTATGGGCTGTGAATGCCTCTCGCAGATATTCACTGGTGGTACTTTTTGGGGGAAAGCATCAGGATCGGATAGTTCAGAAGCTCTTGCAGTTCGGTCTGAACAGTGTGTACAGGAAAGTAATCCGTATTGGCAACGAATACATCGTGGAATTCTTTTAGCACACGTGTCTGAAAATGACTGCCAAGCCTGGAATTGGGACAGTTGCATACAATAAGATCTGCCTGACCCTTTTCCAGAAGCTCTGCACAGCCGATGGAGGTACTGTTTGTGACTTTGATACGGACATCCGGGTAGGTTTGATGGAATTTCTGAAGATAATCAATGAGAAAATACCGGCAGATCGTATCGCTGGCAGCAATACGCAGCTGGCCTTTCAGCAGATTGTCTCCTGACAGGAGAGATTCTCCCTCGTCCAGAAGCTGGAGAGCCGGTTTTACATGCTGGAGCAGAAGTTCTCCTTCAGGAGTTAACAATACTTTCTTGGTACTGCGGATAAAAAGAGGATGATTTAGCTTCTTTTCCAGAGTTTTAATGGACTGGCTGACTGCTGACTGGGAGATAAAAAGCTGGCGGGAGGCCTCTGAGAAGCTGAGGGTGGTGGCAACATAGTAGAATACTTTGTATAGTTCAAGATTAATATCCATAGAAATAAATCCTTTCATAAAAATAATGTGATGATATAAATTTGTCGGCAGCAATGGAATTTTTAGAGCATTTTTTCAAACATGCTTTAGCTTTGTATGTCTCTGGATTTTGGCATATTCATTCCAAAACATTTCACGGATAGCGATTAATTAGTTGTATTAATAAAAAAATATAAGATATATTAATTTTACTAATGATATTTCCTATGATACTATAAAGGAAGCAATAGTTCAAGCAGCAGACTCACTGGAGTCGGGTTGCAAAGATGCTTTTAAAAGCATTTTTTTCAACAATGCATACATAAAGAAAAGGAGTTTTCTATGAGTAACGTAAGACGTGTCTATGTAGAAAAGAAACCGGCCTTCGCTGTACAGGCAAAGGAATTAAAACATGAGGTCAGCAGCTATCTGGGAATTAAATCCGTAACAGCAGTACGTGTGCTGATCCGCTATGATGTAGAGAATATTTCTGATGAAGTTTTTGATAAAGCATGCAAAACTGTTTTTGCAGAGCCACCTGTAGATGATTTATATCTGGAGAATTTTGAGGCAGCAGCAGGCTCCCGCATCTTTTCTGTAGAATTTTTACCGGGACAGTTTGACCAGAGAGCTGATTCCGCTGTTCAGTGTGTACAGTTCCTGGATGAGAACGCACAGCCTATCATTCGTTCCGCAACTACTTATGTAATTGAAGGAACTATTTCAGATGAAGAATTTGATGCTATCAAGCATCACTGCATCAACCCTGTAGATTCCCGTGAGACAGGTCTGCAGAAACCGGAAACACTGGTAACTGTTTTCCCGGAACCGGAAGATGTTAAGATTTTTGACGGATTTAAGGAAATGCCGGAAGCAGAATTAAAGGAACTTTATGATTCTTTAAATCTTGCCATGACATTCAAGGATTTCCAGCATATCCAGCATTATTTCAAAGAAGAAGAGAAACGTGACCCGTCCATGACAGAAATCCGTGTACTTGATACATACTGGTCTGATCATTGCCGTCACACAACCTTCTCCACAGAACTGACAGATGTAAAATTTGACGAAGGTGATTACAAAGCACCGATCGTAGATACCTACAACAAATATCTTGCTGACAGAGAAGAACTTTACAAAGGCCGTAAGGACAAATTTGTCTGCCTGATGGATCTGGCTCTGATGGCTATGAAGAAACTGAAAGCAGAAGGAAAGCTTGCTGATCAGGAAGAATCTGATGAGATCAATGCCTGCAGTATTGTAGTTCCTGTAGACGTAGACGGTAAAGAAGAGGAATGGCTGATCAACTTCAAGAATGAGACACATAACCATCCTACTGAGATCGAGCCATTCGGTGGTGCAGCTACCTGCCTTGGCGGTGCAATCCGTGACCCGCTTTCAGGACGTACTTATGTATATCAGGCAATGCGTGTAACAGGTGCAGCAGATCCTACTGTTTCTGTAAAAGAACTCTCAAGGGTAAACTTCCGCAGAAGAAACTGGTAAGAAGCGCAGCTCATGGCTACAGCTCCTATGGAAACCAGATCGGTCTTGCAACAGGCTATGTAAAAGAAGTTTATCATCCAAATTATGTGGCAAAACGTATGGAGATCGGTGCTGTTATGGGGGCTGCTCCCAGACGTGCGGTTATCCGTGAGAATTCTGATCCGGGAGATATCATTATCTTGCTTGGAGGACGTACAGGACGTGACGGTATCGGTGGTGCTACCGGTTCTCCAAGGTTCATACAGAAGCTTCTATTGAAGTATGTGGCGCTGAGGTACAGAAAGGTAATGCTCCTACTGAGCGTAAGATCCAGCGTATGTTCCGTCGTGAGGAAGTCAGCCATATTATCAAGAAATGTAATGACTTTGGTGCAGGCGGTGTTTCCGTTGCTATCGGTGAGCTGGCAGCAGGTCTGAGGGTAGATCTTGACAAGGTTCCGAAGAAATATGCAGGTCTTGACGGAACTGAGATCGCAATCTCCGAATCTCAGGAACGTATGGCTGTAGTAGTTGACCCGAAAGATGTAGATACTTTCCTTGGCTATGCAAATGAAGAGAACCTGGAGGCAATTCCTGTTGCAGTTGTAACAGAGGATCCTCGTCTGGTACTTGTATGGAGAGGAAAAGAAATCGTAAATATTTCCCGTGCATTCCTGGATACTAACGGTGCACATCAGGAAACAACTGTAGAAGTAGAAATCCCGAATAAAGAAGGTAATCTCTTTGAAGAGCGCCCGGATGTAGCGATGTAAAAGCTAAATGGATGGAAACTCTGGCAGACTTAAATGTATGCTCTCAGAAGGGACTTGTGGAAATGTTCGATGGTTCTATCGGAGCAGGCAGCGTATTTATGCCATACGGTGGTAAATATCAGCTTACAGAGACTCAGTCCATGGTAGCAAAGGTTCCGGTACAGAATGGTAAAACAGATACTGTAACTATGATGAGCTATGGCTTTGATCCGTATTTATCCTCCTGGAGCCCATATCACGGAGCTGCTTATGCAGTGACAGAGTCCGTTGCAAGAATCGTGGCTACAGGTGGTGACTATAAGAAAATCCGTTTCACATTCCAGGAATACTTCCGCCGTATGACAGAAGATCCTAAGAGATGGAGCCAGCCTTTCGCAGCACTTCTCGGTGCTTATGCAGCACAGATGGGATTTGGACTTCCATCTATCGGTGGTAAGGACAGTATGTCCGGTACATTCAATGATATTGATGTACCTCCGACACTGGTATCTTTCGCAGTTGACGTTGCGAAGATCCAGGATGTGATCACACCGGAATTAAAGAAAGCAGGAAACAAACTGGTATGGCTCCGTGCACCGAAGGATCAGTATGATCTGCCGGATTATGCAGGATCATGGATCAGTATGAAAAACTTCACAAAGATATGCAGGACGGCAAAGTTGTTTCTGCTTATGCACTTGACCGCCATGGTATTGCAGCAGCAGTTGCAAAGATGGCATTTGGTAATGGCATGGGCGTAAAGATTGAGCATAACCTTGATCCGAGAGATTTCTTTGCACCTGGATTTGGCGATATTATCCTGGAAGTTCCGGATGGTAAGGTTGGAGAGCTTTCCATTACTTATACAGTGATCGGTGAAGTAACTGCTGACGGTAACTTCTCCTATGGAAATACAGTGATCACTGTAGACGAAGCTGAAAATGCATGGAAAGGTACTCTGGAAAAAGTATTTAAGACAGTTTCTTCTGAGAATGATAAAGAGGCAGCTGACAGAGATGAGAAGCTTTATCGTGCAGACAGCATCTATGTATGCAAGAACAAAGTTGCAAAACCTCGTGTATTTATTCCTGTATTCCCTGGAACAAACTGCGAGTATGACAGCACACGTGCATTCGAGCGTGCAGGTGCAGAGGTGGATGTAAAAGTATTCAAGAACCTGACTGCTGAAGATATCCATGACTCTGTAGAGCTCTTTGAGAAAGCAATCGATCAGGCACAGATCATCATGTTCCCGGGCGGATTCTCCGCAGGTGACGAACCGGATGGTTCCGCGAAATTCTTTGCAACTGCATTCCAGAATGCGAAGATCAAAGAAGCTGTTATGAAGCTGATTAATGAAAGAGACGGTCTGGCACTTGGTATCTGTAACGGATTCCAGGCTCTGATCAAGCTTGGTCTTGTACCTTACGGTGAAATCTGCGGACAGAAAGCAGATTCTCCTACACTGACATTTAATACTATCGGACGCATATTTCCAAGATGGTTTATACGAAGGTTGTTAGTAATAAATCTCCTTGGCTGCAGAAGGCACAGCTTGGCGGTGTATACTGTAACCCGGCTTCACATGGTGAAGGACGTTTCGTTGCAAATGAAGAATGGCTGCAGAAGCTGTTTGCAAACGGACAGGTTGCAACTCAGTATGTAACTCCGGATGGACAGCTCAGTGTTGATGAAGAATGGAATGTCAATGGTTCTTATATGAACATTGAAGGTATTACCAGCCCGGATGGACGTATCCTTGGTAAGATGGCACATAGCGAACGTCGCGGGGATGGTGTTGCAATCAACATCTATGGCCAGCAGGATATTAAGATCTTTGAGTCTGGAGTGGAATTATTTTAAATAAACTCTTTCCGGGACGGAAGGTTCCCAGAGGAAGGACAGAAAGCGCTGTCCCTCCTCTGGACTCCACCCTTGCGCTTCTTTTAAGGGCAGCGCCGGGATTGTGGTGTGGAGGAGTGTATTAAACTTTGCGTATTCGCCTGGTTGGGCAGCGCCCTTTTTTGATGATGAAAATAATAAAAACTATTGCAATTTCGTG
>ENA-OQAR01000552-OQAR01000552.1-human-gut-metagenome-genome-assembly--contig:-NODE-552-length-11302-cov-1.677047_pt1 | contig 11302 bp, 17 predicted proteins | sample MGYA00242738_ERZ504533 | MGnify/ENA primary metagenome ERZ504533 (study PRJEB26092, sample SAMD00036276) | human gut metagenome | host: Homo sapiens | study: EMG produced TPA metagenomics assembly of... | reverse complement strand
GCCTGCTCCAGCAGCTCACCGCGATGCGCCAGAATGAGCACCCGGTCACCGCGCGCACCTGATCGGCAGCTACCGATGCAAACACAATGGTCTTGCCGGTGCCGGTAGGCAGCACCAACCAGGTGCGGGTGTGGCCGTTCTCCCACTCGGCGTGGATGCGTTCACGGGCCTGCTGCTGGTAGGGGCGCAGGGTTTGTGTCTCGGCCATTTAGAAGCCCCCTGTGTCCACGCCTGAGTGGTGCAGCTTTGGGTTCGGGCGGCGGCAGGAAGCGCTGCACTTCGTTGCTCTGGCCGGTCTCGCCTGCATGAGGACCGCTCTGCTTGGTGTACTCGTGGATACCCAGCTTGCAGATGCCTTTGGCACCCACGACCTCGTTCCAGCGGGGGCGGAAGGTCTCGCCCCGCTTGCACTGACCGATGCTCTCAAAGAAAGCCCCCAGCAGGCCCTGCGTTTTAGTGTGCAGGTACAGGCGGTGGGTCACGGTGGTATCACCCTTGGCCCCGCCGAAGATCTTCAGGGTCAGCTTTGCCATGGAGCAGGGCGGGAGCTTTGCGCTGCCCTCAAAGCGGGCACGCTCCATGCCGGTGACCTCAAAGGCATACTCGCCCTCGGGCAGGAGCACGAACTCCTGCTGTTCGTTGGTAAATTCGTCGTCCCAGCCCAGCGCGGTCGGTGGTGTTCATGTCGTTCATAATATATCTCCTTTATTATAAAACTCCTTCAGTCACGCTTACACGTGCCAGCTCCCTCCGTGAGGGAGCCTGTTAAACGGGATATCACGGTATCCAGCACCATCTGGAACACCTGCGGCCATGCGGCGATCAGACAGCCCTCCACAAAGTCAGCGGGGTAGTCCTTGATGGGCATATCCTCCGGGAAATAGCCCCGTTTGCCCACAACGCCCTGCAGCTCTTCACAGCTGACCTTGTTGGCGCTCATCAGAGCGGCCAGCTTTTCGGGCACGCCCAGACTGAGCAGAACATTTTTTCTCGGAGCTTTCCTGCAGCGGTGCGGGCTGCGGCTGAGCCACCGGCTTTGCTTCCTGCTGCGGGCTGGGCAGGATGTCGGCTTCCGGCTGGGAACGCGGCTGCGGTTCCGGTTTCGGTGCCTGTGCAGACATTGCGCCGGGGATGCAGGCGGCAATGCTGGCATAGTCAAAGGGTACTTCTTCCGGCAGGTCAAAGCGGTTTTTGGCATCCCAGCAGGGGTGATGCGCGGTGTACAGTACACGCCTGCCGCCGCTGGCCTTGCTCTTGGCGTTCTTGCCGTCGCCCACCTTTTCCACAACGGTCTTGTAGTTGGCGAACAGCAGCATATCGCACCACTCGCGCAGCAGCGGGGCCACCTGTTTGGAGTTTCATGCTCCAGCGGTCGTAGTTGCCCACAGCATCCGGCTGCTCAAATTTGGTAATAGCGGCATGGGCCAGCACCACCACGTTGTGCCCGGCCTGCAGCACCTCTTCCAGCGCGTCCAGCAGCTTGCCGAACTCTTCCTTAACATAGGTGTAGCCCTTGCCGTAGCCGAAATCTTCGATGCCGTTCACCTTGGCTTTGGCACACACGGCCTGAATGCACAGGCGTTCAGCCCAGTCGGCGGTATCAATGACCAGCGTGCCGCAGGGGACACTGCCCTTGCGTACCTCGGCCACCTCATCCAGCAGCATGGCCCAGCTGGTGGGTTGGGGCAGGCGCTTGACGTTCAGCCGCTTGGTGCCGCCCTCGGTGTCGATGAAAACAGGATCCGGAAAATGGGATGCAAAGGTGGATTTGCCGATGCCTCCGGGCCGTACAGCACGGTTTTGACCGGCGCGGTCTGGATGCCGGTGGTAACTGCATATTTGCTCATTTAGAACGCTCCTTTCGTCCAGCTTTTCTGCTGGGGCTTTTCGGTGACGGGCGGCAGGGTGGGTTCGGCATCCTTCACCATGCCGTCCTCAATGATGATCTGGCATTCACTGCCGGTGGAAACGCGGGTGGCAATGGCCTGCAGGTGTTCTGCTTCCAGCCATGCGGAAAACTCCTGCAGGGTGGTCATGTCCATCTGTTCCAGCTTGTCCAGCAGCACGAAACCGCAGTCCGGGTTCAGGCGGCGGACGATGGCAGCGGCCACCCGCAGCTGGTCGCTGCCGGACATATCCCGCCAGTGCTTGCCTTTATAAGTAAGGGCACCGTCCTCTACGCCAAGGCCCGGCAGGGGCAGGTCGGCACCGTTCAGCAGGGCCATACGGTCGGCACGCTTCTGCGTGATGGCTTCAGTCAGGCGCTTATATTCACTGTCATACTGGGCAGCCTCGTCCTCGGCGCGGGATTTTTCGAGGTTGGCGCGGACTTTGCGGTTGATCTCCTCAATATCCCGGATGGATGCTTCCAGTTCGGCAGTGGATTCGTCCTGAAGCTGGGCGACGGTCTTTTGAGCGGTTTTCCGCTGATTGAACAGGCGGGTGTGCTTGGCGTCGAGCTCCTGATACTGTTGTTCCAGCTCGGCAATGCGTTCACGGGTGCGTTTCAGTTCGGCCACACACTGCTGCTCCTGACGCTCAAGCTCTGTGTACTGTGCCCGCAGACGCTGGTTCTCGCCGTTGCGGGCCAGAATTTCCTGCTGCTGGCGGATGAGGTCGGACGCGCTGACCGGCTTTTCCGGTGCATCCGGGTAGGAGATCAGCTCCTCGGCAAAGTGCTTTTTCTGTGCGGCCAGCTGGCCGGTGAAGGTGCGCTTGTCGTACAGGGCCTTGATCTCCATGTCACGGGTGTGCAGCTCGGTGCCGATGCCGATGATCCGGAGCAGGATGTCCGCCTTTTCCTTGTCGGTGGCTTCCATGAAGCGGGGCAAGTCCAGCGCCAGCGGCTCCACAAAGGCGTTCAGCAACTGCTGCCCGCTGCGCCGCCCGGTGGGGTCAGTGACGGTCAGACTGGCATTTTTGCCCTTGCGTTCCACCACCACACCGTTGGAAAGCTTGACCTTCAGATGCGCCGGAGCCACTGCGCCGTCCCGCTGGGCAGCGTCCGGGCGGAAACGGTCGCCGCCCAGTGCCCATGCCAGAGCATCCAGAACGCTGGTCTTGCCCTGATTGTTGTTGCCGCCCACGAGGGTGAGCCCGGTGGGCGACGGCGTGAGTGCAACGGCCTTGATGCGTTTGACGTTTTCGGCCTCTAAGGCCATGATCTTTACAGACATGCGGATACCTCCCCTTGAGCGGATGCGAGTGTGTGAACGAACTGGTTGATTGCGGTCTCACGCTGGTCGTCCGGCAGTTTGCGGAACTGCATTTTGGCGGACTGAACGATGCTGGTAATGGAGCGCCCGCCAGAATGATGCTGTCGTAGGCATCGCGGGCATCCTGTTCCTGCTGTGCCTTATAGTCCGCAGTCATTCCGGCCGCAATCTCGTAAGCTTTTTCGCCTGCCCGCCGGTCTACCTCTTCCTCATCCACCACGGCAGCGATGGGCTGTTTTTTCAGGGCCGCATTTTCTTCCTGCAGCTTATCCGCCCGGAGCTTTGCCGCTTCGGCCACCTGCCGGGAGCCGGAAAGCTGGTCCTCGGCGTTCTTGGCCCGGGCTTCGGCCTTGCTCTGCATCTTCCATGCTTCCTCTTCCCGGGCCTCGGCGGCGTCCAACCGACTTCTGAGCTGATCGTTCTGCTCTGTCAGACCTTTAATGTCGGCATTTGCGGCTTCCAGCTGAGCATTGGCGGTATTCATTGCGTCCCGCGACTCCTGCTCCTGAATGCAGGCGCTCTTCAATCTGGCTTGCGTTTCGTTCAGTTTGTACTCTTTGGCCTTGAGCTGGGCTAAAAGCTCCTGCACCCGCTGGCTGTCTCCGGCGGCTGCGGTGAGCTGTTCAGCACAGCCGGAGCGGGCGATCAGGTTCAGGTCCTTGCGGGAGATGGACGGCAGTAATTTTAAATCCGCAACTGTTGCGGATTTAAAAGCATCTCCGTTCTGGGTCATTGTCCGGGCGCTGCCCTCACTCATGCCCTTGCTCTCATACCATTTTGTCCATGTACCGCCGCCATAGCGGCCAGCCTTGGCCGTCAGGGCGTGCATTTTGGCAACGTAGATGCAGGAAATGAGGTATTCATCCTGTGCGGTGCCGTAGTGCAGGTCGAACTGCTGATCGGTCTCCACGGCCTGTTCGGACAGGTCGCCCAGAGCGGAAAAGTCAAAGGTAGGCGCGGCGGGATTGCTCAAAGAGCTGCCGGAGCCAGCGGATGGCGCAGCGTTCTTTCCGGTTGCATTGCCCGGAGCATCGGAGCCGCTGACAGCATCTGCCTTCTCCGTCGTAGGGCTTGACCCCTCCGGTGCTGCCGGGGATGCCGCAGTTTGGCTTCCCGCAGCAGTGGCAGCATCCGAACACTGCGCGGATGGGGCAGGGTGTTCTTCCACCGGTTCAATGGGCGCGTTCCTGCAGGGCTTTGCGTTTTCCAACGCATCCAGCATTGCGCTATCAATTTCGTACTCGTCCAGCGGGGCGAACTCCGCGCCGTTGGTCAGGAACGCCTGCGGAATCAGCTTCTTGTCTGCTGCCTTGGCCCGCTCGAATTTCTGCGTCATGAGGTGGCTTTCTTTCCAAATGCTGCCGTCCCAGCGCCAGAACCGGCCACGGTAATAGGCATAAACCGTCTCGTTGGAAAGCTTGGAACTGATGGTGTAGTCCGTCATACCCGCACCTCCGTGTCCTTGAGGCGGTCCAGCATCTCGGTCTGCACATCCTTGCTCATGGGCTGGATGTTGTTGCCCTTCCAGCCATAGCAGAGGATAGGGCCGTAGATATGCTGACCGCGATAGATACGGTTCAGGTCTCTGCCCATGATGCCGTACACCAGCACTGCCGGGGTGCGTGGCAGGACTTTCTGCTCACAGGGGCACCGCAGCAGTGCTTCGATGCCCTGCAGCGTGTCCGGCAGGGTGGTGACCACGGGCTCTTTGCCCGGTTCGATCAAAATTCCTTTCATTGTAAAACCTCCGATTTTGTGATATCATCGGGGTGATGAAGTCGTTCAAACTCATCATCCCTTGCAGCTCGTCGGTGTTGGCGCACCGGCGGGCTTTTTTCGTATAGTGCGTACCGGCGGCAGGCTGTCCACCTCGCTGCGGTCGATACGTTCCCGCGCAAAATGTGTACTTGTAAGTTCGATGGCTGCCGCTGAGCCCATGGCTGACGGCAGACGCAAAGCTGTTCGCGCTCTTGTAGCCCAGCCGCCGGGCACACATCTCGGACGAGCCGGATGCCAGCAGATCGCCGGTTTTGGCATCCCAGACGGTGTACCACATGACGCTGGCAGCGTTTTCATTACGCGCCCTGTAATCCCTGCAATATTGGTTGTGGCGCTCTCTGCGGCAGGAAGCGCAAAAGCGCAGGTTGCCAGCAACATTTTCCATCACCTTGCCGCAGTCCAAACAAAACGCGGGTAAAAGTGCTTTCCTTTATTCATGGGTGGTGTCAGCCCGCCTTCCTGCCGCTCTTCACGGTGTTGCGGGGCTGCTGGTGCACCTTGCGGCGGCGTTTCTCACGTGCTTCGGCGGCAAAGCCAGCCGCATGAAGAAGATCGCCAGCAGGATCAACACCATGGCCGTGACGAACGCACCGTCCGAGACGGTGCCAAGGGTCTGAAAGCTGCCCTCCAGCCCCAGGCCGTACAGCAGGCCCACCACAAAGCAGGCCATTGCCAGCCAGTACCAGACAAAGGATTTAATCTTCATGCGGATTCATCCTCCCTGCTCATTTCCGGGAAGAAGAACTTCCCGATCTCGTCCTGCTGAATGTCCAGCAGTTCACACATTGCCGCGATCTCTGCGCTCGTCCACGGCTGGTTCCCGTGCATCCTGCCGCTCATGGTGTCACGGCCAATGCCGATGTACTCAGCCACTTCCTGATCCCCGGAATCCGCAGCTGTGGAAACCGGCCCCCGCAGCTTTCCAGTATGGGGATCTGCTTTGAAAAGTGCCGCGAATAGTTGATGTGTTCAACATTTTTATTCCTCCTTCTTTTTGGCGGGCAGCCATCCAGCAGGCTGTCCATCAGGGCAGCGTAGAACGGGTAGCCTTTGGCGACGATGGTCAGGCTGTCAATGGCGCTGGTGAGGTAGCTCTGGGAGCCGCGCACCACGTTCTCCATGGTGCGCACCGTGTCGCAATGCTGGCCGTAAATGGCCTTGAACTCACCGCACAGGGCCTTGACCTGCATATACTTGGCCTTGCTGTCCTCGCGGTTCTTGCGGCACTCGTCCAGAAAAGCGGTGTTCTCGTCCAGCTTCTTCCGGGCTTCGATCACCCGGTCGATGGCGCTCTGGATGTTGGCGTCCTGCACGGCCTGCTGCTCTTTGTGCTGCGCGGCCAGCTGCTTCTCCATCTGGTTGAAGGCCTCGATGTACTTGAGCTTCCACTGCACGGCTTCCTTGCCCGTGAAGCCCATGGCCAGCAGGGAAAAAGCCGTCACGGTTCATCAGGTACATGGTGGCCTTTTTTGTTTTGAGCAGTGGTTGTACTCGGTCTTGTGGAACATTTTGAGGAGAGCGCAATTTTGCGCCGTCAGATTTTTTGATGGAGCGGAGCACATCTTTATTGCTCTTTTCCGAATCGTTCGGCAACGTCCCGGCTGGATGCCACCGGTTCGCCGTTCTGGGTGGATAAGATGATGTCGTTCATGGTGAAGATGTACCTCCTTGTATTCACTTCTACTTCGATGAAATAAAGTAAAAAGAGGAAGGAGTGAATGAAAAATGATTTTTGAAAGTCTTTTAAGCATGCATGGTCTGAATATGCAAATTGAGCGAGATGGCGAAATTATTGCAACCGTTCCGGGTTTGCCGAACCGGGAAACAGCAACGAATCGGCAGTACGTTGGGTTTTGCCCGGGAACCGATATTAAGATAGACGACGTTGTTATCACTCCAGCCAGTGAACGGCTTTATGTCACGGAAACGCAGGCATCGTTCTTCCAGAAGCAGCAGGAAGAAATAAAAGCGTTCTATATGACCGAAGTCGAGAAAAAGCGGAAAGAAAACGAACAGCGTCAGAGCAATATTTTATAACATCGGTACAGCTTACGGTTCTGTAATTGGAACAGCCAATACAGCGACCATCAACTACCAGACGAATTTTCAGGAACTGCGGGAAAGGGCAGAAGCTGAAGATGCACCGGACAAAGAGCAAGTCCAGAAGTTAGTTGATCTTGTTGAGATGATCGTAAATGACCAGATTCCTCCGCAGAAGGGATTGTTGTCCAAGTTTTCCGAAACGATGGAACGTCACTCGTGGATTACAAGTGCTGTTGCATCTGCGCTTGTATCGTGGTTGACACAACTTCCGCACTGATCTCGATGGTCAAGTTTAACAATGCTTTTCCATTGCTGGACTGAACCAACGAATAATCCTTCACGTTCTGGATAACCGTTCCGTCTATCTGGCAGCTAAAACGATTGTCCAAGTGCGACAGCTGAATCTCTTGCGCCCCGCGCTTCTCTTCCTTAGGAGCGTGGGGCCTTTTGCTGTTGCTCATCTTCTTCACCTCCTTTGGATGGCGGGCAAGTATGTATTTTTCACTATGGATGTGCTATCATAAAGACACCCCAAAACGGAAGGAGGTGAAAAAACATGAGCTTGTCATTGACTAAAATGGCTGTTCTTACTGGATATGCAAATACCATTTCCCTCAAAGAATTTGCAAAGAACCGTTTATTTCTGGTGACACCTGCTGGCATGATCAGCGGTATCCCCGTATTTGATGAGGAAAATAGCAATCCGAACATTGCCGTTGCGCAGACAGTTAACTCCTCAGCTCTCAAGGCCGTTTCCAAAGCTGCTTCTGCTGAAGAAGAAAGTCCGCAGACGGGTGAAAGCTGTGAGTTTATTCTGCTAAAGGATGCTCGTCTGGAAACCACAAGTCCCGTTGTGAATTTCCCTGTTCTGACTGTCTTTTGTGACCAGATCATTGCTGTGACCCTTGGCACTGATCTCACCAATGGCTAACACCTCGCGATTTTGCCGCCCTTGTACCGCTAATACAAGGGCGGCAATTTTCTTTGGGGTTCACCAATGATTTTTGATTTTTCATGCTTTTCACCTCCTTTTTGAATTGCGCACAATATGTGCTCATTCTGCGAAAAAAAAATTTCTTTCGACACTCTGGCCGAAATACTGAGCAATGCGCTTTTTTGATCTGGTCGCGGGGGAATGCGTTCGCCGCGCTCATACATAAAAAAGCGCCGAAGTGCTGATTCCAAGCGCATCAGCAACGGTTTTTGCGTCCATTTCGCCGCGCAATGCGCGCGGCTTGTGGCCGATGGTCTTACCGTCCATCTGATTGGGGTCACCTCCTTTCCGTGCACCTATTGTACTCAAAACCAGAAAATAAATCTATTGCAGAGTGCACAAAAATGTGCGCAAAAGAATAGTACACTTTTTGTGCTTGAACTTGTGCACGATATGTGCTATTATTTGATTGTAATAATATAGGGAGGTGGCCTGATGGCAACTTTTGCAGAGCGGCTAAAAATCGCTGCGCCGTGAAAAAGGCTGGTCACAGCAACGGCTTGCGGATGAGCTGGATTTGTCTAAGAGTAGTGTAAACATGTATGAACGTGGGGAGCGGGAGCCGGGGTTTGAAACCATGGAGCAATCGCTGACCTGTTTAAATGTGGATATGAATTATCTGTACGGACGACAGATATTAAGATTGCTGACCCGATTGTACTAGCGCCCAAGAAGCCCACCATCCCCCGGCTTGAGCCGATGCCGAAGATGAAGAAGATCCCGCTGATCGGCAGCATTGCCTGTGGGGAACCCATCACGGCAGAGCAGAACATTGAAAAAAATGGTGGACGTGCCGGAGAACATCCGGTGCGATTTTTCCCTGACCTGCCACGGTGACAGCATGGTGGATGCCGGCATTCACGATAAGACGTGGTGTATATCCGCATCCAGCCGGAGGTGGAGAACGGCGAGATCGCAGCGGTGCGCATTGATGGCGAAGCCACTCTCAAGCGGGTATATTACAACCCCGGCACGCTGACCCTGATGCCCGCAAACCCGGCTTATGCGCCCATGATCTACACCGGCCCCCAGCTGGAAGAGGTGCACATTGAGGGCAAGGCCGTAGGCTGGACGCACTGGGTAGGGTAATTTTGGATTATCGGAGTCATTCCAGTCTATATAGCGAAGGAGTGTTATGTATGAAGAAAACTATGAAAAAGACCGCTGCAGCACTGTGCATTGCCGCAACGCTTGTATCTGTGGCAGCGCCGGCAATGGCTGTCAGCCCAGCAGAATATATGAGCACAGCCGCTCTTGAAGAATGCAATACTGCGACGGTAGCGCAGGTGGAAAGCCTGATCAACCAAATCGGAACCGTCACGACTGCCCGCCGCCGGCAATTGTGGCTGCTGTAAATGCTTATAACGAATTGGACGATGCAAGCAAGGCGCAGGTCAGTAACTTTGCGGTGTTGGCAGAAGCCCAGCAGGTGCTTGGACTGAAAGACGCTCTTGCAAAGCTGAAAATCAGTTATGATAAGGTCGAGGACGCAAGAAGCTATGTGTCACCCACGGAAGACCGACTGAGCAATCAAGGCAAAAGCTATATACTGCCCTTCTTTGTAAATGGCAGCACCAATGATCCGTCAATGTTTTTCATGGTTCTGTGTAGCGGCAACAAATATGTGTACTTGGACACGATTACGATTCGCGCGGGCGAGTATAAATATACCTACACGATTGATTGGACGGATGTGGATCGTGGCTATGATGGAAAGCAGTACTGGGAACTGACATCTTTTATGGGCGATGATGAAGATATCCAGTGGTTTAAGAATATTTTGAGCGCTGATGAAATCATTATCCGATACAGCGGCGATGGTGGCAGCATCGACCACACAGTCACCCCCCGAAGAGCGTCAGGCAATTACGGATGTCTTGAACGCATATGATCTGTTCAAGGCAGCAAGCCCGACTGTGCGCGCAAAGGCTTTGAATAACTGATGTAAACTAAACAAAAACTCCCCCGGCGCGCCAACGCAAAGCATGGTGCTTGCGGATCAGCAGCTGGAGGAGAAGGTCATTGAAGGGCTGGCGGTAGGGTGTTGCCGTGGGTTGGTGTGAAAGGATAGAGGATGGAAAATAACTTTCAGTTTTTTGATATATCGCTCTGCGGAGGAAGATGTTTCGATCAATGCCGTTGTGAAGGACGAAAGCATCTGGCTGACACAGCAGGGCATGGCCGAATTGTTCGGCGTACAGAAACCTGCTATCAGTAAACATCTTAAAAAATATTTTTTGAATAATAATATTTTAAATGATACGATATAAAAGAAAAGGAAAAGTCAACTCAGGATAGAGAATTTTTGGCAACGTTACTGAGAACGGAGTGAACAGTAACATGAAAAGGTTATTCAGGCAGAATAAAAAGCTTGACATTTGACAGGAAGTATAATACTATAATGAATAGAAAAACGAACATAAGTTCTTAAAGGGCTGAAGGAGATTAAAATAAATGATAAATGAAGAAAAGCAGAAAGCACTGGAAGCAGCGCTTGGACAGATTGAGAAACATTACGGGAAAGGATCAGTCATGAAACTCGGGGAATCCGGAGCAAATATGCAGGTGGAGACAGTCCCTACCGGATCTTTAAGTCTTGATATTGCACTTGGAGTAGGCGGTGTTCCCAAGGGACGTATCATCGAGATTTACGGACGGAATCCAGCGGTAAGACAACCGTTGCACTTCACATGGTTGCGGAAGTGCAGAAACGAGGCGGGATTGCCGGATTTATTGATGCAGAACATGCTCTGGATCCTGTCTATGCAAAGAATATCGGTGTAGATATCGATAACCTGTACATATCACAACCGGACAATGGAGAACAGGCACTTGAGATCACAGAGACGATGGTGCGTTCCGGAGCTGTGGATATTGTGATCGTTGACTCGGTTGCCGCACTTGTACCGAAGGCGGAGATTGATGGAGATATGGGTGACAGCCATGTAGGTCTTCAGGCCAGACTGATGTCACAGGCTCTCCGTAAACTTACAGCAGTGATCAGTAAATCTAATTGTGTAGTTATCTTTATCAATCAGCTGCGTGAGAAAGTTGGAGTTATGTTTGGAAACCCTGAGACAACGACAGGTGGGCGTGCTCTGAAATTTTATTCATCTATCCGCATGGTGTCCGCAGAGTAGAGACATTGAAACAGGGCGGTGAGATGGTGGGAAACCACACCAGAATCAAAGTTGTGAAGAATAAGGTGGCTCCGCCGTTTAAACAGGCAGAATTTGATATTATGTTCGGAACCGGCATTTCCAAAGAGGGG
>ENA-OQAR01000551-OQAR01000551.1-human-gut-metagenome-genome-assembly--contig:-NODE-551-length-11317-cov-4.485523_pt1 | contig 11317 bp, 11 predicted proteins | sample MGYA00242738_ERZ504533 | MGnify/ENA primary metagenome ERZ504533 (study PRJEB26092, sample SAMD00036276) | human gut metagenome | host: Homo sapiens | study: EMG produced TPA metagenomics assembly of... | reverse complement strand
TCTTCAAGGCGCTGGATGTTTGGAACGGTGCAGCCAGATGACATAAGCGCCCATTAAACACGCAACATACCGTGATGAACACAAGGGATGCAGCATCGGTGCCCTTCCAGAGCCAGTAGCAGAGCGTGAGCACAGGATACAGTGCAGCAATAATAATGCTGCCCAGGCTGACAATGTGGGTGATAGCAACTTCAACCAGAAAGATTACCAAAAGCACCAGGCAGGCAATCGGTTCGGTGGCTAACGCAGCACCGGCACCAACCAGCACGCCTTTGCCGCCGCGCAGGCCAAAAAAGACAGGCTTGCTGTGGCCCAGCATGCAGAAGATGGCGGCAAGGTAAGCGCCGCAAATCGGCTGCAAAAGCGGCTGGAAATCAGCCCCGGTGCCGGACAGCAACGAATCAAAGATAAACTGCCCCAGCTTGACGGCAACCACACTTTTGCCCACATCGCCGATGGTAGTGATTACTGCGGGCAGCTTGCCATAGGTGCGCAGCACGTTGGTCATGCCGGCGTTGCCGCTGCCATGCAGGCGGACATCATCGTGGTAAAAAAGTTTGGAAACCAAAACGCCAAACAGCAGGCTTCCCAACAGATAGGCCTGCAATGCTGTAAGCAGGCAGGCTTCCATCAAATGAACCATCTGTTCTCCCCCTCGTGGTCCTCAGCGTGCCGAACCATCGCCGTGCTCACGAATCAGCAGGCGCATCGGTGTACCGGTCAGGCCAAAGTTTTCCCGAATCTGGTTTTCGATATAGCGCTGGTAAGAAAAATGGAACAACGCTTTCTGGTTGACGAACGCAACAAATGTCGGCGGGCGGGTGGAGCTTTGGGTGATATAGAAAATCTTGAGGCGCTTGCCCTTATCAGAGGGCGGCTGCACACGCGCGGTAGAGCGCGCCAACATCTCGTTCAATGCGCCGGTCGGGATGCGGGTGCCGTTCTGCACGTCCACATACTGGATGGTTTCAAACAGTTTGTCCAGCCGCTGGCCGGTTTTTGCGCTGATGAACAGGATGGGCGCATAAGACATAAAGCTGAAATCCTCTTCCAGCTGCTTGCGCATCTTGTCCATGGTGTAGCTGTCTTTTTCAACGGCATCCCACTTGTTTACAGCAATAATGCAGGCCTTGCCCTGGTCATGGGCATAACCGGCAACCTTGGAATCCTGCTCCGTAAAGCCGACGGTTGCATCAATCATGATAACGCACACGCGGCTGCGTTCCACAGCAGCCAGGCTGCGCAGCACGCTGTAGCGCTCCACACCGCTTTCCACCTTGCCGCGCTTGCGCAGACCGGCGGTATCGGTAAAGATAAACTTGCCGTACTGGTTTTCCACCATGGTATCAATGGCATCACGGTGTACCTGCCTCATTGGCAACAATCAGGCGGTTTTCGCCCAAAATATGGTTGATCAGGCTGGATTTGCCCACGTTGGGGCGGCCAATGACGGCAACAGGAATGCGGTCCTCTTCTTCCTCATCGTTGTCATCAAAGTGCAGGTTTTCACACACGGTATCTAGCAGGTCGCCGGTACCATGGCCATGAACGCTGGAAATCGGCACGATATCGCCAATGCCAAGACTGTAGAAGTCATACAGCTCCATCGGCGGTTCACCGACTTTATCACACTTGTTGACTGCCAGAACCACAGGCTTGCCGCTGCGCATCAGCATACCGGCAATATCCTGGTCCTGGGCGGTAACGCCAGCGCCAATTCGCCCACCATGATAATACAATCCGCGGAATCAATAGCGATCTGGGCCTGTTCCCGCATATGGGCCAGCAGGCCGTCGTCAATGTTGGGCTCAATGCCGCCGGTATCAACCAGCAGGAACTTATGGCCGCACCATTCGCAATCACAGAAAATACGGTCGCGGGTAACGCCGGGCGTATCTTCCACAATGGCAAGGCGCTGGCCGGTCAGCTTGTTAAAAAGCGTTGACTTGCCCACATTGGGGCGGCCAACGATGGCTACGATCGGTTTTGCCATAGTCAAATGCCTCCTTACATAATAAAGTTTATGCGGTTTGCACCGCAAATACGGGCGGGATTACCGCCCACCAAAAGAAAAATGCAGCTTTTTGCGTTTGGGTTTGGCTTCAGTTCCCCAAGGTAAGCTTTGCACCCACCGGCACCATCGGTTGGGATAACCTCAATCTCACAGCCAAGGGCCTCCCCCAGTTGCTTGGCGGTGAGATCATCCAAAAAGCGGTCTTTTTCGTCCCGGAGCATCACTTCGGGAACACAAAGAATATTGCTGCTCAAATTGCCCTTGCATTGCTTGATGATATCCGTTCCCGTCACAAGGCCCGCAACGCTGACAGTGCCGCCAAAATAATCGTTCTGGATGGCGTGTACGGTAACGGAGATCTGCGGGTATTTGGCATGGGTGGCTTCTGCCATTTCGCGGATAAGCGGCGCGGCAAGGGTTCCGGTCACAACATCAATGCTGCGCGGTTCCACATTGCTGCGTGGGAACTGCAGTTCATCCCAGAAGGAATCATGATACATCCGCCACATGCAACGCCGTCTTCCAGCTGGTCATAGTTGTCATAGAATTCAGCAGGGGGAACTTCCCTCCCCGCCAGCAGATACCATTCATCACTGGGGTAAACAACACTGCGGCCGTACTGTTTCCGGCAGCGGGCACAATATTCCTCCATGATGTCCAGCGTTTCGGCGGCGGACTGCTGGTCGTAAGGCGTCAGCTTAAACAGCCCCTTACGGTAGGCTGTTACACCGGCGGGCACGGCAGCAATACTTTCCACCTGCGGCCGTAGCCGCAACAGGTCGTCCAGCGTGCGGCGTAGCTCGTCTCCATCATTGATGCCGCGGCATAACACCAGCTGGCAGTTCATATCAATGCCGCCTTTGGCAAACACGTCCAGATAGCGCAGGGTTTCGGCTGCGCGCTTGTTTGCCATCATGCGTACCGCAGCTGGGGGTTGGGTGGTGTGTACCGAGATGAAAATAGGGCTGATATGCAGCTTGATAATGCGCTCAACTTCACGGTCCGTCAGGTTGGTCATCGTGATATAATTGCCATACAAAAAGGAAAGACGTTCATCGTCATCCTTAAAGTAAAGCGGTTCCCGCATACCAGGGGGCAGCTGGTCAATAAAACAGAACATGCAATGGTTAGCACAACTGTGCTTTTCATCACCAAGGTATGTTTTGAAATTGCAGCCGAAAGGCTCATATTCCCCTTTTTCAACAGAAATTTGCTGCTGTGCACCATTCTGGCAGATCGTCAGAGTGAAATGCGGCGCAGAGGTATAGAACTGATAGTCCAATGCATCGTTCAGGGGGTTACCATCAATGGCCAACAGCGTACAGCCAGGTTCCAAGCCCAAACGCTGTGCGGGGGAATGTTCATCAACACTGACAAGATGCAGCGGCATAGTGGCAGCTCCTTTCCGGCAGAATAAAAAATGGGGATAAACAAGAAAAAGGGAGAGGCACAGCCCCTCCCTTTAAGAAGCAATTAAGCCTCTTTGCTAACCTTGACAACTTCGACGCCCTTGTAGTAGCCACACTTGCCACAAACCTGATGGGGCACCTTGAGTTCGCCACACTGAGGACATTTCACCAGCGTAGGAGCCTCCAGCTTCCAAACGTTAGAACGGCGTTTTATCGCGACGGGCTTTGGATTGTTTTCTCTTGGGTACTGCCATTTTTAAGCACCTCCTTGGTGAAATTCAACTAAGCAGTTGTTTTAATATGCTAAGCCGGGCATCTGCAGGGGCAGCTTCGTCTGCCGGTTGGCAGTTACATCCTGCCGCCTTCCTTTTGCCACAGATGGGGCATAGACCTTGACAATCGGGGCTGCATAAAAGTACCCGCGGAATTTTGAAAATCAATTCCTGGTACACGAGCTCCCGTATATCCAAGCAGCCTTTTTCATCCAGCGGTAACTCAAAGTCCGGGTCATCAAGCTCACGCTCTTTGACAAAATAATCCACACTAAAATTATAACTCTGGTGAATGGGTGTAAGGCAACGTGCACATTCGGCATCGGTTTCAGCGGCAATCGTCAGCTGCATGACCACACCATCAGCAGTGGGCACAGCCTGAAAAGAACCTGTGACCGGTTCACGGATCACACTTCCATCAAAATTTTCTGTGGAGAAATCTTCAGAAAATTGCGCTGTATAGGGCGTTTTGCCCGTTTTGAAATAGTTCCGAATATCAAAGCGCATAGTTACACCTCAAAAGGTTGCTTATCTAGTATACACAAGTCGACCCATCTTGTCAACAAAAAAACAGAAAAAAGTAAAAGAATTTGATTTTCCCACTCTTTTCAATCGGATGGGCAGCTGTATTGCGGCAAAAGCCACTGCTTTTGCACGGCATACCAAAGGGGCAGGCTCTTGCAGCGCCTGCCCCCAGTTACTTAAAGGACAATGCTTTTTACAGGTACTTCTTGATGCCTTCCGGCAGAGAAGCCTGATCAGCGGATACGGTCACAACAACCTCAACACTATTGCCTGCAATCTTATCAATCTCAGCCAGGACCTTGGCGGCTGCATCCATGTTGTGGTCAACGATTTTCAGGATGCCGTCAATGAACAGTTCGGTGATATCATAGTTACCAGCCAGAACACCAGCAACAAAACCGTACAGCATATCAGCGCCGTTGATGTCGTATTCATCGGCGTCCAGCAGGCGGGCTGCGTGGTTAATCTCGGTGGTAAGTTTCATGGACTTCTCAATAACAACGATGTTGCCAGAAGTGGTCTTGGTTGCGTTGTTGATCATATCGATCATGGTCTTGGTTTTGCCGGAGCCTTTGGCGCCAACGATCAGTTTTAATCATAAGAAGTGACCTCCTTTATATTAAAGCGGAAACAGGCATTAGCCAAGCTTTGCCTCCAGCTCCGCTTTGCGATCCTCATAACCAGGTTTGCCAAGCAGGGCAAACATGTTCTTTTTGTAGCTTTCCACGCCGGGCTGGTCAAACGGATTGACGCTCAGCAGATAACCGGAAACAGCGCATGCTTTCCAGAAGAAGTAAATCAGGTAGCCAACATTATAAGCATCCAGAGAATCTACTTCAATCACGCCGATCGGCACGCCGCCATCATTATGGGCCAGAATGGTGCCTTCCATGGCCTTGCGGTTTACAACGCTCATGTTCTGGTCAGCTAGGAAATTCAGACCATCAAAGTTGCCTTCCAGCGGTTCAATGTAAAAATCCTCACGGGTATTCTTGATATCGACATAAGTCTCGAACATCGTGCGGCTACCATCCTGCAGGAACTGGCCCATGGAGTGCAGGTCAGTCGAGAAGATGCAGGAAGTCGGCATCAGACCTTTCTGGTCTTTGCCTTCGCTTTCGCCAAACAGCTGCTTGTACCATTCGTTCATCATGGTAAAGTCGGGCTCAAAAGCGGCCAGGGTTTCCACAACCTTGCCCTTGCGGTACAGGATGTTGCGGGTCATCGCATAACGATAAGCATCGTTATCCTTGCTGCAAACGCTGTAAGCTTTGCGGGCATCAGCAGCACCTTTCATCAGGGCATCAATGTCGATACCGGCACAGGCGATGGGCAGCAGACCAACGGCAGTCAGAACAGAGTAACGGCCGCCAACATCATCAGGAACAACAAAGGTCGGCCAGCCCTGTGCATCAGCCAGCTGCTTCAGGGTGCCTTTGGCACGGTCAGTGGTGGCATAAATGCGCTTGTTCGCCTCTTCCGGGCCAACGGAATCTTCCAGCAACTTGCGCAGAACGCGGAAGGCCAGAGCGGTTTCAGTGGTGGTACCGGATTTAGAAATAACATTGATGGAGAAACGCTTACCCTTGGTCACCTTAATGATGTCGTTCAGGTAAGTGGGAGAAATTGTGTTACCGCAGAAATAAATCTTCAGGCCGTCCTCGGTATCGTTGTGATACAGGCCCTTGACTGCTTCGACAACAGCGCGTGCGCCCAGGTAAGAGCCGCCGATACCGGCGACCAGCAGCACATCGGAATCTTCACGGATCTTTTTGGCTGCTTCCTTGATACGGGCGAACTCTTCCTTGTCATAATTAACAGGCAGGTCCAGCCAGCCCAAAAAATCATTGCCAGCACCGGAACGGGATTCCAACTGCTGGTGGGCAAGCTCGACCTGCGGGAAGATCGTATCATATTCTTCGGGACGGATAAACTTTGCAAGATGTTTGCCATTGTATTTGACGCTCATCGCTTAAATCCTCCTCATCCATAATTTAGTAACTTCATGATACAGTTTTTGCGCTTGATTGTCAAGCCAAAACCTGGCGTTTTTCATCCGTTTTGCACAAAACCTTACGCTGTAAGCCATAAAGCATTGACAACACGCCGGAAACAACCGCTAAAACTGCGCGCGCAACGGGTTTTGCCGCAATAATTGGGCAGCTTTGCAAAATGCCCTGGCTGTTTTTGATGTTTAGGCTGCCGATAACCGAACCTTCCCGGATGGGAGCCTCCAGCGTTTGCGGAAGTTCAACTTCAGCTTGCAGGGCGCTGCCCTGCCCTTTTACGGCCAGACAGCGCTCCGGCGCGGTGTAACATAGTTCCAGCGCGGGCTCTTCACCCTTCTGCACGGGCAGTGTTTTGGGGGCGTCTGCCGGGATGGGAACCAGCGCACTTTCAAACATAGCGAAGCCATAATCCAGCAGGCTGGTGGCAGCGGCAAAGCGCTCCTTGCCGCTGGAAGAACCCAGCACAACAGCAATCAGCCGCAAATCATCCCGCGATGCACTGGCGGAGATGCACACACCGGCCTTGCCGGTTGTTCCCGTTTTCAGCCCGGTGATGCCATTATAGCTTTTCAGCAGTTTGTTGGTGTTCACCAGTTGGGTTGTACCGCCGCGCAGGGTATCCATCCATACAGTGCAGTAATTTTCAATTTCCGGGTGGTTCAGCAGCATTTCCCGGCTCATGATGGCGACATCGCGCGCGGTGGAAAGGTGGCCGTCTTCATCCAGCCCGCAGGCGTTGCGGAACGTGGTGCTCTGCATACCCAGCTCTTTTGGCGCGGGCGTTCATGCGCTCCACAAATACCGGCTCGCTGCCACCAATAAATTCGGCAACGGCTACTGCGGCATCGTTGGCGGAGGAAATACAGATGGCTTTCAGCATTTCATCTAATGTCAGCTGTTCGCCGGGTTCCAGCCAAATCTGGCTTCCACCCATATGATAGGCGTGTTCGGATACGGGGACGATATCACTCAGGCTGACCTTCCCTGCTTCCAGTGCTTCAAAGGTCAACAGCAGCGTCATAATCTTGGTGATGGAGGCGATAGGGCGGGACTCGTCGGCGTTCTTTTCATATAAGACTGTGCCGGAATCTTCATCAATCAGGATAGCCGCCTGGCAGGGAACATCAAAATCCCGATCGGTGGCCGGGTTAATATCCAGCGCTGCACAGGGCAGCGCATTCAAGATAAAAAATAATCCCAAAATCAGGCTGCAACCCGCTTTTTCATGACCAAAGCCTCCCCTGCCATCGTCTTTGGCCGGGCGCTGCCCGGCAAGAATGTTTTTTGCTTTGGTGATATTGTATGCGGTATAAGGGATGTTTATTGCAGCCGCATGGTATTACCACTCATCTTTTTCTGTGTGGGCGGTGGAGCCTTGTCAGAATGGGCAGATTCTATTATAATACTAACAGAGCGTTAACCAATAGAAGGACGGAATACGATGAGAGTTTGTTTTTATACCCTCGGCTGTAAAGTCAACCAGAACGAAACGGGTGCGTTGGCCCAGCTGTTTGAGCAAAATGGGTTTACCGTAGTGGAAGAAAAAGACGGTGCGGATTGTTTATGTGGTCAACAGCTGCACCGTGACGAACTTTGGCGACCAGAAAAGCCGCAAATGGCTGCGCCGCGCCAAACGCGAAAACCCCGGCGCGGTGACAGTTCTGACGGGCTGTTACCCGCAGGCGTTCCCGGAAGAAGCCGCTAAAATTGAAGAAGCCGATGTGGTAACGGGTTCCGGCAACCGCCACGCCATTTTGCAGGATGTGCAAAAAGTGTTGAACGGCGAGGAAACCAAGGTGGTGGACATTCGCCCGCACCAGAAGGGCGAAAGCTTTGAAGAACTGCCGATGGACCGCTTTGCAGATCACACCCGCGCATTTGTGAAGGTAGAAGATGGCTGCAACCGCCGCTGCGCTTATTGCGTGATTCCCCGCGCCGCGGCCCGGTGCGCAGCCGCAGCGAAATAAGCATTCTGGAAGAACTGCGCCGCTTGGCGGCATCCGGTTACTGTGAAGTTGTGCTGACGGCAATCAGCCTGCCCAGCTATGGCAAAGATACCGGAACGGGCCTGGCGGAGCTGGTGGAACATGCGGCGGCTGTGGCGGGCATTGAGCGCATCCGCTTGGGCAGCCTTGACCCGGATATGCTGACGGATGACGATATCCGCCGCCTGGCTGCTGTGCCGAAGCTTTGCCCGCAGTTCCATCTGAGCCTGCAAAGCGGCAGCAGCAAGACTCTGCGCGCCATGCGCCGCCCTTATACCACGGAACAGTATGCCGCCGTTGCCGCAAAGCTGCGAGAAGCTTTTGGCGAGGAAAACGTGAGCATTACGACCGATGTGATTGTGGGCTTTCCCGGTGAGACGGAGCAGGATTTTGAGGACAGCATGGCATTTGTGGCAGGACAGCGCTTTTTGAAAGTACATGTTTTCCCCTATTCTCGCCGCGAAGGAACGCCCGCGTCGATTTTCCGAATCAGGTTCCGGAGCATGAAAAGGAATCCCGCAGCCGTCGCATGACCGCCGCTGTGGAGAAGGTACGCGCAGAACTGGCCCATGCAGCACAGGGGCGCACGGCACAGGTGCTGCTGGAAACCCCACTGTCCTCCACCTTGTTTACCGGATACACCAAACAATATCTGCCAGTTGTGGTCAATGCGCCGGGGCACAAAAGCGGTGAAATCGTGACCGTAACACTGGGTGAATGGGACGGCAAGCGCTGCCGCGCCCAGGCACAGTGATGGACAAGGTGGGAAAACATAAAATTTGCGCGGTTTTTTCTTGAATTTCCGGGTTTTCCTCTTGTAATAAAGGCGGTTTCTTGGTAAAATCTTAACAGGAGCCGTATCGTTATTATTTTAACTTAGAGCATGGAGAACAGCAATTTCCATTGCGGCGCACATCCAGCGAATGTGCGTGTGCGGGGCCGAACCGCGGCTTTGCACATACGGCCAATTAGAAGTTTTGTGTAAGGAGCATAAGCACAATGAGAGGCATTTATACCCCTGTAACCGACATTCGGCGCAAGGTATTTACCGAAGTTGCCCGCATGTCCTATGAGAGCAATGAAATGGCAGATTACGCGAAGGAAATCCGGGACCTGCCCTTTAAGATCATGCCCGGCGAGGACTCTTCGCTGCGCAGCAGCATCTTCCTGGAGAGAGCGATTGTTTCTGAACGCATCCGTCTGGCTATGGGCCTTTCTCTGCGCCCGGTTACCGAGAGCGTTTCCGCTACCGAAGACCTGGAGCACAGCGTAATTGCTGACAAGTACTATGAGCCGCCGCTGATCAACGTTATCAAGTTTGCCTGTAACAAGTGCCCGGAAAAGATCATAAAGGTTACCAGCATGTGCCAGGGCTGCCTGGCTCACCCCTGCCAGGAGGTCTGCCCCAAAAAGGCAATCAGCTTCCGCAATGGCCGCAGTCACATTGATCAGGATCTTTGCATCAAGTGCGGCCGCTGCGTAACCACCTGCCCGTACAACGCCATCGTCAAGGTGGAGCGCCCCTGCGCCAAGGCTTGCGGCGTTGGTGCTATTCGTTCTGACGAGCATGGCCGCGCAGATATTGATTACAACAAGTGCGTATCCTGCGGTATGTGCCTGGTCAACTGCCCGTTCGGCGCTATCGTGGATAAGGGACAGATCTTCCAGCTGATCCAGTCCATCAAGCGCGGAGATGAAGTCATCGCCATCGTGGCACCTGCCTTTGTCAACCAGTTCCCCAACATGACCCCCGCCAAACTGCGCGAGGCCATGAAGCGCCTGGGCTTTGCCAACACTGCAGAAGTTGCCATCGGTGCTGACCTGTGCACCATTGATGAAGCGCATGACTTCCTGGAGGAAGTTCCCTCCAAGCACCCGTTCATGGGAACCTCCTGCTGCCCGGCGTGGAGCGTTATGGCCAAGAAGAACTTCCCCAAGTTTGCTGACTGCATCAGCATGGCCATGACCCCCATGGTGCTGACTGCCCGCCTGCTGAAGCAGGATCACCCCGCAGCCCGTATCTGCTTTGTCGGCCCCTGCGCCGCAAAGAAGCTGGAAGCCAGCCGCCACAGTGTGCGCAGCGAGGTTGACTTTGTCCTGACATTTGAAGAACTGATGGGCATGTTTGAAGCCAAGCAGATCAACTTTGATGACCTGCCGGATGACCCGAATGATAACTTCAACAATGCCAGTGCCGACGGCCGCGGCTTTGCCGTCAGCGGCGGTGTTGCACAGGCGGTCGTCAATGTCATCAAGAAGGAAGACCCGACCCGCGAAGTGAAGGTCGTTTCCGCACAGGGCCTGGCAGAATGCAAGAAGATGATGCAGCTGGCTGCTGCCGGCAAGTACAACGGCTATCTGCTGGAAGGTATGGCCTGCCCCGGCGGCTGCATTGCCGGTGCCGGCACTTTGGCTGATCCTGCCCGCAGCGCAATGATGCTGAATAAGTACAAGGCACAGGCAACGATGAAGACCGCTGCCGATACCCCGTACAAGGATACCCTGGATAAGCTGAAGTACTAATTTTTGCGGCGTAGCGGAAGTCGAGCCGATAGGCTGACCCGGTAAGCCAAAACAAAATATAATATAACGTTCCCCGGAACTGGTTTGCTGTTAGGGCAGAATGGTTCCGGGGAACATTTTTTTGTTTTTTACATGCAGTTGTTAAAGCACTGCCCTGTGGATGACTTGTCTCTATCCACAAAAAGGAGTGTTAAGGAAAGCAGCACGCCCGGTAGATCAGGTTTTGGCTGTTTGATAATATAAGAGAGCTGACCGTCCATTTTCGCACAAAATATAAGAGCAATACCGCATAATTCTAAGTGCCGATACGGCGAGCGAGGTGCGGCAGATGCCAACAAAAGCGCAGATAATACTGGATGTCTTATCGAGCATTTTGGCAACGCAGATGCCGTGCCGCAGCCGCCGGAGCGGTGCTTAAGCCGTCAGGCGGGAATTGTGCGGTGTTGCCATAATAAATAGCACTGGTACCATGATAGCATAGCCACCCGGGAAAGGCAAGAAGCGGCAATTTACAAGATGACAAAATGTAATATATACTTGACACAATGTAAGGCGCATGATATACTGTAATCACAGCAGC
>ENA-OQAR01000550-OQAR01000550.1-human-gut-metagenome-genome-assembly--contig:-NODE-550-length-11322-cov-3.342117_pt1 | contig 11322 bp, 17 predicted proteins | sample MGYA00242738_ERZ504533 | MGnify/ENA primary metagenome ERZ504533 (study PRJEB26092, sample SAMD00036276) | human gut metagenome | host: Homo sapiens | study: EMG produced TPA metagenomics assembly of... | reverse complement strand
GGTTTCGGGTTTTCGGCTCCGTATTAAGTGTAGGCTGATAACAGGTGTGCTTTTCGCAGCTGTATCTCTCGTATTTCGCAGCGCATTATGCAGTCTGCTTGGTGCCACACCGGAGCTTTTGCCACAGCACTGCAGTATCTGACGTGGTGTTTGCCTTTGCCCCGATCTATGTGTTATATAATATTCTCTCTATTGCAGTGCGGACAGACGGCGCGCCAAAGCTGGCTGCCATTTCTTCAGCTGGGGTTATTGTCACAAATTTAAGCCTGGATCTGCTGTTTATGAAAGTGCTGACGTGACAGAAACCGTATCGCACTGGAGTCTGATCTTTTAAGTGCTGCGATGCTTGGTATTGAGAACATCCTCTGTCTGACAGGTGACCATACGAAGATGGGCGATCATCCGCAGGCAAAACCGGTATTCGATCTTGATTCTGTATCTCTTCTTCATACAGTACAGCTTCTTGAGTCCGGTGTAGATCTTGGAGGAAACCAGCTGGTTGGAGAGCCTCCGAAATTCTCCAAGGGTGCCGTTGTATCTCCATGCAGCGATTCCGTTGACGCTCAGCTTGCAAAGATGGAAAGAAAGGTTGCTGCAGGTGCAGACTACTTCCAGACACAGGCTGTATTTGAGCCGGAGAAATTCATCAAATTTATGGAAAAGCAAAACAGTTCGGAAAACCTGTACAGGTTGGTATCATCATTCCGAAATCTGCCGGAATGGCTAAGTTCATGAACAACAACGTAGCCGGCATCCATGTTCCGGATGAGATGATCGAGGAGCTGAAAGCAGACAAAGAGAAAACAAAAGCCGGTATCACTGGTGTTGAGATCGCTGCACGTATCATCAAAGAGTGCAAGCCATACTGCCAGGGTGTACATATCATGGCACTTGGATGGGAGTCCAAGATCCCGGCACTTCTGGAGCAGGCTGAGATCTGATCAGAACGATTGCTTTATAAAAAATAACCAGAAAAGCTGTCCGGAACCGGGTGCAGGAGATGCACACCGACCGGGCAGCTTTTGTGTAAGAAAAAGCTTCTCTATACGGAAAAACTCTTCGGGAAGCCTGCGGGATCCACAGCGGAAGAATTCTAGCTTAAGAGGTAAAGAGACGATGGAAAGTATTATTATCGGGATCGCCGGAGGATCAGGTTCCGGCAAATCTACATTTACAAACAGACTGAAGAAGCATTTCGGAGACGATGTGGTGGTGATCTATCATGATAATTACTACCGCAGACAGGACGGAATTCCTTTTGAAGAACGTGTGAAGGTGAATTACGATCACCCGGATTCACTGGAAACCGATCTTCTGGTCGAGCATCTCAAAGAACTCAAGGAGGGCAAAACTATCCAATGTCCGGTATACGATTACAGTCAGCACAACCGCTCCGACAAAGTGCTGAAGATCGAACCAAGACCGGTCATTCTGGTAGAGGGAATCCTGCTTCTTGCAGATCCCCGTATCCGAGATCTTCTGGATATCAAGGTTTATGTGGAAGCAGATGCAGATGAGAGGATCTTAAGACGGATCTCCAGAGATGTGGAGGAACGTGGACGGGATTTAAACGGAATCATCGATCAGTATCTTACCACAGTAAAACCGATGCATTATCTGTACGTGGAGCCTACACGGGCGAAAGCAGATATTGTGATCAACAGCGGTAAGAATAATGTGGCCTTTGATCTGTTTGTGTCAAAGATCGGGCAGCTGCTGAAAGAACTGAAAAAATAATAAGTAAAATAAAAAAAAGCATGTCATACCTTAGGACAGAGCGGATCAAGTTATATCCGTCTGGCTGTGTATGACATGCTTTTTTGAGCGGTTCAGGTGAAGCTGCCTGTATTCACACGCTCTGTATAAATTTTTCTACATAATATAAAGCTGCACCAATGGCAGGTGTATACTGTCCGTGGGTACCGACCAGAATCTGATCTTTATCCAGGGTAAAGGGTGCGCCTGTGTTGATGTGTTCCAGCAGATAAGTGATGTCTTCTTCCGTAAAATAAGGTGCCAGATATCCGCTGATGATGATCGGCGCATCGATGATCAGGTTCAGGTTTTTCATGGCAAAGGCCAGATGGTTCAGGTAATCTTCCCAGTGCTCAGCAAGCCGGGGAGATTTTTTTTGCGGAGCAGCGGGGAAAAAATTCCTTCACAGGCATCCCGGCAGACTGTTCTAGAGCATTGGCAGAGCAGTAGGTCTCCAGACAGCCACGGTTTCCGCAGTAGCATAAAGGGCCGTCAGGGTTCACGCATATATGCTCAAGGGTTCCGCTGTGCATGGAGCTTCCCTGATGGATCTGATGATTGGTGATAATGGCACCGCCCAGATTCCGGTTCAGAAGGAACACGACAGCGCTGTCGAGCTCCGGGTGATTCCACAGCTCCAGAAAAGCGGCGGATTTGGAATCGTGTTCCAGATGACAGGGGTAAGGAAGATGCCGGGAAAAATCCTCCAGCTTCATGCCGGTATTGTTCATGATGTTTCCATAGATCACAGTGGAATTATCCGGAGAAGTGATCCCCTGTGTGGCAATGGAAATACCCAGGATCTTTTCTTCCGGATAGTGATTCTCTGCGATGAATTCCCGTACTTTATCGGTCAGCTGTCTGTAATACTCTTCTGTGTTGGAATAGGGAAGAGCAATGGTTTCTGTATAAAAAGCATTTCCATATAAGTCGATGGCTGTGATATGGAACATGTTTTTCAGGATCCCGATGCCAATGGAAATTCGAAAATCCGAGGCAATCTGGATGGCCTGTGCCTTCCTTCCGCCCGTGGAATCAAAATATCCGTTTCTGTCAATAAGCCCTTCTTTTTCCAGCAGGTTCAGGTTCTGGCTTACTGTGGAAAGCCCCATCTGAAGGTCCTGGACGATCTGCATTTTGGAAGTCTGGTGTGTTTGGTATATATATTGGTAAACCTTGGAGCGGTTTATTTTCTTTAAATTGATGGTGGTTAATCCTTTTTCATTCATGAGATTCTCCTGATAAAAGTAATTATAGATATGTTTAAGTCGTGACATGCTCCCACCACTTAAATCTTACGATTTTGAAGTGGGGGCTTCCTGCTCGATTACCCTTTAGGGCAAAGCTAAAACAGGCTATCCCCGCGTGTCCCGCGGTTTTGTTTTTTATGTTTATCCGGTTACGGATTTTTTTTCTTGTGCCGTCAGGCACATTCTTTATAGATTCTTTTTCCTTCTTCACGGATGTTGACTGCTGCATTCACATCCCGGTCCATCCTGTTTCCACATTCACAAACATACATTCTATCCGACAATGCCAGTTCTTTTTTTCTTATGTCCACATACACTGCAAATCTTGCTCGATGCAAAATAACGGTCTACCTTTATAAGATGTTTCCCGCGCTCTTCCAGTTTGTATCCCAGCATGGACAGAAACTGCCCATACCCATTATCCTGCACGCCTTTCCCAAGATGCAGCCCTCCGGACATTCCCTGCAGGTTCAGATCTTCCACGCATACTGCATCATATCTTTCAGCAAGCTCCCTGCTTAGCTTATGCTGGAAATCTTTTCTCTGGTTCTTTATCTTTTCATGACATAAGGCTACCTTTTTCTTCTGTTTCTGATAGTTCCGGCTTCCTTTCTCACAGTGGGAAAGCTTTCTCTGTTCCCTTGCAAGTTTTTTTCTCTGCTTTTCTGTAAAACATAGGGTACCCGGCTCTTTCTCCTGTAGAAAATACACACATTCCCTGCATGGCAAAATCGATCCCAAGAAATCTCTCTGCCGGTCTTTTTTTCCACTGTTTGGTTCTCACAGCAGAACAAAAGGCTGGCAAAATATTTCCCGGATGGCTCACGGCTCACAGTTACAGACTTCAGTTTCCAGTCTGATGGAATCTGACGGTGAAGTTTTATCCTTATGACGGACATCTTTGGAAGTTTCAGATGGGTATCCTGCAAAAGGATATTTCCGTTTAGTGCATTGGTCGTATATGAATTTCTTGCATGCTTCTTTGATTTATAACGTGGAAATCCGCAGGCTGGTTCCCGAAAAAACTTCCGGAACGCACTTTCCAGATGCAGCTGCGCATTCGCCAGGGCAAGGGAATCCACCTCCTTCAGCCATGGATATTCCTTTTTATATCCGGCCGGTGTGTTCCGGAGCATCTTTTTTTTCTTTCTGGTAATAGCTGATCTTATCTGCAAGCATCTGGTTATAGATAAAGCGGCTGCAGCCGATTGTTTGCTCTATCTGAACTCTCTGCTCTTTATTTGGATAGATCCTTATTTTTACGGCGCGGTTCATTCTTCTCACCCTGGCTTTCTATATACTGCCGTATCGTTTCAATCGTTGCTCCGCCTGCACTGAGCAGACAGAATATCTGACCCCAGAATGCATCTTTCATGGTCTAACTCCATTATATTTATCATCCTTTTTCTTATATCAACGGATATGTATTTATGAACTAATTGTTCTTTTCAGTATACTACATCAGGGAAGGGAGAACAAGTGTTTCTTTTATACTATAGAGATTTTTTTTGAGCAGACATGCTCCGATGTGCAATTCATCTCACCACCTGAAGAGGTGAGAGAATTCTTGCTACATTTGTTAAATGTATTTTAGTATAAATTTGCGGGAAATACAATGTAGGGGAGAACGGGTAAAAGTAAACAAAAAAATAAGAGTAAAATTAGACGCTTTGCCAATAGATTTTTAAAAAAGGAAAGTTTTATACTCTACTTACAGTTAAGACATAAACATAAAGTAAAAAGACATAAAATAAACGAAAATGAACGAAAAAAAAGGAGGTTCTATCATGAAATTAACAAGAGAAGGAATCAAAAGAGCGTGAAGCATGGGAGAAAGCAGGCATCAATCTTCCAGGATACGATGTAGAGGCAGTTACTGAGAAAGCGAAGAAGGAGCCAGGCTGGGTACATTTCGGAATCGGAAATATCTTCCGTGTATTTATCGGCGGTATTGCAGATGGTCTTCTGGAAGAGGGAGTTCTTGACAGAGGTATCACATGTGTAGAGACCTTTGATTACGACGTAGTAGATAAGATTTACGCGCCATATGACAACCTTGGCTTAAATGTCATCCTTCATGGTGATGGAACCCGTGAGTACAAAGTTCTTGGGGCACTTGCAGAAGCAGTGAAAGCACAGTCTTCTGATGCTGAACAATGGAACCGCCTGAAAGAAATTTTTGCGGCTAAATCTCTGCAGCTGGTTTCCTTTACGATCACAGAGAAGGGCTATGCACTTCAGAAAGCAGACGGAACATGGTTCCCGTTTGTGGAAGCAGATATTAAAAACGGACCGGATAAGGCAACCGGAGCAATGGCAGTTCTTGTGGCTATGCTGAATGAGAGATATAAAGCAGGGAAATATCCGATCGCTCTGGTATCTATGGATAACTGCTCACAGAACGGTGCCAAGCTTCGTGAGTCCGTGCTGACTATGACAGAGGAATGGCATAAAGCAGGCTTTGTAGATGATGGCTTTGTAGATTATGTAACGGATGAGAAGGTGGTTGCATTCCCGTGGACCATGATCGACAAGATCACACCTCGACCAAGCGAGCAGATCGCAGCAGACCTTGAGAAGCTTGGCGTTGAAGACATGCAGCCGGTGATCACAGGAAAGAAGACATACATAGCACCATTTGTTAATGCTGAGAAGCCACAGTATCTTGTTATCGAGGACAGCTTCCCTAACGGACGCCCTGCTCTGGAAAAAGGCTTCGGCGTATACATGGCGGACAGAAATACCGTCAATCTTTCCGAGAGAATGAAAGTAACCGTATGCCTGAATCCTGTACATTCCGCAACCGGCCCTCTTGGTGTGGTACTTGGCTATGATCTGTTTGCACATATGCTGAACACGAACGAAGATATGATGAAAATGGCCCGTATGGTTGCTTATGACGAGGGACTTCCGGTAGTTGCAGATCCTGGAATCCTTTCCCCGCAGGCATTTGTGGATGAGCTTTTCAATGACCGTTTCCCGAATGAGTATCTTGGAGATACAAACCTTCGTCTGGCTGTAGATGTGTCCCAGATGGTAGGTATCCGTTTCGGTGAGACTGTAAAAGAATATGTGAAGAAATTTGGAGATGCTTCCAGGCTGACAGCAATCCCCCTTGGAATCGCCGGATGGCTGAGATATATGCTAGCTGTAGATGACGAAGGAAACAAATTTGAGCTTGCACCGGACCCGATGAATGAGGAAATCACAGAGCAGCTTGGCGATATCGTGATCGGAAGACCGGAAACCTTCAAGGATCAGCTGAAGCCGATCCTTTCCAATGAGAGACTGTTCTTTACAGATCTTTACAAAGATGGTGTGGGTGAAAAAGATCGAGGACATGTTCCGCGAGATGATTGCAGGACCTGGAGCTGTGAAGGCAACCATTCATAAATATGTAAAATAAAACCAGGGTTACGAAAATAGTTTATGTAAGTATTGAATAAAGAGAAATCCAGAGCTTGCACAGGTAGAACGCAGAATTGCAGAGTGATCGCATTTCTGAGCATGCAGTAAAGCGGGATGCGAACACCGGATTTATGAAAGGATGGGGTTTTGAAATGAATTTAAAAGATCAGATGAACGGAATTCAGCACGTAGGTGTGCCGACCAATGACATTGAGACAACCATTAAATTTTTATGAGGCACTGGGATTTAAGATCGCTTTCCAGACGGTGAACGAGGCTGCCAATGAGAAGGTTGCTTTCCTGAAGCTTGGAAATCTTGTGATCGAGACTTACGAGAACAAAGCAGCAAAAATGGAATCCGGCGCCATTGACCATGTTGCCATTGATGTGAGGGATGTGGAGAAAGTCCACGAGCTGGTGACAGCAGCCGGACTGAATACTACCAATGATGAAGTCCATTTCCTGCCGTTCTGGGAGAATGGTGTGAAGTTCTTTACTATTGAGGGACCTAATAAGGAGAAAGTGGAGTTTAGCCAGTACCTATAAGAAGTAAATAAAATTGTGTTCATGAGTGTGAAACAGAGTACAATACAGAGGTTCGTTTTGTGTTGCATACAGCCTGTCAGATATAAGATGATCAAAGATCATCGTGTATCCGGCGGGCTGTTTTCTGTATTAGACAGAATTTGGGGCCGAGGGAAAATTTCTTGCATGAAATGGATAATGAGACTACAATGAGATGCAGATGTGCTATAGAAGATCGGGATCAGCAGTAGATGAGATGATTCCTGAAGAATAAAAACGGGAAATGGATTTCGGATATCTGTTTCTTGGTATGATGGAGAATTATGAAAATACATTACAGAGTCAAAAAGAATACAATAGAAATTATCCGTTGTTACGGAACAGACAGCCGGGTGGTGCTGCCGGAAGAGATCAATGGTCTTCCGGTAGTCAGTGCGGCGCCGTATGCGTTTTCTGCACATAAGGATGGAGAAGAAGATGCAGAAACCTGGGAGAGCGAAGATGTAATTTCGTTCGGAGAAGAGAGACTTCTTGCCGGAGAGGAAGTGCAGGAGATCGTTTTCCCGGATACGCTGAAGGAAATCGGAAGATATATTTTTTATGGATGCAAAAAACTGGAACGGCTGGAATTTTCGGATACGCTGGATGCAGGTGGGAACCGGGGCGTTACGGGCTGCAGCGGGCTGAAGGAGCTTGTGATCCATCAGAAAAAGGGAATCAAATCCTGTGCGAAGGAGATTCTTGGGGAATTATGGCAGAAGATTGATGTGGATTTTCTGTACGAAAATGGTGAGGCAAGTGGAAAACGTGCGCATATGGTTTTTCCGGAGCATTATGATGAGGCGGTGGAGAATACGCCTGCGAGAATTTTGTTTACGGAGTATCATGGCTCAGGGACCAATTACCGGCAATGCTTCTACAGCAAAGAACTGGATTTCGCAGAGTATGACAGCCTGTTTGATATGGCAGTGGTAATGGATAAGCTGGAGGTTCTGGTTGATATGAGCTTTGGGCGGCTTTGTTATCCGTGGCAGCTGAGCGAAAAGGCGAAGAAGCAGTATGAGGATTATATCCGGGGAAATCTTAAGGATATCGGGGGATTTCTGGTGGAAAGTGGAAGCTTAAATGGTCTGGAGCTGCTTTCTCGGGAAAAACTCTGGAACAGAGAGGGCCTGGAACATAGTATTGATGTGGCGGCCGGGAAGAAGGATATGGAGATTTCCGCATTTCTGATGAATGAACGCAGCCGGATGCTGAAGGAAGAGCAGAAGGTGGCCGGGGAGACAGAAAATGAGAGGTGCCCTATTAAAAGGAGAAAGAAGTTTCAGTTATGAGTGATATAAAAACAACCGAAAACAATAAAAATAACTTCCTTCCAGATCAGGAATCCAATTCCCAGGAGGCGGCCCAGCGTCTCCAGGACATCGGCAGCAGCATCCTCCGGGCGGCAAGAGACGAGCTGTATCTTGGCATGCGTTTTTCTGGATGTGGCGCTGAGCAGCTTTATTTATCAGATGGATGGTTCGGTCAGTCCGTTTGGAACAGACGGGGCTGTGATGTACTTCCATCCGGCACAGCTTGGCGGGCTTTATAAAGAAAACAGGATTCTTGTGAATCGAGGATATCTCCATATGGTATTTCACTGCATTTTCCGGCACCTTGGGAAGCCGGGAATAGAGAAGCGTTTGTGGAATTTAAGCTGCGATATTGCAGTGGAGCATATGATCGACGGGATCTACCACCGCTCAGTCCGATATTCCAGAAGTCTTCTCCGGAGGGAAACCTACCGTCTTTTGGAAAAGGAAAAGAAGACGCTGAATGCAGAGAGAATCTACAAGATTCTGAAAGAAGAATTTCTGAAGGAAAAAGAACTGGCACAGCTGGAAAAAGAGTTCTATGTGGACGACCATAAATACTGGGCAAACCAGCAGCCTGACCGGAAACCCAATCCCCTGATGAGTAAAAAATGGGGAGATATCAGCGATGGGATCGAAACAGACCTTGGGACTTTTTCCAGAGAGTCAGGAGAGCAGGACGGAGATTTTCTGGACCAGCTGAAAATAGAGAACCGGGAACGATATGATTATCGGGAATTTCTGCGGAAGTTTGCAGTATTTCGGGAAGAACTGACTGTTAGATCCGGACAGCTTTGATTATAATTTTTATACCTACGGGCTTTCCCTTTACGGGAATATGCCGCTGATCGAACCCCTGGAAACCAGAGAAGTGAAAAAAAGTTTCGGAATTTGTCATTGTGATCGATACCTCTATGTCCTGTTCAGGAGAACTGGTACAGAGATTTCTGGAGGAAACCTATGGGATCTTAAGCGACAGCGGGAATTTTTTCCAGAAGGTAAATATACACATTATCCAGTGTGATGAGAAGGTGCATTCGGATGTAAAGATCACCGGTGCAGAGGAATTGCAGGAGTATATGAACAGCCTGGAACTTTACGGTGATGGAGGTACAGATTTCCGTCCGGCTTTTGCTTATGTGGAAGAGCTGATGGAAAAACGTGAGTTTGAAAATCTTAAGGGCCTGGTGTATTTTACAGACGGATACGGGCTTTTTCCGGCAAAGATGCCGCCATACCGGACAGCATTTGTATTTATGGAGCAGGAGCCTGAGGATGTGGATATCCCGGCCTGGGCCATGAAGCTGGTGATCACGGAGGAAGAATTACAAGGAGAAGAAAAACCATGAACATAAAACGAGCAAAGCAGGAGATCAGAGATTCCATAGAAGCATATCTTTCAAAGGACGAATTCGGTGAGTACCGGATCCCAGCGATCCGACAGAGACCGATCCTTCTTATGGGCCCTCCGGGAATCGGAAAGACACAGATTATGGAACAGATAGCAAGGGAATGCGGGATTGCTCTTGTTTCCTATACCATTACCCACCACACCAGGCAGAGTGCTGTGGGACTTCCTTTTATTGTAAAAAAGAATTATGGTGAGGAAGAATTTTCTGTCACGGAATATACCATGAGTGAGATTATTTCGTCCGTTTACAACAAATGGAAAAAAACAGGTCTGAAAGAAGGCATCCTGTTCATTGATGAGATCAACTGCGTATCTGAAACACTAGCGCCGATGATGCTGCAGTTCCTTCAGGGAAAAACCTTCGGAAACCAGAAGGTGCCGGAAGGCTGGGTAATCGTCACAGCAGGCAACCCGCCAGAATATAACAAATCCGTCCGGGAATTCGATGTGGTCACTCTGGACCGTATCAAGAAGATCGATGTGGAGGCAGACTTTGATGTATGGAAGGAATACGCCTATCAGCAGGGAATTCATCCGGCGGTGATCTCCTATCTGGAGCTTCGCAGAAAAAATTTCTACAGGGTGGAGAATACCGTAGACGGAAAGATCTTTGCCACAGCCAGAGGCTGGGAGGATCTTTCTCGTCTGATCCAGGTTTATGAGATCCTTGGAAAAACCGTAGACCGTGAGGTGGTCAGCCAGTACATTCAGCACAGGATGATCGCGAAGGATTTTGCCAGCTATCTGGCTCTCTATTATAAATACAGAACGGATTATAAAGTGGAGGACATCCTGAAAGGAAAGTGGGATTCCATTACTCTGGGCAAGATCCGTACAGCCTCCCTGGACGAGCATCTGAGCATTGTAAGCCTTCTCAACGGAAAGCTCAGCGAGCTTTTTACAGAATGCTATCTTACCGATGCCTATCTCACGAAACTGTATGATTATATGGTGTACTTCAGAGAAGCTCAGGACAGCCTCACAGCAAAAAAATCTCATGGAAAAAGCAGAGGCGGATCTTGAAAAGGACAAAAAGAGTGAGCTTCTTACAAAACAGCAGGAGCGTATACAGAAACGTGTTGTGTCATTCTTTGAAAATGCGTCCGGATTGGAATCAGCTTCGGAATCAACCGGATCAGATAAAACCGGATCAGGTTCAGAGCCGGCAGGAGGCAGAAGTGCTGCAGCAGAATCGGAAGTTCTATCGTCAAACAGGAACTATGAGTTTGTGAAAGCCCTCTTTGAATCCGAAACCGAAGCCTACGAAAACCGAACCGACGAAATATCCTTTACTCTTCAGAACGTTTTCGACTTTATGGAAGCTGCCTTTGGGGACAGTCAGGAAATGGTGGCATTTATCACAGAACTGAATGCCAACTATTATAGTCTCTGGTTCATTCGGGAGAACGGTTCTGACCAGTATTACAGGCATAATAAAGGTCTTCTTTTTGACGACCGCCAGAAAATGCTTCTGGGTCAGATGGAGGAAGTGGAAAATATTCTCAATAATGGGATAAAGTGATAGTTTGTCTGACCAATTGCTTATTTACTATTGATTAAATTGGTAAATTTCAGTATAATATTTACCATAAAAGCCAAAAGAAGGTGCGTAGAATAG
>ENA-OQAR01000549-OQAR01000549.1-human-gut-metagenome-genome-assembly--contig:-NODE-549-length-11338-cov-1.582464_pt1 | contig 11338 bp, 17 predicted proteins | sample MGYA00242738_ERZ504533 | MGnify/ENA primary metagenome ERZ504533 (study PRJEB26092, sample SAMD00036276) | human gut metagenome | host: Homo sapiens | study: EMG produced TPA metagenomics assembly of... | reverse complement strand
AGCGAGAGGTAAGAGCAATTGTGAGAACTTGTTCTCGAAAATTGCCGAACCGAATCCTATCTTCTACAAAGATAGGAAAAGCCGGATGCAAAAGCAAATTATTTGCATTTTCCCGAGGCGGAATTTTAAGACGACTCAAAAAGTTAGGCGACAGAAAACACTCGAATATCAATTATTTATTCGTTTCATCGCAAGAAACAGGAGCCGGACGGAACAAACGCAACCGGAACCGCCCCGGTCTGATCCCGGAATCCATTACAATACCAAAAGCCGCACGATCAAATTTCAAGCATGGAATCATAGCTGTTAGCGGAGCTTTTTGGATGCGTAACGGACCAAGTCCTTTCCGAAGAAAAGGAGCAAGGAAGGGGGCGAATTATAAACGCGACCACCGACAGCGAATAAGCGACCGTCGGATTCGTGCTGCGATCGTCGAATAAGGGTTTCTTAAAAAATATAATTACCAATAGGCACACCGCAGCCGATATAGGCGTCAGCAACCTTCTTTCCCAAGGAAAAAGAAGAGGACCGTCTGCAAAAACGGCCCTCTTCAATCTATAGAAACCCCGGACTATCCCAGGAACGACAGCAGAATACCTGCGCAACCGCAGAGTCGACGACACCGGCTACGTTCGGACCCATGGCGTGCATGAGCAGGAAGTTGCTCGGATTGGCCTCCTGGCCGACGGTTTGCGATACGCGGGCTGCCATAGGAACCGCAGAAACACCGGCGGAGCCGATCAGCGGGTTCATCTTCTTGCCCTCCGGGAGGAAGAGGTTCATAAACTTGGCAAGCAGCAAACCTCCGGCCGTACCGAGAGCGAACGCAAGCACACCCAGCACCAGAATACTCAAGGTCTGGACATTGATGAACGCTTCGGCGGTAGCCGTAGCACCGACGGTAATACCGAGGAAAATCACCACGATATTCATCAGCTCGTTCTGCACGGTCTTGCTCAAACGATCAACCACACCGCACTCTTTCATCAGGTACCCAGCATAAGACAGCCGATCAGCGGAGCGGCGCTCGGCAGGAGCAGCGAGATGATTACGGCAATGATGATCGGGAAGAGGATCTTCTCGGTTTTGGAAACCGGGCGCAGCTGCGACATCTTGATTTCACGCTCTTTCTTGGTGGTCAGCAGACGCATGATGGGCGGCTGAATCACCGGCACGAGGGCCATATAAGAGTAAGCGGCCACGGCGATCGGACCCAGCAATTCGGGCGCGAGGCGGGCGGTCAGGAAGATCGCAGTCGGACCGTCGGCACCGCCGATGATACCGATACTACCGGCCTGAGCAGGAGTGAAGCCCAACGCGTAAGCCCCCAGGAAGGTCACGAAAATACCCAACTGCGCAGCAGCACCGAGCATGAAACTCTTCGGGTTGGCGATCAGCGGGCCGAAATCGGTCATGGCACCGACACCGATGAAGATCAGACACGGGTAGATACCGAGCTTCACACCCAGATAAAGATAATCGAGCAATCCGGCATCCTGAATGAAGCTTCCCCAGTGGATATGTCCGCCGGCGAACAGTTCGGAATGGAACATATTCGCTCCCGGCAGGTTGGTCAGCAGCATACCGAAAGCGATCGTGAAGAGCAGCAGCGGTTCGAACTTGTGTTTGATGGCGAGGTACAGGAGCAGGAAAGCGACGAGAATCATCGCTATATTCCCCCAGGTCCGCCCTGCGAATCCGGTCTGATTGAAAAAATCGACCAGACTGTCGGACAATGAAATGGATCCAGCTGTTAACATCATATCACTTATTCGATAACGATTAACAGATCACCTTCCATCACGGTAGCGCCCTTCTGGACGTGGATGGATTTGACAACACCGCCGCGTTCGGCATCGATGTTGTTCTCCATCTTCATCGCCTCGAGCACGAAAAGAGTTTGACGGGGAGCGACGCGGTCGCCCTCCTTCACATTGACCGAGAGGATCGTACCGGGCAGCGGAGATTTCACCTGCAAACCGGGACCGCCGGCAGCAGCCTGTGCAGCTTTGGGAGCGGAAGGCGCAGCCGTAGTCGGAGTCACCGACAGCCCTGCAGCTTTCGGAGCGGGAACGACCTGCGGTTTCTTCATCTTGCTGGCCTGCTCGCCGACGATTTCCACCTCGTAAGCGACACCATTGACGGTGACGTTGGCCATCGTCGATTCTTCGTTCACGTCCTCAATCGAAATGTCGTATTGATTTCCGTTTATTTTCAATGAATAGTCTTTCATAACTTATTTTCTGTAATCTGGCATTTGAGTTAATCCGTGAATTTTCGAGTTCCAGGGCGAGTAAGCCCGCTTGATGCTCAAAATCGTAAGCATCTCGGTTTCCCGGTCGTGACGGGCGCTGCCGAAGAGCTTCAGCGCCGTCATAATGGCGGCTACGGTCTCCTCGTCCAATTCCGTCTGCGACGGTGACTGCTTCTTGCGCTGATGCGTAAAGAAAGAACCGAAGCCCTTCATTACAAAGACCAGCAGAAGGAGCATGACAATCACCAGGCAGAACCCGACGCATGTGATCGTAAGGATACCCGACCAATCTATCTGTGTCATAATTCGTCGATTTATAAAGGAATATTAGAGTGCTTCTTGGCCGGATTCTGCAAACGTTTGGTTGCGAGCGACTGCAAAGCGCGGATAATGCGGAAACGCGTGTTGCGCGGCTCGATCACATCGTCGATATAGCCGTAGCGGGGCGGCGTTGTAGGGATTGGAGAACTTGTCGCGGTACTCCTGCTCCTTCTCGGCCACGAACTTGGCCTTCTCCTCGGCGCTCTCGAAAGCGGCGAGCTCCTTGGCATGCAGCACCTCGACGGCACCGCTCGCACCCATCACAGCGATCTCGGCCGTCGGCCATGCGTAGTTGATATCACCGCGGATATGTTTCGAAGACATCACGATATAAGCGCCGCCGTATGCCTTGCGCAGCGTCACGGTGATCTTCGGAACGGTAGCCTCGCAATATGCGAACAGCAGCTTCGCACCGTGCGTAATGACACCGCCGTACTCCTGGGTCGTACCCGGCAGGAAGCCCGGAACATCCACGAGGGTCACCAGCGGAATGTTGAAGGCATCGCAGAAGCGCACGAAGCGGGCGGCCTTGCGGCTGGCGTTGATGTCGAGCACACCGGCCATGTACTTGGGCTGGTTGGCGATGATACCGACGCTCTGTCCGTTGAGCGGGCGAAGCAGGTGATGATATTCTTTGCGAAATCGGCAGCCGACTCCAGGTATTCGCCGTTATCGACGATGGCACGAATCACCTCGGCCATATCGTAAGGCTTGTTCGGATTGTCGGGAATGATCTCGTTCAGAGAATCCTCCAGACGGTTGATTCTGATCAGTGCAGACGACCATCGGCGTATCCTCCATGTTGTTCCGCGGCATATAGGAAAGCAACTGACGGATCAACTGGATGCCTTCCTCCTCGGTTTCGACGGCGAACTGAGCCACGCCCGACTTGGTCGTATGCATCGTGGCACCGCCCAGCTGCTCCTGCGTCACGTCTTCGCCCGTCACGGTCTTCACGACCTTCGGGCCGGTGAGGAACATATTCGAGGAACCCTTCTTCATGATGATGAAGTCGGTCAGCGCCGGAGAATAGACTGCACCGCCGGCACAGGGACCGAAGATGGCCGAAATCTGCGGAATGACACCCGAGCACATCACGTTGCGCTGGAAAATGTTGGCATAACCCGCCAGAGCGTTCACGCCCTCCTGGATGCGGGCACCGCCCGAATCGTTCAAGCCGATGCAGGGAGCGCCATTGCGCATCGCCATATCCATAATCTTGCAGATCTTGTCGGACATCGAAAGCGACAGAGAACCTGCCGTCACGGTGAAGTCCTGGGCAAAGACATAGACCAAGCGGCCTTCGATCGTACCGTAACCCGTTACCACACCGTCGCCGAACGTATGCTTCTTCTCCATACCGAAGTCGTAGCAACGATGCGTGACGAACATGTCGAACTCCTCGAAGCTACCCTCGTCGAGCAGCATCTGGATACGCTCGCGTGCGGTGTACTTACCCTTCTCGTGTTGCTTGTCGATCGCCTTCTGACCACCGCCCATACGAGCCATCTCACGGTTCTCGATGAGCTGGTTGATCTGGTTCTGAATTTCACTCATAATCGAAAATATGCTGTTAAATTATTTATTCTTGTTCTCGCAAAGCTCCGTCAGGATGCCCTGGGTGGATTTCGGATGCAGGAAAGCGATGGTCATGCCCTCGGCACCCTTGCGGGGCGTAGCGTCGATCAGACGGATGCCCTTGGCGGCTGCATCGGCCAACTGCTCCTCGATATTCTCGCAGGCGAGTGCCATGTGGTGGATACCGATGCCCTTGTTCTCGATGAACTTGGCGATGGTCGATTCGGGCGACGTAGGCTCGAGCAACTCGATCTTCGTCTGGCCCAGCTTGAAGAACGCCGTGCGGACTTTCTGGTCGGCAACCTCTTCGATCGCATAACATTTCAGACCCAGTACGTTTTCCCAATAGGGAATCGACTCATCCAGGCTTTTGACTGCAATGCCAAGATGCTCAATGTGAGATACTTTCATAATTTCAAGAGATTTAATTAAGTTGAATATCGTTGAATTTGAATTTTCGGAATCCTCAAAAAATCATACAAAAATAGATGAAATATCTGAATAAGACCAACAAAAAAACGATTTTAGTCGGAACTATTCCGACTTTCCGGCATATGAGAAGGAAAAACGGAAAAACAAAGCGGTTATCCGTGAAGGACAACCGCTTGAAATCAAGAAAACCGAGGCCGAAACCCCGCCGCAGATTATAAAATACCGCGATGACAGCACACGTCAGCAATTCCGAGAGCGGCATGGCGAGCCAGATGCCGGAGATCCCGGCCACACGGGGCAGCAGCAGGAAAGCGGGAACCAAAAGGACGAAGCCTCGAAGCAAAGCGAACGTAGTGGCGGCTCTTACCCGTTCAAGACTCTGATAATACCCGATGACGGTCAGGTTCACGAATGAAAAAGACGAAAACCCGACGCAAACAACGGAAACCCTTCGATAGCGATAAGGGCAGCCGGCGTATCGGTATCGAGGAAGAACCCGACCAATATACGGGGACAGCAGACGAACAATCCCATCGCGGTCATACCGCACACAACAGCCGTTGCCAATGCGATCCGTCGTGCCTGTATCACCCGCCCCGAAGCGCCTGCCCCGAAGTTATAGCTAATGATCGGCTGTGCCGACTGCGCAATGGCGTTGCCGACCATGAACACAAAAGGAATGTAGTAGCAGGCGATGCCGAACGCTCCGACGCCGTCATCGCCCAAATAGCGCATAAACACCTGATTTCCGGTAAACATCAAGGTCGCAAGAGTCGCTTCGCCCAACAAGGCCGAGGAGCCGATACGACACTGATACCCCACATTCCGCAACGAGAGGCGCAAGCTCTTGCGGCTGCCCTTAAGCGGACAGAGGGACAACGAACGGGCCCGGCACAGCAGGTACCACAAAGCGATACCGCCGCCGACGGATACACTGATCGCGGTAGCGAACGCAGCCCCCATGACACCCCACCCAGCGGAAATAAACAACCAGTCCAGCAACACGTTGAGCAACGCCGAGATAACACTGCACCACATCGCCAGCTTCGGCGCCCCGTCCAAACGGATAACGAAAAGTCCGACGGCCGTCCACATCTGGAAAACCAATGCCGGAGTAAACCACAACAAATAATCCTTCACCAACGGCAGCAGATGCTCCGAAGCCCCCAGCAACACAGCCGTCCGGTCGGGGAAAAGCAGAATCGCCGAAGACAGCAGCAAGGTCACCGCCGTCACGAACACCATCGCCTGCGTGACGTTCAGGCGGGCCGCCCGGATCTTCGACTGCGACAAGTGGATCGAAGCCACCACCGAGCAGCCGATACCGATCATGAAGCCCATTCCCTGAAAGACCATCAGCAGCGGGACGTAGATATTCACGGCGCGATGCCGTCGCTGCCGACGCCCTGCCCCACGAAAATACCGTCGGCCACCGTAACTGCCGAAATACTGAGCATACCGCACAAAGTCGGAATAAACAGACGGCGGAACAATACCGAAACCTTCAGCGAACCGAAATCAATAGCATCTCTTTCCATGCACAATCATACTAAATTCAACTACTTGCACATTTAGCACAAAACAAAAAACACCGGACAAGCGATTGGTTTTACCCAGTCATCTTATCCGGCATTATATTGCCCTCCGATGAGGATTACAAAACTTTCAATGAGATTTTTCGGTGACAAAAGTAGCGATTTAATCCGAAGCGTGCAACTATCGATCGGTTAATTGCTCCCGTATTATCACTCCCTGGTCCGCAAGTTATCGTCGGGAGTTTTCCATCGTTCCACACGACGCAGGCAGCATCCCTGCACCTGCCGACGCAATCCGGAATCGGACAGGATCGCATCGAGCGTATCGGCCAGCTCATCGAGCTCCGGACACGCGATATAACGGGCCGCATCGCCGGCAGTCAGCCGATTGCGGCGGGTATCGGAGAGCACGGCCGGAATCCCGGCATAGAGCGCTTCGACGACAGGCTGCACCCGCCCCCGTTTCCGGGGCAGGTAAACCAGGCCGTCTGCCATGCGGAAAAAAGCGCTCAACTCCTCGGGCGAGTATTCGTAAATAAAAATTGGTACGCAGCGCCAGACGACGGTCGCGAGCGGTGCGAAGCAACATATCGGCATAGAACGAACGACGACCGCAAAGCACGAGGTCCGCACCGAGCCGACCGCCGGCCATCAGATCGAGCAGCATCCGCTCCTGGCCGAGCGTTTCGACCGTCATCAAGGTCAGAATATACCGCTCGGGCAACATGAACTTACGACGAATGACCTCATCCGACTCCCCGGTCGCGCAGCGCATACGCTGACGCACCTGTCCGGCCGCTTTCACAGCCGTCATCCGAAACGTTCGTCCTCCTCGTGCGCCCTTCTATTCTCCTCCCGAGGCCTCCTCGCTCCATATTGGCCGTCTTACGTTGCGAACCCCATATATTCTCCATATATTAAATCTCCTTTCCGGCAAGAAACCGGTCTTTATTTATTTTTTTCACTATCTTCGCTAAAAATTACGATGCCTATGAAACGAGTTCTTTTACTCCTTACTGTCGTTTTTTGCACGTTGGGCGCATCCCATGCACAGAACATCGTCATCGGAGAGCGGGCCCCCGAACTCAAAAGCGTCACTTGGCTCGCATCCCGGAATCCGGCCGCAGCGGATCTTTCGTACCTCGTATTCTTCCACTCGTCGAACAAAGGCTGCACGGCTTCGCTGGACGCACTCCGGGACCTATCTAACAAATTAGGCTCCAAACTGCGCATTATCATCATAACACAGGAAGATTCCGAAAAAATCGCCCCGATTCTCACGCCCTACATCTCCGAACGAATCGGTGTGGCACTCGATCACGACAAAAAAAGTATTTCGGCAGTTTTCGGAGTCGATTTTCGTGCGTTCAGCGTGCTGATCGATGCCAAGAATCGAGTGCTGTGGATGGGAAATCCGCAGAGCATGACCAGTTCATTCATCCAGAAAATAGTTCAATAAACTCCAGTAATACCTTTAATTCCGTCATGTCATTCACCAAGATAAACCACTACGAAAAAGAGTATGCCGACACACATCACGAGTGCGCCCTGACTGTAACCGAAGGCGTGGAAAACCAACCCGTAGTCAATCCCTATTTCGTCCGGAAGAAAAAGCGCGCGCTCACCACCGAGGAATATGTCGAGGGCATTCTTCAAGGCAACATCACGACGCTTTCGCAGGCCATCACCCTGGTCGAAAGCAGCAACCCCGACCACTATGCCCAGGCGCAGGAGATCATCGAAAAGTGCCTGCCGCATGCCGGGAAATCGGTACGCATCGGCATCACGGGCGCCCGGGAGCCGGAAAATCGACCTTCATCGAAGCCGTAGGCAATATGGTCACCTCGCTCAAGCACAAGCTGGCGGTACTGGCCATCGACCCCAGCTCGGAGCGCAGCGGCGGTTCGATCCTCGGCGACAAGACCCGCATGGAGAGCATCTCGTCCAATCCCAAGGTCTTCATCCGCCCCTCCCCTTCGGCCGGGTCGCTCGGCGGCGTAGCCCGCAAAACCCGCGAAACGATCATCCTGTGCGAAGCTGCCGGATTCGACGTCATCTTCATCGAAACGGTCGGCGTGGGACAGTCCGAAACGGCCGTACATTCGATGGTCGATATGTTCATGATGCTCCAGATCTCCGGTGCGGGCGACGAATTGCAGGGCATCAAGCGCGGCATTATGGAGATGGCCGATATGATGGTCATCACCAAGGCCGACGGCGAGAACATCCACAAAGCCGAACTGGCCAAAACGCAATATCAGGGTGCGCTGCGTCTTTTCCCGGTCCCGGAATCGTTGGCGGCCGAAGTCTATACCTGGCTCGGCATACACAAAAACGGGACTCGAGGAGGTGTGGAAAGGCGTCGAAGAGTTCCTCGACTTCATTCAGGCGAACGGATACTTCACGCACAACCGCAACCGTCAGAACAAGTATTGGATGTACGAAACCATCGACGAGGTGTTGAAGAACAGCTTCTACCACAACCCGCAGATCGAACCCCGCATCACGGAGCTCGAGCAAAAAGTGCTCGACGCCAAAGTCAGCTCGTTCGTCGCGGCGCACGAATTGCTGGAGCTTTACTTCAAAAACAAGAACTAACGGACCACGCAGCAACCGTTCCTGTCATACGGCATTGAACCAAACACTTAATATCACTTAAATTCCTAAACAATGAAACACGTAAAACTATTCGCAGCTCTGCTGGCATTCGTCATGCTCGGAGCCTGCACCGAATCTCCCGAGGAGGGGGGGGGCTTTCTTCCATCCTGATCGACAGCTCTTTACTGGAGCAAATCTTTGACGCTGATCAAACCGCTCCGAAAACCATTTCGTTCACGGCAGCGGAAGCATGGACTGCAACCCTCGAAGAGACGACGCGCACGGAACCTTCGTGGCTCCGTCTGTCCGCCTACAGCGGCGATGCCGGCAAAGCGCAGATCACCATCGAAATCCTCGAATCCAACAGCTCTTCCGAATCGCGCTTCGCCAAAATCACGATCGTCTGCGGCTCTTACCGCATCGCCATCGAAATCGAACAAAAGGGACACGGTTCAGACAATCCGGACAATCCAAATGATCCAGATGATCCAGACACGCCTCCGACCGATTACAAATACGTCGCCCGGGTGGATTACAAACTCACAGACAACCGCGAAGAGGGAGCGACGACGACCGTCTCGCAATCATTCGACTACGACGAAGAAAACAGAGTAGCCCGAATTACCGAAAACTACCACTCGACCGACGAATACTCCTATAAAGACAACGGAACGGAGATATATACATTCGACTATACGATCGCCAACGAAGTTTCGGTCCGGACAACCGATGAGGCGGAGCGCCTTCTCTACAAAATTTCCGCCAAAACCGACGCGAAAAGGACGCATCACCGAAACTTCGAGTTACGACTACGACAACGGGACACCCCGGCTCGAAGGGCAGGAGACCTATACATACACCCCGGAAGGACGTCTCTCTTCCTTGCTATCCAAGTATTCCTATTCCTCTTCCAGCGGCCTGAATCAATACAGCGAAAACAAATTCTACTACACGGACGGCCTGCTGACGCGCTACACCTACTACGACAGTTACGAGGCCTCCTACGACCCGGACTACCAGCCCTGGGAGTATTCGCTCCCGGCCGATGAGTGCTACCCCCACCGTTATGCCAACGACCGGAGCAACCTCGATTTCTACATGTATGCAATGGGCGGTCGCATCTCATTCGAAAACACTTCCAGCGCTATTTTTTCCCTGTTACGCCTGACCGGAAACTACGGCGATTGCCTGCCCGAAATAACCACTGCCGCCGACGAGGACGACGAGGTGGGAGTGGATGAGGTGCTTATCCCACACCAAATGTCACGCTACACAAATCCTACACCACTACGGAATCCGCCTGCGGAGAGGACGAATACCTGAAACTGCGCATCGAAACGGATGCCGACAATGCGGTAAAGCGGATATCCTACGACGTCCCGTATGAGGAGTATCAGGTAGAATACGACATCGTAGTCGGCAACGAAGTCATCGATTGAAGCTATGAACCACCCCGAGTTCCCCGAAGAAGAAAAACTTTACAAATACGAAATCAAAAAACCGGACGAAAAACCAAAAATACGCGACACGTAAACCCGGCAACGATCGAGATCACCTACCGATAGTTCCGGAGAAATTTTCAAAAGAAACAATAAAACGATAAGGAGCGGATTACCGCTCCTTATCGTTTTACAATCCTCGAGGTCGTCCCATCCCTCCGGCGCAACCCGGCAAATCATGCGGAAAGAGTTTCGAACCGGCTGCCTTCCGACCGCGAGAAAAACGACAGACAGAAAAGCTGTGATTCAAGAGAATTCCGACTTCAACCGCTCCGCCAGTTCGGGCATACCCTCGGCGGCACGTGAACGGATATGGGTGAGCGGATTGCGGATCATCGCCGTATCGGGATTTCCCGGATCGACCAGAAAAATCGGCACATCGGGCCGCACGTAACGCACCAGCGATGCGGCGGGATAGACCGCCAGCGAAGTACCGACTACAACCATGAGATCGGCTGTCCCGGCGATCTCGGCCGCCCGTTCGAACATCGGGACCGCCTCGCCGAAAAAGACGATATAAGGGCGAAGCAGGGAGCCGTCCGGAGCGGTTGCATCGAGCCGCTGTTCCCAGCCGTCGATGGGCACGATCAACTCGGGGATCGCGCGACGAACGCAATTTAGTCAGTTCTCCGTGCAAGTGCGTGACGCGCGAAGAGCCGGCCCGCTCGTGCAGATTATCGACATTTTGGGTAATTACCTCCACATCGAAACACTTCTCCAGGCCCGCAATAGCACGATGGCCCGCATTCGGCTCCTTCCCGAGCATCTCGCGGCGGCGCATGTTGTAAAAATCGACGACCTGCGCCCGATTGTCGCGCAACGCCTCGGGCGTACAGACATCTTCGATTCGGTAGTTGGCCCACAGCCCGTCGGAATCGCGGAAAGTAGCCAGTCCGCTGTCGGCACTCACGCCGGCACCCGTAAAAACAACGATCTTTTTCATCGGGTTAAAGATAGCGTAAATTTCAGAAAAATATCCCGCATCGTCCTAAAAAATCCGTTCCGCCGGAGTGACACCAGGAAAAACCTCCCGAACGGGCGCCCAACAGCCGAGTGTCGAAAACCGCAAGTAAGGACCGGCAGGGAAACACCGTACCCGCGCTGCGTACTCCGGCCGGACG
>ENA-OQAR01000547-OQAR01000547.1-human-gut-metagenome-genome-assembly--contig:-NODE-547-length-11358-cov-2.403704_pt1 | contig 11358 bp, 18 predicted proteins | sample MGYA00242738_ERZ504533 | MGnify/ENA primary metagenome ERZ504533 (study PRJEB26092, sample SAMD00036276) | human gut metagenome | host: Homo sapiens | study: EMG produced TPA metagenomics assembly of... | reverse complement strand
TTCTTTCTTTTTTATCCATCGGATACACCTCCGGAGTTGTTTTTCTTTTTCTTATTATACCAGAAAATTTTGTTCGATTATAGGTCTTTTTTCTTATTTTTACATAAAAAACCTCCTCCGGTTTTTTATTGCCGGAGGAGGTCTCTATCTGAATTCCCCTCAAAAATACTTTATAATTATATGTTTCCGGTTCTGCTTAGAACAGTCCTGTGATCTTACCGCTCTCATCTACGTCAATCTTGGTTGCAGCCGGCACTTTTGGAAGACCTGGCATGGTCATGATCTCACCTGTCAGTGCAACAATAAATCCTGCACCTGCGGAAATCTTAAGATTTCTTACTGTTACCTCGAAATCTGTCGGAGCACCAAGCTTTGTCTGGTCGTCTGTTAAGCTGTACTGGGTCTTAGCTACACAGATCGGGCAGTTGCCAAATCCAAGTGCCTCCAGCTGTTTCGCCTGCTTCTGGGCATTTGCTGTAAGAACCACTTTCTTTCCACCGTAAACCTTCTGTACGATCTGGTTCAGTTTGTCCTCAATGGAACCTTCCAGTTCGTATGCATATGTGAAATCATTAGGCTCTTCAACCAGACGGAGAACTTCCTCAGCAAGCTTGATTCCGCCTTCGCCGCCTTTTGCCCATACCTCGGAAAGTGCAACGTTTACGCCAAGCTCCTTACATTTCGCTTCCACAAAATCAAGCTCTGCCTTGGTGTCGGTCGGGAATGCGTTGATAGCTACCACACATGGAAGCTTGTATACATTTTTGATATTGCTTACATGTTTCAGAAGGTTCGGGATACCTTTCTCAAGAGCCTCAAGGTTCTCGTTGTTGAGATCTGCTTTTGCAACACCACCGTTGTATTTCAGGGCACGTACAGTTGCTACGATAACAACAGCACTTGGTGTAAGTCCTGCCATACGGCACTTGATATCCAGGAACTTCTCAGCACCAAGGTCAGCACCGAAACCAGCCTCTGTGATGGCATAATCTGCAAGTTTCATAGCCATCTTTGTAGCGGTTACGGAGTTACATCCGTGAGCGATGTTTGCGAATGGTCCGCCATGAACAATGGCTGGAACATGCTCCAGTGTCTGAACAAGGTTTGGTTTCAGGGCATCTTTCAGAAGTGCTGTCATAGCACCCTCTGCATGAAGATCTCCTGCTGTTACCGGTTTCTGCTCGGAAACTTTGCCATAGGTGTATCCGATGATGATTCTGGAAAGTCTCTCTTTCAGGTCTTTGATATCGCTTGCAAGGCAGAGAACTGCCATAATCTCAGATGCAACTGTGATGTCGTATCCGTCTTCACGCGGCATACCGTTTGTTCTTCCGCCAAGTCCGTCTACTACATTACGAAGCTGACGGTCGTTCATATCCACACAACGTCTCCATGTGATCTTTCTCGGGTCGATGTTCAGCTCATTACCCTGGAAGATATGGTTGTCGATCATTGCAGCAAGAAGGTTGTTTGCTGCACCGATCGCATGGAAATCACCGGTAAAATGAAGGTTGATATCCTCCATAGGAACTACCTGTGCATAGCCGCCGCCTGCTGCACCACCTTTGACACCGAATACCGGTCCCAGAGATGGCTCACGAAGAGCTACCATAACATTTTTTCCAAGTCTCTGCATTCCATCTGCAAGACCTACCGTTGTAGTTGTTTTTCCCTCACCTGCCGGTGTCGGTTGATAGCTGTCACAAGAATCAGTTTGCCGTCTTTTTTTGTCTGTTTTCTTTCAGGAGATTATAGTCGATCTTTGCTTTGTATTTACCATACTGCTCCAGATATTTGTCATCAATACCTGCTTTCTCTGCAATCTTGGTAATTGGCTCCATTGTGCACTCCTGTGCAATCTCGATGTCACTTTTGAATCCCATAATGTTCTCCTTTCTCCGCTGCAACCGTCTGCATCTTTTATCCCATAAAAAAGAGCAGTATCTGAATTTTTTCAAATACTGCCCAGACGGTCGACTCATCGAATCTCCGGCTCCCTCGTGGTTATCCCACAACTCCGTCAGTCACCGAAGACTTTATTAATTTGATGATTGAATACTAACATATTTATTAGTACTTGTCAAGAAATTATCAAATTATTTTTTCACTTTTAAAGTGAGCTAAGTCTAATTTTCTGAATCATTTCAGTTTTCCGTACTATTCATCAGATACTGAATGTTATAAGGAAAATTCTATTTTTCGTCAATTAACGTAATTCATGTCTGATCTTTGCCTGCAAAACCACACCGGATCGCCTGTGTCGGACATATCTTTTTACACCTTCCACATCGGATGCACTCTGCACTGTTAGGATCCTCTGTCGGATCAACCTCCATCTGGCAGATATTTCTGCATTTTCCGCAGTGAACACATTTTTTCTTTCTCTACTCTGTAACGAAAAACGGAAACTTTATTAAATACCGAATAAAAAGCTCCCAGCGGGCAGATATACTTACAGAATGGCCGGTATATCATAATTGATAAGATAATGGTGATCACCAGGATCGTATTTTTCCACATGTACAGCCAGCCTACTGCACTTCGCATGGATTTGTTCAGCAGCACCAGCGGGATACCTCCCTCCAGCGTTCCTGCCGGGCAGATCAGCTTGCAGAAATATGGTGCTCCCTGGCCCATGATATCTACTACAAACATGGGAAGTAGGATCACAAATACAAGAAAGATCACATATTTCAGTTTTCGCAGAAGCTTGTCTCCCCGAAATGTCCGGATCTTCTTTGGAAAAGGAATCTTGTTCAACAGATCCTGGATCAGTCCAAAGGGGCAGAGAAATCCGCACACCAGTCTTCCAAGCAACGCTCCCACAAAGATCAGAAATCCAGCTACATAATATGCCATCTTGAAGTTCCAGCTTCCGATCACAGCCTGAAGGGAACCAAATGGGACAGGCCCCTCTTGCTCCGGGGCAGGAATAACAGTTCAGCCCCGGAACACAGACATTTTTTCATTTTTCCGGTATAGATCTTTCCAGTCACAAAACCTGATATGTGACTGTTTGTAAGGGCCGCCCACAATGCCTGGATCCCATGCCGCGGCCATTCATTTATTTTCATCTTCTTATTATCCAATGCCAATACACTCCATACAGATGTTGATCGCTTTTGTAAAAACTACAGATGCCTCACCTCTGTAGATTCCCAGTATCATCAGTAAAATTCCCAAAACTGCCAGAGCAGGTCCGATCCACCTGGATTCTGTTATTTTCCGAATCATTTTTCCACTCTCCATAATAATCATCTTTACTTTGAAACGTTTTTTTAAGCTCTTTTCCACGATTTCCTTCCATTCGTCCAGTGTATGGCTTCCTGTATAGGTATCGCCTACAATATTTCCATCTTTGTCAACAAAAATGTTTCAGGAAATGCGGAAAATCCCCCTGCAGACGGCCGTTCATCATAGTAGTATCCGGTATCAGGAACGGATACTCTGCTTTTGTTTTTTCCTGAAGAATGCCAGCTTTTTTTACAGCCTCCTCGTCCTGATTTCCCTTTTCATCTGTAGTATCAAGCACCACACCTGCTACTCCGACGCCTTTTCTTCTTTTCATTTCTTTATAGAGCTCCTGAAGTTCCGGAATCTTCTTTTTACGCATGGTGAGCACAGGTTGTAAAAACATTTTACCAACGTCAGGTCATAGTCACTGAACACTTTTTTCTGTATATGTTTTTCCATCTATTCCTGTTGTTTCAAATTTTCCTACAGATTTTACATCCTCCGGGTTGCTGCTGGTATCCTGTGGCTGGTCAAACACGGAAATATTCTGATACGGTGTCATTTCCGTAATATCGGTTTTGATCTTTTCCAGCTCCTTTGTCAGCTTTTCATCTGCATCTTTGTTGGTGCTCAGATAATATTTGTATTTCCCGTCACTGCTGCTTCCAAGCTCTTTATGCTCTGTACAGCCGGTGATCTCATCCAGCTTTTTCTGTGAAGCTTCGTCATAAACGCCAATTGTACCGATTCTGTCCAGACCTGCCACCCAGTCGTCATATCCTGTTCCCATCTTCTGTATTTCGGCATTTTTCTGTTCCTCTGTCATTTTGCTCCAGCTTACGTAGGCATATGTCACTGCATTGGTCTGATTCTCAAAATCTTCCGTAGTAAGCATTGCAATGCTCTGATCCTTGATCTGATTTAACAGCTCCTTCGAAAGTGAAAGCTTCAGTCCCAGAAACGGATATTCATAAGAATCCTGTGCCTTGCAGGTTACGTCGGAAGGCTTAAATGTACCTGCTACCAGATCTGATGAAACTGCCTCTCCATCCACCGCCATTGCCTCTCCGATATCTGCTGTTTCCGTGCTCTCTGCCGCTGTTACCGGCACACTTCCTAATGCAGATATTCCTAATACCGCTGCTGCCATAAGTGCTGTTATTTTCTGTGTTCTTAATTTCATTGTTTATATTCTCCCTTCTGATATCACCGGCCCATATCCGGAACCGACGTATATTTTATATGTAAATCTTGCTCTCTGTAGCCTTACTATATCATCCCCCTGTATAAAAATCTCTGTTAAGAAGTGAAAAAATTTACAGGAATTTTATTGCTATACATGATATGATAGATAACAAAAGCAAAATCAACTGTTTTTTAGGAGAATTTATTATGCATATATTGATAATCGAAGATGAAAAGCAGCTCTGCCAGTCTATTGCGGAGGGACTTCGCATGGATGGCTATGAAGCGGACACATGTTTGACGGGGATGAAGGACTGGAATTATGTCTGGTGGAAAATATGATCTCATCCTTCTTGATCTGAACCTTCCAGGCGTTGATGGTCTGGAAATCCTGCGCCAGTTCGGGAATCCGATACTCCACTCCCGTTTGATCCTCTCTGCCAGAGGACAGATCCAGGACAAGGTTGAAGGGCTTGATCTCGGTGCCAATGACTATCTCACAAAGCCTTTTCATTTTGAAGAGCTGGAGGCACGGATCCGAAGTCTGACACGAAGGAAATTTATCCAGCAGGACGTATGTCTGCAATGCGGACGTATCAGCTTTGATACCCGTACAAGAAAGGCCAGTGTCGATGGACTTCCCCTTTCTCTGACCCGAAAGGAAAGTTCTCTTCTGGAATATTTCCTTCTTCATCAGAACCGTATCATAAGTCCGGAAGAAATGATCGAGCATATCTGGGACGGAAGCGTCAACAGTCTCAGCAATTCCATTCGTGTCCACATTTCTTCTCTTCGAAAAAAGCTGCGCACGGCTCTCGGCTTTGATCCGATACAGAATAAGATCGGCCAGGGTTACATTTTAACGGAGGATATGCAATGAAAAAAATAACCGGAAAGCTATCTCTTCAATGGCGTCTGACACTGATCACCGCGCTGCTTATGACAGTCACCTGCATTCTGATGTATTTTTTTATCAGCCAGTCTGCAGTTGCCGGAATGGAGAATCTGGGAGATTACATGATACGGATCGATAACACAGACTCTGCTCCCATCACCTTTAATATGGATCCCTCCGTCTTATTTCCGGAGCTTTCCGATCAGCTGCAGCTAACAAAAAACTGTTTCTCACCAAAGGACTCATGGTAACAGGGATCATCATCCTTCTCAGCAGCATCTGCACTTATTTTATCAGCCGTCAGGCATTACTTCCGCTTCGCAGACTCAGCCAGGAGGTAAACCAAATAGAGGTCCAGAACCTTTCAGAGGCTCTGGAAGTTCCTGCTACCAATGACGAGATTTCCCGCCTGACCATTTCATTTAACAAAATGCTCGCACGCCTGGATGAGGCATTTACTGCCCAGAAGCAGTTTTCTGCCAATGCAGCCCATGAGCTTAGGACTCCTCTTGCCGTTATCCAGACAAATCTGGAGGTTTTTGCCCGCAGGGAAGCACCTGCTTTAAAGGATTATCAGGAGATTTTTGCCATGCTCCAGGAACAGACCGGGCGACTTTCCCATCTGGCTGAAATCCTCCTGGATATGACCGGTGTACAGACTGTTGAACGTTCCGAAAGGATCTCTCTGGCAGCACTGACGGATGAGGTTTTCTGCGACCTGGCTTCTGTAGCGGAACAGAAGGATGTTGAACTGATCCAACAGGAAGGGGACTGCATTATTACCGGAAGCTATCTGCTGCTGTATCGCGCTGTGTACAATCTTGTGGAAAATGCGATCAAATACAATCACTCCGGTGGAAAAGTAACCGTAAATATCCATCCTTCCGAAGAAATAACAGATACATCCACCTCTGTCAATTACGTCTTTCTTGAAGTCTCCGACACCGGAATCGGCATTCCTCCTGAATATCAGGAAAAAATCTTCACCCCGTTCTTCCGTGTAGACAAATCAAGAAGCCGTGCTATGGGAGGTGCCGGCCTGGGGCTTGCACTTGTCAGTGAAATTGTCAGACAGCATAACGGACAGGTAAAAGTACTGGAAAGCAGCAAAAAGGCAGCATGATTGCAATTATTCTGCCAGTCTGAACATGTTTGTATTACATTTACTTTATATGCTCATGAACGCAATCGCTTTGCGATCTGCGTTCAAATCCGAGTATATTTTCTCAACAATACTGTTCTGTATCCATTTCGCAGGTAATAGCCTGTTCCCTGAGAACTGAAGAAAAATCTTTTTCTCTCCACCATCTGCGCGTATCTTTTTCACCAAATTCTCTGTTTCTTGTATTATGTCGTCTCACGGTTTCTTCAAACGACAGATCAAATTGACACTCCCCACAGCTAAAGCAGGGGGATTCTTGCTTCTCCCACTACTGCATTGGCAAACACCTTACGGTACTGCAATGTCTTACACAGTGTCCACAAGCTATATTTATACTGTTCCCGTATGCCCTACGGTACAGTTTTTATCTTTATGCAGACTGCATCTGCAGTCCTTTTTTCAGAATATTGATACTTGCATTCGTATCCCGGTCATGAACCGCATGGCATTTGGGACACTCCCAGATACGAATGCCCAGATTTTTTATCCGTGGATTTCTGTTGCCACAACAGCTGCAGGTCTGACTGCTCGGATACATCGTTGGTACTCTGTGAATTTCATTTCCATACCAGCCAGCTTTATATTCCAGTCATTTCAAAAAAATTTTGCCCAGGAAACACTCGCTATCGATTTTGACAGTTTATGATTCCGGATCATCCCCTTAACATTCAGATCTTCAATACAGATGGTTTGGTTTTCACGCACCAGCATCGTTGACTGTTTCTGCAGGAAATCATTCCGCTGATTGGTTACTTTCTCATACACTCTTGCCACCCTGATCCGCTGCTTCTCGCGGTTATGGGAATCTTTTTGTTTTCGGGAAAGCCTGCGCTGTTCTCTTATGAGTTTTCGCATTGAGCGTTCCAGATATCTGGGATTTGATACCGTATTTCCATTACTGTCGGAGTAGAACGCTTTGATTCCGACATCAATCCCTATCGTTCCGCCAGCATTTGAGCGTGGTTCCGGTTCAAAATCAACATTTAAAACCGCAAAATATTTTCCAGCCGGTGTGTGCTCAATGATCACGTGATTAATCTTTTCCACTTCCATCGACTGCCGTATTTTAACAAATCCAAGTTTCGGAAGTTTGATATATCTTCCCACAATACGAATATTATCTTTTTGATTTACCGTTCTGTATGACTGGAACCGGTTATGTTTACTTTTGAAGGTTGGATAGGAAGCCCGTTTCTGAAAGAAATTCACAAATCCCCGGTCGAGATCCCGCAAAGACTGCTGTAATGCAATGGAATCTGCTGCTTTCAGAAAGGCAAACTCCTCTTGCTTTTTCAATTCAGTCAGCATGGCGGAAGTCTGGGAATAGCCGATCTTTTCCCCATTTTCATAGCCTTCCTTACGCATGGCAAGTCCCCGGTTGTAGATGAACCGGCAGCATCCCAGGGTCTGATGGATGAAGTTTTTCTGTTCTCTGTTCGGGTAGATCCTGAATTTAATTCCTTTTTGCATTATCCCATCTTATCCTTTTGTCTCTGCGATGTTTTCTGGTTTTCAATATACTGTTCTACTGTTTCCAGCGGAGCACCGCCCACCGTCGATACAAAATAGCTGTTTGTCCAGAGAGTCGGCATTTTTCGTTTTAAGATAGGGAAATTCCTGTCTTAAAATTCTGGACGTATAGCCTTTAAATGACTTTACAGCTTTGTGGATGCCAAACTGAGGATCTACTTCCAAAAGCATATGAACATGGTCTGGCATGATCTCCATTTCCAGAATGTCTACAGAAAGATTTGCAGCATACTCTGTGAGCAGCTCCTTCAGCCGGACGTCCACACCATTAATTAATACTTTTCGTCTATACTTTGGACACCATACTACATGGTATTTACAGGAATAGACGACATTGTTGTTTGATTTATATGTTGTGTTCATATTTGTATTATACTATAGTTTATTAGTTGATACAATTACTATTTTGTCCATCTTCAATTACTTGCATAAATTCGATGGACGCGTCTTATATCCCCATAGCTGAAGCAAAGGGTTTTACGACGCATTGGATAATATAATTTTCACACCATAAAAATTCCCCTGAACGCGGATAATTTTCCGTATCCAGGGGATTCTTCTTTCTTCTCTATAATTGCCAGCTCATTACCATCATATTGGTCCGGATTTTCCCGAAAGCTACTCTGTTCAAAGTACTTTTCGTCCGTTTACAGTCAGCTTGAAGGTTGTTCCCAAAATTTCTGCTGATTTTCTGCAGAACATCATCCGATCAAGAAAAATCTCAAAATAGTCATAACATGGAACAGATATTTTCATCGAATCTGAAGGTTCAGTGCGATCACAGATTTTTCTTCATCAATCTTAAGCTTCGAATCTGTCACAGCATAATTCACACGATCGTGAATATCAAACGCAGATCTTTCCTTCTGGCGTACACGGCTTCTTCTGACATCAGTTTTGTCCGCAATGATAAGTGCTGCTGATATAACATCTTCCGGGCTTCCTGTTGATTCATCGTGATTTCCGATTGCAGCTATGACAGTTACTCTGTCCTCAAGAGACATGTTGGTATCCTTCAGCAGATCATTTGCAAGAAGGGCACCGTATTCCGCATGATGGTTTCTGTTAATCGCATTTCCGATATCATGCATATATCCGGCGATTTTTGCAAGCTCGATCTCATGCTCCGGATAGCCTAGTCTTTTCAGGATCTTCCCGGCCTGATGTGCTACCTGAACACAATGTGCCTGTGAATGATCTGTAAATCCAAGCTGTCCCAGGTTTGAATTTCCCTTTTTCAGATATGCATTGATTTCCTTATTATTCGCTACATCCTTATACTTCAAGTTTTTTTTACTCTCCCTACGTGTTTCGTGCAGATATTCCCACTCTGCTTATGCTTCTTAGCCATATAGTCAGAGTCTCTTTATTGCGTCCATTGCCAGCGATGATCTCTCGCATTCTTCAGCTGACAAATGTGATCTGCCAGCAAAGAGGACTATCCACCATATGTTTTCGCCGCATAGCTTAAACCATTTGTCCTTTCATCCAGAAAGGGCCTGTCGATCTGCTGCGGATCTCCCAGCAGTATGATCTTCGTTCCCTGGCCTGCTCTTGTGATAATGCCCTTTACCTGATTTGGTGTCATATTCTGAGCTTCATCAATGATCAGATATGTCTTCGCAATAGACCTTCCTCTGATGAAATTCAATGCTTCCGTCTGAATGATTCCACGTTCAAAAAATCTCCGCTATCTTATCACTCAGCTCGTCTTCATCTTCATATCTCTTCTTTTCATCCGAATCAAGGATCTGTTCCAGATTATCGATCACCGGTCTCATCAAAGGTGCTATTTTTTCCTTTTCATCGCCCGGCAGAAATCCTATATCATCGTCAAACTGTGCGTTGGGTCTGCATACGATCACACGGCGATATTCCTGTGCCGGATTGTTATATACCTTTTCCATTCCAACAGCAAGCGAATAAAAATGTTTTCGCGGTTCCCGCCATTCCTTTGATGATAACAAGGGGAGCTTCTTTTGCATCTGTCATAAGGGCTTCCTGCATAAAATATTGTCCGATATTTCTCGGTGATATTCCATAGGGCTTGCTTTTTTTGTAAACAAGCTGGACTATCTTTCCTGAGGATACTCTTCCAAGAAGTGTCTTTTTTTGTAGACTGATCCGGCTTCAGTATCACAAATTCATTCTCATGAATTCCGGTATGGTATGATTTCCTTCCTCGTCACTCTGATAAACCTCTTCAAGAGAAATTCCTTTTTTCTTGAACTCCTTGACCTTATCTTCCGGAATGTATACTTCTGTACGACCGGTATACTGTGCATCATCATCTGAGATCTGCTCACGCTCAAAATCCTCTGCCTGAATTCCCATGATCTGTGCCTTCAGACGAAGTACGATATCCTTTGTCACCAGAATAACCTGCTCATCTGTTTCCGCAAGACCTCTGCATACCTTCAGGATCCTGTTATCCGGTTTGTCATCCGGAAGATCCGGCGGCAGCTCTACGTGTACAAAATTTTTTTTCAATACGAAGAATACCACCGCCGGAAAGTGCTACTCCCTGTAACAGATCACCCTTCTGCCTGTACCATTCCAGCTTTCGGACTGCGGCTCTTGCATTGATTCCTTTTTCGCCCTCTGCCTTTTTAAGTCCATCCAGTTCTTCCAGCACCACCAGCGGAAGTACCAGATTATTGTCCTCAAAACACTCCAATGCATATGGAGCCTGGATCAGTACATTCGTATCTATCACATAGGTTTTTATCATATATGCATGCGCTCCTTTTCTGACTTCTGTCCCTTTTTCAGAAAATATGGTAGCATGCTTATTTTTTCGGTACTATCTCATTATTATGATTTTTGTATAAAATTATCGTAAAATCTTCTATTCCATGATGAAGCGGAACCTTCCTACAGTGCCTCTTTATACAGTGCCAGGATATCCTCCCGAACGGTTTTCTGAGGATTTATCGCAATGTTTCCGCTTTTCATGGCATCCTCTGTCATCTGCGCAAAATACTCATCCGTAACCCCTGCATCCGATAATTTCGCAGGGATCCCAACCTGTGTATTCAGCTCACGGACTGCCTGCTCCAGCATTCCTTTTGAAAACTCAGACTCACATTTCTCTTCCGTGGAAATATAATTATAGATCTTCTGATATTTTCCGAAGGCTGCCTCTTCGTTATATTTCACGATATACGGAAACAGGATTCCGTTTGCAACACCGTGAGGCACATTGAAAAAAGCACTGACCGGATGGCTCATGGCATGGATATTTCCAAGTCTTGCCCAGGAAAAAGCAATCCCGGCAAACAGAGAGCCTGCCAGCATATCGGAGGCTGCTTCCAGATTGCTGCGGTCTGCCACGTAGGTGCGGATGCTCCGC
>ENA-OQAR01000546-OQAR01000546.1-human-gut-metagenome-genome-assembly--contig:-NODE-546-length-11358-cov-5.652302_pt1 | contig 11358 bp, 11 predicted proteins | sample MGYA00242738_ERZ504533 | MGnify/ENA primary metagenome ERZ504533 (study PRJEB26092, sample SAMD00036276) | human gut metagenome | host: Homo sapiens | study: EMG produced TPA metagenomics assembly of... | reverse complement strand
CGATAAAAGTCGGGTTGCGGTACCCGCATCGTGCTTCGGGGCAAAAGCCCCTCGCCACTCTGCGACCGCTGCCCCTGCTTCGGTTCGCTGTTTCCGCCACTGGCGGCGCTCACCTTTGCAGCATCCAGTATTATCTGCGCTTTTGGCTTAGCATTTGCCGCACCTCGCTCGCCGTATCGGCACTTAGAATTATGCGGTATTGCCATAGAATAGAAATAGCAAATTAAAATCATCTGCACCCGTACTGCTGTTTGCCCGGCGGTGCGGGTGTATTTTTGTGTGCAGCAGGCATAAATGACAAAGCCACAGCATACGATTACCCTGATGATATAGGGGAGGGGATAACGATGTGTGGAATTGCCGGACAGATCAGCGCGGACCCAAATAAGATTGCAGCCAACTACCCAGCTTACTGCCGAATGCAGAAAAGCCTTGCACGCCGCGGGCCGGACCAGCGGGGAATGTACCTGCACGGCTATGCGGCGCTGATCCATGCGCGGCTGGCTGTGGTGGATCTGGAAAACGGCTGCCAGCCCATGGTGCTGGATCAGGGTGGGGAGAAATACATTCTGGTGTACAACGGCGAGCTGTACAACACGCCGGAGCTGCACGCCCAGCTTGCGGCTCTGGGCCATCGCTTTGTAAGCCATTCCGATACTGAGGTTTTGTTACATGCTTTTGCCCAGTGGGGGCCGGACTGTCTGGAAAAGCTGAACGGTATTTTTGCATTTGCTGTGTGGCAGCAGCGGGCGCAAAAGCTCTTTCTGGCGCGGGACCGCATCGGGGTCAAGCCGCTGTTCTATGCCCTGCGCGGGGACAGCCTGATCTTTGCTTCCGAGCTGAAAACGCTGCTCTGCCACCCGGAGATCCCGCCGCAGGTGGATGCCCATGGGCTGGCCGATGTGCTGCTGCTCGGCCCCGGTCGCACGCCGGGGTGCGGGGTGTTCCACAATGTGCAGGAATTGAAGCCCGGCTGCTGCGCAGAATACACTGTGCCACAGTTGGTGCGCCGCGCCTCACCGTGCGCCGCTACTGGCAGCTGACCGACCACGAACACCCCGATGATTTTACCCACACCGCAGCCAAAGTGCGGGACCTGGTGATGGATGCCGTCACGCGGCAGCTGGTATCGGATGTGCCGGTGGCAACCTTCCTTTCCGGCGGGCTGGATTCCAGCCTGATTTCGGCAATCGCGGATTCACGCTTTACGGCGCGGGGCAAAACGCTGCAGACTTTCTCGGTCGGTTATCAGGATAACAAAAAGTACTTCCACGCCACCCATTTCCAGCCCAGCCCGGATGCGCCGTATATCCGCACCATGAACCAGTTCTTGAACGCGCAGCATACCTGGGTAACGCTGGACAGCGAAGCACTGGCCGCCGCCCTGCTGGAAGCGGTGGACGCCCGCGACCTGCCCGGTATGGCGGATGTGGACTCCTCGCTGCTGCTGTTCTGCCGTGAGATCCGTAAAACAGCCACCGTGGCACTTTCCGGCGAGTGCGCGGACGAGATATTTGGCGGTTACCCCTGGTACAGGGATAAGACCGTGCGGGAGCGGTATGGCTTCCCTTGGGCGCAGAGCACGGCATACAGGGTCAGCTTTTTTAAGCCGGAGGTGTTCGGCGGCATTGACCCGGCGGCGTATATTGATGAAGGCTACCGCGCCACGCTGGAGCAAACTTCCATCCGCCCCGGTCTGGATCCCCTGGAACAACGGATGCGCCAGATGTTTGCCCTGAACTTTAACTGGTTTATGCAGACCCTTTTGGACCGCAAGGACCGAATGAGTATGTACAGCGGGCTGGAAGTGCGCGTGCCGTTCTGCGATTACCGCATTGCGGAATACCTGTACAGCGTGCCGTGGGAATATAAGGATTACGAGGGCCACGAAAAAAGGCCTGCTGCGCCAGGCGATGCAGGGCGTGCTGCCCACGGAAGTGTTGTGGCGAAAAAAGAGCCCCTACCCTAAAACATGGAACCCGGCGTATTTGAACGCTGTCAGCGCCATGCTGCGCAGTGCGATGCAGGACCGGATGCCCCGCTGCTGCGTATTGCCAAGAGGGCAGCGCTGGAACAGCTGTTGACCGCTGCCGAGACTGCGACCCCCTGGTATGGCCAGCTGATGACCACCCCGCAGACCATTGCCTGGTTTGTGCAGCTGAATTACTGGCTGCAAAAATACCGGGTGGAGCTGGTGTAAATACCCGTGTGGCGGGCCCGGCATCAAACGCATAACACCAAAAACAGACGAGTGCCCACCCTGCACACGGATAACGGCGGGAAGGGCACTTTTTGTTTTGCAAAGCGTAAAAAACCGGGAAAATGCAGAAAAAAACGCAGGCTGCAACCCATACAAAAAACACACAAGGTAATTGGGCATTGTGCCAATTAGCGGCATTTCAAGGATTTGTCAAGTGGCAGAAGAAATGCAAAAATAGCACTTTGCCAAAAGAAATGTGACACGCGGCCGGGCGTCAATCGCCTGATAAAAAAACACGCAAAATGCCAAAAGAGCCCTTGACAATCAGCTTTTTGGCTGGTATACTGGCATAGTATCACAAAATGGAATAGAGCGCCCTAAAAGGAATTTTTGATTTTTTCGTGTTTTTTCAAACTTTGTTAAAAACGACGAATGTTCCAAGAAAATCATTGCTTCGGCGGAGCGCTTTTGCCAAAAACAAATCTGAACGGAATAGGAGTGGTCGCATTTTATGGTAAAGGTCAAGCCCGTACAAAACGGTCGAACCTCCAGAATGAGCTTTTCCCGCATCAACGAAGTGATTGGCATGCCCAACCTCATCGAGATCCAGAAAAACTCTTATAACTGGTTCCTGGACGAGGGCCTGCGCGAAGTGTTCCACGACATTGACGCGATCGAGGATTACACCGGGAATCTCTCGCTGGAATTTGTCGATTACCGTCTGGACAAGCACCCCAAATATACCATTAAAGAATGTAAAGAGCGTGACGCAACGTATGCTGCGCCGCTTTATGTCACTGCGCGCCTGTTGAACAAAAGCACCGGCGAAGTGAAGGAACAGGAAATTTTCATGGGCGATTTCCCGCTCATGACGGATTCCGGCACTTTCATCTCCAACGGTGCAGAACGTGTTATCGTCAGCCAGCTGGTTCGTTCGCCCGGCGTGTTCTATGCTTCCAGCAAGGACCGTACCGGCAAGGACCTTTTCACCGCAACCATGAACCCCAACCGCGGCGCATGGCTGGAATACGAAACCGATTCTTCCGATGTATATTATGTGCGCATTGATAAAAACCGCAAGCTGCCGGTTACTACCTTCCTGCGCGCACTGGGGCTTGGCACCGATGAGCAGATCCGCCAGTACTTCGGCGATTCTGAACCCAAAATCAACGCCACCCTGGAAAAGGATATCACCCATTCCACAGAGGAAGCCCTGCTGGAGTGCTACCGCAAGCTGCGCCCCGGTGAGCCGCCGACGGTGGAAAGCTCCCGCAGCCACATCAACCTGCTGTTCTTTGATCCGCGCCGTTACGACCTGGCTCGTTTTGGCCGCTTCAAGATGAACAACAAGCTGTGCCTGTCCCGCCGTATTGCGGGCTATAAGACTGCTGAGGACATCATTGCCCCGCTGACCGGCGAACTGCTGGCCGCCAAGGGCGAGCGCATCAGCCACGAAAAGGCTGTTGAAATTGATAACGCCGGTGTTTCCCGCGTTACTGTTATCGTGGAGCGCAAGGGCCAGGATCCGATCAATGTGATCGTGTTCTCCAACGGCTGTGTCGATGCCCAGAGTTTCTTCAGCTTTGACGTGAAGGAATGCGGCATCAACGAGCGCGCTTCCTTCGCCGAAATCCGTAAGATTCTGGATGCTACCTCCGATCCGGAAGAGCAGAAAGAACTGCTGACCAAGAATCATGATAAGCTCATCAGCCGCACCGTTACCGTTGACGATATCTTTGCTTCCGTCAACTACCTGCTGGGCCTTGACCATGGCATCGGCGTGACCGATGAAATCGACCACTTGGGCAACCGCCGCGTGCGCAGCGTTGGCGAATTGCTGCAGAACCAGTTCCGCATCGGCTTTGCCCGTATGGAGCGCGTTGTGCGCGAGCGCATGACCCTGCAGAACCAGGAATCCGGCGAGATCACCCCGCAGAGCCTGGTCAACATCCGCCCGGTCGTGGCTGCCATCCGTGAGTTCATCGGTTCCAGCCCACTGTCTCAGTTCATGGACCAGAACAACCCGCTGTCTGAGCTGACCCATAAGCGCCGTCTGTCCGCTTTGGGCCCCGGCGGTCTGTCCCGTGACCGCGCAGGCTTCGAAGTCCGCGACGTCATTATACCCACTATGGCCGTCTGTGCCCGATTGAGACGCCCGAAGGTTCCAACATCGGTCTGATCTCCTATCTGGCATCTTTCGCCAAGATCAACAAGTACGGCTTCATTGAGGCACCTTACCGCCGCGTGGATAAAGGAACCGGCGTTGTTACCGATGAAGTTGTTTATATGCCCGCCGACGTTGAAGATGAATACATCGTGGCACAGGCCAACGAACCGCTGGACGAGAACAACTGCTTTGTCCGTCCCCGCGTTTCCGGCCGTCATCGCAACGACATTCAGGAATTTGCCCGTGAACAGGTCGATTTCATGGATGTCTCTCCGCGAATGATGGTTTCTGTGGCTACCGCCTGCATTCCCTTCCTGGAAAACGATGACTGTAACCGTGCTCTGATGGGCTCCAACATGCAGCGTCAGGCTGTGCCTCTGATGGTTACCCAGCGCTCTCTGGTTGCTACCGGCATGGAATACAAGGCTGCTACCGACTCCGGTGTCTGCGTGCTGGCTGCCCATGACGGCACCGTTGAAAGTGTTGACGCAGATAAGGTCGTTGTCCGTCTGGAAGATGGCTCCGCCGATACCTATGAACTGATTAAGTTTATGCGCTCCAACCAGGGAACCTGCGTCAACCAGCGCCCCGCCGTCTATGTGGGCGATGTTGTCAAGAAGGGCGACGTTCTGGCTGACGGCCCCGCCACCAAGGACGGCGAGATCTCTCTGGGCAAGAACGCTCTGATCGGCTTCATGACCTGGGAAGGCTACAACTATGAGGACGCTGTTCTGCTGAACGAAAAGCTGGTCCGCGAGGATATCTACACCTCTATCCACATTGAGGAGTACGAGAGCGAAGCCCGCGATACCAAGCTGGGACCTGAAGAGGTGACCCGTGATATCCCCAACGTCGGCGATGATTCCCTGAAGGATCTGGACGACCGCGGCATTATCCGCATCGGCGCCGAAGTCAAGACCGGCGATATTCTGGTTGGTAAGGTTACCCCGAAGGGTGAAACCGAACTGACCGCCGAAGAGCGCCTGCTGCGCGCCATCTTTGGCGAAAAGGCACGGGAAGTACGTGATACCTCCCTGCGCGTTCCCCACGGTGCTTACGGCATTGTTGTGGATGTTAAGGTCTTTACCCCCGAAAACTCTGACGAGCTGCAGCCCGGCGTGCGCACCTGCGTGCGCGTCTATATCGCCCAGAAGCGTAAGATCAGCGTTGGCGATAAGATGGCAGGCCGTCACGGCAACAAGGGCGTTGTTTCCCGCATTCTGCCGCAGGAGGACATGCCGTTCCTGCCTGACGGTACCCCGCTGGATATCGTGCTGAACCCCCTGGGCGTTCCTTCCCGTATGAACATCGGTCAGGTGCTGGAAGTCAACCTTGGCTATGTTGCCAAGGCCCTTGGCTGGCATGTGCAGACCCCCGTGTTCGATGGCGCGCACGAATCCGATATCCGCGACTGCCTGGCCGAAGCCCGCGATAAGTGGCATGGCGACCATGCACCGGAATATCCCACCAAGCTGCCCCGCCTGATGGGCGATAAGGGCCACATCATCGATTTCAGCAAGATCGACCTGACCGATGACGGAAAGACCACCGTTTACGATGGCCGTACCGGCGAAAAGTTCCCCTCCAAGGTTACTGTCGGTTATATGTACTACCTCAAGCTGCATCACCTGGTTGATGATAAGATCCATGCCCGTTCCACCGGCCCGTACTCTCTGGTTACCCAGCAGCCTTTGGGCGGCAAGGCCCAGTTCGGCGGCCAGCGTTTCGGCGAAATGGAAGTTTGGGCTCTGGAAGCTTATGGCGCGGCTTACACCCTGCAGGAGATCCTGACTGTCAAGTCTGACGACGTTGTGGGCCGTGTCAAGACCTACGAAGCAATCGTCAAGGGCGAAGATGTGCCGAATCCGGGCATCCCCGAAAGCTTCCGCGTTATGCTGAAAGAACTGCAGAGCCTTGGCCTGGATATTGTTGTTCAGGATAAGGAAGGCAACGCTGTTGATATGCGTCAGGAATATGACGATGACGATGCCAACTTTGACAACAGCGATATCGGTGATAACGTTCTGCTGGAAAGCGAGCTGCAGGATGATTACAGTGTCAAGGATGCCGATGAAGGCTTTGACGACGACCTGGGCGATGAGGAGCCGGATGAAGCTTCTCTGGCACAGATCGAAGCCGACAATGGCGACGACCTGTTCGACGGTGAATGATCGGAATGCTGTTTACGTCACGATTAAATGAGAGGGTTCGCTGAATGGAAAATAAAGAGTTCGATTCTATCAAGATCGGCCTTGCTTCTCCCGACCAGATCCGTGCCTGGAGCTATGGCGAGGTCAAGAAACCTGAAACCATCAACTACCGCACCCTGAAGCCGGAGCGCGACGGCCTGTTCTGCGAGCGCATTTTTTGGACCTACCAAGGACTGGGAATGCCACTGCGGCAAGTATAAGCGCATCCGCTATAAGGGCAAGATCTGCGATAAGTGCGGTGTCGAAGTTACCCGCGCTAAGGTCCGCCGCGAGCGCATGGGCCACATTGAGCTGGCTGCACCCGTTTCGCACATCTGGTATTTCAAGGGCATTCCCAGCCGCATTGGCCTGATGCTGGACATCGGCCCCCGCCAGCTGGACAAGGTGCTCTACTTTGCAAACTATATCGTTACCGATCCCGGCTTTACTCCGCTGGAGAAAAAGCAGCTCCTGACCGAACGCGAGTACAAGGAGATGCGGGAAAAGTACGAGGATACCTTTGAAGCCGGCATGGGCGCCGAAGCCGTCCAGAAGCTGCTGGCTGAGATCGACCTGGAAGCTCTGTCCGCAGAGCTGCATGAGGAACTGGAAAAGGCTACCGGCCAGAAGCGCGTCCGCCTGTTGAAACGCCTGGAGTGCGTTGATGCATTCCGCCTGTCCGGCCAGCGCCCGGAGTGGATGATCCTGAACGTTGTTCCGGTCATTCCGCCGGATATCCGCCCCATGGTCCAGCTGGATGGCGGCCGCTTTGCGACTTCCGACCTGAACGATCTGTACCGTCGCGTGATCAACCGCAACAACCGTCTGAAGCGCCTGCTGGAGCTGGGCGCTCCCGACATCATCGTGCGCAACGAAAAGCGCATGCTGCAGGAAGCAGTTGACGCCCTGATCGATAACGGCCGCCGCGGCCGCCCGGTCACTGGCCCCAACAACCGCGCCCTCAAGAGCCTTTCCGATATGCTGAAGGGCAAGCAGGGCCGCTTCCGCCAGAACCTGCTGGGCAAACGTGTTGACTACTCTGGCCGTTCCGTTATCGTTGTCGGCCCTGAGCTGAAGATGTACCAGTGCGGTCTGCCCAAAGAGATGGCTCTGGAGCTGTTCAAGCCCTTCGTTATGAAGGACCTGGTCCAGAAGGGCATTGCCTCCAACATCAAGGCTGCCCGCAAAAAGGTCGAGCGTGCTTCCACCGAGGTGTGGGACTCTCTCGAAACCGTCATCAAGGGCCATCCCGTTCTGCTGAACCGTGCACCTACCTGCACCGCCTGGGCATTCAGGCATTTGAACCCGTTCTGGTCGAAGGCCACGCCATCAAGCTGCACCCGCTGGTCTGCACCCCCTTCAACGCTGACTTCGACGGCGACCAGATGGCTGTCCATCTGCCGCTGTCCACCGAAGCACAGCGCGAAGCCAAGATGCTGATGCTGGCTTCCGGCAACCTGCTGAAGCCGTCTGACGGCGAACCCGTCACCGTGCCCACGCAGGATATGATCCTGGGCTCTTACTACCTGACCATGGTCAACCCCGAGACCCCGGCCACGACAAGGTGTTCCGCGATGAGGACGAAGCCCTGATGGCTTACGCCGAGCATATCGTCACCCTGCAGGCTCCCGTTAAGGTGCGCCGCACCATGGACTTTGGCAACGGCCCCGAAACCGCCCTTGTCACCACCACTGTCGGCAAGATCATCTTCAACACCCCCCATCCCGCAGGATCTGGGCTATGTGGATCGCACCGACCCCGAACATAAGTTCGATTACGAAGTCGATTTCCAGGTCACCAAGAAGAAGCTGCCCGACATCATCAGCCGCTGCCTGACAAAGCATGGCACCAAGCGCTGCGCTATCATGCTGGACCACATCAAGGCACAGGGCTATAAGTATTCCACCCTTTCCGCCATCACCGTTGCCGTGCCTGACGCTATCATCCCCGAAGAGAAGCCGGCGATCCTGGCTGCGGCTGACAAGAAGGTTGAAAAGGTCATGAAGAACTTCAACCGTGGTCTTATCTCTGATGAAGAGCGCTATAAGAACACCGTTGAGATCTGGCAGGCAGCTACCGAGGAAGTTTCCAACGCTCTGTCTACCAACCTGAAGACCAACCACCAGCGCAACCCCATCTATATGATGTCCGACTCTGGTGCTCGTGGTTCTATGGACCAGATCAAGCAGCTGGCCGGCATGCGCGGCCTGCTGGCTAACACCGCAGGTAAAACCCTGGAAATGCCTATCCGTGCAAACTACCGCGAAGGCCTGAACATCTTGGAGTACTTCATCTCTTCTCGAGGCGCTCGTAAAGGTTTGACCGATACCGCACTGCGTACTGCTGACTCTGGCTACCTGACCCGCCGTCTGGTTGACGTTTCTCAGGAAGTCATCATCCGCGAGGAAGACTGCCACGCTACCGAGGGTATCCTCGTCAGCGAGATCAGCGAAGGCAACGCTACCATCGAAAGCTTCTCCGAGCGTCTGATTGGCCGTTATGCTCTGCATGACGTGATGGATCCCAAGACCGGCGAACTCATTGTGTCCAAGGACAAGATGATGGATATGTTCGACGCTGAAAAGATCAAAGCTGCCGGTATTACCGAGCTGGAGATCCGCAGCGTGATGACCTGCCGTGCTCACGTTGCGTCTGTGCCCGCTGCTACGGCTCCAACATGTCCAACGGCCAGTGCGTTAAGGTCGGTGAATCTGTCGGTATCATTGCGGCACAGTCCATCGGCGAACCCGGTACTCAGCTGACCATGCGTACCTTCCATACTGGCGGTATCGCATCTGCTGAAGATATTACTCAGGGTCTTCCGCGTGTTGAAGAACTGTTCGAGAGCCGCCGCCCGAAGGCAATGGCTATCATGTCCGAGATCGCCGGTACCGTCCATATTGACGATACCAAGAAGAGCCGCCACGTTGAAGTGACCGGTGTTGACGATAACGGCGCACCGGTTACCAAGAGCTACCTGATCCCGTTCGGCCACCGCCTGAAGGTGATGGAGGGCGATGTGCTCGTCAAGGGCGCACTGTTGACCGAAGGGCATGCTTATCCGCAGGATATCCTGGCTGTCAAGGGCCGCATTGCTACCCAGAACTACCTGATCAGCGAAGTCCAGAAGGTTTACCGTCTGCAGGGCGTGAAATCAACGATAAGCATATCGAAGTTATCGTCCGCCAGATGATGCGTAAGGTTCGCATTGACGATGCAGGTTCCAGCGAGTTCATCATGGGCAGCGTTGTCAACCGCCGCGATGTGATGATCGAGAACGAGAAGATTCAGGAACGCATTGATGCAGGCGAAACCGACCTGAAGCTGGTCCAGGCCAGTCAGATCCTGCTTGGTATCACCAAGTCCAGCCTGGCAACCGACAGCTTCCTGTCCGCTGCATCCTTCCAGGAAACCACCCGCGTTCTGACCGAAGCCGCCATCAAGGGCAAGGTTGACCCGCTGGCCGGTCTGAAGGAGAACGTCATCATCGGTAAGCTGATCCCCGCCGGAACCGGTTTGCCGGAGGTTGAAGAAGAGCTGGCTCGCGCCGAGGAAATCCGCGATGCCGAAGGCAGCGCTTACGACCACGCTGAAAAGTAAGACTTTTCTTATCTGATAAGCTTAGCCTGACAATAAAACATAACATCCCCCACAGTATTCTCCGCATGGGCAACTGCGAACGGAAAGGGTACTGTGGGGGATTTTTTATGCTGCTTTGCGGGGAATGAAACTGCTTATTGCGGAAAAGTGGCAGAAAAGTGATACAAAGTTGCTTGAAAATAGTGGTACAGCTGTGCTATGCTGGCCCCAAAGAAAGGGGGATAGCACCATGACATTGGGAGAGAAAATTGCATCCGCCCGGAAAGAAAAAGGCATGACCCAGGAAATGCTGGCAGAGCAGCTGGGGGTAACACGGCAGGCTGTGGCAAGGTGGGAAACAGGAGTTTCCCATAGTTAAAGATACCACACCAAATATGATGAACCCACGCTTATACACTACCAGCTATAATAAACCGCAAGGACAGCAATTTGATGATACTGCTGTCCTTTCTTTTATAAAATTGCAGTACACATAAAAAAGCTGTAAAATGATAAATATATTTGTCCTTGTAACATTTCACGGACATTTGCCTGTTATACTATCTGCAAAAAGCAAAGGAAGTGAGGATATGAAGCAGATTTTAATTGTCGAGGACGACAGTTTTTTGAATAAGATGTTGGCCTATAACCTGACCGCAGACGGCTACGGCGTGACTTCTGCCCTAAATGCCAGAACCGCAGCCGAAGCCATCCGCCAGCGGGAATTTAATTTAGTGCTGCTAGACATCAACCTGCCGGACGGGAACGGTTTTGAACTGTGCAAGCTGATAAAGCCCCAGCACCCGGATACCATCGTGATTTTCCTGACCGCCAACGATCAGGAGAGCGACCAGATACGGGGCTATGAGGTGGGCGCGGTGGACTACATCACAAAGCCCTTTGTGATCGGGGCCTTGCAGCGGAAAATCAAAGCCATGTTCGCCATGCTGGAACACCACAAACCGGCTAAGGACATTTACGACGACGGGCGGCTGTTTCTGGACTTCTCGGAGCAGACGGCTTCCTTAAACGGCAAGCCCCTGACCCTATCCCCGATGGAGTACAAAATGCTGAACCTGTTCCGTAAAAATCCCCGGCAAGTGCTGACCCGTGGGCAGCTTTTGGGAAAAGCTGTTGGGAATATAGACGAGGAAGTTTTGTGGACGAACAACACCCTGACAACCTCCATCAGCCGGATTCGGAGTAAGATCGAATCCGAACGG
>ENA-OQAR01000545-OQAR01000545.1-human-gut-metagenome-genome-assembly--contig:-NODE-545-length-11373-cov-2.964521_pt1 | contig 11373 bp, 18 predicted proteins | sample MGYA00242738_ERZ504533 | MGnify/ENA primary metagenome ERZ504533 (study PRJEB26092, sample SAMD00036276) | human gut metagenome | host: Homo sapiens | study: EMG produced TPA metagenomics assembly of... | reverse complement strand
GCAGAATGTACTGCGGCGGAGAAAGATAAATAGTCTGAAAATTATCAAATAAATAAAAATATTGTAAAATTAGTGCAAATAATACAAAGATAAACAGAAAATATTAAAATAAAATGTAAAAATGTATTGACAAATAATAACGAGAGTGTTATTATAACACCATCAAAAGAAACAAGAAAACGAATTAAACAATCAAAGAAATTCATTCAATTCATAGCATATATAAATGTTCCAATGAAAAGGATGAAAATAAAAGAAAGGTTCGGGTGATTCCATTGGGAAAGAATTTATAACTTCATCAATATAAGAGTGACGGGTATCGCATTTCCTGCAAGAAAGACCTGATACGGAGATTATAAAAAAGTATTTTCCTTATATAATATAAGAGCATACGCACAGCCTGATTAATAAGGAAGGAATGTATCAAAGGTATTATAGAAGCGATAACTTATATTGAATATCTGTTGCAGACCTGATACAGGGATTTTGGTAAATGTGTAAAGAAATATTTACCGGAAGAGCATAACCCTTATCTCAGTAGTTAGCCTGAAAGCAGAGGTTCAGGTAACAGATAAACTGAAGGTAAGAACGATGTTTTGAGAGGCATATAGAAGTTTAAGTATATGGTTTGAAATCCTGCATCAGAAGAATATCCGGTATATAAAATTACAGGATATTGAGAGAAATATTAAGGTACTTTTTCAGTGATACTTTACATAATTCAGAACATCTGCCATTAATGTTCGATAAATATGAAAAGCACATAAGGAAATTAAACAGTTGTGAATTTAAGAAGTTAGGTTTATGATTGCTTAGCACGAAAAATAATGAAAAAGTGTATCCGATATTTCATAAATGAAAAAATAAATTTATAATACGTGAAATTATAAATTTAAAATTCTATAAAACTTTCTAAGTAAGTTCCGATGAACTGAATAACTGATATCATAAAAGCATAAAAGCAGGAATGAATCAGATTATAAACAGTACATATGGATTATGAGCAGGAAACAGAATAGGAATTTTAAATAAACATAGAAAAATTTAATAGTGAAACTTATAAAGTAGTTTGTAAATAACATATTATTTTATTATAGAAAGAATACTAAGAGGAAAATAAATTGAATAAACGAAGAACATTGAAGCGGTCATCATTTTTGAAATCAGGAAAAGTAAAAAAGTGATGACCGTTTTCAAATTGTATTCATATATATTCGTTTATTGCGTGAAATGGAATTTTAGGATATACTCTCCATGAAAAGGAGAGTTTTTTATGTGGATAAAAGATATCAGAGATTATATTTTTATATGAAGATAAAGATATTCTGGTCTGTCACAAACCGGCAGGGCTTGCAGTTCAGAATGCGCGGGTTGGCAGTATGGATATGGAGAGCCTCTTGAAGAATTATATTGCTCAGAAGGTGCCGGGTAAGATGCCGTATCTGGGTATTATCCATCGCCTGGATCAGCCGGTGGAGGGGGTTCTTGTATTTGCCCTGAATCCGAAGGCAGCAGCAGATCTCAGCAGACAGATGACAGCGGGAAAAATAAAGAAGACTTATCTTGCAGTTACAGAAGGAACAGTGAAAGTGAAGAGTGCAAAACTGGTGGACTGGCTGAAGAAGGATGGCAGGACCAACAGCTCTGCAGTGGTTGAGGGAGGGACTTCCGGAGCAAAAAAGGCGATATTGTCTTATGAAGTTCTGGAACCTGGAAAAATAAGGAAGATGCACAGGATTGTGGCGAAAGAAATCTGATTCGGATTGATCTGGATACAGGCAGGCATCATCAGATTCGTGTGCAGATGGCGCATGCCGGAATGCCTTTGGTTGGTGACAGAAAGTATAATCCCGGTCAGAATAGTCAGGAACCGCTGGCTCTCTGTTCTGCAAAACTGGGATTTCAGCATCCGGTGACAAAGAAACAGTTGGAGTTTCAGGTGCAGCCTGCAGGTATGGCATTCAAAAGACATTGATATAGCGCAATTTTTGATGTATAAAAAGTGAAAAAAATGTGTAAAAATCTCTGGACGAATTTCGTAAAGTGTGTATAATGTAGAAAGTAATATGCAGTTATAAGGTTTATAGCAATTCTCGTAAATAATGTATTTAAGAGGATCGCTACAGGTAATTGTTCGATGTTAATTATTCTGTGAGAGTACTGAGCAGATATCGATTTTTTAGTTGACAGAAATTATACATTATTTTATGAAATTGCTGTAATGTGCAGTATAGCACTGAAAGGAAGAGGAAATTAAAATGAAAAGAGCGGCGGCAGCAGCGATAAGTTTAATGACAGGACTGGCAATGCTGACAGGATGCAGCAGAGCGGAGGTGGAAGAGACAATCCAGCCGTTGGTGGCAGACGCTATCGAAGAATCCGATTCAGAGGCAGAAGCAGTGAAGGAAGAGGATGAGAGTCCGCTGATTCCGGAGATTGATACAGATATAAAAATCCATGCCGGTTCAAGGATCGCAGTGGTAAGCAAATGTGTCAAGGGCGAATACTGGAAGATGGTTAAGAAAGGCATGGAAGATGCGGTAAAGGAAATTAATAAAGCATATGGTTATAAAAAAAGATGACCAGATTACCATGACGTTTGAAGGTCTGATAATGAAGAGGATGTAGAGACTCAGATCAATACAATAGATGCTGTTATCGCAGAGAATCCGGATGTTCTTTGTATTTCGGCAAGTGACATGGATTCCTGTGAGGCACAGCTTGAAGCTGCAAAGGAGAATGGAATTCCGGTTATAGCATTTGATTCTAATGTAGCCGAGAAAAAAAACTGGTGAAGGCATATCGGGGAACCGATAATGTGCAGGTAGGAAAGATGGCTGCTTATCAGCTTGGCAGTGCACTCGGAAAGATGGGAAAGGTTGCGGTTTTTTCCGCACAGCAGAAGACAAAGAGTGTTCAGGATCGTGTAGAAGGATTCATGAATAATATCGGGAAGTACGGAGACATTGAAGTTGTGGAAACTATTTTATTCTGATCAGGTAGATGATATGGAGGCTTCCATGAAGGAAGTTCTGGAAAAAATATCCCACACTGGATGGTGTATTCTGCACCAATGCAGATATTACAGAGATGTATCTGAATCTGGAGAAGAGTGATGAGCATGATGCACCGGCTCTGGTAGGGGTTGATGCAACTACTAAGCAGCAGGAAGCAATCCGTAATGGAGAAGAGATTGGCTGTGTTTCTCAGCAACCTTATGCTATGGGATACCAGACGATCTGGGCAGCAGTTGAAACAACGGCACCGAAGAAATCTGTTGTGATCGATAAAAAATGTACTGAGTAATCCGGCATGGATTGATGCAGACTGCCTGGATGATCCGGACTACAGTGGGTATTTATATACAGAATAAGGATTAAAAGATAAACGCTCCGGGGAGATACTCAGGGTCTCAAATGCATTAATTAAGAGGACTTTCTATGGGAGAATGTGTCAGCTGAGACAGACCGGTAATACCGAACTTATATATAAAACAGGATTATATACGAAAGAGGAAGCATGAAAACAGTGATGAGTTGTTTTCGTGCTTTTTTTTGTGTTATAGAATATTACTCCGTAATGTTCTATGACACAAAAAAGCTCTCCGGGCAGGCTCCTTATTTATATCTCTTCTTCTTTGAAATAAAAATATAAACCAATCAGAAGCTTTGACTGTATAAAAAGATTTATATTGATGATATAATCACATGCACGATATAAAATAACAAAAAATATTGGATGGACAAAAAATATTTGATAAAATTGTTTAATAAGATTGTAATTTTAAAGAATATATGATAAAATTTAACTATAAATTCTTAAAAATATATACAAAAATTAGGCAAAAAGGAGAAGAGAATGAAACAATGGTCAGAGATTATCAGAAATGTCACCATGTTGTCGCAGCTTGGACTGTCTCTCATAACCCCTGTCCTGATATGTCTGGCAGTATGCTGGCTGATTGTTTCTAAGACCGGAGCTGGCGGATGGGTATATATCCCCGGTTTTTCTTTGGTTTTGGAGGTTCCGGGACAGTGGCATATAAATTTTATCTTTCTATTAACAGACAGCAGAAGAAAGAGAACAAAAAGAAGAAAAATAAAGTATCGTTTAACAGACACCTGTAATGATACAGAAACGAAAGGGAGATTTATATGAGTATTATGGATAATGTTCAGCCTGCCGTAAAGAAGGAAACCGGGAAGGTAGCCGCCATCACCGGAATCGGGCTGATTTTGATGTGGATCGTGTTTTGGAGTGCTGCATGCTTTCATGCCACAGAAGGTACCGTTTGATTATACGGTGTTTCTTGGAGGGGCAGTGGGAGGATGTGTGGCAGTCCTTAATTTCTTTTTTATGGGACTTGCAGTGCAGAAAGCAGCTGCAGCAACAGATGAGGACACAGCGAGAATGAGGATCAAAGCAAGTTACTCCCAGAGAATGCTGATCCAGATGTTGTGGGTGATCTTGGCAATCGTGGCACCCTGTTTTCATTTTGTGGCAGGAATCGTTCCTCTTTTATTTCCCGGAACAGGAATTAAAATTGCAGGAATTTTTTCATACTAACAAATAGGTATTTCTATATCAAACCGGAACAGTACCGGGAGAGACAGGAGGTGAATAAAGAGTATGGAATTGGATATCAGCGGGGCAAGGATATTCTTTACATTACCCATTGATGTGCCTGTTCTCGGACCATTAAGGATCAGTGAGACAATGGTGGTAAGCTGGATTGTTATGATACTCATAACAGGTTTGTGTATCTGGCTGACACATGATCTGAAAGAAGAGAACATTTCCAAACGTCAGGCTGTGGCAGAGCTCATTGTAGAGAAGGCCAACAGCTTTGTAATCGGAAATATGGGTGAGAAATTCAGATACCTGATACCATTTGTTGCAGCACTTTTTGCGACCAGTGTGGTTTCCAACCTGATCAGTCTGATCGGACTTCGAAGCCCTACAGCAGACCTTTCTACTGAGGCTGCTGGGCAGTTGTGGTTTTCATTATGATCACAGCACAGAAGATAAAGACCAGCGGATTTGGCGGCTATCTGAAAGGATTTACAACTCCGATCGCAGTTATGACACCGTTTAATATTCTTTCCGAGCTGGCTACACCTGTCAGTATGGCGTGTCGTCATTTCGGAAATATCCTTTCCGGTGTGGTAATCAATGGCCTGATCTATGGGGCACTGGCAGTCGCAAGTTCCGCGCTTCTGGGCCTGATCCCGGGTGCACTGGGAGATGTACTGTCAAAGATACCGATTCTTGATGTCGGTGTACCTGCGATAACGTCGGTCTATTTTGACTGGTTCTCAGGAGTTATGCAGGCGTTTATCTTCTGTATGCTGACTGTAATGTATATTGCAAATGCAGCAGAAGAGTAGCAGAAACATGATTTGCCGGAGCAAAACGGCAGCGGTGGTAACCGCAAAGAATGCTGAAATACAGCAGAAAAATTAATACCGCAGCAAAGGGGAAAAGCTGCAGATTATTATTTAACAGGAGGGTTTTAATATGGATTTTCAGTTATTGGCAAAAGGTATCGCATTAGCAGGATGTGCAATTGGAGCAGGATGTGCGCTGATCGCAGGTATCGGACCTGGTATTGGTGAAGGTAACGCAGTAGCAAAGGCACTGGAAGCAATCGGACGTCAGCCTGAGTGCAAGGGTGATGTTACTTCTACCATGCTTCTTGGATGTGCCATCGCAGAGACAACAGGTATCTACGGTTTCGTAACCGGTCTGTTACTTATTTTCGTTGCACCTGGTATGTTCATGAACTTCCTGAGCTGATAAAAACAGCTGAGATGCCGTATATCACAGATTAAGCGGCATCTGATACGGAACCTGTGGATAATTCCGGCAGCAGCCGGAGAATGATCCGCATAAGTATAGACAGGAGGTTACAAACATGCAGGTACAGGAATTAGTTGGAATTGTGCCGTGGAATTTTATAGCGACGATTTGCAACCTTTTTATTCAGGTATATCTGATTAAAACGTTTTCCTCTTCAAGCCCATCAATGAGATGCTGGAAAAGCGCAAAGCAAAAGCGGATGCCCAGATCCAGGATGCAGTGAAGGCAAAGGAAGAAGCCCAGGCAATGAAAGCAGAATATGAAAAGAATATGCAGGAAGCCAAGAATAAGGCAAATGACATTGTGATGACAGCTCAGAAAAACAGCCGCTATCCAGAGTGAAGAGATGCTTAAGGAGGCTTCCAGTCAGGTAACTGCCATGAAAGAGAAGGCAGAGAAAGACATTGCACAGGAGAAACGTAAGGCAGTCAATGAGATCAAGGGAGAAATCGGCGGTATGGCTGTTGAGATTGCCGGAAAAGTGATCGAGCGCGAAATTAGTGAAGAGGATCATGCAAAACTGATTGATGAGTTTATTGAGAATGTAGGTGAGGCATCATGACAAAAACTGCCAGAGTTTACGGCGGAAGTCTGTATGACCTTGCCGCTGAAGAAAAGCTGGATGGACAGATCATGGAGCAGATGATCGCGATCAGACAGATTTTTCGAGAAAATCCGGGATATCTGAAATTGCTGGGAGAACCAGCGATTCCTGAAGACGAGAGACTTAAGATGATTGAAGAGGCTTTCGGAGGGCAGGCAGAGAGATATCTGGTGAATTTCCTGAAATTATTGTGTGAACGCAAGATTCTGAGAGAGTTTGCCGGATGCTGCGAAGAGTTTATCAGACGCTACAACAGTGCACATGGAATTGCGGAGGCAGTGGTAACAAGTGCAGTGAAGCTCAGTGAGACTCAGATGGAAGCTCTGAAAGCGAAGCTTGAGAAGCTAAGCGGAAAGAAAGTGTATCTGGTTCAGAAAACAGATGCATCCGTTCTTGGCGGACTTCGCGTAGAACTGGAGGGCGTACAGCTCGACGGTACAGTACAGAGCCGTATTTCCGGTATTTCGAAGAAACTGAATGAATTGGTAGTATAAGGAACTGGATTCCGGATTTGAGAATCGTACTGTATGGGTATTTGACATATGGATATGAAAAATCTTTAAATTTCTGAATTCAGACAGCGCAAAATAATAGAATATAAAAGGATGGAATGGAAACATGCAATTAAAACCTGAGGAAATATCCAAGGTCATCCGAAGCCAGATAAAATATTACGAAAATGCCATTCAACAGAACGAGACAGGTACGATCCTTATGGTTGGTGACGGTATTGCCAGAGCCAGCGGACTGGTAAACTGTATGTCAGGAGAGCTTCTGGAATTTGAGGACGGAAGCTTCGGTATGGCACAGAACCTGGAGGAGAACAGTGTCTCTATCGTAATCTTTGGTTCAGATGAGAACATTGGTGAGGGTCAGACCGTAAAGCGTACAGGCAAGGTCGTGTCTGTACCTGTAGGCGACGCCATGGTTGGGCGTGTTGTAAATGCACTGGGACAGCCAATTGACGGAGCAGGCCCGATTGATACAAAAGAATTCCGGCCGATTGAGAGCAAGGCACCTGGAATCTGTGAGAGAAGATCTGTATATCAGCCTCTCCAGACCGGTATCAAAGCCATCGACTCCATGATCCTATCGGACGTGGACAGCGAGAACTGATCATTGGTGACCGCCAGACTGGTAAAACTACAATTGCTACAGATACCATCATTAACCAGAAGGGAAAAGATGTGATCTGTATTTATGTAGCCATCGGACAGAAAACGTTCCACAGTAGCTACATTAGTAGAGAACTTGACAAGAAATGGCGCGATGGATTACACCATCGTCGTAGCCGCTACAGCATCTGAGTCAAGCCCGCTGCAGTATATCGCACCCTATTCCGGATGTGCAATGGGCGAGTACTTTATGAATAAGGGAAAAGATGTGCTGATCATCTATGATGATTTAAGTAAGCATGCGGTTGCATATCGTGCACTTTCCCTGCTGATCCGTCGTCCACCTGGACGTGAAGCTTACCCGGGTGATGTTTTCTATCTGCATTCCAGACTTCTGGAACGTGCAGCGAAGCTGGACGATGAACATGGCGGCGGTTCCATGACAGCACTGCCGATTATTGAAACACAGGCAGGTGACGTATCTGCCTATATTCCTACTAACGTTATTTCTATTACAGATGGACAGATTTTCCTGGAGACAGAGTTATTCCATTCAGGAATCATGCCTGCTGTAAACCCAGGTATCTCCGTATCACGAGTTGGTGGTGATGCGCAGATCAAGGCAATGAAGAAGGTAGCAGGAACACTGAAACTGATTTATTCCCAGTACCGTGAGCTGCAGAGCTTCGCACAGTTTGGTTCTGATCTGGATGCTGATACAAAGGCACGTCTGGAACAGGGAGCACGTATTGTGGAAGTTCTGAAACAGAACCAGAATGCACCGGTTCCTGTAGAGAAACAGGTTGCGATCCTTTATGCGGTTACAAAGGGTGTTCTGGAATCAGTAAAAGTTGAAGACGTAAATGTATATGAATCAGGATTATATACCTATCTGGATACAGATGCAGCAGGCGTAGAGGTTATGCAGGAGATCCGCTCAACAGGTAAGCTGGAGCAGGAAACAGAACAGAAGCTTCGCAGCGTACTGGATGCGTATACAGAGAACTTCCTGAATACAAGACCTGAGAAATAAAGTGATTAGGAGGGTATCGTATGGCTTCGAATATGAAAGCGGTAAAGCTGCGTATCAAGAGTGTACAGAGTACCATGCAGATTACCAAGGCCATGGAGCTTGTAGCATCCTCCAAACTGCGTAAGGCAAAAGGAACGTGCAGAGGTATGCCGTCCGTACTTTACAGAACTTCATGAGACATTGAAAGAGATTGCAAGGGAGAATACAGATTTCTCATCCGTTTATGCGAAAGAGTCTTCCAACAATAAAACCTGCTATGTAGTGATCGCAGGTGACAGAGGACTGGCAGGCGGATATAACACCAATCTTTTTTAAATGTCTGGAGGCTTCTGCTGAAGGTAAGGACTACATGGTTCTGCCGGTTGGAAAGAAAGCAGTAGAATATTTCCGCCAGAGAGAGATTGAAGCTCTGACAGAACAGTTTGCAGAGGCAGGAAGTATTTCTGTAGCGGATTGTTTTGAGATGGCAAATATGCTCTGTACAGAATTTCGCAAAGGAACCTTTGGCCATATTGAATTATGTTATACTGTCTTTAATTCTATGCTTTCCCAGCAGCCGGAGGTATTTTCCATGCTTCCTATGACTGATATCAGAGAGGAAAGCGGCGGTAAGATAGAGACGAAGAATCTGATCCTCTATGAACCGGACGGAGAGACAGTATTTGATGCCATTGTTCCGGAATATCTGGCAGGTCTGGTTTATGGCGGTATCTGCGAAAGCACCGCAAGTGAACTGGCAGCCAGACGTATGGCTATGGACGCAGCCACAAGTAATGCGGAAGAGATGATTGATCAGCTCAATCTGTATTACAACAGGGCACGTCAGGCAAGCATCACGCAGGAAATCACGGAGATTGTTGCAGGTGCAGAAGGTCTTTAATATAATTTCCAACAGATAGGAGATTACTAACATGAGTGAAAAACACATTGGCGAGGTAGTGCAGGTTATCGGTCCGGTACTGGATATCCGCTTTGCGCACGATGAACTGCCTCCTCTTCTTAATGCCATAGAGATTGATAATGATGGCGCAAAGCTGGTTGCCGAGGTTGCACAGCAGGTTGGCGATGATGTGGTAAGATGTATTGCCATGAATTCTACTGACGGTCTGGTGCGTGGTGCCAAAGCTCTGGATACAGGCGGTCCCATTTCCGTTCCTGTAGGTGAGGAATGCCTGGGACGAGTATTTAACCTTCTGGGTGACCCGGTAGATAATCTTCCGGCACCGGAGGCAAAGGAACGCTGGTCTATCCATCGTCAGGCTCCTTCTTATGAAGAACAGATGCCTGCAACAGAGATCCTGGAGACAGGAATTAAGGTCGTTGACCTGATCTGTCCTTATGCAAAGGGTGGTAAGATTGGTCTTTTCGGTGGTGCAGGTGTAGGAAAAACAGTTCTTATCATGGAACTGATCCACAACGTAGCAACTGCACATGGTGGACTTTCCGTATTTACAGGTGTAGGAGAGCGTACACGTGAGGGAAATGACCTTTACAATGAAATGAAAGAAAGTGGAGTTATCGACAAGACTGCTCTGGTTTACGGTCAGATGAATGAGCCGCCCGGAGCACGTATGAGAGTTGGACTTTCCGGACTTACCATGGCGGAATACTTCCGTGATGAAAAGAACCAGGATGTGCTTCTCTTTATTGACAATATTTTCCGTTTTACACAGGCAGGTTCCGAGGTGTCTGCGCTTCTGGGACGTATGCCTTCAGCCGTAGGTTATCAGCCTACACTGGCAACTGAAATGGGTAACCTGCAGGAACGAATTACTTCTACAAGAAAGGGTTCCATCACATCTGTACAGGCTGTATATGTGCCTGCCGATGACCTGACTGACCCGGCTCCTGCAACTACATTCTCACATCTGGATGCAACAACTGTACTTTCCCGTGAAATCTCCAGCCAGGGTATTTATCCGGCCGTTGATCCTCTGGATTCCACAAGCCGTATCCTTTCCCCTGAGATCGTAGGAACAGAGCATTATGAGATTGCCAGATCAGTGCAGAGAGTTCTTCAGCGTTATAAAGAGCTCAGGACATCATTGCCATCATGGGTATGGATGAGTTGTCAGAGGAAGATAAACGTACTGTAAGCCGTGCACGTAAGGTTCAGAGATTCCTGTCACAGAGTTTCTCTGTAGCAGAACAGTTTACAGGTATGCCTGGCAAATATGTTCCGCTGAAGGAGACACTGAGAGGATTCAGGATGATCCTGAACGGTGAGTGTGATGACATTCCTGAGAGTTATTTCCTGTTTGTGGGAACCATCGATGAAGTGTTTGAAAAAGCCAAGAATCAGTAAAGGGGGAAATGTCCTATGAGTACTTTCCCGTTGAGAATCGGAACACCGGACGGACTGCTCTTTGAAGGTAATGTGGAGCGTGTGATCTGCAGAACTGTCAGCGGTGATCTGGCTATCCTTGCCAGACACTGTAATTACTGTACTGCCCTTGGAATGGGCGAAGCAAGTGTGGTAATGGAAGACGGCAGCAGACGGACCGCAGCCTGTATTGGCGGAATGCTTTCTGTTATGAACGGAAAGTGCCGTGTCCTTGCAACTACCTGGGAGTGGAAAGAGGATATTGATGAGCAGCGTGCACAGGAAGCTAAGAAAAAGAGCGGAGGAGATGATCGCAAAAGGTGGTTTGACTGATCATGATTATAAGATTGTGGAGGCTAAACTGCAGAGGGCGTTGGTGCGTTTTTGAGTGTGAAGAGCTGAGAAAAATAAGAGTTTATTAAAAAGAACTGACAGGAAA
>ENA-OQAR01000544-OQAR01000544.1-human-gut-metagenome-genome-assembly--contig:-NODE-544-length-11383-cov-1.812989_pt1 | contig 11383 bp, 11 predicted proteins | sample MGYA00242738_ERZ504533 | MGnify/ENA primary metagenome ERZ504533 (study PRJEB26092, sample SAMD00036276) | human gut metagenome | host: Homo sapiens | study: EMG produced TPA metagenomics assembly of... | reverse complement strand
CGAAACTGTCACCGAACCCGTAAACACCGCTGCGCCCGAAGAGCAGGCAACGACACCCGCACCCGAGGCCAGCGCGGCCACGCCGGCGCCGACTCCGTCCCCCGCTTCCATGCCGAAACCGCACGCGCCCTCCCCCGCCGCCTTCGCCAAGAAGACTCCGGCGGCCAAGCCGCGCGCTGCCGCCCCGGCCGCCGCCACCGCCGCCTATTCCGAGGCTGATGTCAAGGCCGCCGAGCCTTCGGCCGCGTGGATGACAACGGCACCGTCTTCGTCAAGGATGGCGACGCCGAGCGCGAGGTAGGCCAGTTCCCGGATGTCTCCAAGGAAGAGGCGTTGGCACTGTACGCCCCGTCGTTTCCTGGATCTCAAGGCCAAGCTCGATCTGCTGGCACCCGCCTGGCTTCCCCGAACATCAAGGCCCGTGAAATCGACGAATCCGTGAAGCTCTTGGGTGAAGAAACCTCCGAGCCAGCGTCGTGGGCGATCTTGCCGCACTCAAGACCCAGTACGAGGAGCTGAAGGCTGCGGCGAGGCCAAGAAGACCGAAATCGCCGAGGCACGCAAGGCCGCCCAGGCCAAGGCCGTTGCCGAGCGCACCGCCATTGTCGAGAAGGCTGAAGCACTGGCCGCTTCTCTGGGCGACAACACCAACTGGCGCTCCACCGCCGACAAGTTCCGTAACCTGTTCGACGAGTGGCAGAACCACCAGCGCACCACCGTGCGCATCGACAAGCCGGAGGCCGAGGCGCTGTGGAAGCGCTTCTCCGTCGCCCGTACCACCTTCAACCAGGCTCGCCGCAAGTGGGCTCAGGCTCGCGACAACGAGCGTACAGCCGCCAAGGAAGCCAAGGAAGCGATTATCGCCGAGGCCAATGAGCTCAAGGATTCCACCGCTTGGGGTGAGACTTCCCGCAAGTTCAACGATCTGATGGACCGTTGGAAGAAGGCCGGCCGCGCTGGCCGTAACGAGGACGACGAGCTGTGGGCCAAGTTCCGCGAAGCCGCCGACACCTTCTTCAACGCTCGTCAGGCTGATCGCGATCAGATCAACTCCTCCGAGAAGGAGAATCTGGCTGCCAAGGAGGCTCTGCTGGTCAAGGCCGAGGCTCTGGTGCCGGTGAAGACCGACGCCGAGGCCAAGAAGGCCCGCCAGGAGCTGGCCAAGATTCAGGAAGAGTGGGATCAGATCGGTTACGTGCCGCGTGACGATATGCGCCGCATCGAGAACCGTCTCGACGCCGTTGACAAGCAGATTCAAGGCCATCGAGGATGCCGCTTGGAAGCAGACCGACCCGGAGGCCGACGCCCGCAAGTCCAGCTTCGAGGAGCAGCTCAACGCCCAGCTCGCCGAGCTCGACGCCAAGATCGCGGCCGAGTCCGACCCGAAGAAGAAGGCCAAGCTCGAAGCCGAGAAGGCCACCAAGGAGCAGTGGCTGAACGCCATCAAGTAAGGATCTCGTGCCAGGTTCCCCTCTGAGGGAAGCCGGCAGCAAGGCTGACTGAGGGGAGTTTACGGTATAACCGTAAACTCCCCTCAGTCGCCTACGGCGACAGCTCCCCTCAGCGAGGGGAGCTTCGTCATATTTATGCCGTTTTCTCCTGCCCTATACTCATAACTTCACCCCATAGTTCCTCAGTCACCCAGCAATTGGTGTCTTACGCCTGAGTCCCTACCGGTACTGCAACAACTGCCGTGAGCCCTTGATGTGCGGCCAGATATTCATGCAACGGCTGGCTGTATGGCATATTCAGCTCGCCGTAATTGGTTCCGGCACGGAAGGCGGGGTAACTGTCGCCGCCCTGAAGCAGATATGAATTGGATGCGATAATCACCAGGTCATCGTCTGCAATCGGTCGACCGTCAACGGCGAGGTTCACGATACGAACCGCCGCATGTTCGTCGGCAGCACACTCGTCAGCGTCAGCGTTGGTATCAGCGGCGGCATCAGTATCAGCGGCGGCATCGGCATTGCCGCTCCCACCGGTCGTACCGCATTCGGCATACCGATACGTCACGTTCGAGGAGATGCCGAGCCAGCGCCGCTCCAGTCGCCCATCGTCACGGCGAAATTGCTCGGCGAGCACTCTCTTCACATCGCGCCCGGTGAGCGTCTCATGCGCGGCCTTGAACTGCAAGGCCATGAGACTATCCACCTCGCGCACGGTGACTTTGCCATCGCCATTCATATCAAGCCGTGGAGTCCGCAGACTGCCATTATTCGAAAATCCGATTACCGGCAAGCGATTCCCGGCATACACATGCTTCATGATTGACTCTCGGTTCGCGTCCGCCACCAGCACACCAGACCGTATTCCCGTCGCTTGTCCGAACCTTGTTTGTCGAAATCACGCCGGAGGCCAAGGTGCCAATCACCGCGCTGCCGGTATGGTTCGCATATGTTGCCGACGCTGGTAAATATGCTGCGCGCGCGATACCTCATCGTTCTCCTCAGCACCGGCGGACATCCAAGCGGCTTGCGCCGATGCGCATTAAGCCATCCACGCCCAGCACGCCGTCAACCGCCGTATGGCTGGTGCCATTGCCGAGGTCAACGTCGGCCACTCGCACCGTGGCGCGACGCCCGGCACCGGTGATGATCAAATCCTGCACGGCCATGTTCCGCCCGAAGCTGCCCGCCTCGTAAATAGGCGCGCCACCTGCGGTTGTACCGTGCTTGATCGCGTGACTGTGACCGGTGTATACCACATCAACATCTCGCCCAATATCGGCGGCGGCTGAAGCATCGGCGTGCAGCAAGGCCACCACCGCATCCACCTTTCCGGAGCGCTTGAGTTCACGGGCCACACGATTGATCGCGTCCACCGCCCGTTCGTCAAGGTCGGCATCACGAGTGATCTGCGGAGTGGCCACCGAGCCGAGCGCATCAGTAAGGGCGCCCACGAAACCGATCCGCTTGCCGTTCACCGTTCGAATCGTAGAGTCACGTACGTGGCTCAGCAGTCCGTCAGGCGACTTATTGGCGGCAGACGCGTTGGCGCACAGCCAGTCGATGCCGTTGCTGGGATCAGCGATACGATTGTTGAAATCGGCGACACCGCGGTCGAACTCATGGTTGCCTATCGCCGAAATCGTCAATCCCCACGCTTTGGCCATATCCAGCGTGGGTTGGTCCTTCTCCACCGCCGACTCATACGGGGAGCCTCCCACCAAATCGCCGGTCGATACCGGAATCATATTGCCGGGATTATGGCTGTCGGCCACGGTGAAGGCGGTGGCGTTGTCTGCACCACGTTCGATATGCCCGTGAAAATCAGTGATGTCGGCGATGGTCACCGTACGGGTGCCGGAAGATGGATTATCGCCGGAAAAAGGAACGGCTCCCGTGGTTCCCGCACAAGCATAAGGAACCACCAGAGCCGTAAGGATAAGCGCTACTGCACCAAAAGCGATCCCCGATCGCTTGCCGGCCCACCGCCGGTTCTTCATATTCCTGCTCACACCAGTCACGCTAGAATCGTCGATTGAATGGCCATGCCTAGGAAGGCGACTCTCAGGTGAATTCTTAGCGGCGTCTTGGGATGGGAAAGGCCTGACCCCATACTATCAGGGTCAGGCCTTTGCAACCCGCGTCACTACGAATGCGTCAGCAAGAGGAGATTACTCGCCAAATTCCTCGGCGCAGATCTCAGCTACCGCATCCACGCACGCCTCGGCAATCAGACGGCCGCGTTCGGCGCTCGAGCCGGCCGGATTGGCGAGTCCGCCGTGAGCGGGAACGTCACCTTGGCGCACAGGGTAGCGGACATAGGATTTCGCCGTGGCACCGGCTTCCTCGACCATACGGTCCATGTGCACCAGTTCCGGCGCATAGTGGAGCATCAACGAAGTTCGGTGACGGCGCATGCTCCAATGCCCAGCCGGGGAACACCAATCCATCGAATACCTTGTCGATAACCGACTGCGGAACCGGGTCCCACCAATTGGTTTCCACGATGGTGGCCACTCCCCCGGTTTCGCGGGTGACCAGGTCGATGGCCTCGACGATGAACGCCTCGTTTTCAAAATGCGCGTTCATGACGACGATCTTGGTGAAGCCATCGGCGATGAGTTCGCTCAGCACGTCGTGCATTTGGTTGATCACTGTCACGCCGTTCATGTCGATAGTGCCCGGGAACAGCGGCCCGCCACCGGAGAGCGGCTTGGACTTGTATCCATAGCTCAGGGTGGGCAGCACGGTGCCGTCGATGCGTTCCGCCAGATCTTCGGCGACCCGCGTGGCGAGTACCGCGTCGGTGCCGATGGGCAGATGCTGGCCGTGCTGTTCGGTCGAACCGATCGGCACGATGACGGGACGAGTCTTCGCCTCCTTGAATTCCGGCCAGGTCATGTGGTCCATACGGCGGTTGCTACCCATTGCAGTACTCCTTTAGGTTGGTGGTGGATTGGATGGTCGATGAATACGCCCGCTCCCTCGGGGAAGGAGCCGGAGCTGAGGAGATCAGATGTGATTCAGATCCTTGTCGGTGTTTTCGTGGGAGAGGATCATCGCGACCAAGGCGATGGCCGCAACGCCCACCATGTACCAGGCCGGGGCGATGGACGAACCGGTCAGGGCAATCAGGCCAGTGGCGATGAACGAGGCCGTACCACCGAAGATGGCGTTGGCCAGATTGAAGCTGAACGCGAATCCGGTGAAGCGCACGGAGGTGGGGAACGTCTCGGTCAGGTAGCTGGACAGGGTACCGTCGTTGGCGGTCAGGGTGGCGCACATTGCCAGCTCAACCAGCAGCACGGGCCAGAACTGGGAGGTGTTGAGGATGAGGAAGGCAGGAACGGTGAGGACGATGAACGCCACGCAAGCGCCGATGAGCACCTTCTTGCGGCCGAATTTGTCGGAGATGTGGCCCATGCCGAACACCATGAACACGTAGGCGACCAGGCAGATGGTGGTGATGGTGCCGGACTGGGGGGCGTCCATGCCGACGGTGTCAGACAGATAGGTCGGCAGGTAGGTGAGCACGGTGTAGAAGCCGACCGCGTCAGCACGCAGGCTCCGAAGCTGATGATCAGAGCCTTGAGATGGTTGTGGAACAACTCGGCGAGCGGGGCGAACATGCCGCTCTTGGCAGCGATTTGACCGTCGGCGGAGGCGCGCCTGGACTCAAGCGCATCGTTCATCGACTGGTAGACGGGGGGAATCAGCGAGCTTGGCGCGGATGTACAGCACAATCAGACCGAGCGGGCCGCCAGCAGGAACGCACACGCCATCCCCCAACCGACCATCGCGCTAGAGTTCATGTTGGCGGTCATCAGCGTGGCCAGAGTAGAACCGGCGAGCAGACCGATAGCGGTGGAAGCCGGAATCAGCGAGCAGTAGATGCCGCGCTTTGAAGTGGGCGCATATTCGCCGAGGAACGTGGCCGCACCGGCATATTCACCGGAGGCGGAGAAGCCCTGCACCATGCGCAGCAGTAGAAGCAGAATCGGCGCGCCAACGCCAATCACCGAGTAAGACGGCAGGCAGCCGATCAGGAAGCTCGCACCGGACATGAACATAATCGAGTGGGCCAGTGCGGCTTTACGGCCTTTCTTATCTCCATAGCTACCCCAGAACAGTGCGCCGATTGGGCGAAGGATGAAGGATAGCGCGAACACGCCGAAGGTCTGCAGCATGGCGACGGTGTGATTGTCGGTTGGGAAGAACACTAGGGCGATAGTGGTGGCGAAGTACGAATAGGAGGCGTAGTCGAACCACTCGATGAAGTTGCCGAGGAAGGAAGATACCGCGACTTTTCTGACCATGGCCTGTTCTTCAGTTTGCGGGGTGGAATTTATCAGTCGTGCAGATGTAGTAATCGTTGCAGAACTCATGATGTCACCGTCCTTTCAAGGATGTGCTGTTCGTGTGACTGAATGAGATTCAAGTGGGAATCCGTTTCGCAGCAGGTCGACCAGCGCCGCGATAGCCTCGACTATGCCCTTGAGTATTTGCTGAAACGTGAATCGTCGATTAACCCGTTCGGCGTAGAAGTGGACAGGTTGCCCAGTGGTGCCGGCGCATTATTCAACATGCTGTTCTTGCCATGATTTCGTGAGTTTGGCGGCGAATAGCAGCATCGACCAGTTCGGTTTGTCGTTATAGTCGACGCCGACCATTTGTGTCACTTTGTCCAGTCGGTTGTACAGGGTTTGCCGTCTGATGCCCAATTGCTCGCACGCGCGGTTTTGCTATCGAGGTTGTCGAAGCAGGCGCACAGTGTGTCCAGCAACAACGGAGAGGCGGCGACCTCGAATCCGATGGTCTGCACCACGAGCATGCGCATCGCCTTGTCCATATCAGAGGATGCGACGAAACGGTCGACGAGTGCGGACATGGTACTTACGACTCGCCCGTATGCCGGTTCATGATTGGCGATGCCACGCAATACCGCGAACCCGTCGACCAGCGTCACCGTGTCCAATGCCACTCGGCCATGCACCACGTATATACCGTCGCCTTCCAGTACGGCAAGCGCATCCATGCAATGGCGTCCGAATGCGGCCGCACCGTCTGAGGAATCGGTGGTGGAGCACCATCCGACCATCAAGTCACCTTCCAGCATGCAGGAGACGGCGCATCCCGACCGTTCTTCGAACCGTTCGACCATCGTCGATACATGGTTGATGCCTTCCACCACCGATCTGAACCGAAAAGCGAATGGCATATAGATGCATGATCCGGCAAAACCCAGCGCTTCGAGCATCGCATGCGCTTCCTGCGCCTCAAATGTATTGACGTGCACGCCGTCGGCCGGACCCATACTCAGATGATGCATCATGCCCATGCGCGCACCGCCGTCAATATAAAGGGCAGCCACCGGAGACACGATGGTGGCGATGGCCCGACGCATCGTGGCGTCGGAAGTCATGGTGCGTTGCGTGATCTCCAATGCTCCCACCGGCCGGGAGCGACTTTCAAGGGCGATGACGGCGCTCGATTCGTTGCCGGCATCGAACGCACGACCCGCTCGAGCGGCCAACAGACCGTCACCATCGAAAAATGGCGACGCTTTCGCCGAACAGCGACGCAATGGTTTCGGCCACAGCCTCGATATTGCCGGTACGGGACAATCCCTCACGTAATGAAGTGGACATTGTGTCCACCTCCAATTGCAAGTGCATCTGTTCGTGCACGATAGCGGTATTGACGCTCTGACAGATGTCGACAAAAGGTACGCGAGATTTCAAACCAATCAACGTCAACCCATGCAGCCTGGCCGCAGACACCAGTTCGTCCGGCATCCGCACCACACCCTCCACCAGTTCGACCACCAGAGCGGCGACACCAGCCTGTGCCAGGCTTGCTACATATTGTCCTAGCGTGCCGTGCCAATCGGCGGCGAGCAGAGCGTTGCCCTCGATAATCAGCATCTCACCGCCCGAAAGGAAGCTGGAGACATCCTCTCGCTCGTTGGTGAACACCCATCGCACTGGCGTATCGAGGTCTTTGCCTTCGACCTCCACCACAGGATCGGCTCGTTTGAACTGCGTGTTATGAAGCACACTGCGAATCGATACAGTCATACAATCTGTCCATTCCCCCGCGGAACACCGGTCGTTCCGGTTAACCTCACCGCAAAGCGTGCTGTTGACAATAACCTCAGTTGGTTACGCGGGCAGTCGGTTCACGTAACCGTTCGGCAACACACCAGTGAAGGAGCGACGATGACTACCACACTGTTCACCAACGCACATATCGCCACCGGAGAACCCGGAAGCACGGCTGCAAGCACCCTGCCATTGCAGGACATTCTCGTCACGGATGGCGTGTTCACCGCATTCGGCCCCGGACTCGCGCAACAATATGAGGCTCAGGGTGGTGATCTGGCGGCCATTGAGGTGGTCGATCTGGGCGGCAAACTTGTCTGCCCACCGTTCTGCGATACGCATCTGCACCTTGATTACGTATTCACGGCCCGCAAGCCCGGTGCGGTGAATGAAAGCGGAACCTTGTTTGAGGGCATCCAGCGATGGAGTGAGACCAAGTCCGACTTGACGGTCGACGAGATCAAGCAGCGCGCGAAAATCGGCATTAAGAAAGAAATGCTGCATGGCGTGCAGCTCATTCGATCCCATGCCGATGTGACCGACCCGAACCTGACCTCGTTAAAGGCGCTGCTGGAGCTTAAGGAGGAATTGAAGGATACGGTCACTCTCCAGATCGTCAGCTTCCCGCAGGAGGGCATGTACTCCTACGAGGGCCCGCATGGCGAATCGGGTGCCGAGCTGGTGGAGGAAGGACTCAAGATGGGTGCCGACTGCGTGGGCGGCATCCCCCATTTCGAACAGTGCCGTGAGTTTGGCGAGCATTCCATGCACACGGTAGTTGAGTTGGCTTCGAAATACGACAAGCTCATCGACGTGCATTGCGATGAGACGGATGATCCGAATTCCCGTTACGTGGAGCTGCTTTCGGCGCTGGCATATAAGGCTGGCATTGGCCCGAAGGTCACCGCCAGCCACACCTGTTCGCTGGGATCGGCGGACAACGCCTACTTCTTCCACCTGACCAAGCTGCTTAAGGCGGCGCATATCAACTTCGCCTGCGCCCCCACCGAGAACCTGTATTTGCAGGGCCGTCAGGATACCTTCCCCAAGCGCCGTGGCATCACGCGAGTCAAGGAGCTCACTGAGGCGGGTGTCAATGTGTCATTGGGCCAGGATTCAATGCAGGACCCGTGGTACCCGCTGGGCAATGGCAATATGATGCTCATTCTTGATTATGTGCTGCATTTGGCACAGATGATGAGCTTTGAAGAAATCGACGATGCGTTGAAGTTCCTGACCGTCAACGGTGCCACTACGTTGGGCCTGCGCGATATGTACGGCTTGGAAACGGGCAAGCCAGCAAACTTCATTGTGCTGGACGCCGATAGCGTGTTCAACGCCGTGTATGAGCGCTGCTCGGTATTGCGTTCGGTGCGCGCCGGCCGCACGCTGTTTACCCGCGAGGAGACCATCGACACCGGACTCGCCCTGCTGCAATAATCCGACACAAACAGTAGCTCCCCTTGACAGGGGAGCTGTCGCCAGAGGCAACTGAGGGGTAGACCACAAAACGTGCACATCATGTGTGCGCAGGTCTACCCCTCAGTCAGCTTCGCTGACAGCTCCGTAAGGGGAGCTTTGCTGGTATGCGCTAGCTACGCTATCGAAACGGACTACTCCTGCGGAGCGTCACCGGAATCGGCGGGAGCGGATTCGGCCGGCTCAGTGGCCGGAGTGGCGTCGGCTGGAGTCTCGCCATCAGTGGCGGCACCGTCTTCGGCGGGCTTATCGGCGGCGGCCGGCTCCTCGAACTCCTCACCCTTGAAGGTGAATTCGCCGAGGATACCCTCGCCTTCCGCATCCACAATCACGCGCTGACCGTCTTCGAGATCGCCCATCAGGATCTTCTCGGAGATGGCGTCCTCGATGTCGCGCTGAATCACGCGGCGCAGCGGACGGGCACCGAGCAGCGGGTCGAAGCCCTTCTGCGCGAGCAGGTCCTTGGCGGCGTCGGTGAGTTCGAGCGACATATGACGGTCGAACAGGCGGTCGTTGAGCTGCTTGACGTCCAGATCCACGATCTGGCGCACCTGCGGCTCGGTGAGCTGCTTGAAGACGATGATGTCGTCCAGACGGTTCAGGAACTCCGGGCGGAACTGCTGCTTCAATTCGGAGCTGACCTGGTCCTTCATGCGCTGGTAGCTGGACTCGTTGTTGGCACCTAGGTTGAAGCCCGTGTTGGCGGCCTTGGCGATGTCTCGCGTACCGAGGTTGGTGGTCAGGATGATGATGGTGTTCTTAAGTCCACCTTGCGGCCCTGACCGTCGGTCAGGTGGCCGTCATCGAGCACCTGCAGCAGCGTGTTGAAGATGTCCGGATGAGCCTTTTCGATCTCGTCGAACAGCACCACGGAGAACGGCTTGCGGCGCACCTTTTCGGTGAGCTCGCCGCCCTCCTCGTAGCCGACGTATCCCGGAGGCGCACCGAAGAGTCGCGAAGCCGCGTACTTCTCGGAGAACTCGGACATATCCACGCGAATCAGCGCGTCCTCATCGTCGAACAGGAATTCGGCGAGCGTCTTGGCCAGCTCGGTCTTGCCGCGCCGGTGGGGCCGGCGAAGATGAACGAACCGGACGGGCGCTTCGGGTCCTTCAGACCCACGCGAGTACGGCGGATAGAGCGGGACAGGGCGGAAACCGCCTCGTCCTGGCCGATGATGCGCTTGTGCAGTTCGGCTTCCATGTTGAGCAGTTTCTTGGACTCGGCCTGAGTCAGCTTGAACACCGGGATACCGGTGGTGGAGCTGATGACCTCGGCGATCACGTCCTCGTCCACGACCATCTTGACGTCGGACTCGCCTTCGCGCCAGGAGTCTTCCTTCTGCTTGCGATCGGCTTCCAGCTTCTCCTGCTTGTCGCGCAGTTCGGCGGCCTTCTCGAAGTCCTGGCCCTTGATGGCCTCGTCCTTGTCGGCGGCGATCTTGGCGATCTTCTCGTCGAGTTCCTTGAGCTCAGGCGGGGCGGTCAGGCGCTTGATGCGCAGGCGTGCACCGGCCTCATCGATCAGGTCGATGGCCTTGTCAGGCAGGTTACGGTCCTGGATGTACCGGCTGGACAGCTCTGCGGCAGACTGCAGCGCGCCATCGGTGATGGTCACGTGGTGGTGGTTCTCGTAACGGGAACGCAGGCCCTTCAGGATCTCGATGGTCTCGGCGATGGTCGGCTCGTGCACCTGAATCGGCTGGAAACGGCGTTCCAGAGCCGCGTCCTTCTCGATGTACTTGCGGTACTCGTCGGTGGTGGTGGCACCAATGGTCTGGAGCTCGCCACGGGCCAGCATCGGCTTCAACATGTCGGAGGCACCCAGCGCGCCGTCAGCCGAGCCGGCGCCCACGATGGTGTGAATCTCGTCGATGAACAGCACGATGTCGCCGCGCGATTGATCTCCTTGAGCACCTTCTTGAGGCGTTCCTCGAAATCGCCGCGGTAGCGCGAGCCGGCCACCATGGAGCCCAGATCCAGCGAATAGACCTGCTTGTCCTTCAGCGTCTCCGGCACGTCGCCGGCGTTGATCTTCTGCGCGAGCCTCGACGACGGCGGTCTTGCCGACGCCCGGCTCGCCGATCAGCACGGGGTTGTTCTTCGTGCGGCGCGACAGCACGACCATGACACGTTCGATCTCGTTGGTGCGCCCGATCACCGGGTCGAGCTTGCCCTCGGCCGCTTCGGCGGTCAGGTTGCGCCCGAACTGGTCCAGAATGGCCGAACCGGTCTGGCTGCGCTTGTCCTGCACGCCGCCGGCGTGGCCAGATCGCCCTTGCCGGAGGCGTGGCGCCGCCGCTGTTGCCATGGATCATCTCGATAGTGGCCGAACGCAGTTCGCCCAGGTCGACAT
>ENA-OQAR01000543-OQAR01000543.1-human-gut-metagenome-genome-assembly--contig:-NODE-543-length-11398-cov-2.173277_pt1 | contig 11398 bp, 12 predicted proteins | sample MGYA00242738_ERZ504533 | MGnify/ENA primary metagenome ERZ504533 (study PRJEB26092, sample SAMD00036276) | human gut metagenome | host: Homo sapiens | study: EMG produced TPA metagenomics assembly of... | reverse complement strand
TCGTTATCATGTTACGTTTATGTTAACAATTGTATCATATATGTAATATTTTTTCAACAATCTTTTTTTATTTAACATATTTAACTATGCAGAAAAAGCGGCTTGAAAAGCCGCTTTTTTCTACCTTCATCCATACCATTACTGGTACCGACTTGTGGTTCACTACACTTGGCGGTAAATACCCGTGACTGGACTTTCACCAGTAAGATTAGTGCCATGCTCGGCACACTAGAAAAAAATGCCGTAACCCTTGTGGTTGCGGCATTTCTTTTCCTGTGATCGGCTCTTCTTTTTGTTTCCTTCGCTCTGTTGCCTACTTGTTACCTACCTGTTTGCCTATCTTGCCATTTTCAAGGCTTCTCACCGTGTCTCAAATTACTTTCTCATTTTTTGATCTAAACTAAGAAAAGTACCGCAGCCCTTGGAACTACGGTACTTTCTAGGTTTGTTGACTCTTTGATTAAAAAGGTTTGATTAGAACTTTCCAGCCTTAGCAGCTTCCTCAATGGAAACAGCTACTGCAACTGTCATACCAACCATCGGGTTGTTACCAGCGCCGATGAGACCCATCATCTCTACGTGAGCCGGTACAGAAGAAGAACCAGCGAACTGTGCATCAGAGTGCATACGTCCTAATGTATCTGTCATACCGTAGGAAGCTGGACCTGCTGCCATGTTGTCCGGGTGAAGTGTACGTCCTGTACCACCACCGGAAGCAACTGAGAAGTATTTCTTACCTGCTTCAAGACGTTCTTTCTTGTATGTACCTGCAACCGGATGCTGGAAACGTGTCGGGTTTGTGGAGTTACCTGTGATAGAAACGTCAACGTCTTCTTTCCACATGATAGCAACACCTTCCGGAACGCTGTTAGCGCCGTAGCAGTTAACTTTTGCACGAAGTCCTTCGGAGTATGCTTTTCTGAATACTTCTTTAACTTCGTTCTTGTATGGATCGTATTCTGTCTCTACATATGTAAAGCCGTTGATACGGGAGATGATCTGAGCAGCATCTTTTCCAAGACCGTTCAGGATAACACGTAATGGTTTCTGACGAACTTTGTTAGCTTTCTCAGCGATACCGATAGCACCTTCAGCTGCTGCGAAAGACTCGTGTCCAGCCAGGAAGCAGAAGCACTCTGTTTCTTCTTCAAGAAGCATTTTACCAAGGTTACCATGTCCAAGACCTACTTTACGTGTATCAGCAACGGATCCAAGGAATACAGAAAGCCTGAAGACCTTCTCCGATAGCTGCTGCTGCGTCTGCTGCTTTTTGCATCCTTTTTTGATTGCGATTGCAGCACCTACTGTATATGCCCAGCAAGCGTTCTCAAAACAGATTGGCTGAATGCCTTTGATCTGATCGTAAACATTAAGACCTGCGTCTTTTGTGATTTTCTCAGCTTCTTCGATAGAAGCAATGCCATAGCTGTTTAAAACAGAATTGATCTTGTCAATTCGTCTCTCATATGATTCAAATAAAGCCATTTCCTGTTACCTCCTAAATTATTCTTTTCTTGGGTCGATAATTTTTAACAGCGTCTGCAACACGGCCATACTGACCTTTTGCTTTTTCCCATGCAGTATTCGGGTCATCGCCTTTTTTTGATGAAATCAGTCATTTTTCCAAGGCTTACGAACTGATATCCGATGATCTCATCATCTGCATCAAGAGCAATACCTGTTACATAACCTTCTGCCATTTCAAGGTAACGAGGTCCTTTTTTCAGAGTTCCATACATTGTACCAACCTGAGAACGAAGTCCTTTACCAAGGTCTTCAAGTCCAGCACCTACTGGAAGTCCTTCTTCTGAGAATGCAGACTGTGTACGTCCATAAACGATCTGAAGGAAGAGTTCTCTCATAGCTGTATTAATCGCATCACAAACTAAGTCAGTGTTCAGTGCCTCCATAACTGTAAGTCCCGGAAGAATCTCGGAAGCCATAGCTGCAGAGTGAGTCATACCTGAACATCCGATTGTCTCAACCAGTGCTTCCTGGATGATACCTTCTTTAACATTTAATGTAAGCTTGCAGGCACCCTGCTGTGGTGCACACCAGCCAACACCGTGTGTAAGACCGGAAATGTCTTTGACTTCTTTTGCCTGTACCCATTTAGCTTCTTCTGGGATTGGAGCGGCGCCATGATGAACGCCCTGTGCAACTGGGCACATTTCTTCTACTTCGCGTGAATAAATCATTTTAAAACTCCTTTCAAGTATAGATTAACTTCATGTTGTTATACTCTCCACTGTACAGAACTGCTGAATGAACTGCACAGGATAAAACTCCGATGTCTGCTGAATGACTTCAGAGGAGTATGCCTAACAACCTAGTGTTATTTTCTCACAAAAGTGCTGATTCGTCCAGTCATAAATTGTAAAATTTTTAACCATCTTTGATTTTTTGTGGTAAAATAGTTCTAATTTCTATTAATGAAGGGATTTCTATTATGACAACAAAGTTACCTGCTTCCTTTCTCCCTGCAAAATTTCAGGTTCTGAGCGGAAGCGCTTTAAAATTAATTGCTATCACCCTGATGCTGATCGACCATACCGGCTTAATGATCCTGTATAATTATCCTGCCACAACTGCAACCCTTTTCAGTTTCGGCGGCGTGGATTACAGCTGGTATCGGATTTTCCGGGATATCGGCAGGGCCGCTTTTCCAATTTTCTGTTTTCTGTTAGTGGAAGGATTTCTGCATACACATAACCGTAAGAAATATGGCCTGAATCTGTTTCTATTTGCATGTATCTCTGAGATTCCATGGAACTTCATGTTTACCAACACCTGGAGATATGAAAAACAGAATGTATTTTTCACCCTGTTTCTGGGATACCTGGCATTCTGTGCCCTGGAATACTTCTGGGATAATCAGAGAATGCAGCTTGTCTGCGTGCTGGCACTGCTGACTGTCTCTGTGTTTCTGAAGGCAGATTACGGATGGCGGGGATTTGTATTCCTGCTGATCATGTACTGGTTCCGCAACGATAAAACCGCCCAGGCGATCATCGGAAGCTGCTGGCTTTACTATGAATGGAAAGCCTGCTTTGCTTTTCTTTCCATTAATATGTACAATGGTGAACGTGGATTTGTAAAAGGAAAATTTCTGAAATATGTTTTTTACTGGTTTTATCCGGTGCACATTACCATTCTGGTAATCCTGAGAAAACTTTTATTTCATATGTAATATCAGGTACAACAAATATCTTCTATATCAGACAGACATAAAAATATAAAAGGGCAGGCTGTATGACTGAAATAATATCCTTCATACAACCTGCCTCTTCTATATTTTCAACTTCTCTTTTCTGCAATTTCTGTTTTTGACTTGTAAATGTGATTTGCAGGTACGCAGCCTCTTACTGAGGAAAGTGGGTAAATGTTGCAGAAGCGTCCGATCACAGTTCCGGGATTTAATACGGAACCGCATCCCACTTCTACGTTATCTCCAAGCATTGCGCCGAATTTCTTCAGACCTGTTTCAATCTTCTCGTCACCGTCTTTTACAACTACCAGTTTCTTGTCAGATTTTACATTGGAACAGATGGAACCTGCACCCATATGGGATTTGTAGCCGAGAACTGCATCGCCTACATAATTGTAGTGCGGAACCTGTACCTTGTTGAAAAAGTACCGCATTCTTTAATTCCGTAGAATTACCTACTACTGCACCCTCACCTATAATTGCTTTTCCGCGTATAAATGCACAGTGGCGTACTTCTGCTTCTTTACCTATGATGACCGGACCGTTGATACAGGCTGTAGGTGCCACTTTGGCACTCTTAGCAATCCATACATCTTCTGACGGGTGGTCGTATTCTTCTTCACTTAAGGTCTGTCCCAGTTTCAGAATGAATCTCCGATCTCCGGTAATACTTCCCATGGATATGTTTTTCCTTCAAATAAATCCTTTGCGATTGTTTCGTTCAGATCCAGAAGGTTTGCAATTGTAAAATCTTTTAACATAATATTTTCCTCTTTTCTCTCGCTATGATGACATGTTTTCTTTTATCTGTCACAAATACACACTACTTTGAAGCAGACGGCTTTCTGCAGGTACGTGATCGTCCCGCTGCGGACGTTGATCTGCCTGTTGTTTTCGCACTGTTTTTTTTCAGATGAATCCTTATAATTCACTGCTGCAGCATCAAAAGAACTGTCTCAGATATGGCTGGATATTGCTGTCCTCCACCTGTCTGGTGCGAAGGCGCACAAAAAATGTTCCAGCTTATCCATATATTCCTGTTCTGTAATACTGCCCTCTGCCACATAATTCAGTCCTTTTTCCCAGCTTGCAGTCAGTTCCGGGTTCAGAAGCTGTCTGATGGAGCAGTTTACCACATCAAAGATCATCTCTCCAAGAAGGGTTGGAGTGATCACCTGGGTTTTCTTATTGAGTGCCAGATATTTGATATTGCACAGTTTCTTAAGAATTTCCGCTCTGGTGGCACTGGTTCCGATTCCGCAGCTTTTAATCTGGGCACGAAGCTCTTCGTCCTCGATCAGCTGACCTGCATTCTCCATTGCAAGAATCATAGAACCGGAATTATAACGCTTTGGCGGCGATGTCTCGCCCTCTTTGATACTCAGGCTGTCCACAGAGAGTATATCACCTTTTTTCAGGTTCTGCAATGCGGCAAGAAGTCTGGTATCACATGCCATATCCTCAGCCGAATCATCAGCTTTGTTCCCGCCGTTTTTTCCTGTATCCGGATCTTCCTCTTCACTTCCCTCACTGTCCGCTGCACCGGCTCTGTTCACACTGCTCATGGCATCTGCTGCTTTTCGCTTCGCAAAAGAATTTGTGGCAATTTTTAAATACCCTTCATCCAGCAGTACTTTAAATGAAGAAAAGAAGCTCTCATTCTGAATTTTTGTCACAAGACTGATCTTCTGATATACTGCAGGAGGATAAAAAAATACATACAAACCTTCTGACAATGGTCTCATATACACGCTGCGCAGTAAGAGAAACACTTCTCAATGTGTTTAAGCCCTGGCCTGTGGGTACGATTGCATAATGGTCTGTGATCTGCTTATCATTAACATATCTGGTCTTTGCCAGATTTTTGTAATTTCCCTGTTCAATAATGTGCTGTGCGATTTCCGCTGTATGTTCATAATTACGCAGTCCGGAAATATTCTTATAAATCTCCTTTGCTGCCGCAGTAGACAATACACGGGCATCTGTTCTGGGATAAGTGACCAGTTTCTTTTCATACAGTTCCTGTACGATTTTTAATGTCTCATCCGGGCTGATCTTGAACAGCTTGGAGCACACATTCTGAAGCTCCGCCAGGTTAAATAAAAGCGGCGGATTCCTGTTCTCTTTTTTCCGCTCGATTTTCTCTACTGTACATTGCAGTGGCTGACTCACAGACAGCTCCTGTATCAGTTTTTCAGCATAGGCTTTCTCTTTAAATCCGTTCTCTTTATACAGATAAGGAGTCTGGAAATATCTGCTGCCTTCCACAGCTCTCCATTCTCCCTCAAAGTTTTCTCCCTCAAGGGCAATGCAGCTGAGTACGCGGTAAAACGGAGTTTTCACAAACGCACGGATCTCGCGTTCTCTTCGCACTACCATTCCAAGCACACAGGTCATAACCCGTCCTACAGAAATGGCCTGATATTTCGTATTTAAATAATTTGACACGCTGTTTCCATAACGCAGTGTCAGTACACGGGAAAAATTAATTCCCATGAGATAGTCTTCTTTCGCCCGAAGATAGGCTGAAGCAGAAAGATTGTCATATGCCGACAGATCCTTTGCCTCTCTGATTCCTCTCATAATCTCTTCTTCTGTCTGAGAGTCGATCCAGACCCTCTTTTCTTTTTTTCCATGAACACCTGCCATCTGTGCCACCAGACGGTAAATGTATTCCCCCTCACGTCCGGAGTCGGTACACACGTAAATAGTGTCCACATCCTCACGGTTAAGCAGTCCTTTGACAATCTCAAACTGCTTCTGCACTCCGGGGATCACTTCATATTTAATTCGCGCGGCAAAAAAGGCAGGGTATCTAAACTCCACCTTTTTATATTTGATATCATATTTTTCCGGGTAGCTCATGGTGACCAGGTGTCCCACACACCAGGTCACCACGCTGTCCTGAGATTCCAGGTAGCCATCCCGTCTTTGTCCGTTGATTTTCAAAGCTTTTGCGAATTCCTGTGCCACACTGGGCTTTTCGGCTATGTATAAAGCTTTTGACATATTATTTATCTGCACTCATCTTTCTGAGCGGCCATGCCAGCAACAGGGCACCGCCCACCATATTTCCTAAAGTTACTACTACCATGCTCTTTACCATGGCTCCAAGGGATAATCCAGGTACCAGACAGTATGCGGTAACAAAGATTCCCATGTTTGCGATGCAGTGCTCAAATCCGCTTACAACGAATCCTGAGATACACATAACGATCATCAGGAATCTTCCTGCATCACTCTTTAATTTCATACCACAAAGCACACCAAGACAGACGAAGAAGTTACAGAGTACTGCTCTGAAAAACATCTGTCCGAGCGGAACACTCAGCTTGTTTCCGATAAATCCTGCAAAATAATCTGCTGTTCCGGACGCTCCGGCCCATACAAACAGCAATGCTAAAAATTGCACATCCGACAAAGTTTCCAAGGTAGCTTACTCCCCATACCTTACCGGCCTCTTTCCAACTTACCTGTTTATCATAGGCTCCGAACGCCATTACCATATTATTTCCTGTAAAAAGCTCGCCGCCTACAAAGCTGATCAGAAGCACTGCAATGGAGAATACTAATGCCCCCATAAATTTTCCCCATTCAGGCATGGTCTTGGAGAATACGTTTCCAACTACATTACTGTAGATCATGGCCACATCAATAAAAAATCCCGCCATGACCGCACGTATAAAGTACTTGAAAAAGTTGGTATTCACCAGGTTACTCTTGGCTTTCGCCGCGTTTTGACACTTTCTGTACATCTTCGTAATTCATAACTACACCTCCGCAATGTATTTTATTGAGAACATTATATCACCTGAATATCTGTTTCACAACCGAAATCGTCAAACAATTCAAGAATATTCTTCAGATTTGTAGTTACTGTTCACACACCACTATCCCGCGAGGTGTTTTGGCATGAATATGCCAAAATTCCGAGACATACAAGCCAAAATTCCATTGCCGCAGGAGAAAATGTCTGAAATTAAAGCTGAATTTTTTATTCGAATACAACTGCTTTATCCTGCAATTCTGTTACATATCCGATAACACCGCCGAAGATATCCATACCTGCAAGCTCTTCTGCAAGGGCATCGGCTTCTTCTGCCGGTACTGCAAGCAGAAGTCCGCCGGATGTCTGCGGATCAAATACCAGATCCTCCATCCAGAGTTCCTTAATCTCACTTCGTACTTCATCGCCTGCGAAATCACGATTTCTGTATGCACCTTCAGGAATCAGCCCCATCTGTGCATATTCTTCAACACCCTCAATGATCGGAAGTTTCTCAGACTGAATCACCAGAGTTTTCCGGCTGCCTTTTGCCATTTCCAGACTGTGACCTGCAAGACTGAATCCTGTTACGTCGGTACAGCTGTGGATCGTGTATTTAGATGCAATCTCTGCTGCATATTTGTTCAGCTTCGCCATGATCTTCTGAACTCTCTCAATTTCTTCCTGAGACGCCATTTCTGCCTTAATGGCAGTGTTAAGGATTCCACAGCCCAGCGGTTTGGTAAGAATAAGGATGTCTCCTTCTTCTGCGCCGTAATTTTTCCACATTTTGTCCGGATGCACATAACCAGTTACACAGAGTCCGTATTTCGGTTCTTTATCATTGATAGTATGCCCGCCTGCAAGGACTGCTCCGGCTTCCATGACCTTATCTGCACCGCCGCGCAGAATCTGCTCCAGTACTTCCGGGCCAAGGCAGTTTGGAAATGCTACCACATTTAATGCCAGTTTCGGAACACCGCCCATTGCATAGACATCACTCAGTGCATTGGCTGCCGCAATCTGCCCGTACATATACGGATCATCCACTACTGGCGGAAAAAAGTCTACTGTATGGATCATTGCCAGTTCATCATTAATCTTGTATACTGCTGCATCATCTGATGTCTCCGGACCTACCAGAAGCATCGGATCTGTAAATTTCGGAAGTTTGCCTACTACCTGTGCCAGAACCTTCGGGCCAATCTTAGCACCGCATCCGGCTGCACTGGCAAGCTGTGTAAGACGCACTTCACTTTTTTTCATTTCATTTCCCATAAGTCAGTTCACCCCAATTGATCTCCATATTCAGAATCTCCTCGTAACTGTTCAATACTTTCGTTACTGTAAACGGAGTGAACAGTAACGTACTTTCACAGCCGACAGACTGCCGAATAGTTACATATCTTCTATAACAAGAAATTCAGTGCTATCATTGTATCATGTTTTCACATATCCGTCAAAATGTGAACCGTTTACCATATATCAGGTATTCCTATTAAATCTTTCCATTTTACGCAAGAATCCTATAAATCTTTTCATATTCCAGATCCTGTTCCTTCATATAGGAAGCTGTTTTCTTCTTCGTTCTGTTCCCCACATTTCCACGCAAGGCCGCAGGAAGCTGATATTTCTCTTGGCACAGGGATCAGTCTGCCTGTAAATTTGTTTTTCTTACATTCCCTTTCATGCAATTGCCTGAGTGGTAGTTTCAAAAGTCACCACTGTTGTCAGAACTTTTTTTTCTTTCATAATCCGTCGTGCCTCATAAAAAGAGGCACCGTTACCGGCACCTCTTTTATTATTTTCTATAAATTATTTCGCCTGGATGTATCCTTTTGCTTTTAAGGTTTCAGCACAGAGAACTGCTCCGCCTGCTGCACCTCTGACTGTATTGTGGGAAAGTCCTACGAATTTCCAGTCATATACGGTGTCTTCACGAAGACGTCCTACAGATACGCCCATGCCATGTTCGAAGTTTACATCCTCTGTAACCTGCGGACGGTTGTCCTCTTCCAGATACTGAATGAACTGCTTCGGAGCACTTGGAAGTTCTAATTCCTGTGGAAGTCCCTTGAACTCTACTAATGCTTTGATAAGCTGCTCTTTAGTAGGATTCTTACGGAATTTAACGAATACAGCTGCTGTATGTCCGTTCAGTACCGGTACACGGATACACTGGCATGTAATAACCGGTTCTGTAGCAGGTTTGATTACACCGTCTTCCACTTTACCCCAGATTCTTAATGGCTCTTTCTCGCTCTTCTCTTCCTCGCCGCCGATGTATGGGATGATGTTTCCAACCATTTCCGGCCAGTCCTTAAATGTCTTACCTGCTCCGGAGATTGCCTGATATGTAGTAGCAACTACTTCATATGGCTCGAACTCTTTCCATGCAGTTAATACAGGAGCATAACTCTGGATAGAGCAGTTTGGTTTAACAGCGATAAATCCGCGTGTTGTTCCAAGACGTTTCTTCTGGGATTCGATTACATCGAAGTGTTCCGGATTGATTTCCGGCACTACCATCGGTACATCCGGTGTCCATCTGTGAGCACTGTTGTTGGAAACAACCGGTGTCTCTGTCTTAGCATATTCTTCTTCGATCTTCTTGATCTCTTCTTTTGACATATCTACAGCAGAGAATACGAAATCAACTGTTGCAGCAACCTTCTCTACTTCGTTTACGTTCATAACAACAAGATTCTTGACACCCTCCGGCATTGGAGTATCCATTTTCCATCTTCCTCCAACTGCCTCTTCGTATGTCTTTCCTGCACTTCTCGGACTTGCAGCTACAGTTACAACTTCAAACCATGGATGATTCTCAAGTAATGAAATAAAACGCTGTCCAACCATTCCAGTTGCACCTAAAATACCAACTCTTAATTTTTCACTCATTTTTTCTCTCCTATAGTACACGAACACGAACACTCCGTCGATCTGTTCCATTTTCTTGATTGTCTCTTCTGTTGGTGCTTTCTTTTCCATGTCAAACATAGAATAAGCCCATTCACCTTTGGATTTATTCAACATATTGGAAATGTTATGTCCATCTGCTGCCAAGATCGCTGTTAACTGACCGATCATATTTGGAAGATTCTTATGATGTACTGTAATACGAGCTGCTCCACTTGCTTCTCCAAGATCACAGTTTGGATAGTTTACTGAATTGACAATATTACCATTCTCTAAATAATTCATCAACTGATCCACTGCCATCTCTGCACAGTTTTCTTCTGATTCCTCTGTAGATGCTCCTAAGTGTGGAATTGTGATCACTTTATCTACTCCAGCGATTTCTGCACTTGGGAAATCTGTTACATAATGTTTTTACTTTTCCTGATGCTAATCCTTGATCACTGCCTGATTATCAACAAGTTCTCCTCTGGGCGAAGTTTAATAATGTAACTCCGTCTTTTCATCTTATCGATAGCTTCTTTGTTGATCATTCCTTTTGTTAGAATCCATGTATGGAACGTGAATTGTAATATAATCACATGTCTCAAATAATTCGTCAATGGAAGCGATATGTTTTACCATTCTTGATAAGCTCCATGCAGAACGTACGGATACGTATGGATCATATCCATAAACTTTCATTCCAAGACGATTGCAGATATTTGCTACTAAAACACCGATTGCTCCAAGTCCGATAACTCCGATACTTTTTCCTTTTAATTCGTTACCTGCATACTGTTTTTTCTGTTTCTCAACAAGTTTTGCAAGGTTCTCTTCGGATGCATTTTCCTTAACCCAGTTATATCCACCGATGATATCACGAGATGCAAGTAAAAGTCCTGCAACAACAAGTTCTTTTACACCATTAGCATTCGCTCCTGGTGTGTTGAATGCTACGATTCCCTTCTTTGCATATTCATCTAATGGAATATTGTTAACTCCTGCTCCAGCTCTTGCAACTGCAAGAAGGCTTTCTGGAACTTCAAGATCGTGCATAGCTGCACTTCTTACTAAAACTGCATCTGCTTTATCTAAGTCATCGATCACTTTAAAATCTTCTGTAAATAAATCTAGTCCTTTACTTGCGATCGGGTTTAAGCATTTTACTGTATACATGGCTCCTCCTTATTTGTTCTCTTCTTCAAACTTCTTCATAAATGCTACTAATTTCTCAACACCTTCTTTTGGCATTGCGTTATAAATACTTGCACGCATTCCACCAACTGTACGATGTCCTTTTAGGTTCTCAAATCCTGCTTTCTTTTGCTTCAGCTACGAATTTGGCATCCAGATCTTTGTCTCCTGTTTACAAATGGAACGTTTCATTAAAGAGCGGTCTTCTTTCACAACTGTTCCTTTAAACATTTTCACTCTGGTCTAAGAAATCATATAAGATTTTTGCTTTTTCTTCGTTACGTTTCTTCATTGCAGTAAGTCCACCCTGGTCCTTAACCATTTGAAGA
>ENA-OQAR01000542-OQAR01000542.1-human-gut-metagenome-genome-assembly--contig:-NODE-542-length-11419-cov-2.438186_pt1 | contig 11419 bp, 16 predicted proteins | sample MGYA00242738_ERZ504533 | MGnify/ENA primary metagenome ERZ504533 (study PRJEB26092, sample SAMD00036276) | human gut metagenome | host: Homo sapiens | study: EMG produced TPA metagenomics assembly of... | reverse complement strand
CTGTAGTAGGTGCACGCCTGATACAGCCGGTCATGCATGATGGCCAGCAGGCCGTCCTTGATGGTTTTGTACTCGGTTACTTTCTTTACGAGGTAGCCCCAGCCAAGACCCAGCAGCCAGATGGCTCCCTCCATCCAGTGCGCGGAGATGTACGAGAAAATCTGCTGCATTGGTATCAATCCTCCGAATCTTCAATGTTATCTTCCCACGCCTCTGGATACGCTGGCCGTTGGCACAGACCACATCCATGGTAGCGTCGGCCTGAATGTTCGTTGCGATCAGCGCCTTGTCCATCGTGTCCATACCGAAATAGCCGGTGAACACTTCACCCGTGGGCAAAGGTGCGGCTATCGCGAGCTGACTGATTTTGTGCTCTTCCAGTGTAGCTAATACATCGGAGAGCCACGATGCATAAGGTGCATCAGAGATCAGGTAACTTGCCATGTTGTCCCCCTCACAGCGTCCACCGGCTCTTGTTCGGGCGGGTGTCCACGTGCACCCAGCCCTTGGCCCGGCCTGCCTTGACCGGGTAGCGGCCCACGCCGCCCCAGCCGGGCATCAGGCTCTCTGCGTAGGCGGCCACAGCCAGCGGGTCGGTATCCTGCACCTGAATGTCAGCGGCCCGGCCCAGCAGGTGCTGGCTGGATCTGGAGCCGCCCACCTTTGCGTTGTGGCTGGCGGTGCGGTAGCCGCTGGTGATGGTCACGGGCTTGCCGAAGTGCTCCCGGATGCACTGCAGCAGCACCACAAGGCCCTCGTCAATGAGGATGGTGTCGGTGCCGTCGCGGCAGCGGAACTCCCGCACGCGGAACGCGGGGGAGAGCTGCGCTGCGCCGTCCTTCTTCAGGCTATACTGTTTGATCGCCATATGTATCACGTCCTTTCACGGGGTCAGGCCCCGATTTTCACGTTCTCTTCCAGCTACTGATCTGCCTTGCCCTCAGCGTCCTTACTGCGTGATTTCCTCAAAGCCGCTCTTGATGAGAATTGCCTTGACCTTCTCCTTCAGCAGGCGGGGGCAGCGCTCATACAGAGCCTTTGCCTCCTCCATAGTCTCAGCAGACATGATTTCCTGTGCCCACAACATCGCCATCATACGTACCAACCTTTTCTAATGTTTTGTGTGATTTTTATGCATAAACAATCTCGCTCATTTCAAGCAAGCACTGTTTCAACATCTCGTTTTCTTTTTGCAGTGCCGCCACCGTGTCCGGCAGCTTCTCCCGGGCTTCGGCCTTTTTTGCGCGCTTCTTCCTGCGCGGCCAGCTCTTCGGCGGTGTAGCGGATGTACCTCTGGATGGGCAGCTGCTCGGTCCACGCGGGTCTTGCCGGTACGCCCGGCACATCAATGACCTTCCGCACATCCCTGCCGCGCCGGGATACTCCGTTACGGTCTCGTAGTGGCTCACTTCCTCCACACCTTCCACAGCCGGGTGCTCCACTGGTTCGGTGTCATCGGTCAGGTAGCCCAGCGTCAGGTCGGGGCTTTCTACGACTGCGCCGGTCTCGTCAATGATCTTCATGGTTCAAACCCTCCTTTTCTCATGCCACGCGCTGCCAGATGTGCACATAGTAGGCGGCAGGCTGCACGGTGGCGCTGCGGCCGTAGATGGCATTAGACTTGGACGCATCCAGACTGAACTTATATACATTAGAAAAGTTATTGTATTCGCCCGTAGTTGCGATCACGTTGCCGGCAGTGAATGCGCCGGATACCTTATGTTCACCCTTTTTTACATCCGCGACAAAAGAGCCTGTGATGTTCGGCAGTCCGGCCTTTACTGTGGTGCCCGCTGCGTGGCTACTGCTGGCACCCATCAGCACGCGCTCCGATGCGATCTGCTCCCATGTGCCGCCAAACAGGGCGGCAGGGCTGGTGGGGTCGGTGCTCTGGTAGATGCTGCCCACCGGGTAGGCAGCGGAGCTGGGTGCGGCCAGCAGAGCATCGACATCTTCCTTTGTATAATAGGAAGAAAAATCGGCACCGAAGGTGCGCAGGGCGTTTGCCTTTTCGGCAGCGGTCCATTCCCCGGCGGCTGCGGCGGTGGTCAGAGCCTTCTTCACGCCATAAGGCAGCAGGGCTGCGGTCAGCGGCAGAAGTGCATCCGTCATGCTGTCCAGCTGTTCGCGGGCAGCTGGTGCGGTGATCAGGGTTCCGTCGCTGCGCACGTTGATGCCGCAGGCGGGGTCCACCCGTACTGCGCCGGGGGCCGAAGCCGTGGGCACCGTGCTGCTGCGCAGATAGGGCGACAGATCCGGCATGGCGGCAGTATCGGTCAACACGGCCCCGGTGTTGGGGTCCACGCTCAGCACCCGAAGCAGCTGGCCGGAGACCGGAACTGCCGGGCAGGGAAGCGCCCCCACATCCTGCGCCGTCAGTTTTACGATGCCGCTTTTGCCGTTCACGCTCACTACCTGACCGTCGGTAGGCACCAGCTCCTCTGCCCGTGCGGCAGCAGCCTCGGCACGGGCTGCACAGCGGGATGCAGCGGCACTGTCGGCGCTGGTGCGCTGTGCCGCGGTCTGGGCCTGTGCCGCATTGGATGCCGTGCTTGCAGCACTGGCTGCGGCACGCTGCGCGGCGGTGGAAGCGGTACTGGCACTTTCCAGCACACGCGCCACGAACTGCTCATACTGCGAGGGCGGCAGCTCTTCCGCGCCGCCGTCGGTGGGCAGGATAGCGTAGGTGTCGTAGCTGCCGGGCCGGGTATAGCGGCGTAGCGCTGGCATCGATGGCTGCCAGCATCCACTGTCCGCCGGTGCTTCCGGTCAGGCGGCGGTCCACGGTGACGCAGTGCTGCGTGTCCAATGAGACCGGTGCCAGCAGGGTGCCGTCGCTGCGGCGCAGGTAGAGCGCAACGGTGCACCCGGCCCATGCTTCCGGCAGCGTGAAGCACAGCTCGTCCACACCGGCAGCGTTCTGTGCACCGAGGTGCAGGCGGTGCGGCTGGGACAGAAATTCAGTGCCGCCGCACTGCCTTTGAATGATCTTGATGTTCACTTGAAAACCTTCCTTTCTGTTTTTTGTTTGATTGTACAGCCGCTGCCCGGCAGCTGCCAGTGTGGTCTTTTGCTGCACAAATTTCTGTGCTTCGGCATTTTGCCGGGAGGCGCTTTTCATGAGTAATTCGCACAGTTCTTTGTGGGTGAAAAATGGGATGAAAAAGAGGTGGCTTTGTACGGAAAACCAGCGATTTTTGGCCGCTTGCCGCATGGGAAAACGAACCCAAAAAGTGCAGTTTCCGGTGCAAAAAGTCCAAAATAAAATGTTAAAAATTCGTGAACAAAACACCCCAGAAAACAGGTCGAAAATCGGAAGGAAATAACCGAAAAAACAATATTTTGGAGAAAACAATGTTAAAGTTGCACAAAAATAACGCAAAAAACTAACAAAGTATGAGAAGGTGATTTGACAAATGGCCATTGGACTGGTAAAATAAGACTCGCTCAACGGAACCAACAGACGTTGCAGCGTTTAAAAATTATCTGGATGAAGTAAAAAGCCGTCTTATATACGGCGCGGCGCGGGCAGATGGGGTCCGGGCGGGAGGGTAACTGCACCCTCCGCAGCGGAGTCCAAATTGTATACGATGCTTCGATTTTAACCAAAAGAGGGCATCGTATTTGATTGTGGGGCCAGATGGCATCTGCCCGCCCCGCAGTCCGGGCGGCCGGGGCATGAAAAACATGTCCGCAGCCGCAGCCAATTTTGAAAAGAGAGGAGTTGTCTCGTATCGCTTCCGTAAAATTGAAGAAAGCATTGTCTGACTGCAAGCATGCAGTCTCTCCCCGTGTGCTGGCGTTTTGTGTATGGTCGTGTGCCTTGTGGCTACACTCAGTGTGACCGCTGCGAATCTGCGGCTGACCTACGTCACAGACTCCAATGGTGCCCGGCAGGTGATCCTCACCTCCGAGACCGACCCTGCACAGGTTATGAACCTTTCCGGCATCCAGTCCGAAGAGGGCGATCAGGTCTATTACACGGCCTACAGCGGCAACCTTGCCGCCCTGAACATTGAGCGCGCATTCTCCGTCAGCATCACTGCCGACGGTCAGGAGTACCCCGTCAAAATGGTGTTCGGCACCGTGGCGGATGCCTGAAGCGTGCCGGTATCACCCTGGAGGGTGACGACTACACCGAGCCTGCTCTGGACCAGCTGGTGAGCGCAGGTTCCACCATCACGGTGCACCGCGTGGACTACACCGACCGTGTGGAGACGCAGGCCATCCCCTACGATACCGAGTACGTCTACACCAGCCTGTATTTCCGCAACACCGGCCGCGCCACCACGGTGCGCATGGTGCGGAAGGCCAGCAGACGATCACCACCCGCGACCGCTATGTGGACGGCGAGCTGGAAAACAGCATCGTGGTGGATTCCACCACCACTGTGGAGCCGACCAACCACATCGTAAAGACCTATGGCGCAGGCGCGCCGGTCTCCCCGCTGACCGGCCCGGACGGCACCACCAATGCACCCGCCTCTTACAGCAAGGTGCTCACCGGAAAGGCCACCGGCTACTATTCCAAGACCGGCAAGGGTTCTTCCGGTCTGGGTCTGGGCTACGGCACTGTGGCTGTGGACCCGGATGTGATCCCCTACGGCACCAAGCTGTATATCACCTCCACCGACGGCAAGTTCGTGTACGGCTATGCGGTGGCTACCGATACCGGCATTGCCGTGCAGAAGGGCCAGATCCTTGTGGACCTGTTCTACGAGACCTACGCCGAGAGCGTGATCAATGGAGCCATTCAGGTGAACGTCTACGTGGTGGACTGAGCAGGCTGAAAAGAACCGGGGAAACCGGAACTGAAAATTTCAACAGAAACAGAGAGCTTCTGTACACCTTCCCTTTGGGAGGGTGCGCAGAGGCTCTTTTTTATTGTCAGATTGGCAGGATTCACCATAAAAATTTGTAAAAAATTTGGCGGGTATGTATATAAGGAAAAAAATATCAAACGAAAAAGATTATGGTAAAAATTTTTTACAGTAAAAAATGCGGCGAAAAACTCTTGAAAAAAACAGACCGAAAATTTCTTTAAATATAAAAAGGGGTAAAAAAGCTACAGGTGCGCTTTTGTGCATCTGTACGGGGGAGGAGCAGTCTATGAAACCGACCGAGGAGAAGATCCAGAGCAATGCATCGGACCTGCCGGTGTATTTGTTCAAACAGGGCAATAACTGTGAAGCATACCGCTACTTTGGCGCACACATGGAAACACGTGCCGGTGAAGCAGGTGTGGTGTTCCGCGTGTGGGCACCCCCATGCTGTAGCCATCAGCGTGGTGGGCGACTTTAACAGCTGGAAGCCGGGCAGCCACCCGATGCGCAAGGTGGATGGCGATTCCGTATGGGAATTGTTCATCCCGGGCATGAAGGAATATGATGTTTATAAATACTGCGTGACCACCCGCGCAGGTGATCTGGTCTATAAGGCCGATCCCTATGCGTTCCACGCCGAGACCCGCCCGTCCAACGGCAGCAAGGTCTACGATATCAGTGGTTTTGCGTGGCACGATGATGCATGGCAGGCAGCACAGAAAAAGGCTGATGTGATCAACAGCCCGATGAATATTTACGAGATGCACGCCGGCAGCTGGAAGATGAAGGAGGGCGGTAAGCCCTACAATTATTCCGAGCTGGCAGACGAGCTGATCCCGTATATCACAGAGATGGGCTATACCCATGTGGAACTGCTGCCGGTCATGGAATATCCGTTTGACGGCAGCTGGGGCTATCAGGTCACCGGCTATTTTGCACCCACCAGCCGCTACGGCACCCCCAAGGACCTGATGGCCTTTGTGGATAAGCTCCATGCCGCCGGCATCGGTGTGATCATGGACTGGGTGCCTGCTCACTTCCCGAAGGATCAGTTCGGCCTGTACAACTTTGATGGCGAAGCTGCTACGAGGACCCGAATCCGAAGCGCGGCGAACATAAGGAGTGGGGCACCATGGTGTTCGACTTCGGCCGCAGCGAGGTGCAGAGCTTCCTGATCTCCAGCGCACTGTATTGGCTGGAGCAGTACCATATCGACGGTCTGCGCGTGGACGCGGTGGCATCCATGCTGTATCTGGACTATAACCGCAAGCAGGGCGAGTGGGAGCCGAACAAGGACGGCGGCAAGGAAAATCTGGAGGCTGTTGCTTTCCTGCGCAAGCTGAACGACACCGTGCTGGGCCGTCACCCCCACAAGTACATGATTGCGGAAGAATCCACTGCATGGCCCATGGTCACAAAGCCTGCTTCGGACGGCGGCCTTGGCTTCAACTTCAAGTGGAACATGGGCTGGATGAACGATATGCTCAGCTACATGAAGACTGACCCGCTCTTCCGTTCCGGCAACCACAACAAGGTCACCTTCAGCTTCTTCTACGCCTTCAGCGAGAATTTTGTGCTGCCCATCAGCCACGATGAGGTGGTGCACGGCAAGGGCAGCCTGATCAACAAGATGCCCGGCGAGTACGACGCCAAGTTTGCAAACCTGCGCACCTTCTTTGGCTACATGATGGCCCACCCGGGCAAGAAGCTGCTGTTCATGGGTCAGGAGTTCGGCCAGTTCGCTGAGTGGAACGAGACAAAGCCGCTGGACTGGATGCTGCTGGGCTACGATAAGCACACCGAGCTGCAGACCTACGTCAAGACCCTGAACGCCTTCTACAAGGAGCATCCCGCCTTCTGGCAGGTGGATTACAGCTGGGAGGGCTTCCAGTGGATCGTGCCGGATGACTCGCAGCAGAGCGTCGTCGCTTTCCTGCGCAAGGACACTTCCGGCAAGCAGATCCTTGTGGTGTGCAACTTCAACCCCGTCCTGCGCGAGGGCTACACGCTGGGCGCACCGGTGGCAGGCTCCTACAAGGAGATCCTGAACAGCGACGATGCAGAGTTCGGCGGTTCCGGCGCAGTCCACAACAAGGCCGTGCGCACCCACAAAAAGCCGATGCACGGCTTTGAGCAGAGCATCACGATCACCCTGCCGCCCATGAGCACCCTGTATTTTGAAGTGCCCGCCAAGCGCACCCGCAAAGGCCGCAGTGGACAAGACCGATAAGGCGGGAAAAAAAGACTGCAGCCAAAAAGACAAAGACCGTTGCGGAGAAAGCTGCAGCAAAGGTGGTAAAGAAGCCGGGCCGCAAGCCCAAGGCAGAAGCTGCCGCTGCAGAGGAAAAGTCGGTGAAAAAAGACCGCCCGCAAGGCAAAGGTTGAGCCGGAAAAGGCCGAGGAAGCACCCAAAAAGCGCGGACGCAAGCCCAAGGCAGAGGCAGAACCCAAGGCGGAAAAAGCACCCGCAAAACGCACCCGCAAACCGAAGGAGCCCAAGGAATGACCCGGCTCTTCGGCCGACCCATACCGCACATGTTGACGATCATTTCCGAACAACGGAAATGTTAATGTTAAAGGGGAGAATAAAGCTATGGCAAAAGAAATTGTGGCAATGATCCTTGCCGGTGGACGTGGCTCGCGCTTGTACGCGCTGACACAGAAAACGGCAAAACCCGCAGTGTCCTTCGGCGGTAAGTACCGCATCGTGGACTTCCCGCTGTCCAACTGCGTGAACTCCAACATCGACACCGTTGGCATCGCGACCCAGTATCAGCCCCAGAAGCTGAACGAGTACATCGGCAACGGCCAGCCCTGGGATCTGGATCGTCTGCACGGCGGCGTGCACACCCTGCCGCCCTACGAGCAGGCAAAGGGCACCGACTGGTACAAGGGCACTGCAAACGCCATCTACCAGAACATCGGCTTCATCGACAGCTACGATCCCGAGTATGTGATCATCCTGTCCGGCGACCAGATCTGCAAGCAGGACTACGCCGACTTCCTGCGCTTCCACAAGGAAAAGGGCGCAGAGTTCTCTGTGGCTGTTATGGAAGTGGACTGGAAGGAAGCTTCCCGCTTCGGCCTGATGGTGGCTGACGAGAACGACCGCATCACCGAGTTCCAGGAGAAGCCCCCGGTACCCAAGTCCAATCTGGCTTCCATGGGCATCTACATCTTCAACTGGGATGTGCTGAAGAAGTATCTGGAAGAGGACGAAGCAGACCCCAACTCCAAGAACGACTTTGGCATGAACATCATCCCCGCCCTGCTGCGCGACGGCCGCAAGATGTACGCCTACCGCTTTGCCGGCTACTGGCGTGACGTGGGCACGATCGACAGCCTGTGGGAAGCCAACATGGAAGTGCTGGATCCCGAAAACTCCGGCATCGATATCTTCGACGAGAAGTGGAAGATCTACAGCCGCAACCCGGTCCTGCCTCCGCAGAAGATCGGCCCCCGCGCTGTGGTGCAGGATTCCCTCGTCACGGAGGGCTGCAAGATCTACGGCAATGTGCATCACTCTGTGCTGAGCGCAGGCGTTGTTGTGGAAGAGGGCGCTACCGTTGAGGACGCAGTCTGATGGACGGCGTTGTGGTCAAGGCTGGTGCTGTTGTCAAGCGCTGCATCCTGGCGGAGGATGTTGTGGTCGGTGCAGGTGCACGAGTGGGCGGCGATGGCCCCATTGCCCATGTGGGCACCGGCCTGACCGTCGGCGCAGGCGCAACCGTCAAGGAAGGTGCCAAAGTCTTTGAATCCGTCAAGGAGGGTATGGAAGTATGCTGAGCCAGAACACCAATGCGTTGGGTATTATTTTCCCCAACAGTTATGATAATACCGTCCCCGAGCTGGTGACCGAGCGCGCAATGGCTTCGATCCCCTTCGCGGGCCGCTACCGTATGGTGGACTTTGTTCTGTCCAGCATGGCAAACTGCGGTATCTCCAATGTCTCCATCGTGGTGCGCAAGAACTACCACTCCCTGATGGATCATCTGGGCACCGGCCGTGAGTGGGATATGCCCGCCGTCACGGCGGCCTGAACATCGTGCCGCCTTTCGCTGAGAAGGGCGTGCGCATCTATTCCGGCCGTGTGGAAGCTCTGGGCTCCATCATGAACTTCCTGGAGAACCAGAAGGAAAAGTACGTGGTCATGAGCGACGCCAATGTTGCCCTGAACTACGACTTCAACGCTCTGCTGGCTGCTCATCAGGCAAGCGGTGCCGATGTGACCGTTGCTTACCAGAGACCGAGATCCCCGAGGGCCGCAAGAATGACAACTACACCCTGACCGTTGATGCCGACGGCCGTGTGACCGAGCTGCTGTTCAACGATTACCGCCCCGGCGTGCAGAACCTTGACCTGAACATCTATGTTCTGGAGCGCGAGACCCTGCTCAAGCTGGTCCGGGATGCGACCTCCCGCGGCCTGATCTACTTCGAGCGCGATATTCTGGCCCACAATGTCAACATCCTGAACATCCACGCTCTGGAGTACACCGGCTATGTGGCACATGTCTGTGACATGAAGAGCTACTTTGACGAGAACCTCAAGCTGACCGATGACGAAAAATCTGGAAAAGCTGTTCCCCAAGAAGAGCCCGGTCTACACCAAGATCCGCGACGACAACCCCACCGCTATGTGCCGGGCTGCAAGGTGACCGACTCCATTCTGGCCGACGGCTGCGTCATCGAGGGCACGGTGGAGAACTGTGTGCTGTTCCGCGGTGTCAAGGTCAAGAAGGGTGCCGTCGTCAAGAACTGCGTGCTCATGCAGGACACCGTTGTGGAAGCCAATGCCGAGCTGGACTGCGTTGTTACCGATAAGAACGTGAAGATCACCGCCGGCAAGAAGCTGTCCGGCACCGAGAGCTTCCCGGTGTACGTGCAGAAGAAGCACACCGTCTGATTTTACTGAGTTATCCATAGGGGCGGCTTCCTCCCCGGTAGCCCCTCTTGAGAGGGGCGGGGGCATCTGTGTGCCCCCGCCTGCTCTTTTGTAAAAAATGGTTCGTGCTGCCTGCAAGGGCGGTGGGGGAGAACGAAAATATCCCACTATATGGAAGGAGCGATCCTATGAGAATCCTGTATGCTGCTTCGGAAGCTGCCCCTTTTGCAAGTCCGGCGGTCTGGCCGACGTTGCGGGTGCCCTGCCCAAGGCTCTGGTCAAGGACGGCGTGGATGCCCGCGTCATTATGCCCCTGTACGGCGATTTGAAGTTCCGTGATACGCTGGAGTACGTGACCAATTATTCCGTCCCCGTGGGCTGGCGCAGCCAGTACTGCGGCCTGTTCAAGACCGAGCGGAACGGCGTGACCTACTACTTCCTGGACAACGAGTATTACTTCAAGCGCCGCGGCCTGTACGGCTTCTACGATGACGGCGAGCGTTTCGCTTTCTTCTCCCGCGCCGTTTTAGAGACCCTGTTCTACATCGATTTCACCCCCGATATCATCAACTGCAACGACTGGCAGACCGCTCTGGTGCCGGTGTACCTGAACCTGTACTATCGCCATCTGGATAAGTTCAACCGCATCAAGACCATCTTCACCATCCATAATATCGCTTATCAGGCAAGTACGGCACCGACATTCTGGAGGACACCTGCGGCATCGGCCGCCGCGACCAGCACATCGTAGAGTACGACGGCTGCGCAAACTTCATGAAAGGTGCTTTCGAGACTGCCGATAAGATCACCACTGTCAGCCCCACCTATGCCATGGAGATCCTCGACCCGTGGTTCAGCTACGGTCTGGATGCTCTGCTGCGCGAGAAGCAGTACAAGCTGTGCGGCATCCTGAACGGCATCGATACCGATTCCAACGATCCCGCTACGGATAAGAACATCCCCTTCAACTACGACATCACCAACTTTGAAGAGGGCAAGGCAAAGTGCAAGGAAGCCCTGCAGGATAAGTTCGGCCTGAACAAGGATGGCAGCCCCGTCTTTGCCATGGTCAGCCGCATGGTCGGCATGAAGGGCTTTGATCTGGTGCAGAGCATCGCCGATGGTCTGGTGGACCGCGGCATCGAGCTGGTCGTTCTGGGCAGCGGCGAGAGCCAGTACGAGAACTTCTTCTCCGACCTGTGCGCACGCCATCCGGGCCGCGTTGGCACCTACATCGGCTTCGAGCCGGCCCTGTCGCAGGAGATCTACGCAGGCGCAGATGCCTTCATCATGCCTTCCAAGAGCGAGCCCTGCGGTCTGGCACAGATGGTGGCCTGCCGCTACGGCACGCCTCCCATCGTCCGCGAGACCGGCGGTCTGCGCGACTCCATCCACGACAGCACCATGGGTGAGGGCAACGGCTTCACCTTTGCGGGCTACAATGCCCACGAGCTGTATGTGGCCTGCTGCAACGCACAGAATGCTTACTATGACAAGGAGAACTGGAAGAACCTCGTGCACCACTGCATGGAGTGCGATTTCAGCTGGGATGTCTCCGCCAAGAGCTATGAGGGCCTGTACAATGAGACGGCAAACCTCTGGTAATATCCTGAAAACTGCATAACGGCTGCCGCCCGGTTCCCAAAGAGCCGGGCGGCTTTTTTGTGTGACCCTCTCAGCTTCGCTTCGCTCAGCAGCTCCCCCGGAAGGGGG
>ENA-OQAR01000541-OQAR01000541.1-human-gut-metagenome-genome-assembly--contig:-NODE-541-length-11427-cov-5.707876_pt1 | contig 11427 bp, 15 predicted proteins | sample MGYA00242738_ERZ504533 | MGnify/ENA primary metagenome ERZ504533 (study PRJEB26092, sample SAMD00036276) | human gut metagenome | host: Homo sapiens | study: EMG produced TPA metagenomics assembly of... | reverse complement strand
GCCCAAAGATAAAATAACAGAAAAAAACGCCGCGGCGGAGGGCAAAAACCACCCTTTGCCGTGCGTTTGTGTCAAATCTGTTAAAGTTTTGAAACTTTTTATGAAAAGGGCTTGACAGAACAAAGAGTTGGGATATAATAAATTTAGCACTCAGGAAGAGAGAGTGCTAAACAAGAAAAAGCAAACAAGGAGATGAGGGCAGCATGACGATGGATGCACGCAAGCAGCGCATTCTGGAAGCGATTGTTGCCATTTATTCTACCGGCGGCGAGCGGTCGGCTCCGGTTTGCTGGCCAGCCACTTTGACATGGCACTTTCCAGCGCAACGCTCCGCAACGAGATGGCCGCGCTGACAAAGCTTGGCCTGCTGGAGCAGCCGCACACCAGCGCAGGCCGCGTGCCCAGCCCCAAGGGGTACCGGTACTACCTAGACCACCTGCTGGAAGCCCCCGCCGCCATAGCACTGAGCGCAGCGGACCGCGAAAACATTGACCGGCTGTTTGCCGATATGGACGTTGAGCCCGAAAAGCTGGCGCAGAGCGCCGCCCGCGCACTGGCCGATTATACCGGCTGTGCCGCAGTGGCTACCACCCCGCAGGCCGAGGATCTGTGCATCGCCCATTTTGAGGTCGTGCAGGTCGGGCGGTATTCCGCCGCAGTTTTGGCGGTTACCAGCTCCGGCGGTGTGCGCACCCGTGTGGCGCGTATCCACACCGGCTTGACGCGGGAGGATGCCGATGAGATGGCCCGCCTGCTGAACAGCAGCCTGACCTTTGTGGCACCGGAGGATCTGACCCCATCGCTGACGGCAAGCCTGGTGCTTTCCGCCGGGCGCAGGCTGGCGCCGGTGGTGTTCGCCGCCGAAGCGCTGGTTCGCACCCGCCCGCAGTTTTACCTGGAGGGCGTGCAGTACCTGGCCAAGATGCCGGATGTGCGCACAAACCTTGGCGCGCTGCTGGAAGTTTTTTCTGACAACGAAGCGGCCCGCGCCTGATCGAACCGGGCAGCGGCAAAGTGACCGCCACGTTGGGCGAGGATATCGAGCCCGCCATGCCGAACCTCTGCATCGTCAGCAAGCGTTACCTTGCGGGCGGCGGGCTGTACGGCACGGTGGCGGTGATCGGCTCCAACCGCATGGAGTACGAACACTTGATCCCCGTTTTGAATTATTTTGCAATTAAGTTAGGGCAGTCAATGTCCGGTAAAAAGGAGGAGCAGACATGAGCGAAGAAACAAAGAAGCAGCCTGAAACTGAACAGGAACAGGCCGCTGCTGAAACAAAAAGCGCCCGCGGCAGAATCCGATAAGCAGGAAGCTGAACCCGCTGCAGAAAAGACTGAAAAAAAAGACTGGTTCGGCAAAAAATCCAAAGAGCTGGAAGCCGTAAAGGCAAAGCTGGAAGCCGCCGAGCAGGCCAACGCAAAGCTGAAAGACCAGATGCTGCGCACCGCTGCAGAGTATGACAATTACCGCAAGCGTTCCGCCCGCGAAGCTGACCAGAAGTTCAACGATGGTGTTTCCCACGCGGTCAACCAGATCCTGGCAATTCTGGATACGCTGGATATGGCAGCCAATGCCGAATGCACCGACGAAAACTATAAAAAGGGCGTTGTGATGACGCTGGACAAAGCCGAAAAAGCTCTGAAAACGCTGAACATCACCGAGATCGAATCCATGGGCAAGCCCTTTGACCCCAACTTTATGAACGCTGTTCAGCAGGTTCCGGCAGAGGATGGCCAGGAAAGCGGCACTGTGGTGCGCGTGTTCCAGAAAGGCTACATGATCGGCGATAAGATCATCCGCCATGCAACCGTGGTTGTGGCCGAATAACAAAGCATGAACCGGGTGCAAAAGCCCGTTCAGATATAAATTAAGACATTCACATTTCCATGTTTCCTGAAAGAGGAATATGAAAGGAGTTTTATATTATGAGTAAGATTATTGGTATTGACCTTGGTACTACCAACAGCTGCGTAGCTGTTATGGAGGGCGGCGAGCCCGTTGTTATCCCTAACGCTGAGGGTGCCCGTACCACCCGTCTGTTGTCGGCTTTACCAAAACCGGCGAGCGTCTGGTAGGCCAGGTTGCAAAGCGTCAGGCTATCACCAACCCCGAAAACACCATCTCCTCCATCAAGCGTAAGATGGGCACTGCCGAGAAGGTTCACGCCGGCGGCAAGGATTACACCCCCGAAGAGATCAGCGCTATGATCCTGGCAAAGCTGAAGGCTGATGCCGAAGCTTACCTGGGCGAGCCCGTTACCGAGGCTGTCATCACCGTTCCCGCTTACTTCAACGACAGCCAGCGTCAGGCAACCAAGAACGCCGGTACCATTGCTGGTCTGAACGTAAAGCGTATCATCAACGAGCCGACCGCAGCTTCTCTGGCTTACGGCATTGATAAGGAATCCGACCAGAAGATCATGGTTTACGACCTGGGCGGTGGTACGTTCGATGTTTCCATCATCGAGATGGGCGATGGCGTTACTGAAGTTCTGGCTACCAATGGTGATACCCACCTGGGCGGCGATGACTTCGACCAGCGCATCATCGACTGGATGGCTGAGGATTTCCAGAAGGAAAACAACATCGACCTGCGCAAGGATAAGATGGCTGCACAGCGCTTGAAGGAAGCTGCTGAAAAGGCAAAGATCGAGCTGTCCAGCGCCACTTCCACCAACATCAACCTGCCGTTCATCACCGCTGACGCCAACGGCCCCAAGCACTTGGATATGACCCTGACCCGCGCAAAGTTCAATGAACTGACCGCTGATCTGGTTGACCGCACCATGGCCCCTGTCCGCAAGGCTCTGGCTGATGCAGGCCTGAAGGCTTCTGACCTGGCTAAGGTCTTGATGGTCGGTGGCTCCACCCGTATCCCCGCTGTCTATGACGCTGTCAAGAAGGAACTGAACTGCGAGCCGTTCAAGGGCATCAACCCTGATGAATGTGTTGCTGTCGGCGCTTCCATCCAGGGCGGTGTTCTGCAGGGCGACGTTAAGGGTCTGCTGTTGCTGGATGTTACCCCGTTGAGCCTGGGCATTGAGACTCTGGGCGGCGTTTGCACCAAGATCATTGAGCGCAACACCACCATCCCCACCAAGAAGAGCCAGATCTTCTCCACTGCTGCTGACAACCAGCCCAGTGTTGAAGTCAACGTTCTGCAGGGCGAACGTGAGTTTGCCCGCGACAACAAGAGCCTGGGTACCTTCCACCTGGATGGCATCGCTCCGGCTCCGCGCGGCGTGCCCCCAGATCGAAAGTTACTTTCGATATCGATGCCAACGGTATTGTGCATGTAAGCGCTAAGGACTTGGCACCGGCAAGGAGCAGAGCATTACCATCACTGCTTCCACCAACATGAGCAAGGATGACATCGACAAGGCCGTTAAGGATGCCGAGCAGTATGCTGCTGAGGATAAGAAGCGCCGCGAAGATGTTGATGCCCGCAACAACGCCGACCAGATGGTGTTCCAGACCGAAAAGGCTTTGAGCGAGCTGGGCGACAAGGTCTCTCCGTCCGAGAAGAGCGAGTGCGAAGCTAAGCTGAACGCCCTGAAGGAAGCCCTGAAGGGTACCGATATTGAGGCCATCAAGGCAAAGCAGGACGACCTGCAGAAGGCTTTCTACGCCATCAGCGAGAAGGTTTACCAGCAGGCTGCCCAGCAGCAGGGCCAGCAGCCGGGCGCTGACGCCCAGCAGGGCCCCACGGGCAATGCCGGTTCCGCCCCGAAGGATGACGGTGCTGTTGACGCTGATTTCCACGAGGTGTAAGATAACAGAATAAACAGGGGAACATCCCTGTAACCCAAAAAGGCCGCCGCCAGGCAATTCCGGCGGCGGCCATTGTGGGGTTAAGCCCACAAAGCTGCGTCCCGTCCGTAGGGGCGCACAGCGTGTGCCCGCAGTGAAATCACGTTGCCGCTTGCAGGCACAGGCTGTACGCCCTTACGGACAAAGAACCGGCTGTTCCCATAGGGGAAAGGAATAAAAGTCAACTTACTTCAACACATAAAGGTGTGATCATATGGCAGAAAAAAGAGATTATTACGAGGTGCTGGGCATCGGCAAAAACGCCACGGATGCCGAGATCAAGAGCGCCTACCGCAAACTTGCCAAAAAGTACCACCCTGACCTGAACCCCGGCGATAAAGAAGCGAGGAAAAGTTCAAAGAGGTCAACGAAGCCAACGATGTGCTTTCCGACCCGCAGAAACGCCAGCGCTATGATCAGTTCGGCTTTGCCGGCGTAGACCCCAACTATGCGGCTGCCAACGGCGGCGGTGCAGGCGGGTTCGGCGGTGGTTTTGGCGGCGTGGACCTGGGCGACATCTTTGGCGATATCTTTGGCGGCGGATTTGGCGGTGGATTCAGCGGCTTTGGCGGCGGTTCTTCCACCCGCACCGCCAATGCACCCCGCAAGGGCCATGATATTCAGGCCAGCGTGATCCTGACCTTTGAGGAAGCCGCCCACGGCTGCTCCAAGAAGATCACCATCAACCGCCAGGATACCTGCCCCGACTGCGGCGGCACCGGTGCGGCCAAGGGTACCAGCCCCGAAACCTGCCCCGACTGCGGCGGCCGTGGTTATGTTGTAACACAGCAGCGCACCCCCTTTGGCGTAATGCAGAGCCAGCAGCCTGCAGCCACTGCGGCGGCCGCGGCACCATTATCCGCAACCCGTGCAAGACCTGCCGCGGCACCGGCAAGACCGCCGCGCGCAAGAGCCTGGAGATCAATATCCCCGCTGGTATTGATGATGACCAGAACATTGCACTGCGCGGCCAGGGCGATGCCGGTTCCAACGGCGGCCCGGCCGGCGATGTGATCGTGCATGTTACCGTTAAGGCTGACCCGATGTTTGAGCGTGACGGGTACGATGTTACCATCATGTGCCCATCACCTTCAGCCAGGCTGTGCTGGGTGATGACGTTGAGGTGCCCACCGTGGATGGCCGCATTGTGCAGCATATCCCCGAAGGCACCCAAAGCGGCACCAAGTTCCGCCTGCGCGGCCAGGGCATCCAGTACCTGAACGGCCGCGGCCGCGGCGACCAGTATGTGATCGTCGATGTTGAGATCCCTAAAAAGGTCACCCGCGCCCAGCGCGAAGCCCTGAAAGCTTTTGAGGACAGCATGAAAGAGGATAACTACGAAAAGCGCAAGGGCTTCTTCAAGAACCTGCGCGACCGTTTCTCGTAATGCAATAACATGCCCCCGCCTGGTAATGCAGACGGGGGTGTTTTTGTATCAGTTAATTATAGCAATATCACGACCTCTTTATGTGATTTTTACATAGATGATATCATTCTCTAGCCTAAAAAGATAGAGGAAAAATGAGAAAAGTAAAGTGCAGTAAGGCTAATATTGCACTTTCGCCAATCATCATGTATAATAAAACTGTCTGTAAGCAACCTAAAGCAGGGGAGGGCTTCATGCAAAAAATCAAAGATTTCTGCAAGCGGCACCGCCTGCTGTGGCTGACTTTGCTGGTGGCGCTGGCTGCCGCCGCTGTGGCCGCGTGGGCCGGGTTTGACCTTGGCCAGCGGGTGGATAACCAGCCGGTGTATGAAATCGTCAACGATGATTATACCCGTACCGTTGCAATTCCTGCCACGGCGGACGCTGCAACGCAGGATGACGGCACAACTGGGTTGTACCTGCCCGTTCCGCTCAAAAGCGGGCAGCGCATTTACGGGGTTCGACTGGACCTGACCACCCATAATTGGGCGTTCCGGCAGGGCACCCTGTACGCTGCACTGCTGGATGCCGATGGCAACGCGTGGCGAACGGTGAGCTGGACTGCATTACCATTAAAGATAACACCTTTGCGGCCATCACGTTTGATGCGCCCTATACCGCCCCTGGCACAGCCGATGCCGAAGCGGACTATGACCTGGCAAACCCCAACATGACCCTGCGCCTGTGGCATACCCCCGGCGATGACTGGGATGTGTACCACCTGCTGGGCCTTTGGACGGATGCCGACACCAGCCAGCAGATGACCCGCCGGAATGCAAACGGCACAACGGATTCCATCGTCGGGCATCCGGCATTGCAGTATGTCGTCAATGATTCCGGCAGCTGGTCCCATGTGATCTCCCGCCTGCTGGGCGTGCTGACCTTTGCGGCGGTGGTGGCGGGCTTTATCCTGCTCACCCACCGCGCCAAGCTGTGGCAGGTGGTGCTGGTGTGCGGTGCGGTGCTGGGCGTGGCGTTTGCCTTTTTAACGCCGCCCCTTGTCGGCCCCGATGAATACACCCACCTGGCCAAATGCTACCGTCAGTCCAGCACATTGCTGAGCCAGCCGGTGGCGGACGATGATGATATGCTGCTGGTGCGCAGCTGCGATGCTCCCTATTTCAAAAATCATACCGGTGATATCGGCATTTACGCTTACAAGGAAATGCTGGAACACCTGGGAGATGCGGGCTGCAGCGGTGAAACGACTGTCAGCTCCGATACCTATGTAACGGCGGACCCCATCAACAATACGCTCTACCTGGGTCAGATTGCCGGCATTACGCTGGCGCGCATGATGGGGCTTGGCTTCCATGGCATGCTGCTGTTGGGGCGGCTGTGCAACCTGGCGCTGTACCTGGCATTGGCTGCGGCTGCGGTCAATATTGCACCCCAGCGGCTGCGCGGCATTTTGCCGGTGTGGCACTGCTGGCCCAGCCCTTGCAGCTGGCGGGTAGCCTTTCGGCGGACGCGCCGTGCTGGGGTATCTCTTCTGCTTTACTGCGCTCTGCCTGACCCTGCGCACCCGCCCGGCCCGCTGGCCGGAAACGGTGGCTGCTGTGGTGCTGGCGGCGCTCATCGGCCCGGCCAAGGCAATTTATCTGCCCGCCGTGCTGCTGATCTTTATGATTCCCGATGCTAACCTTGCCTTGCCCGGCAAGCGCTGGCCAGTTGGCCCCATTGCCAAAGTTCTGGCGCTGGTGCTGGCCGCTATCGGCTGGGTGCAGGTCAATATGGGCGCTGCTTTGTATGCAGCCCGCGATGTGGATACCGTGGGCATCCTGCGCGCCGGTGGTGCCGCCGCGGCTGGCGCCGCTTTGCTGGCGCTGCTGTACTGGAAGATCCGCCGCGACCCCAAAAAGAAGAAAATCTTTTTGGGTGCCATTGCCGCGGTTGTGGTGCTGGCCATCCCGGTTGGGCTGTATAAGCTGACCCACATGTGGGGCGGCTTAACGCCGGAACAGCTGGTTGGCTCCATTCAGGAAAACGGCGATTCCATCTACACCTATTCCGCCGGGTATATCTGCCGCAACCTGCCCAACACGGCCAAACTGCTGCTGCGCTCTTTCAGTGCGCAGGGGGCGCAGTGGGTGCAGGGCGTGCTGGGCACTGCCCTGGGCGAACCCATTGTGTATACCGTGGATGCCAGCTGGGTGCTGGGGGTTGGCTCTATCCTGGCTTTGCTGGCCGCGGCGCTGCCGCAGGCGGGTGAGACCGTACCTCTGGGCCGCCGCACCAAAGCGGGCGTTTGGGGTATTGTTCTCTGCGTGATTACCCTTTCGTTCGTCACGGCGCTCAACTGGACCCCCATCAATTACACCACTATTTTTGGCCTGCAGGGGCGCTACTGGCTGCCCGTGCTGCCGCTGGTGCTGGCGCTGGTGCACCACAACCGCACCTTTGCCGTGCAAAAGCCCGCAGAGCGCAAGGCGGTATTTGCCATGCTCTGCCTGACATCGTTCGTCATTCTGCAAGGCGCGGGTTTGTACGCGACCTTCCAGATGCCGTCATAAATTATCATTTTTATACGTTTTTTGTATAATGCAGAAAGGAACATTACCATGACTGTTACCCGTAATACCATCATTGCCGAAATCCTGCAGAACGATCCTTCCCAGGGCTGCGTGCCCATCTTTTTGAACACGGGTATGCACTGCCTGGGCTGCATGGCTGCCCATGGTGAGACCGTGGAGCAGGCCTGCATGGTCCACGGTGTGGACCCCGACGAACTGTGCGCCGAACTGAATGACTACTTTGCACACCTGTAAGCCTGTGCCGCACCTGGATGCGCGGCTGGCCGCCGCGGCTGCCTATGTGCGGCCCGGCCATATTGCCGCCGATATTGGGTGTGACCATGGAAAACTCAGTGCATGGCTGGCGGGCAGCGGTTGCTGCCCGCTTGTTTTGCATGTGATCTGCGGGAAGGCCCGCTGCAAAAAGCCCGCATGACCTGCGCTCCCTGGGCGGATAAGATCCAGTTCCGCCTCGGTTCCGGCTTGAGTGTGCTGCAGCCGGGGGAGGCAACGGAGATCATCATTGCCGGCATGGGGGCCGAAACGGTGCTGGAAATCCTGGATGCCGCCCCCTGGGTGAGGAACGAACAGTATAACTTTGTTTTTGTACCCGCCACCAAGCACAGCGTTTTGCGCAAGGGCCTTGCCCAGCGCGGCTTTGCCTTAAAAAGCGAGACACTGTGCCGTGCAGCCGGGCGGCTGTATACCGTGATCAACGCGCAGTATACCGGCCGGGCAGCGGAGCCCACCGGCCTTGCCTGCCTGTGCGGCAAAACGCAGGGCCAGCCCGAAGCCCAGGCCTACCGTGAACAGCAGCTGGTCAAACTGAAAAAATACCGCCTGGGCCTTGCACCCGGCCCGCAGGCGGATGGGGTGGATGCCCTGATACAGGAAATGGAGGATGGACTATGGCCGTAAAAGTACAGCAGGTACTGGAAATTCTGGAACAGATCGCCCCGCCGGAGCTGGCTTGCAGTTGGGATAACGTGGGCCTTTTGGTGGATGCCGGACGCCCGGTTACCTCCATTATGACGGCGCTGGATATTACCGCCGATGTGGTGCGCGATGCCGCCGAAAGCGGGTGTGAGCTGATTGTAAGCCACCACCCGGTCATCTTTGACCCGCTGCGCCGCGTGACGGCGGAGGATGTGCCCGCAATGCTGCTGCAGAACGGCATTTCGGCCATCTGCATGCACACCAATCTGGATGCCGCTCCCGGCGGTGTGAACGATGTGCTGGCAGACCTGCTGCGCATTGAGAACCGCCGTGATTTCGCCGATAACTGCGGCCGCATCGGCACGCTGAACGTGCCCACCACGGCCCAACAGCTGGCCGAAACCTGCAGCCGGATGCTGCACACCCACTGCAAGTTTGTGGAAGCCGATCACCCGGTAGAAAAGCTGGCCGAAGTGAGCGGCGCAGGCGGCAGCTATTTGCAGCAGGCCATTGACGAGGGCGCAGACTGCCTGGTGACAGGCGAAGCCGCCCACCACATTGCCATTTTGGCAAAGCAGAAAGGCGTGGGCCTGGTTGTTGCCGGGCACTGGGGAACGGAACACCCGGTGGTGTTTGCCCTGGCGGATGCCCTGACCGAGCGCCTGCCCAAAGAAGTTACTGTGGCCCCCAGCCTGGCCGATGTTGACCCTTACAGCTACCTGTAACCCCTGCGGCGGCTGAACACTATGGGGTGGGATGAACCCATCCTGCCGCGTGAGAAGAATGCTGTCGTTTTCATAAAACCCTGCCCCAAAAGAAAAGGAGTACCACCATGCATTGGATGCCGCGACCCTTGCGCTGGTCGCAAATGAACTGAACAGCACCCTGCTGGATGCCAAAATTGATAAAATTTTTGAGCCGACGCGGGATGAAGTGCTGATGACCCTGCGCACTCGCACCCAGACGTTCAAGCTGCTGCTGTCTGCCCGCAGCGGCTCGGCGCGTGTCTGCCTGACCAAAGAAAGCTTTGAAAACCCGCTCACCCCGCCGGGCTTTTGCATGTTGCTGCGCAAACACCTGACCGGCGGCCGTCTGACAGGGCTGCATATGGAACCCGGCGACCGCATTGTGTTTTTTGACTTTTTGTGCACCAATGAGATGGGCGACCTGGTAACCAATACCCTGGCTGCCGAGCTGATGGGCCGTTACTCCAACCTGGTGCTGATCCAGAGCGGCAAGATCATCGATGCCCTCAAGCGCGTGGATTTTGAGGACAGCGAGATCCGCCAGCTGCTGCCCGGACTGCCGTATACGCTACCGCCCAAACCCAATAAGCCGGATTTTCTGGCAACCAGCGCCGCCGCCATGGTGGCCGCTGCCTGCGAAAAAGACCTGCCGGTGGCTTCTGCTTTGGGCAAAGCGGTTGGCGGTGTCGGCCCCGTTGTTGCGCGGGAGGCTGTGTGGCGTGCCTTTGGCGGCGAAACGCCCCTGCTGGCCTGTGACCTGGACGAAGCGCAGAAGCAGGCCCTGTGCGCCGCAATCGAAAACCTGAAGGATGAACACGCTGCAGGCGGCACCCCCACGGCGGTGCGCATCCCCCAGCCGGACGGCGTGAACAAGCCGGTAGAGTTCAGCTTTTTTATCCCGCAGCAGTACGGCAGTGCGGCCATTTTAACGCAGTACCCCACCTACAGCGAGCTGCTGGAGGATTATTACGCCACCAAGGACCGCGCCGAGCGGTTGAAGCAGAAGAGCCGCGAGCTGTACAAAGCGGTGCATAACCTGTACGAACGCGCTGTGCGCAAACAGTCCGCCCGGCAGGAGGAACTGGCCCAGAGTGAAAAAGCCGATACCCTGCGCCTGTACGGCGAGCTGCTGCAGGCCAACCAGTGGGCCATCCAGAAAGGCGACCGCCAGGCCACCGTGCAAAACTACTATACCGGCGAGGATGTGACCATCCGCCTGGACCCCCGCCTTGGACCCAACGAGAACGCGCAGAAATACTTCCGCGATTATAAAAAGAAGCAGACCGCCGGCCAGATGCTGAAAAAGCTGCTGCTCGAGGGCGAGGATGAGATCGAATACCTTGCCAATGTTCTGTATGAGGTGGAGACTGCCCCCGGCGAGCAGGCCCTGAACGAAGTGCGCGCCGAGCTGAAAAGCCAGGGCTACCTGAAATACTATAAGCAGCGGGAACGCAAACAGAAACCGGCGGATTTCCTGCGCTACCGCTCCAGCGATGGCTTTGAAATTTTGATCGGGCGCAACAACCTGCAAAACGATAAGCTGACCCTGCACACTGCCCGCGGCAAGGATGTCTGGTTCCATGTACAGAAAGCTCCCGGCAGTCATACGGTGGTTATGAGCCGCGGCGAGGATGTGCCGGACACCACCAAACAGGAGGCCGCAGAGCTGGCTGTGCTGCACTCCAGCCAGAATGGCGGTGCCAAGGTGCCGGTGGATACCACCGAGGTGCGCAACATCTGGAAAGCCAACGCGCCCGCCCTGGCATGGTGCTGTATAACGATTATACAACGGTCTATATTACCCCGCGCGCCGGGCTGGAAGAGCAGCTAAGGGAAAAATAAAGGCAATACCGCATAATTCTAAGTACCGATACGGCGAGCGAGGTGCGGCAGATGCCAAGCCAAAAGCGCAGATAATACTGGATGCTGCAAAGGTGAGCGCCGCCAGTGGCGGAAACAGCGAACCGAAGCAGGGGCAGCGGTCGCAGAGTGCG
>ENA-OQAR01000540-OQAR01000540.1-human-gut-metagenome-genome-assembly--contig:-NODE-540-length-11437-cov-2.724668_pt1 | contig 11437 bp, 15 predicted proteins | sample MGYA00242738_ERZ504533 | MGnify/ENA primary metagenome ERZ504533 (study PRJEB26092, sample SAMD00036276) | human gut metagenome | host: Homo sapiens | study: EMG produced TPA metagenomics assembly of... | reverse complement strand
CCGGCCCGGGGCCCACCTCGCGGGTCTCGCGGCCGATGGTAAAGCGGTAGCGGCCGGAGACGATGTAGGTGACCTGCGTGTGCGGGTGGCAGTGCATGGCACCCCACACCGCCGGTCTCTAAAGGTATTTCCACACACATAGCATCCTTGCTGTAGGCCAGAATGCGGCGCTTTCGCCCTTGCCGCACACCTCCGGCTCGATCTCGGCATGGGGCACCCATACTGCGTCTTTATGCTGTTTTTCCATTATAACACAACATCCTTTCCCATACAAACACAAAAAAGCGGCAGCCAGCAGGCAAAGCCTGCCCGGCTGCGCCGTGCTCAGTCCTTTGGGATATCCTCAGCCATTACTGGGGCTGCTTGCCGATGTAAGCCAGAATGCCGCCATCGACGTACAGGATCAGGCCATTGACAAAGTCAGAAGCCTCAGATGCCAGGAAGACAGCAGGTCCGCCCAGATCCTCTGCCTCGCCCCAGCGGCTGCGGGGGTCTTGGCAACGATGAACTGGTCGAAGGGATGACGGCTGCCGTCGGGCTGGATCTCGCGCAGAGGTGCGGTCTGCGGGGTAGCGATGTAGCCGGGTCCAATGCCGTTGCACTGGATGTTGTATGCGCCGTACTCAGAAGCGATGTTCTTGGTGAGCATCTTCAGGCCGCCCTTGGCTGCAGCGTAGGCGGAGACGGTCTCACGGCCCAGCTCGCTCATCATGGAGCAGATGTTGATGATCTTGCCGCCGCCCTGTGCGATCATGTCGGGGATGATGGCCTTTGCCACGATGAAGGGAGCGTTCAGGTCAACATCGATGACCTGACGGAACTGAGCAGCGCTCATCTCGGTCATGGGGATGCGCTTGATGATACCGGCGTTGTTGACCAGAATGTTGATGTGGCCAACTTCCTCGGTGATCTTTGCCACCATGGCGTTGACGGCATCCTCATCGGTCACGTCGCAGACGTAGCCGTGAGCCTTGATGCCTGCTTCTGTGTAAGCAGCGATGCCCTTATCCACCAGCTCCTGCTTGATGTCGTTGAACACGATGGTTGCACCGTTGGCTGCCATTGCCTTTGCAATAGCCATGCCGATGCCATAAGATGCGCCGGTGATCAGCGCGACCTTGCCGGTCAGATCAAAAGATTTGGGAGTGCACTGTGCCATAATAGAGTCCTCCAATCAAATTGTTCCTTTGCGGGGAAGCCCCGTTTTTGCTCTGCAGGACGCTCAGAAAGCCGAACTCTCGATTTTAGCATCCTTCTTGTATACAGGGTAACATTCTTTTTGGGCTCTGTCAAGGCATTTTCTTCTGCATTTTTGCTGTATTTTTAATTTTCCGGGAAATTTTTTCGTGAAAAGTCGTGCAAAGCTGCAAAACCCGGGTTTTCTTGTATACACGGTTTTCAGTCATTAGCGGTGCGCACAATTTCGGCGGAAAAATTTGGGCTTGTTGACAAGAGCCATCTTAAGCCATCCAGAATATCATCCCAGCTTCTTTTTCTGCTGCCGTGCCACAATGGGCATCAGCAGGGAGGCGGGCAGCAGCTTCTGCGCCGTGGTGCATGCCCGCATAAAAGCCGAGGGCACAATGATGATCCTGCGGTGCATCATGCCGTGCATGGCTTCCTGTACGCAGAACTCCGGCGTGATGCCCTTGAGGGCAAACACCACCCCCGCCCGGTCGTTGAACTCGGTATCCACCGGCCCCGGGCAGAGCGCACACACGTAGACCGGGCTGTGCAGCTCCTGCAGCTCCCGGGCAACGCCCCGGGTCAGGCTGACCACATAGGCCTTGCTGGCATAGTAGCCCGCCATATAGGGCCCGCCGGGCAGCAGCCCCGCCGAGGACGCCACGTTCAGGATGGTGCCGCCGCCTGCCGCGTGCATCCTGCGCACCGCAAAGCGGAACAGCCGCGCCATGGCTTCCACATTCACCCGGATCATTTCCTCTTCCCGGGCGTCGTCGGTCTCCAGATAGCTGCCGCACACGCCAAAAGCCCGCGTGTTGATAAAGATATCAATGGTCTCCCCCTCCCAGCTCCTTGAAAAGGCGCTGGCAGTCCTCTTCCTTTGCAAGATCGGCAGGCAGGATGCGGCAGGGCGTGCCCAGTTTTGCGGCCAGCGCTTCCAGCCGGTCGGTGCGGCGGGCGGTCAGGATGAGCCGGCAGCCCAGCTTTGCATAGCGGCGTGCAAACTCCTGCCCGATGCCGGAGCTTGCGCCAGTGATCCAGATGGTCTTTTGCATGGTGATTTTCCTTTTTCCTCTCGCCCCCAGAGCGGGGGCTTTCTGTACTTATTGCCCCTATTTTAACACAGTTTGACCGCATTTTCTATGCAGTTTTCGTAAACTATAAAAAGAGTGTCCGGAACACCTGCGGCATCCCGGACACTCTCATAGATTTTATTTCAACAGGTTGTCGTTCTCGAAGTAATCGATGCGCATGGACTTGCGCACCTCGGCCAGCGTGGCGGCGGCAGTCTTTTCGGCATAAGCGCTGCCCTCTTTCAGGATCTCCACCACCTCGGGCAGGCGCTGTTCCCACTCCTTGCGGCGGGTGCGGATGGGCTCCAGTTCGGCCTGCATGACGCTGTTCAGGAACTTTTTCACCTTCACGTCGCCCAGACCGCCGCGCTGGTAGTGCGCCTTTACCTCGTCGAGGTTCTGGTATTCCGGCCAGAACTCGGCAAAGTGCTCCGGGCGGCAGAAGGCGTCCAGATAGATGAACACCGGGTTGCCCTCCACCTTGCCGGGGTCCTGCACCCGCAGGTGGTTGGGGTCGGTGTACATGGACATGACCTTCTTTTTGATGTCCTCCGGTTCCTCGGACAGGTAGATGCAGTTGCCAAGGCTCTTGCTCATCTTGGCCTTGCCGTCGGTGCCGGGCAGGCGCAGGCAGGCGGCGTTCTGGGGCAGCACGATCTCCGGCTCGGTCAGGGTATCGCCGTAAACAGCGTTGAATTTGCGCACGATCTCGCAGCACTGCTCGATCATGGGCTTCTGGTCCTCACCGGCAGGCACGGTGGTGGCGTGGAAGGCGGTGATGTCCGCAGCCTGACTGATGGGGTAGCAGAAGAAGCCCACCGGGATGCTGGTCTCAAAGTTGCGCATATGGATCTCGCTCTTGACGGTGGGGTTGCGCTGCAGGCGGCTCACGGTGACGAGGTTCATATAGTAGAAGCTCAGCTCAGTCAATTCCGGCACCATGGACTGGATGAAAATATGGGTCTTGGCGGGGTCGATGCCGCAGGCCAGATAATCCAGCGCCACCTGCAGGATGTTCTGGCGCACCTTTTCCGGGTTGTCGGCGTTATCGGTCAGGGCCTGTGCATCGGCGATCATAACGTAGATCTCATCGTACTCGCCGGAGTTCTGCAGGCGCACCCGCTCCTTCAGGGAACCGACATAGTGGCCCACATGCAGGCGGCCGGTGGGACGGTCGCCGGTCAGAATGATTTTTTTCATGATGTTCTCCTTTATTTGCCGAGCGGCTCGCCCTCTCCGTCTTTGCTCCGCAAATCCACCTCTCCCAAAGGGAGAGGCCTTGGCATAACGGTATACTTCGTGTAGACTGCCAAAGCTCCCACTTTGGGGGGAGCTGGCGCGAATGCGCCTGAGAGGCGAGGATGCTGCTCTTAAAAGCATCCGCCCACCAACAAATTTTCAATTCTAAAACATGCTTTAAGTATATCCCGCCTCGCATTTTCTGTCAACAAAAGCGGCCGGAGAAAAAGAAAAAAGCGATGGAAAACTTCCATCGCTTTGCTGGCGCCTCTTGCCTGACTCGAACAGGCGACACCCTGATTAACAGTCAGGTGCTCTAACCGACTGAGCTAAAGAGGCATCTATATAAAACGGCACATGACCGTTTTACTACTATAAAATGGTGACCCGTACCGGAATCGAACCGATGTTAAAGGCGTGAGAGGCCTCTGTCTTAACCGCTTGACCAACGGGCCATACGTCCATTTTGCATCGGGTGTTCGCTCCCCGACTTGGCTATTTTTAGCATAGCACGCCTGCTTTGTCAACACAAAAAATTCAAATTTTTTCAAAAAAATCTTCCGCACTTGGGCCGCGCCGGTGTGGAACAGGCCCAGCGCCAGCCCCAGATATACGCCGATCACCGTATCGTTCTGGTCAAATTCCATCTGCTGGCGCTGCGGCAGGCCGGCCAGTGTACCCTTGTATACGCACCGCAGCTCTTCCAGCCGGGTGTAGTCGTTCGGGTGCATCAGGGTGCTGTGCTTGGGCAGCTCCATGGCACCGCTCTTTTCCAGCACCTCGCTGACGAACTGGGAGCAGAAATAGTGCCGGCGGCGCTTCCAGCGGATATGCATCCCGCAGAGCGCAAGACCGATAACGTTGAACTGGTAAAGGCTGCCGTGGGCCATCATGTGCTCGGCACGGCGGCGGGCACGGGTGTAGGCTTCATCGCTCACATCCAGCGCATACAGTGCGCAGGGCACGTTCTCCCGCAGACGGAACACGCCCCGGTTCAGGTATTCCCTGCTGGGCTGCCGGGAACATGGTATAGCCGTTTTTGCGGGTAGAGCTGTACAGGCAGCTCAGGTCTTCGTCAAAAGCCAGCGAAGCGTGGGTATAATTTGCACCGGTAACAGCGTAAACAAGGTTTGAAAGCAGGGTACCCGACCGGGTGAGCAGGATGTAGATGGTCTTCATAATCTTTTTCCTTTTTATATGTAGCACACAGAAAAAGCGGGGCTGTCCTTTTGTCAGATACAGTATACCACAGGCAAAGCTTCTTTGTCATAAAAATCGTCAAAATCTCGTAAATTTTGCACAAATCGGGCTGTGGATCCTGTTCCGCTCTTCCCTGCCGCGCCGTTTTGCGGGAAGGGCCGTTTTTGTGCTCGGTTTTCATGCATCCCAGCTTGTTAAAATTTTACCAAAAAATTGTTTTCCCGCCGTTCCACCTTATTTTTTCAGGTTTCGCCCCCTGCTTTTGTTTCCTGAAATTGTTTCAGGCAGTTAAATTTCTTAATGAAATTTGTTTCTTTTCTGCAAATAGCACGATTCGTTTATTGATTTCGGGATACTTTTATGTATAATGGTATACAGGAGAATTTGCATTTACAAACTGCAAGCCTTCTGCGCAGCGCCGGCCCGCCGGGAAACGCTGTGCCCTATACAGGACGTATGGATCAAACGAAAGTAGAGGTATAGCGAATATGGCAAAGTTGGATCTTACCAAGTATGGCATTACCGGCACGACTGAGATCGTGTACAACCCCTCCTACGAGCAGCTGTTCGAGGAAGAGACCAAGCCCGGTCTGGAAGGCTACGAAAAGGGCCAGGTCAGCGAGCTGGGTGCTGTGAACGTTATGACCGGCATCTACACCGGCCGTTCTCCCAAGGACAAGTTCATCGTTATGGACGAGAACTCCAAGGACACCGTGTGGTGGACTTCCGACGAGTACAAGAACGACAACCACCCCGCTTCTCAGGAAGCATGGGCTGCTGTGAAGGCTATCGCTCAGAAGGAGCTGTCCAACAAGCGCCTGTACGTGGTGGATGCATTCTGCGGTGCCAACAAGGATACCCGCATGGCCATCCGCTTTGTCATGGAAGTTGCATGGCAGGCACACTTTGTCACCAACATGTTCATCAAGCCCACCGCTGAGGAGCTGGAGAACTTTGAGCCCGATTTCGTTGTCTACAACGCATCCAAGGCCAAGGTTGAGAACTACAAGGAGCTGGGCCTGAACTCTGAGACTGCTGTTGTGTTCAACATCACCAGCAAGGAGCAGGTCATCGTGAACACCTGGTACGGCGGCGAGATGAAGAAGGGCATGTTCTCCATGATGAACTACTTCCTGCCGCTGAAGGGCATGGCTTCCATGCACTGCTCTGCCAACACCGACCTGAACGGTAAGAACACCGCCATCTTCTTCGGTCTGTCCGGCACCGGCAAGACCACCCTGTCCACCGATCCCAAGCGTCTGCTGATCGGCGATGACGAGCACGGCTGGGACGACAACGGCGTGTTCAACTTCGAGGGCGGCTGCTACGCAAAGGTCATCAACCTGGATAAGGACTCCGAGCCCGATATCTACAACGCCATCAAGCGCAACGCTCTGCTGGAGAACGTCACTCTGGATGCCGAGGGCCACATCGATTTCGCCGATAAGAGCGTTACCGAGAACACCCGTGTGTCCTACCCCATCAACCACATCAAGAACATCGTCCGCCCCATTTCTTCTGCACCCGCTGCAAAGAACGTCATCTTCCTGTCTGCTGACGCATTCGGCGTTCTGCCCCCCGGTCTCCATCCTGAGCCCCGAGCAGACCCAGTACTACTTCCTGTCCGGCTTCACTGCAAAGCTGGCAGGCACCGAGCGCGGCATCACCGAGCCCACCCCCACCTTCTCTGCATGCTTCGGCCAGGCCTTCCTGGAGCTGCACCCCACCAAGTATGCTGAGGAGCTGGTCAAGAAGATGCAGAAGAGCGGCGCTAAGGCTTATCTGGTCAACACCGGCTGGAACGGCACCGGCAAGCGCATCTCCATCAAGGATACCCGCGGCATCATCGACGCCATCCTGAACGGCGACATCAACAATGTGCCCACCAAGAAGATCCCCTACTTCGACTTCGAGGTTCCCACCGTGCTGAACGGCGTGGACACCGGCATTCTGGATCCTCGCGACACCTATGCTGACGCTTCCCAGTGGGAAGAGAAGGCCAAGGATCTGGCAAGCCGCTTCATCAAGAACTTCAAGAAGTACGAGGGCAACGAGCACGGCAAGGCTCTGGTCTCTGCCGGCCCCCAGCTGTAAGCTGATCTCCGCCTGATACTGAAGCGATAAAAAAAGGACGTGTTCCCGCAAGGGAGCACGTCCTTTTTGTTCTGCAGACTGGCAGGTAAACGCTCCGTCGGTTGTGTTTTCCACATTTCTGTGTTATCCTGTGGAAAAGGATGTGAGCAGAATGGTTGCAAAAGAATTTGGTGCATTCCTTGCACAAGTGCGCCGGGAGCGGAACATGACGCAGGCCGAACTGGCTCAGCAGCTTCACGTTACGGATAAAGCTGTCAGCCGCTGGGAACGCGGCATCGGGCTGCCAGACATCAACACGCTGGAGCCGCTGGCCGATGTGCTGGGCCTGACCCTCGCTGACCTGATGCACTGTCATGACTCCCGTCAAAAAGATGACACTCCTCCCGTTCCTCTGGAAGATTTTTTCACCATGCTGCGCCGCCAGCACACTGTAGACTGGCATTCTGTGCGTACTGCTCTTCTTGCATTAAGCATTGCACTTGCCCTGTGGGGAATTTTTGCCTGTCCAGGCAGATTAGCTGTGCACTGGCGGACTCTCAGCGATGGTTCGCTTCAGGCCGACGGCTGGATGTCCTCCCTGGTCATTTTTCCATTGTTTGCCGGATTTGAATTTCTATCTCTTGAGCTCTGGAACAATTTTGAGCAAACCGGTTACTACCGGCGCTGGGGTGAGGTGAATCTTTTTATCATTCACGCCATGTCTTTCGGCACGCCGCTTACCCGTCTGATGCGGCTCGTGCTGGATCTTCTGTTCTTTTTCTGTTTTGGATTTCTGCTTCCATGCTGCGAAGCATGGTTGATTCTTTTGAATTAAATGCCGCTTTCCTCTCCGTCCCCACCCGTGAAAAAGCAAAAGAGCAAAGCCCGCCGGCTTTGCTCTTTTGCATAAGGATCAATCATTTTCCGCTGCTATGCCCAGAGCACAGCGGAGGGCATTCCCAATCGTTTTTTACTTGGCAGCGTCGAACTCTGCTCGATCTCTGCGAGGTGCCGGGTGACAAGGCTCACCACAACACAGACCACCAGAGAGATCAGGAAGGCAGGCAGCAGCTCGTAGATGCCAAACACGCCGCCCAGCGGGCTGATGATGTACTTCCATACAAAGACCATCAGGCCGCCGGAGAGCATACCGGCCAGTGCGCCCTGCCAGTTGCAGCGCTTCCAGAACAGGGAGCACAGCACCACTGCGCCAAAGGAGCCGCCAAAGCCGGCCCATGCAAAGCTGACGATGCCGAACACGCTGGAGTTGGGGTCGCGGGCCAGCACCACGCCCACCACGCTGATGCAGATGATGGTCAGGCGGGCAGCGAACAGGCTCTGCTTCTCGGTCAGTTTCATGTGACCGAACTCCTGCAGGATGTTCTGGGATACGCTGGAGGCCGCTGCCAGCATCTGGCTGTCGGCGGTGGACATAGTAGCGGCAAGGATGCCGGCAAGGATCAGACCTGCCAGAATGGCTGCCAGCACGCCGTGCTGAGCGATCAGGCTGGCCACGCGCACGATCAGGGTCTCGCTGGAAGAGCCGCTCAGGAACTCCAGCGCGCCCGCCTTGGTCATGCCCAGACCCACCATGCCGATGACGATGGAAGCGGTCATGGCAATGACCACCCACACGCTTGCAATGCGGCGGCTGAGCACCAGCTTCTTTTCGTCCTCAATGGCCATGAAGCGCAGCAGGATATGGGGCATGCCGAAGTAGCCCAGACCCCATGCCAGCGTGGACGCGATGTCCAGCAGACTGTAGGAGGTGGCGGTGTTGTCTGCCGCATTGTGGCTTGCAGCCATGGTCAGGTAGCCGGGCAGCTGCGGGCGTGTCCAGAACCACATCCCAGCCGCCTGCCACATTGACGCCATACACCAGCACCGCGATCAGCGCCATGCTCATGACAACGGACTGGATCAGGTCGGTGGTAGACACCGCGCGGAAGCCGCCCATGATGGTGTAGCCCACAATGACCACAGCGGACAGGATCATAGCCGCCATGTAATCCACGCCAAACAGGCTGTTGAACAGCTTGCCGCAGGCGGCAAAGCCGGAAGCGGTGTACGGGATGAAGAACACGATGATAATGACCGCGCCCAGCGCGTTGAGCAGGTTGCGCTGGTCATGGAACCGCAGGGAAAGGAACTGCGGCACCGTGATGGCATCCAGATTGGCCGAGTAGCGGCGCAGGCGGCGGGCCACGATGAGCCAGTTGAGCCATGTGCCCACAGCAAGGCCGATGGCCGTCCAGCCCGGCGACGCGATGCCGGTGAGATATGCAAGGCCCGGCATACCCATCAGCAGCCAGCTGGACATATCGCTGGCTTCGGCGCTCATAGCCGTGACCAGCGGGCCCATCGTGCGGCCGCCGAGGTAGAAATCGCTGCTGTCCTCGTTGGGATTTGCTGTAGACAAAGCCAACCAGCAGCATTCCCACCAGATAGATCACAATGTGGCAATGATGCAGATATTGATCATTTGATTACCCCTCTCTTTCTTCCCCTCAACGGGAACATATCTTAAATATTACCACAAAAACCTGCATTCCTGCAAGCTTTTCGGGCAATTCAAGAGCACAAACTGCTGTTTTTCCGGGTTTTGAACAGAAAAAGCAGCATTTCTGGTGCAAAATCCATCAGAAACACTGCCGTCGTAAATTGATATCCGCAGCCCGGCGTAAAGCCGTATCCGTATTGAACCAAAAAAGCACCCCCTGCCATGGCCTTGTAAGGGTCAGCAGCGGGTGCTCTTTTTGGTTTATGTCTGTACAAAGAAATCCGGGAACCGTTCCAATATCTTCTGGAAATTCTCGCGGTACATGCCAAGGTGATGCTCAAACAGGCTTCTACGTCCACGTCCAGCGGCAGGCCGTCCCGCAGGTAGCCAAAGATCTGCTCGTGCTCTTTCTGCACCGAGGCAATATTTCCCCGGCAAAGGGCCGAGTCCAGATACCGCACACGGTCCATATGGGAAGTAACGTTGTGCATAGCCTCCCAGATGCGGTCGTAGCCGGAATCGTGGTACAAAAGCCTGTGGAAGTCGTTATCCAGCGAGATGAAGAAGTCATCTGCTGCATCCTGATCCAGATAAAGGTCTTCGCTCTGCCGGTTCAGCAGTTCCTGAAATTCGTTCAGCTGTTCCCTTGTCAGCTTTCCGGCCAGCCCGCGCAGCAGCGCCGGTTCCAGAATGCGGCGCATGGCAAAGCCTTCGTTCAGGTATGGAACGCTGATCTTGGACACAATGCTGCCGCGCTGCGGCAGAACATCCACAAGCCACTCGCTTTTCAGCATCATCAGCGCTTCGTGTACCGGTGTGCGGCTCATGGCCAGCTGTTCGCACAGTTCGGCCTCGCTCAGCTGACAGCCCGGCTGCAGCTGCAAGGTCATAATATTTTTGCGCAGCATACGGTAGGCGTAAGCCCGGTTATTTTCGTCCATTCTGCGCACGTCCAGCAGCAGCGGCAATGCGCTGGCCTTTTCTTCTCTCATAGCAGTTCCCTTTTTTGCTTGCCGTAATTTTACCGCAGGGCGCACCGCCCCGCAGGCATCTGAAATCATTCTTATTATAAAGCATCCCGCGGCACATGTCAAAAAAGAAAAAGCACCAAGCATTGCTGCTTCGTGCTTTTTTTGTGGTGCGCCTCGCGCACTCCTATCCGAACGGTGCGCCGCTGGTGGCCATCACCGGCCAAGTGGGCACGACCGGCTGCACATCCCGGTGGTGAATACCATGATGGCAAAGGGCATCATCCCCATGGATGACAAGTACAGCCTGTGGACCATCGGCATCCCCCAGAAGGACTATGTGAACCAGCTGTTCGACCGGGCCGATCCATATTCTGTACTTTTTTATTTGTTCTTTGTCGTTTTTATTTTTGAATAAGTATTACTTCTGCCATTATTCTGCAATAAACTTTCCAAAATCAAGTCCAGAGCACTATACTGTCACGCCCAGTTCATCCGGCCGTAGCGGGTGGTCAGCTGGCAGATCTCCTTTTGGAGCTTTTTGCTCAGCTGGGTCTTTTTCAGCCGCCAGCGCCAGTTCTGGCCCACGGTGGAGGGCTTGTTGATGCGGGCAGAGTTGTCCAGCCCCAGCCAGTCCTGCATGGGGATGATGCAGGTCGCCGCTGCGCTGCGCAGGATCAGTGCGATCATGCTTTTATAGAGCTGCTCTTCCGGGGTGGCGTAGTCGTACAGATAGTCCCGCACCATGGCGCGCTCGGCATCGGTGACAGTCTGGTACCACGATACCAGCGTCTCGTTGTCGTGGGTGCCGGTATAGGCCACGCTGTTCACCGGGTAGTTGTGGGGCAGATAGTCGCTGGCACTGCCGGTGTCGCGGGAGTCAAAGGCAAATTCCAACACCTTCATGCCGGGGAAACCGCTGTCCCGCACCAGCTGACGGACGGTGTCGCTCATGTAGCCAAGATCCTCTGCAATGATCTCCCGCTTGCCCAATGCCTGCTCCACGGCACGGAACAGCTCGATCAACCACATCGAGAACCCGAATCTTCTGGCAACCAAGATCATCGTGCCGCATAAGCTCATCCAACGGGAGAGCTGCTGCCCGCCGCCGGAGGTCTGATGTGCAAAAAACGAGCCGTTCCCTCTCATTTCCAGAGAGGCAGAACGGCCTCGTTTTTGCTTATTTTTTCCGGTACTCC
>ENA-OQAR01000539-OQAR01000539.1-human-gut-metagenome-genome-assembly--contig:-NODE-539-length-11456-cov-2.160561_pt1 | contig 11456 bp, 15 predicted proteins | sample MGYA00242738_ERZ504533 | MGnify/ENA primary metagenome ERZ504533 (study PRJEB26092, sample SAMD00036276) | human gut metagenome | host: Homo sapiens | study: EMG produced TPA metagenomics assembly of... | reverse complement strand
AAAAAAACCGTTTTTCTGATAATCTGATCCAGATTTTTTTTTGGTCGTAAATCGAGACAACTATACACCAAATCCAAATCCGTTTGCAAGTCCTATCTTGGTTTTTCCCCCGACAAATTTTGTCATTTTTTTCACAGACAGTCCCCCACTCATCCAGAAGTATTTCCGGAGAGTAGGCGATTCCCGCTCCATCATAAATCAGCTTATGACATCCACGGCTCAACGCATCATTTACTGCTCCCGGAATGGCATAGACCATTTTCCCCTGTTCCAGAGCACAGGACGCAGTGATCAGTGATCCGCTCTTTTCTTTTGCTTCCACTACAAGCACCAGGTCTGCAAGTCCGCTAATGATCCGGTTCCTTGCCGGAAAATGATAAGCCCTGCCTCTGGTCCCAGGTTCATACTCACTGATGATCCCTCCGTTCTTCTGCGGAATCCTCCGATAAATCCCACGGCTGGATGAAGGATAGCAGATATCCACACCATTTCCAAGTACCGCAAATGTAGGCGTTCCTCCTTCCAGTGCACCTTTATGGCCCTCCGCATCGATTCCTGCTGCCATACCGCTGATCACCTGTACCCCGTGCTCGCTCAAAAATTTCCCGTACCGAAATGCCTGTATCCTTCCATAGGCACTGCATAATCTGGCCCCAACGATCGCTGCTGTCGGTTTATTATCTTCCGGAAATCTTCCAATATAATATAACTGTTTTGGCATACCGGAAAGTTCCCGAAGCCTTGCCGGATAAATGCTGCTGTTTTTTTCCACATAATGGATCTCTGTTTTCTGTATTTCTTCCATTATAAAGTACCTTCCTTTCTGCTGTTTTATGACCAGTATTTTTTATCATAAGCCCGATAGGCAAGAGCCTCCCCGATATGCTCCGGCAGGATCTTTTCTGCTTCTTCCATATCCGCAATAGTCCTGGCTACTTTTAAGATCTTATGATAAGCTCTTGTACTGAACTGAAACTGTTCATATGCCTGTTCCAGCAGTCTGTCCGCTTCTGCTGTCATAACACAGTATTTTTCCAGATTTCTTCCGTCAAGCTCTCCGTTAAAACAAAATTTCTCTTTTTGGTAACGTTTTTCTCTGAATCTCCTGGACAGTTTTTACTCTTTCCCGTATTTTTGCGGAAGGCTCTCCTGGTGTCCGTTTCTTCATCTTCGAAAAACTCACCGACGGAACTTCTGTGCAGATATCTATGCGTTCCAGAAGTGGCTGGCTGATTTTCCCCAGATAATGCGTGATCTCTCCCGGAGTACAGCGGCATCGGTTCATATCCGGATAAAATCCGCAGGGGCAGGGATTCATTGCTGCTGCCAGCATAAAACTCGCAGGAAACGTATAGGTTCCTGCCGCTCTGGACAGATGGATTTCCTTATCTTCCAGGGGCTGACGCAGGATCTCCAGGCTCTTTCTTGAAAATTCCGGCATCTCATCCAGAAAGAGAACGCCTCTGTGTGCGAGGGTAATTTCTCCCGGTCCCGGAACCCTTCCGCCTCCTGCCAGTGCCTGTGGGGAACTGGTATGATGAGGGCTGCGAAAAGGCCTCTCCCTGATCAGAGGGTCACTTTCTGTAAGAAGTCCTGCCACACTGTACACTTTCGTGATCTCCAGGCTCTCTTCAAAAGTCAGTCTGGGCATGATCGTCGGCAGGCGTCTTGCCAGCATGGTTTTTCCGGAACCTGGAGGACCGATCAGCAAAATATTATGAAAACCGCTTACAGCGATCTCTGCTGCCCGCCTTGCTCCTTCCTGTCCGCATAGATCCGCAAAATCAATCCTGTTTTCCGTTGGATCGTCTTGTATATCCATCTCTTTCTCTTCTGTGTATAGATATGCTTCAGGCTCTTTCAGACAGCGGATCATATCTCCCAGCGTTTTTACCCCAAACACCTGCATATCCCGTACCAGTTTTCCTTCCCGGATATTTTCTTCCGGAATAATGCAAAATCGTAACCCCAGTTCTCTTGCACGGATCACACGAGGCAGGATTCCGGAAACACCATGGATTTCTCCATTCAGGCTGATCTCTCCTACAACCAGAACTCTGCTCAGTAATTCCGGTTTCAGGATCCCGGCAGCCGCAAGCACTGCCGCAGCTACCGGAAGATCAAACCCGGCCCCTTCTTTCTTCATATCTGCCGGGGCAAAATTTACTGTTACCCGCTTTGGAGGCAGGCTGAGCCGGTTGTTTTTAAATGCAGTCCGAACTCTCTCCTGTGCCTCCCTTACCTGTGCAGACGGAAAACCAACCATGGTAAAAGAAGGCAAACCATCACTGACATCCTGCCTCAACCTGGATTTCCCGCACTTCCATGCCAAAAATCGCCGCTGATAATACACTTGCGAACAAATTCGTCCTTTCTGCGAGAAAAATCCGAACCCGATCTTCAGATCTCTCGTCTTTTCAATTATTAATGGGAAAATTTCAGATAGACATTTTCTGAATAAAAGAAGATAATAAATTTTAGTATAGTCCATTTTGCTCTCTTTTGCAAGAGTGCAATTCGTTCTGTTTTATACTTCCTATAGAAAGAAGAGGTGAGCACAATGAAATTTCAGCGTATTCAGGATTTACGTACAGACGCAGATCTCTCTCAGAGAGAATTAAGTGAAATCCTTCACATCAGTCAGCGTTCTTATTCCCATTATGAAACGGGATCCCGTAATATTCCTATCGAAATGCTTATCCGCTGGCAAATTATTACGACACCAGTATCGACTATCTCGTCGGCCGTACGGACCGAAAAAAAAAATGATCAAATAAAGAAATCCCCGGAACTTGAAACAGTTCGGGAAATTCCTTTATCAGGATTCCCTTACTGTTACAGATCCGGGGATTCTTTATTTATTCAGTATAATATGTTTCTTCTTCGCCATAAGGGATTCCATATATACCTGTGTCATCCTGGGACGAAGTATCTTCACTTTCACTGTAATATGCATTCGCATCAGAAGCATTTTCAGCATCAGTACTGTTTACTTCTGTGGATGATCCGGAAGATGTCTCTGCATCTGATGTATCAGAAGCCGCTTCCGTTCCGGCATTTTCCTGTTCTGTCGATCCGGCATCTTCTGCCGGCGCCTCCCTTGTCATGATCGATTCTGTCTTCGGATAAGTCAGTGAACCATCTGCCCTTTTATAAGTTTTAACTTTTACATAAAATTCTCCACTCTTATCAAAAACAAATTCTCCCTTTGCTTTGTTTCCATCGGAATCTTTCAGATAAAACTGTGTGGCATTTCCGGCCACTTCAGCAGTTACATCCGCTTCCACACTCAGCGAATGATTTTTTCCATTGATCCTTTTATACGTAAAAGAAACAGATTTCAGGCTGATATCATAAATATCGATCGTTGTCAGTCCATCTTCACTATACCAGGTTCCCTGATAATTCTCCGGTTCAAAAGCCGGAAGAATGGTTGGTACCGGTGTCAGCGACGGTGTCGGCGTAGCTGTGGGGACCGGCGTGGCTGTTGCTGCCGGTGTCGCTGTTATTTCCGGAATACTGTCCAATGCTGCCAGTGCTGCTTCTTTTTCGCTGTTCTTTTTTCAATTTTTATTCTTGTGGGAGACAAACAGCATACCCCCGAATCCTGCCAGGATAAACAGAATGATCAGCAGGATCAGAGCTGTTTTCAGCCGCTTTTTTCTTCTTTTTGTTTTTTCTCATCTGCATCACCTCTGTTTACTATAACATATCAGAAATCCTCTGCGTATTTCCCGTTTCTGTTTATTTCTTTTCTTTGATAATACCTTTTCTGTAAGCTTCCAGAAGCTGGATCAGCTCACTGATCCTCTCCTTCAGAGCAGCTCCTGTATCCGTATCTCCTACCAGTGTACGTTTGTTATTGTAATGAACTGCCACCCGGTTGGAAACAATATCCTGTTCCTTGGCTACTGCCTCTTCTGCGGAAGTAAAAGGCTCATGAGCAGACAGGATCAGTCCATAGGAGTTATAGACCAGTGTATAACCGGCAATTCCCGTAACTTTCTGATATGGTCTGGAAAAACCGCCGTCAATGACAAGAACTTTTCCATTGCATTTTACAGGGCTCTCTCCTTCGCTCTGGTGAACCGGCACATGGCCGTTGATGATATGGCCTTTTTCCGGATCCAGCCCAAATTCACGGAGCAGATTGTCTACAACTTCCTCGTTTTCCAGAAGATGATAGTAAGCATTTTTTGTTTCTTTATGCGTTTCCTTATCTTTAATAAATAACGCTCAAAAGTGGTCATCTTGTCTTTCCCAAATAAAGGAGAATTTGGGGCGGCCCAGATATACCACATGATGTCCCTGCCTTTACGCTTTTCATCCTCATTTACTGAGAAAAATGCCCGGCGAACATAAGTCTCCAGCACATCGTAGAGTTCTTTTTCCCCTGTAGGTTTTTTCCATAGATCTGGACTTCTTTTCAGACTTCCATCTTCATTGAGCGGAATGCTTCCATGGAACAGAAGATTTCCGTTATAGGTTTTGTAAAGGCCTCCTTTGTCCAGGAGAAGCCGGACATGATTCTGCAGTTTCTCACAGTTACGGAAAGCGGAATCCAGACGATCCATCACATCTTTTTCTTCTGTGGTAAGTTCATATGGTTTTTTCCAGTCAATGGTAGGAAAATATGTATCCGTCAGCGGATATTCTTTTCGTCCGGAAGTGTGATCGTTCCCTTTTTCGGATCGATCTTATGAAGCAGGCAACGGCTTTCCATATGGAACTCTTTGTGCCGGCGGATCAGCTGGCCTTCCAGTTTAAACTGGATGATGGCGATGGCCTTATGCATCTTCCGTCCAAGCTCTTCTTCCAGAATACTGTAGTTATTGGCATCTCCCTTCATCTCAAAAACAGTGCAGGGATCATCTTTATAAGCTTCCATTGCAAAGGTTGCCAGCGGCATGAGATTGATTCCATATCCATCCTCCAGGATATCCATATTTCGGTAGCGGATACTGTTTCGGATCACCGTTGCAATGCAGGCTTTCTGGCCTGTGGCAGCTCCCATCCAGACCACATCATGATTTCCCCACTGGATATCAAGAGAGTGGTATTTCATCAGACGATCCATGATAAAAATGCGGGCCCGGACCTCGATCATAAATATCTCCCAGCACATGAAGATGATCCACGACCAGACGCTGGATCAGTTCTGCCAGGGCAATGATAAAATTCTCTGCCCTGCCGATCTCAATGATGGTGTTGACAATAGCATCGTAATATGCCTCTTTGTCCAGGACTTCCGCCTTCTCCGTGATCAGCTCCTCGATCACATAGGCATAGTCTGCCGGGAGAGCTTTACGGACTTTGGAACGGGTATATTTGGACGCCGTTGTCTTGCACACTTCGATCAGGCGATAAAGCGTGATCTTGTACCAGTCTCCATGTCTTCTTCATGCTTCTTTACGACTTCCATCTTTTTCTTTCGGATAATAGATCAGTGTGGCAAGAGAACGTTTTATCACTGTTACTTAAGGTATGTCCGAACACGTCATCGATCTTTTTTCCGCACAGCACCGGAACCATTTCGAAGAACATGGGAAAACGCATCATACTCTCCATGGATGTCCGACATGAAATGCTCGGTACCTTTCGGAAGGTTTAATATAGACTGCAGATTGATGATCTCTGTTGAGGCCTTTGCTATGGTAGGATACAGCTCTGCAAGTCGCTGCAGGTATCTTAATTCTTCTTTTTCATATTATCTTGATATCCTCCTGGGAGTTCTCGCTGCCATATCTTCCATTAAGAGAAATGGCAGCATTTTTATTTATTGTAAGCCCTTCCGGCATCATATATCAACCCGTAAAAATCAAAACAGTGACATCTGATTGGACTGTGGGATATCTCCGAACAGATCCAGGTCATCCATCAGATCGATAACGGTCTTGCTGACTTGGTGCGGTCGCGGAAATCATCCTTGGAAAGGAATTTTCCCTTCGCGGCTGCATCTACCACAGCCTCTGCCGCCTTATCTCCAAGCCCTTCTATGGTATCCAGCGCAGGCATCAGTTTATCTCCGATGATCTGGAACCGATGGGCCTTTGCCTTATAAAGATCAATGGGCACAAAATCAAAGCCTCTGGCGTACATCTCCTGTACGATCCTCATATCCTTCAGTGTATCCTGCTCCTTCTTTGATGCCTCATCGCCTTTTTTGCGGATCTCCGCCATATAATATTCCAGGCGTTCTTTTCCCATACACATCAGTCATAGGAAAAAGATGTGGCACGGATACTGAAAAATGCCGCATAATAAGCCAGCGGATGAAACACTTTATACCAGGCGATACGATAAGCCATCATAACGTAAGCAGCCGCATGGGCCTTCGGGAACATGTACTTGATCAGCTTGCAGGACCAGATATACCAGTCCGGAACATCATGGTCTTTCATGGTCTGGATCCATTCGTCACGGAGACCTTTTCCTTTACGGACACTCTCCATGATGGTAAATGCCAGGCCGCTTTCCACCCCTTTTCCAATAAGGTAGATCATAATATCATCTCGCGTACAGATCGCGGTGGAAATGGTCGCCGTTCCGTTCTGAATCAGTACCTGGGCATTTCCAAGCCATACGTCCGTACCATGAGAAAGTCCCGCAATACGTACCAGGTCGGAAAAATATTTCGGCTTGGTATCAATTAACATCTGCATGGCAAAATCCGTACCAAACTCCGGGATTCCAAGACATCCCAGTTTACAGCCGCCGATATCCTCCGGACTGATCCCAAGTGCCTGGGTTCCCGCAAACAGGGACATGACATCCTTCTGATCCAGCGGAACCGTTCTCGCACTGATGCCGGTAAGATCCTCCAGCATACGGATCATGGTCGGATCATCGTGTCCCAGTATATCAAGCTTTAGAAGGTTTCCATCAATGGAATGGTAATCAAAATGTGTAGTGATGATATCGCTGTTTACATCATTGGCCGGATGCTGCACAGGCGTAAATTTCTCAATTTCCTCACCCATGGGCAGTACAATGATACCTCCCGGATGCTGTCCGGTCGTACGGCGGACACCGGTACAGCCCTGTACAATACGGTTGATCTCACAGTAACGCTTGTGCTGTCCCCGCTCTTCATAATAATTTTTCACATAACCAAATGCAGTTTTTTCCGCAAGAGTACCAATGGTTCCTGCCTTAAATGTCTGGCCCTTTCCGAAGATAACCTCCGTGTACCGGTGGGCATTGGCCTGATATTCTCCGGAAAAGTTCAGGTCGATATCCGGCTCCTTGTCACCTTTAAATCCGAGGAATGTCTCAAACGGGATGTCAAACCCCTCTTTGTTCATCTTGGTACCACACTTCGGACAGATCTTATCCGGCATGTCACACCCTGCCATACCTGCGTATTTTTTTACCTCCGGGGAATCAAAATCACTGTATTTACAGTCCGGATTCGGGCAGAGATAATGCGGCGGCAGAGGATTTACCTCCGTGATACCGGACATGGTCGCTGCCAGGGAAGAACCTACGGAACCTCGGGAGCCAACCAGATAACCGTCCTCATTGGATTTCCATACCAGTTTCTGTGCAATGATATACATTACCGCATAACCATTGGAAATAATGGAGTTCAGCTCCCGGTCCAGACGATCCTCCACGATCTTCGGAAGCGGATCTCCGTACATTTCGTGGGCTTTTGTAAAACAGATATTCTTAAGATCCTGCTCTGAGTTCTCAATGACCGGCGGAAATTTGTCCGGATGGATCGGCGAGATCTTCTCGATCATATCTGCGATCTTGTTGGTATTGGTAATGACCACTTCTTCTGCTTTTTCACTTCCCAGATAGGAAAATTCCTCCAGCATTTCCTCCGTTGTACGAAGGTAAAGCGGTGCCTGGTTATCCGCGTCGAAAATCCGTTTCCTGCCATGATGATCCGACGGTAAACCTCATCCTGCGGGTCCATAAAATGCACGTCACAGGTGGCAACTACCGGCTTTTTGAACTGTTCTCCAAGTTTTACGATCTTCCGGTTTATCTCTTTTAAGTCTTCCTCGGAATTGATCATATCGTGCTTCTCATCTGCAAGCATAAACGCATTGTTCCCAAGAGGCTGAATCTCCAGGTAGTCATAGAAGTTCACCAGTCTGGCAATCTCCTGATCCGGTGCATTACGAAGAAGTGCCTGATAAAGTTCTCCTGCCTCGCAGGCACTTCCCACCAGAAGACCATCCCTGTATTTTTCCAGTACGCTTTTTGGGACTCTGGGGCGTCTGTGATAGTACTTTAAATGGGACTGGCTTACCAGTTTGTACAGATTGATCCTTCCTGTTTCATTCCTCGCAAAAACAATGGCGTGATACGTGGGCAGTTTTCGGATCGTATCCGGCGAAACCGCTCCCTGGCTGTTCATCTCATCCACATCAAAAATATCTCTTTCTTCCAGCATCTTTACAAACCGCACAAAGATCTCCGCGGTACACGCTGCATCATCCACAGCCCTGTGATGATGATCCAGAGAAACACCTACTGCTTTGGCTACCGTATCCAGCTTAAAACGGTTCAGGGCAGGAAGAAGGAATCTGGCCATACCCACCGTATCCACATAGGTAAAATCATCCGGGATTCCCTGGCGTTTGCAGTTTTCGATGATAAAGCTCATATCAAAGTCCGCATTATGGGCCACCATCACGCAGCCTCACAGAATTCCAAGAATTTCGGCAACACATCCTCTATGGTGGGCGCATCCAGAACCATGGAATCATTGATACTTGTCAGCTGTTCAATGCGGAACGGAATGGGCACTTCCGGATTTACAAACGTGGAAAAACGATCCGTGATCTGGCCTTTCTCCACTTTTACCGCGCCAATCTCAATGATCTTACAGGTCAGTGCTGAGAATCCCGTTGTCTCAATATCAAAAACAACAAAGTCACCATCCAGCCGCTGTCCTCTGGAATTGGTGACCATGCCTTTCAGGTCATCCACCAGATATGCTTCCATTCCATAGAGCACCTTGAAATCAGACTCCTTGGGAACGCAGCCTCCCCAGGCATCAAAGCAGTGGTTCGCCTCAGGGAAAGACTGCACCACACCATGATCGGTAATCGCGATGGCCTTATGTCCCCACTCATAGGCACGTTTTACCAGCGCCTTGGCATCAGTGACACCGTCCATATCACTCATCTTGGTGTGGCAGTGAAGCTCTACCCTTTTCTGAGGACTGGTATCCATTCTCGCACTGGTAAAATTGGCAATTTTCTTAATGCCTGTAATATTTCCGATGGTCAGCTCACTGTCAAAACGATCAATGGTTGTAACTCCTTTCAGTTTCAGGAAGGCACCTTTTTACACTTTCCGTCACTTCCGGAACCTGTTCGTTACGAAGGAACATCTTCACAACAATACTGTCCGTAAAATCAGTCACAGGAAAGATCAGGATCGTTTTCTCATTTCGGATCTCACGGGCCTCCACATCCATAACCTGGCATCGGATGATAACTTCTCCCATCTCTCCGGTGATACTCTCCAGCGGGATCGGTTCTCCGTCAAAATCCCTGCCGTAAACCACATCCGGATTGCTGTCTCTGCGGAATCCGAACCCGCTGCGGAAATCGCCTTTCTGGCCTTTCTGTTGTTTCCGGTCAAAGGATTTCTTCTCCGGTGCTTTTTCTCCCTTTTTCTCTCCGGAAGTTTTCTTCGTCTCTTCTTTGGCTGCTTCCTCCTGCTTCGGTTCACTCTCCTGATCTCCGCCAAGTTTGGCATGTTTCAGGACATTCTCCACTTCCTGTTTGATCTGAAGTGCGGCATTTTTCCGGTATTTACTCTCTTTTCGCCTCCACAAAATCCAGGTCTACTTTCAGATCCATCCCACATCGTTCACAGAAAAACTTTTATGAAAGTATTCGATGAGGATTTCGCTCTTCTGCCTGGAGATCACCGTATCCGGAAGTTCCATACGCATAGCATCTTTTCCGGTAAATGTGATCTTCGCTCTTCGGAACAGATTGTACTCCAGCATATTGTAGCTGCGCAGCTCCAACTCCATACTGGAACGGTAGCTTTCCAGGAAATTCTCCGGTGTGTACTGCTCGGAAAGATGAAATTTTTCCACAACGGTAACAGTCATGGGAATTCCCGGAAAACACTGCCGTTCAATCTCATCTTCCAGGGCAAAGATATTTTTTCTTGTGGATCCAGCGGCTGCTTTCGATATATACCCTCAGATGCGTTCTTCCCGGATTCATGGAAACTTTTGTCACAAATACCATGTCCAGAAGTTCTTCCAGCTCTTTTTTTTACTTTCAGATGAGGAAATACGTCAAAAAAAATCTTTCTCCATTATGACTCCTGTTCATTCCAGGTAAGAAGTTCCTGGCGAAGTGTATCCAGAAGTTCCGTCTCCGGTACTTTCTTTACAACCTCTCCATGTTTGATCAGAAGGCCGACACCATCGCCTCCCGCAATTCCGAGATCTGCCTCTTTTGCCTCTCCAGGACCGTTTACTACACATCCCATAACCGCAACCTTGATATCAAGAGGAATATCCTGAACCATGGTTTCTACCTGATTTGCAAGGCCGATCAGATCGATCTTGGTTCTTCCGCAGGTCGGACAGGAAACAACTTCCACCCCGCCTTACGGAGTCCCAGTGTTTTCAGGATCCTTTTGGCTGATTTCACTTCCTCCAGCGGCGCACCGGTCAGGGAAACACGGATGGTATCACCGATTCCCTGATACAGAATGATTCCAAGGCCAATGGCTGATTTGATATTTCCGGAGTACAGGGTTCCTGCTTCTGTAATTCCCACGTGAAGCGGATACTGTGTCTGTTTTGCGATCAGCTCTATGGGCTTTTGCACACATAAGGACATCGGAAGATTTGATACTGATCACCAGATTATCGTAACCCATCTCTTCAATGATGCGTACTTTATCAAGGGCGCTCTCCACAAGGCCCTCTGCTGTGACACCGTGATATTTTTCCACCAGTTCTTTTTCGAGAGAACCACTGTTCACGCCTACGCGGATAGGGATATTCCGTTCTTTTGCAGTATCTACAACTGCCTGGATCCGCTCTTTTGAACCGATATTTCCCGGGTTGATACGGATCTTGTCTGCACCGTTTTCCATAGCTGCAATGGCAAGACGGTAATCAAAATGAATGTCCGCAACCAGCGGAATATGGATCTGTTTTTTGATCCGGGACAAAGCTTTCGCAGCTTCCATGGTCGGAACTGCACAGCGGATAATATCACAGCCTGCTTTTTCCAGGGAAAGGATCTGCGCAACGGTTGCTTCCACATCTTCAGTTTTTGTATTGGTCATGGACTGGATAAGGATCGGATTTCCTCCTCCGATAACACGGTTTCCAATTTTTATTACTTTTGTATGATCTCTGTACATAAAAATCTCCTTTATGAATCCTGAAAGGCAGGTGTCCTCAAACGCCCTGCCTTTCCTCTCTGAACTATCTTTTCGCTCTTACGCTTAACGCC
>ENA-OQAR01000538-OQAR01000538.1-human-gut-metagenome-genome-assembly--contig:-NODE-538-length-11467-cov-1.660670_pt1 | contig 11467 bp, 14 predicted proteins | sample MGYA00242738_ERZ504533 | MGnify/ENA primary metagenome ERZ504533 (study PRJEB26092, sample SAMD00036276) | human gut metagenome | host: Homo sapiens | study: EMG produced TPA metagenomics assembly of... | reverse complement strand
TGTTCAGCAAAGGAAGCAGGGTTTCCATTTGCTCGGCTCCGTTTACTATCTTTTGAGCAAACAAAGTATTGATAATAAACAAAGAAGAAAGAAGGAAAAGATATTTTGTTTTCATGTTTATATGCAGATTATTTTGTAATATTGCACAAAAATAAGAATTTAATTGAAGATGAACGCACTTGCTATCATTAATAAATATTATTCTGAAGAAAACGAGTTGAAACATATTCTGCTCACTCATAGTCGTTCGGTGGCTGACAAAGCGTTGCAGATTGCAGTCAAGCACCCGGAACTTCATCTGGATACCGGCTTTTTTGGAAGAAGCGCCCTGTTGCACGACATCGGTATTTTTTATGACCGACGCTTCCGGCATTCAGTGTTTTGGCACTCATCCATATATTTGTCACGGCTATTTAGGTTCCGAACTGCTGATGAAAGAAGGGTATCCCCGCCATGCATTGGTTTGCGAGCGTCACACCGGGGCCGGAATGTCATTACAAAGCATCATAGAGCAGGATTTACCGATTCCGCATCGTGATATGGTTCCTGTTTCGATGGAAGAACAGGTTATTTGTTTTGCAGATAAATTTCTTTTCAAAAACGCATCTTGATAGAGAGAAAAGCGTAGAAAAGGCGTTGAAAAGCATTTCGCGTTATGGAGAAGATGGAGTAATACGCTTTAAGCATTGGTGTGAATGTTTCTTGTGATAGATAAGACTTAGAGCTTGTTTAAAAATGGCTGAATCTTTATTATTATAAAGTTTCCGTATCAGTCGAATCGTTTCTTCCTCTCTCCTTTCATTAGCCGTTGAAATGTCCTGTTGATAGGCTTCCGGTCATGAAAGAACATCTCGTCATCGCTCTTTCAGCCTCCTTTCATTCGTAAAACACGAGAATTGCATTGTGTGCTCTGAAGGCAGATTGTGAAGGGACTTGGAAAGCACGGCTGAAACGAGGATGAGGGGAAGTACTGTCATTTTTAACCGTTTGATAAACAGTGTGTTTTGACTGTAATGTAAGGATGAAGGGAAAAGAAGGAATGATCGGATTGAGGAGGTGATTCAATCTGCTCCTACATGAAAAGGTGCTGATGTTTTTAAAAAAACTTACCGAGCTTTTTCCAAAAAAACTTCCCGAGCTTTTTTAAAAACATCAAAGTCTTTTTTGTGTACATACGCATTGGTCTATACATACGGTGGCACAAGCCTGCGTGTACGTATGCGTAAGCCTACACATATATACGCATCGGGCTACATGTATATACGCATAAACCTGCACCTATATAGGTATTATGTCAGGTGTCGTACCGGTCAAATTGGAACTGTAAGATTATGATTGAGGAAAATTTAAACAGGCTTTGAGTAACTAATAAAATAAATTAAATATCCGCTTAATAGTTCATAATTGGCGGATTATGCTTAATTTTGCCCCTCAAAGCGTAAAAGTATTGTGAATGACGCCACTAAAACGACATAGATTTATACCATTTTTACTACTATTTGCCTGCCTGATGCTTTCGTTAAGTTCGGGTGCACAACGCAGAAGGAGAAACCCGGCATCCGGTAGAGATACCCTGAACGTAGATACAACACTGGTAGATACGCTTTCGGTGGATACTGTTGCACCTAAAAAAGAAACAACCGTTGGATGCTCCTGTAGTATATGAGGCGAATGATTCCATTGTATTTACCGAAGGTGGATATGCGCATCTGTATGGTGACGGAAAAGTGAATTATGAAAAGATTGAACTGACTTCTGCCGTAATCACCATGAATATGGACAGCAGTACGGTATATGCCCGTGGTGTTCCTGATTCGGTAGGCGTGGAAACCGGTACTCCTATCTTTAAGGATGGGGAAACCCCATACGAGTCTAAAATCATGCGTTATAATTTCAAGACTAAAAAAGGGTTTATCAACAATATTGTCACTCAGCAGGGTGAAGGATATGTTACCAGTGAAGAGTCCAAAAAAGGAGCAGGTGATGAGCTTTATCTTCGTCACGGTAAATATACTACTTGTGACCAGCATGACCATCCTCACTTTTATCTGAAACTTTCGATGGCGAAAGTACGCCCCAAGAAGAATGTGGTTTTCGGACCTGCACAATTGGTGGTGGAAGATGTGCCTCTGCCTATTGCTGTGCCGTTTGGTTTCTTTCCTTTCAATAGCAGCTATTCTTCAGGGTTTATCATGCCTACTTATGGTGATGAAATGAATCGCGGTTTCTATTTGCGTGACGGCGGATATTATTTTGCTATCAGTGACCGCATGGATTTGAAACTTTTTGGGTGAAATATTTACGAAAGGATCGTGGGGGACTTTCCGCACAGTCCAATTATAATAAGAGGTATAAATATAGCGGTAACTTTAATGCTAGTTATCTGGTGACCAAGACCGGTGAGAAAAATATGCCGGACTATAGTGTGACGAAAGACTTTAAACTTTCATGGAGTCATCGCCAGGATGCAAAAGCAAGTCCGAACAGTTCGTTTTCTGCCAATGTGAATTTTGCTACCAGCAGTTACGACCGCCGGAGCATCAGCAGTTTGTATGATCCTAATCAGTATTCAAATAATACTAAGACATCAAGTGTGAGTTATTCGCGCAACTTTCCTGAAATTGGTTTGAACTTGTCGAGTACGTTCAACCTTTCTCAGAATACGAAAGACTCTTCTATTAATGTTACGTTGCCGGACTTGAATATTTCTTTGAATCGTATCTATCCTTCAAACGTAAGAATGCTGCCGGAGACGAACGATGGTATGAGAAGATTTCTTTCCAATATACAGGACATCTGACCAATAGTATCAATACAAAGGATAATTTGATTCTGAAGCAGGGAATCAGTAAATGGAATAATGGTATGCAACATAACATTCCTATTTCCGCTACCTTTACTTTGTTCAAATACTTTAATGTGGTGCCTTCATTCAATTATACCGAACGTTGGTATACACGTAAGATTGAGCAAAGTTATGACCCTAATGCTGCCGGAAATGTAAAAAGGGATACCATTAATGGTTTTAGTCGTGTATATGATTACAGAATGGGGATTCAGGTGAATACGAAACTTTATGGTATGTATAAGCCTTGGAAGAAACTGTTTGGCGATAAGATTGAGGCCATTCGCCATGTCGTGACTCCATCTGTTACAGCCAATTATGCTCCTGATTTCGGAGCTTCTCGCTATGGATATTACAAAACATATCAGTATACAGACGAAAACGGAGAGGTACGCACCGTGGAATACTCCCCGTTTGCCGGTCAGGCATTCTCTCCCCCGGGTAAAGGAAATCGGAGAGTTTTATCTTCTCATTGGACAATAATGTGGAAATGAAAGTAAAGACAGCTAATGACTCAATAAAGAAGGTAAGTCTCATTGATCAGTTATCGGCATCGCTTACTTATAATGCGGCGGCTGAGACTCGTCCGTGGAGTGACTTGAGTATGAATCTGCGTCTGAAACTGACAAAGAGTTATACTTTCAGTATGAATACATCATTTGCTACGTATGGTTATAAGTTTGATGAAAACGGAAAATGTGGTAGATAATGATCGCACAGAATGGTCTTATGGACGTTTTTGGACGTTTTAAGGGATATAGCGGTTCTTTCTCTTACACATTGAATAATGATACATGGAAGAAATGGTTTGGTCCGAAAGAGGATAGTAACTCGGGTAAGGATAAGAATAAAGGAAACGAGAACGAGGCTCTTGAACAATACGATGATGAAAATACTGATGGTGAAGAGGAGGATAAATCCGGTTTACGCAAGACAGAGGCGGCTGCTATTGATCCCGATGGTTATATGGCATTCAAGATGCCTGGTCTTTGAGTCTAAGTTATAGTTACAGCATCAGTGAAGATAGGTCGAAGGAAATCAATAAGAAGACTATGCGTTATCCTTATGCGGTTAGTCATTCATTGAATGTATCGGGTAATATTAAATTAGGCAGCCGTTGGAATATTAACTGTTCTTCCGGTTATGACTTTAATACCAAGGAGATGTCTATGACAACAGTGAATATCAGTCGTGACTTGCACTGTTTCAATATGAGTTGCGGCTTGGTGTTCGGTCCGTTTACTTCTTATAATTTCAGTATCCGTGCAGCTTCGAACTTGCTGACGGATGCACTGAAATGGGACCAGCGTAGTAATACGGGCAGCTCGGTTACTTGGTATTAAAAGATGATTTACCACTGTATGGGTTGTTGCCCATGTGCTATCAGATATTCATTGGCTCGGCTGAAATGTTTATTTCCGAAAAATCCGTTATATGCCGATAGGGGTGACGGATGTGCCGATGCCAATACCAGGTGTTTGTTTCTGTCGATAAATGCTCCTTTTTTTCTGTGCATAAGCTCCCCCATAAGATAAAATACTAAAATTCTCTCTTTCTTCTGCCAATGCCCGAATAGCTGCATCAGTAAATTCCTCCCACTTGGCGTTGATGCGAAGCAGCTTGGTGCGCACGTACTGTCAGTGTGGCATTGAGCATCAGTACTCCTTGGTTGGCCCATCGTGTTAGATTTCCCGTGGTGGGGATAGGAGTTCCCAAATCGCTCTGTATTTCTTTGAAGATATTCTGTAAGGAGGGTGGAAAAGGTACACCATCGTTTACCGAGAAGCAGAGGCCATGTGCTTGCCCGGGACCATGATAGGGGTCTTGTCCGATAATCACCACTTTCACTTGGTCAAAAGGGCAGAGGTTGAAAGCGTTGAATATCAATCTTCCGGGGGGATAGACTGTGGTAGTCTGATATTCCTGTCTTACAAAGTTAGTGAGTCTTACGAAATAATCCTTTTCAAATTCAGGAGCCAAATGTTGCTTCCAACTTTCTTCTATTTGTACGTTCATTCCAATTACTTTTTAGTTTAAATATGCCCTAAAGATAAGAATATTTTGTAAATGTGACAAATAAAAAGCACGAACCGATCTGATTCGTGCTCTAACATAGGACTGATTAATTTATCAGATGAGTTGCATGCCCAGTTGTGCGCATTCTTTTCTCATCTCTTCGGGCCAGATGCTGGCTTGAATTTCTCCAATATGTGCTTTTTGCAGATAGAGCATACATAAACGTGATTGTCCGATACCTCCTCCGATACAGAGGGGCAGTGTGCCTTCCAACAGGCGTTTTATGGAAATAGAGTTCTTTACGTTTTTTCCTGTCCGCTCAGGGTTAGTTGACGAAGCAATGCTTCCTTGTCTACACGAATACCCATTGAAGAAAGTTCTACCGAACGGTCGAGTACTTTGTCCCATACCAATAGGTCACCGTTCAATCCCGGCAAAATTATTTTCGGGGTTGACTGTAGAATAGTCATCATAGTCCGGTGCACGGAGATCGTGTTCTTTTCCATCGCTTAACCGGCATCCGATACCAATAATAAATACTGCTCCGTATTTTTGTGCAATAGCATGTTCACGCTCCTTTGGAGTCTTGTCCGGATATATCTGAAGCAATTCTTCCGAATGGATAAAATGGATGTTGTGAGGAAGGAAAGGCTTGATTTGCGGATACATTTCACATACCATATATTCAGTGCGGCGCATGGCTGCATAAATACGGGTGACAATTTCTTTCAGGAAATTGACATTGCGTTGTTCTTTGGTAATCACTCGTTCCCAGTCCCACTGGTCGACATAGAGTGAATGTAAGTTGCCCAGTTCTTCGTCTGCACGGATGGCATTCATATCGGTATAAATTCCGTATCCGGGTTCGATATTATATTCCGCTAAGGTCAGTCTTTTCCATTTGGCAAGTGAGTGAACAACTTCCGCTTGTGCATCTCCTAAGTCTTTGATAGGAAAGGAAACAGGACGTTCGGTTCCGCTTAAGTCATCATTAATACCCATTCCTTTTAAAACGAATAGTGGTGCTGTCACACGGCGAAGGCGCAATCAGATGATAAGTCTGCTGGAAGAACTCTTTTATTTGCTTGATACCCAACTCTGTTTGCTTTAAATCCAGCAAAGGTTTATAGTTGGCAGGATTTAATAAGGTAACTCATTATATATCATTCTAATTATTTTAATAGTTCGCAAATATAGGTATTATTTGTGAATAATGCTACTGTTTTTGTTGAAAATATAGTCAAATTGTTTGTTTTAAGCTTATTTTATAGAGCAAAATATTATTTTGTTTCATAAAGTGAGCTTTTTATTAGGAGAAAGAAAATATATTTTGTACTTTTTGCGCGTTCATTTAAAACAACGCAACCCGTAGTTCAATGGATAGAATACCGGATTCCGGTTCCGACGATATGAGTTCGATTCTCATCGGGTGTACGAATTTAGCAATCTCCTGACCAACTTCAGTCAGGAGGTTTTTCTAAATAATACTTTCCTTCTGTGAACCTTTTTTTCTTCGTTCTAGTTATTCAGTTATGAAACTTTTGAAAAACACTATTGTTATTTAGCTTTTTCTTAAAAAATAATGCTAATAAATAATATTGTTTATTTGATGAATTGTGTATATTAAAAACATGAGTATATATTCGCTCTGGTATTTAAAATATTTTAAATTATGTGATTGTTTTGAAACTGACGATTAATTAAACTTATTTATTTAAACATTAAATTATCAACTAAATCTGAGATTCATGAAGAAGGCTCTCTTTTTAATGATGTGCTTATGCTTCTCAATTAGTGTATTAGCACAGGCAAAGACGGTAACGGGAACGGTGGTAGATGCTATCGGAGAACCGATTATCGGAGCAAGTGTTCTGGAAATGGGCACAACAAATGGTACAATAACTGATGTAGATGGTAACTTTACTCTCCAGGTTCCGGAAGGTACAAAACTGGAAGTGAGTTTCTTGGTTACAAATCACAGCAAATTGTGGTGGGCGCGCAGAGCCATTACAAGGTGGTGTTGAAAGAAGATACTGAAGTATTGGATGAAGTGGTCGTTGTGGGATATGGTGTGAAGCAGAAACGTTCCACTATGACTACGGCTATTTCAAAATGGATAGTAAAGTACTTGAGAATGCAGCGATTGCTAATGCGGCACAAGCATTGCAGGGTTCTGTCAGTGGTTTGCGGGTGACGAATACATCCGGTGCTCCGGGTAGTTCGCCTACTATTGTGCTGCGTGGTGGTGCCGGTATTGAATCTGCCGGAAGTCCGTTGGTGGTAGTAGACGGAGTTGTTCGCTCGATGGATGATGTCAATCCGGCGGATATCGAGTCAATCCAAGTATTGAAAGATGCAGCTTCGACTGCTATTTATGGTGCTCGTGCTAATAATGGTGTCATTTTGGTGCAGACAAAGAAAGGAAAAGAAGGAGTTGCCCAGATTTCTTATAAATTTAAGGGTGGTCTGAACTTTGCCCGTAAGGGATATGAATACATGGATGCCGAAAACTACATAAAATATGGACGTTTGGGACGTCAGTACTCGGGTGGTAGCTTGTCACAAATTGATGGTATGCGCGGTTATGGTGCTGTGTATGGTCAGAATAACCCAGAACAATTTTCTATCCGATATCTGGATGGCAATGAAGATTTGTTGCAGGAAGGATGGAAACAAATGACTGACCCTATTTCGGGTAAGCAAATTGTATTTAAGGATTATGGCACTACTTTGAGAGATGAAGTATATAAAGATCCTGCTTTCACTCAAGACCATTATCTGAGTTTTACCGGCGGTAATGAAAAAGGTACTTTTGCCGCATCATTAGGATATTATTCGGAAGACGGTACTGTAAAAGGTACTCAGTACAGACGTTTAGCGGTACATTGAACGTAATTATAAAGTATTGCCCATCTTGAATATAAAGGGCGGGGTGAATTTTTCTACTTCGGAAGCTCCGGAATTATATTATGATGATACGGCCGACTTGTTTGAGCGTTTACAGAGTGTGGAGCCGACATGGAACCCTTACCTGCCGGATGGTTCGCCTAACTATGGTTATGGAAAAAGAGATGGTAATCCTTTGTATTGGCTTGACAAGCTGACCAATCAAAATAACACTCGCCGCACTACGTTGAACATCGGTGCTGATCTTGAGTTGATAAAAGATAAATTGTATTTGAGAGAAAACAGTTCTTTGTATTATTCTGATTATACCAAAGAAACGTTTGATAAGGCATACCGTGATTACTGGAATGAAAATACGGAGCGTAAAGCATCTTTTGAATATACACGTACTATTCAGCAACAACATAGCTTGCAGTTGGAATATACTGATACTTTTAAAGAAAAACATAATCTTTCTGCTATGGTGGGAGGTGAGTACTTTGAAAATCAATATTTACAATATAAAGGTACAGCCGATGGTGCTCCTTTTGATCAGATACCGACATTGAATGTTTCGGGTCGTGATAATATGTGGTCTTATTCATATCGTCAGGGGTATCGTATTGCTTCTGGTTTGCACGTGTGACTTATGATTATGAACGTCGTTATTTGTTTACTGCTGTAGCGCGTTATGACGGTATTTCTAAATTGTCGGATAAACCGTTGGGGCTTCTTTCCCGGTGTATCTGCCGGATGGAATGTGCATGAAGAAGCTTTCTTTTAAAGATAGCGAGCTGGCAAAAGTAGTATCTACCGTGAAACCTCGTATCTCCTATGGTATCAATGGTAATGTAAATGGTATTGGTAATTATGATGTATATGGTATTTATGATAAGCAGACTGCTTATAATGGACGACCGGTATTTTAAATACAGGAGTTATTAATTCTAAATTGAAATGGGAAAAGAGTAAATCCTTTGAATTGGGGTTGGATTTGGGATTCTTGGATAATCGTTATAACTTGATATTGGATTATTATAACCGTACGACTTCTGATTTGCTGACTAATGTTAATTTGCCGGGCTATACCGGTTTTGATTCTTTCAAAACAAATTTGGGAAGTCTCCGTAACACCGGTTTTGAAGTGGAAGGTAACTTGAGCTTGATTCGTAATCCGAAGGGCTTTAACTGGGATTTCTCTTTTAATGCTTCATTGGTACATAATAAGATTATTAAACTTCCTTATAATGGAAATGAGAACAACCGTCAGGGCGGTACTCAGGTTTTCGACCCTAAAACACAACAGGTTATTTGGGTAGGCGGTTATCAGGAAGGACATACCATGGGAGATATTTATGCCTATAAAACAAGTGAAGATTCTTAGTGACTGGAATGAAGTGAATACCATGGCTGGTGATTATATTGATATGATTGCCGGACTTTATGGTCCTAATGTCAGTGATGCTGATAAAAAGAAATATGGATTGACCAAACCCATTGAACCGGGTGATGTTTTGTGGGCGGACTTGGACGGAAATCATAAAAATAGATCAGTTGGACCGTGTGAAGGTGGGTAACATCTATCCTAAATGGACAGGAGGTTTCTCTACCACGCTTTCTTATAAGAATGTATCTTTATATGGACGATTTGATTTTGCTTTAGGACATACCATTTTGAATATGGTGGCTATGCGCTCTTTGGGACAGTCTGTTGGTTTTAAAAATATAATAAAGGAAGGATTGAAGACTTGGACGGAAGAGAATACAAATACCGATCTGCCGAAATCTTATTATGATGATTCTACTAATAAAAAGAATATCTACCGTGATACCAAGGGCAGTGGTATTACTTCTGTTAATGATAGAAGTTCCAGATTCTATGAAAAAGGGGACTATCTGGCTTTAAGAGAATTAACTTTGAATTGGAAATTACCTGTTAACTGGATATCTAAGGTGGGAATGACAAATGCGTCTGTATATATCACAGGTCAGAACTTGTTCTATATTACCGGTTATAGTGGTTCTTCTCCTGAAGCCCCGTTGACTTATCCGGGTGTGGATGCCGGACGTTATCCTACACCGAGAACTGTGTTGGTAGGTGCTTCTGTATCATTCTAAGTTTATTATAATAAAAGAAGATAACGATTTATGAAAAATAAAATTATATCATTAGCCATTATGACAGCTTCCCTTTTCACAATGACGGGATGTTTGGATATGGAGCCGGTAAGTAGCATTACCGATAAGAATATGTGGGAGAGTGAAGGACAGTTTACTTCATTTGTGTATGGGGTGCACAGTCGTTTGCGTGAGAACTCTTTCAATATGTTTGTTTTAGGAGAATTGCGTTCAGATATTTATAATCCTTCTACCGGATGGACAGGAGAGAGTAATAAAGTGGAGGAGATTACTTCTAATATATTAAGTCAGGAACGTCCGGGCCTGAGTAACTTTGCAGGTTTATATAGTAATATCAACCAGATAAATTTGTTTATCAGTAAAGCTGCTGATACGAATTTGTTGAAAGAGGCAGATAAAGCTTATTATTTGGGACAGATGTATGGCTTGAGAGCATTCTATTATTTCCACTTGCTTCGTTCATGGGGAGATGTGGTTTGGACAGACCAACCGAGCACAGGTTTTGAAATAGGGAAACTGGATAAGGCTGCCAGTCCGGCTGCGGAAATAATGGAAAAGATTAAAGCGGATATTCAAAGTTCGGAAGATAGTTTTGGCACAGATTACAGTTTTCGTGAATCACGTACATTTTGGTCGAAAGCTGCAACGCTGATGCTGAAGGCTGAGGTTTATTTGTGGTCCGGTCGCCGGATGGGAGGGGGAAGTGCCGATGCTACAGTTGCTCAGAATGCCTTGACCGATATTCAGAGCCATATCTCCAGAGAAACTCTTGATTTGATGCCCAATTATACAGATGTGTTTGCTTATGACGATAAAGGTAATAAGGAGATAATCTTTACTATTCATAATAAACAGAACGAAACCGATTTGTTTGGCGGTAGTTGGAGAAATAATCTGGTGCCTCAAAGAGCTACATTGAGTCTTTATTATGATAAAGAGACAGACGGACAGTTTGAATTGATTTCAATGGTAATATGTATTATCCTGTTAGAAATGAGTTATACGATAAATTTGATAACTTGGACACTAGAAAACAAGGAACGTTGAAAGCTGTCTTTACAATGGATGCACCACACGATTATGTTGGGATGTTTCCCTTATAAATATCGTGGAACAACTCCGTCAGGAGCTTCGGAAAGACTTTTTGCTGATGATTTCCTGTATATCGTTATGCCGATTTATTATTGATGCTGGCTGAAGCTAAATCATTGACCGGGGGGAGATCCGACAGCTGAAATCAATTTGATACGTGCCCGTGCGTATAAGGCTAATTATGATGTGGCTACAATGGGGTATCCGAATATGGCAGGTGATAAAGACGGTATCAATGAGGTTTTATTGAGAGAACGTTATAAGGAATTTATGTTCGAAGGTAAACGTTGGTATGATTTACGTCGTTTTTGGCGATGAATATGTATTTGAGTATACTACTGCAGATGATTCTTACCCCTCAACGTTTGTTGTGGCCAATCGACAAGAATACATTAACAAATAACCCTGCTTTGGAACAAACTCCGGATATTGACCGTATTTCTTGCCTAAATATAAAATAAAAGGTGGTTTTTTTATTCATTAAAAAGA